>Ga0335397_10000639_pt1 | contig 46280 bp, 42 predicted proteins | sample MAT04_FD_205740 | JGI IMG/M metagenome (GOLD analysis project Ga0335397, IMG submission 205740) | Freshwater microbial communities from Lake Fryxell liftoff mats and glacier meltwater in Antarctica - MAT-04 (spades assembly) (version 2) ... | reverse complement strand
TCGACCCGCTCCACCACCTCACGGGCGCTGAGCCCGCTGGTCGGCAAGACGGCGGCGACCTGCCCGGCGACATCGGCGCGGGAGAACACCGCCCGGCGTCCCCCAGCCGCCAGCAACGCCGCCTTTGCCACGCTCGCCGTTGCCAACCCCCCCTTGGCCACCTTTTCGGGCTCTGTGTGGCCGGCCACCGGCAAGACTCGGGGCTCTTGCCGAGCGTGCCCCGGCGGCGTCTGCAGCCGCACCGCCTGGCGGAGCCGGTCGGGGGTCCAGCCGGCCTGGGCGGCCTCGGCCGTCCAGCTCGCGTGCAGGGCCGACAGCTCAGGGTGCTGCTTGCGGGCTCGGGTCTTGAGCACCGCCGTCTTCACCACCCCGATCCGCTGTGAGGAACTGAGGGCGCGGCCCAGGAGCTCTTCGTACTCCGCGATTTTCGGGCCGGCCTCAGCGTCAATGCTCGCGGTGCGTTTGCTCCACACTTTCAGCAGCTCCTCAGGCACCCCGACAATGTCGGCCTGGCCGTTCTCGTTCACCTCCCGAAAATTCACACCCAGCCGCTGGTGCATTTCATTGCGCAACGCCGCCTGGTAGATCATTCCGGCGCTCTTCTTGTGATGGAACAGCTCGGTGGCATCCAGCGTCCGCCACCGACCGTCCTCACACAGGACCTTGTTCAGCACCAGCGCGTGGCTGTGCAGCTGCGGGTCCCCGGCCCGGCTGCTGCGGTGATCGAACACCGCCGCCACCAGCCCGGCCGACCCGACCTGCTCCGTCCCGTCCGTGCCCCGCCGGGACAGCGCCGCGTGGGTGTCCAGGTAGGCCAGCCCAGCCCGGACCGCCGCGCGGTGCGCCGCCACCGCCTCGGCGGCCGTCGCCGAATCACCCATCGCCCACAGCGCACTGACGCTCTTCGGCGCCGAGAACGTCAGATCGAACCCGGTCACCCCATCGGCGCGCCACGCCCTTCCCAGCCGGGTGCCGGCGATCGGGTGCAGGCCGCGGGCGAACAACGCCTCCAGCTCCCGCTCACTGACCACCGCGCCGGGCGCCAGCCCGAGCTGCTCGAGCCCACGGCCGTGCCAGCGCCCCGGCGCCTCCCCCACCCCCGCGTAGTACTCCGAGGCCCGGCAGGCCACCCCCTCGGTGTAGTACCGCCAGGACGAGGTGCCGATCTTCGCCGAGCTCAACACCGCCCACACCCCTCGGCAACCCGGCGACCGGACCGCGCCACCGTACATTCGAAGAATGCACATGTCTGCAGCTCTCACGGGCTTGCCTTAAGGGTTCAGCGACCACTGCGAACGTAAGGGCAATAGCGGTCAAGAAAGGAAACCAGCGGCCGGCAGTACCGTCCCTCGGGTGTTCGTTTAGGACGGCGAGGGCGCCGTCGGTCGTTGGCGCAGCGGGAGGTCTGAGCTGATGGAGGCCTGCCAAGTGTTCCGCGGGACGCACGGTCATCATCTGCAAGCCGTGCGACCCCGAGGCCAAGGGTCTGATGCGCGTTACGCATCACAGCCAACAGGGGGCCCGTCCGTGCGGGACCCCGTGCTGTTATCGGATCCCGCCCAAAGCGAGGGGACGACCATGCCCGACAGGCAGCACGGAGTGGAGCCGCCCCGCGGGCTGTCGAACACGCCTCGGGAACGGTCCTACGACGGCCGCTTCGGCCGGCTTTTCCAAGGACTCGCGAAAGCGCCGGCGCACGACGCGGAGTCGGCCGAGGACGCGGCAGAGCTCCGCGAGGTCGCCGACGCGATGCGAGAGGCCGCCGGCGACGGCCCGGACAACACATCCGTACCGGCGGGCTACGTCTACCTCGGGCAGTTCGTCGACCACGACATCACCTTCGACCCGACGAGCCAATTGCAGCGACGCAACGACCCCGACGGGCTTCTGAACTTCCGCACCCCCCGCTTCGACCTCGACAGCGTCTACGGCAGCGGGCCCGACGACGAGCCGTTCCAGTACCAACCCGGCGGGCCGCACGCCGGCTTCTCCCTGCTCGTCGAGGACCGCGGCGGCCCCGACCTGCCCCGCAACTCCGTGGGCCGGGCGATCGTCGGCGACCCGCGCAACGACGAGAACGGCATCGTCAGCCAGCTGCACGTCGCGTTCCTGCTGCTGCACAACCGGCTGATGGACGACCTGACGGGCACCGTCCCGGACCCCCGCGAACGGTTCGCGGCGGCACAACGGTCGGCTCAGTGGCACTACCAGTGGGTCATCGCCCACGACTTCCTGCGTCGGACCGTCGGCCCGGACATTCACGCCGACCTGCTCCGGACCACCCCCGAACCGGGCGGCGGGATGCGGGAGTCGGTCCGGCTGCGTCACTACAGGCACAAGGTGCACCCCTACCTGCCCGTCGAGTTCTCCGCCGCCGCGTACCGATTCGGCCACAGCCAGGTCCGCGACGAGTACGCCATCAACACGTCGTTCCGAAAGCGGCTGTTCGACCCGGCGGGCGACGACTTCCGGGGCTTTCAGCCCCTGCGACCCGGCTGGCACGCGTCCTGGCCCTTCTTCTTCGAGCTGGACGCACAGCCGCCGCAGCCCAGCCGCGCCATCGACTCGAATCTCGCCCCGATGCTGGCCACACTGCAGGGGGCGACCGGTGACACGGCGGATCTGGCGCTGCGCAACCTGCTGCGCGGCGCGGCGCTGGGCCTGCCGTCGGGCCAGGCCGTGGCCGCCGAGATGCGAGAGGAACCGCTCGACGACGCCGACTTGGCGCCTACCAGGCCGGGCAACGCGCCGCTGTGGTTCTACATCCTTCGGGAGGCCCAGGTCAGGGCTGGCGGCCGACACCTCGGTCCGGTCGGAGGACGCGTCGTCGGCGAGACCCTGCTCGGCCTGCTCCGCGCGGACCCGCAGTCCTACCTGCAGCTCGAGCCCGACTGGGAGCCGAAACTGCCCACGAGGACCGGGGAGCCGCGGTCCTTCGACATGGCCGACTTGCTGCTCCATGCGGTGCCCGGCCAGGCCGTTCGCTTCTGACCAGTGCGCGGGAAGTCTGCTTCATCTTCGACGCGCGCTCCCGAATGAGCGTCGGCGGCGGGCCCCCAGCCACGTGCGCACAGGCATAAGTCTCGTCAGCTGTGGGTGACCAACCTGACCTTCGTAGGCCGCGGCGGCCCAGGTCGGGACGACACGATCGAGATGGCCCGCGGTCACGAGGGGCCAGACACCTCGACGATCATGAATCGGTTCGGCGGCGGTGAACTGCCGCTTGATCAGGTCAGGGTGACGCGCGACGGCCGGAGCCCTGCGGGTCGTCAGGACCGGCTTGGACTTGCGGGCGGCCTCGACCCCGGCGGTGCGCATGAGCCGGGCGACCTGTCGCGGCCGACGTCGTGGCCGGCCGGGGCGGCCTTCCACAGCCTGCGTGTCCCGTACAACCGGTAATTGCCTCCCAGAGCGCGACCAGCACCGGCATAAGGGCGACGTCGCTGGTCGCCCGTGCTGAGGCCAGCCGGGTCTTGACGCACGCCTAGTGGCTGCCAGGGGCCAACTGTAGCAACGTGCAGCTGGACTCGACCCCGAGCTTGCTGCCTGCCACGACGTCGTCGCGGTTCGCGTCGTTGAAGGCGACTACCTACACCGTTGGCGGTCGAGTTCCGCCCCGAAGAAGGTCGTTGCCCACTTGCGCATCTCATTCGCCCGCTCGAGCTGCCGTACCTCCTGCTCGAGCTCCCGGACCCGCCGGGCCCCCTCTGGACTCACGCCCGGCGTTCGACCCTCGTTGATGTCAACCTGGCGGACCCACAGCCGGACCGACTCGGTCCCGCAGCTCAGCTGGCCGGCGATCCGTTGGACCGTCCCGTGATCGGTCCCCAGATCGGTCCGCAAGTCCCGGCAGCCGGACCGCGTCGGCCTTCTCCTGCTCGGTGTAGCGACGCGTCTTGGGCTGCCCGGCGACTGCTCCTTCGGCATAACAACATCCTGGGTTCCAAGGTCGATAGCCTCCAAGAAGCCCAGGGCGATTCAAAGTGGCGGTGCGCTGACGTTCCGCCTGCCCGCCGGCGAACTCCTGATTGACGGCGAATAGCGCAACCCGGGAGGGACGTGGCCGCCGGCCGCTGACCGTTGGCTGGGGTCCCGGCAGGCCTAGGCCCGGACGCGTGCGTCGCGACGTCCCGTAAGGAGGTCGCCACCGCCCTGATGACCGTCCGCGAATACCTTCTGGCACCGCGTCCTGAATGACCGCCCGATACGTGGCACCGAGCATGCCATTGCGGACCTAAATGGGCTGCTAGCTCTGTGGTCGTCAAGAGGCTGACTACCAACCATTGTGCCAAAGACCGTCGTGTCCCTGCCAAAACAGGACACCCGGGCTGCCGCAGGCAGGTTGTTCTTCCCCGTCTTTCGCTACGCGAAGATTACCATGCTTCTGCAATTTGCTTCGGGTCCTGTATCGAACGTAGGGCACTTCACTGAGCGCTGCCGTTACTTGCCCGACCGATTCGACCAGTATGGAGTATCGTACGAGGCGGCAGCCATCGTCGGGACTCAGGTCGTTCCATAAGTAGATTGGCACTGCTAGACCATATAGGTTCTAGGGTCGTAAGTCTGGGGGGGGGTCACCTTCCGACGCGGTGCAGGGCCTGTGGCGGGCGCTGTTGACGTGATTAACGGCCCGAGGCCGCGCACCAACCGGCGGTCTGGGATGATGTCAGCTATGGAACTCAGCATGCATCGCTACCATGTCGCCCAGGGTTAGGTCAGAGGCTAGGTTAAAGGAATGACTCCGCAAAAGGTGGCCCAGCAACTTTTCGTCATCCATGTAGAGTAATCGCTCTTCTCCCACAATGCTGACGACCTCGAGCGAGATGGCTGCGACACCGAAAGGGCTGCCGCCAACTTCTCGGCGAATGAGCTCGCTCAGTTCCCGAGGAACCTGATGATTGTGCTCCCAATTGCTGTCAGACCTGAGTGTCTGGCCAAGGTCAATGTCGTATTCACGGCGCAGCACGGCCATTTGGTAATCAATGTACTCCGCCCGTTCCGCTCCTACTGAGGGGTCGGTTGGCCGAGCCCACATATATGTCAGAAGGTTCCGGCGAAGTGCTGCGGACACATCAGCATCTGGCTCGTCGATGCAGTTGCCATGTTCCTCGTCCACTTCTGTCTCCTATCGCTACTTCCGGCGGATCCTGAAGTGGGTCGTGTGCGTTAGATCTCCCTTGCCGTTGAAGTAATCGCAGTGGTAATGATTGCAATTTCCACGACCACGGTACGTTCCGCCGGTCCGCTGTGCTGTCTGACGGGCCGCTGCCTCGGCGGCGGCCCTGGTCTTCAGGGTCTTACTTGAGAAGGTGGCTACCACCTTCTTCGCCACGTGTGGCGCTGCGGCTCGAACGCCGGCAACGGCTGCGACAACACATACCGGGCAGGCCCCAGTGGGGTCGGTGAAGGTGCTCGGGGCGTTGTAACCGTACGTGTAGTGGTCGTCCAAGCCGGTCGGGTCGGGTTGGGTAAAGCGGCCGAGGGTGGGGTCGTAGTAGCGGATGCCGAACTTGTACAAGCCTGTGATATCGTCGAATTGGCCGCCCGTGTACTCGAAAGGGTTGGCGGCACCTTCGATCTTGGCGCGGCTGATGCCGTAGGGGTCGTAGCTGTAGCTGTTCACCCTGGTGCCGGCGCTGTTCACCAGGCCCACGACGCTGCCAATGCCGTCGTATAGATAGTAGAAGCTGTTGCCTCCGGTCCGCAGGGCGACCAGGGTGCCGTCTGCGTCGCGAATATAGCCGGTGGTGGCTGCGCTGGTGGTGCTGGTGGCGAGCCCGAGGGGGCTGGTGGTGAAGGCGGTTCCGCCAGCGCTCGTGCGTTCGTCCTGGCCGGCGCCGGTGTAGGCGAACGGGACTGTGGTCCCGTCGGCGGTGACAGTGGTGAGTTGGTCCTTGTTGTTGTAACTGCCGTTGCTGCGGGTCTTGGCGCCGACGGCCCAGGTCTGGTTGCCGTTGGCGTCGTGTGCGAAGCCGCTGGTGTTGCCGCTGCGGCTGACGAGCATGTTGGCGGCGCTGAAGCCGAACGTCGTCGCTGCCGCGCCGGGGATGCCGCTCAGGCTTGCGCTGGTGCGGTTGCCGGCCTTGTCGTAGGCGTACGTCCAACTAGCGGTCGTTGTGCCGGCCGAGTCCTTCTCGACGGCGCTGGTGAGTCGGCTGAGGCTGTCGTGCTGATAGGCCGTCGTTCGACCGGCGGTGCCTGTGGCGGTGTTGTCGGTCCGGCTTCCGATCAGGGCTCCGTCGCGGGCGGCGCCGCCCGCCGTCGGTGTGTAGTCGTAGCCGTAGGACAGGTCGCTGTGGACGGTCGTGCCGGTGACGGCCCGGATCTGCTTGATACGGCCTGACTGGTCGGGGGTGACGGTCATGACCGTCGGGGTGCTGGTGGGGTAGTTGGTGGTGGTTCGGGTGCCGTTGGCGTTGTAGCCGAAGCTGGTGCAGCGGACGGTTGGGGCGCTGGTGCACGAGCCGCCGGGCTCGGCGAGGTGTGTGAGCTGGTCGGCGGTGTCGTATCGGTAGGTGGTGGTGCCGGCGGCGTCGGTGATGGATGTGAGGTTGTTGCCGGCGTCGTAGGTCATGGTTTGCGCGGGCTTGCCGGGCAGGGTTTTGCTGGTCTGCCGGCTCAGGGCGTCGTAGCCGTAGGTGGTGGTGCCGGTCTGGTCGGCCATGGCGGTGAGGTTGCCGCGGGCGTCGTAGGTATAGGTGAGGCAGTTCCCCGCGGTGATGTCGGTGCTGCCGCAGGCGGCGGCGCCGCTGAGCCGGGTGCGGGTCGGGCGGTCGGCTGCGTCGTAGGTGTAGGTGTTGGTCTGGTTCTTGCCGTCGGTGCGGGTGGCGGTGCGTCCGACCTGGTCGTAGGTGAAGGAGGTGGCGCCAAGGGGTGCGGGTGGTGTGATGCGCAGGAGGTCGCCGTTGAGGGCGTAGGTGTACCGGGTGGTGTTGTTGTTGCCGTCGACGGCGGTGCACATCTGTCCGGGTTTGCCGCCGCAGGTCGCGGCGGTGCCGGCCGGGGGGTTGTAGGTGTAGCTCAGGGCCTGTCCGCCTGTGGCGGTGGTGTCGGTGCTGCTGCTGAGGTTTCCGGCGGTGTCGTAGACCAGGCTGAGGACGGCGCCTTGCGAGTCGTTGGTGGAGGTCGGCTTGAAGGGGTGCGTGGCGCTGCCGTATGCGGCGGTCGCGGTGGCGCCGCTGCCGGCGCCCCCTCCGGGCACGTCGGGGGCATGTGTACCGGTTGGGTTGTTCAGCGTGTCGAAGGTGCTAGTGGCGGTGGCGCCGAGCGCATCGACAGTGCTGGTGAGGTTGCCGCGATTGTCGAACACCTGGCTAATGTCGCGGCCGAGCGGGTCGGTGACTTTGCCGACGCGGCGGATGCTGCTGTCGCCGGTGGTGCTGGCTGTGTAGGTGGTGGTCCGGCCCAGCGGGTTGGTGACCTTGACCCTCGGGTGGTCGGAGTGGTCGTAGGTCCGGGTCGGGCCGGTGCCCGCGGCTGGGTTGTCGATGCGGGTGATCGTCTTGGCGCGGTTGAACGCTCCTTGGACGGCGCGGGTGACGTTGCCGGCGCCGTCGGAGATGTCCAGTGTCTGCGACGCGGGACTGCTGTAGGTGGTGGTGCTCAGGACGGTCCCGGACGGCTCGACCTTCTCGACCTTGATCCCGGCGGTGTAGTCGAACATTGTCTTGCGGCCCGACGGGTCGGTGATCTGGGCGATGCGGCCGTTGGCGTTGTAGGTGAAGGTGACGACCCGGTCCTTGGTGTCGGTGATGCTGGTGACCTTCCTGTTGGCGTCGCGGGTGAGCCGGATCGCGTTGCCGTTCGCGTCGGTGATCGACGTCAACCAGTTCGAGGTGAACCGCCAGGTCCGTTGCGAACGGCCTTCCTTGAGGGTCTGGACGCCTGTGGCTGTGTCGTTGGTGAAGGTCATGTCGGACCCTGCGGGCGAGGCGAAGCCCGACCCGGAGCGGCGGAACAGCAGCTGCTGGCCGTCGATGCCGGACACGACGTACGAGTTGCCCGGTGTCCGGTAGGCGGCGGTGTCCAGCAGGTCGTAGGACCAGCTGTAGGGCAGCACCCTGGAGACCTGGCCGGTCAGGGTGCTGTAGTAGCGGTCGAGCTCAAGGTCCAGGCCGTTGACTCCGGGCAGGCTGAGGTCGACCGCGCGCACGATCAGGCCGGCGCTGGCGAGGTCCGCGCCGATGGTGACGCCGTCAGTGACCTGCTGGTCGTCCCGTGAGCCGTACGGGCTGTGTCCTGACGGCATGTAGGTGCGCAGGTAGGCCTGCTCGGAGAGCCGGGACGCCGTCGCGTCGCCGATTTTGCCGCCGAAGTGCAGCAGGCCGTCCTTGGGTGACTGCGTGAGGGCGGCGCCGGCGATGCCGTCGACACCCGGGTAGCCGAGTTCGAGCGCGACGGCGACGCGGGCCCACTCGACCCCGGTCCACGCCCAGGTGCGGTAGGAGAAGGTCGTGTCGAAGCCGCCGCCAAGCACGGCGGCGCCGACCTCGGGGCTGTACGTGGCCGCGTGGCTCTCCAAAGCGCCGGGGGTCAACGTCGCGGCCGGCTGGTGCTGGGTCCACGCCGTCCCGTCGAACGTCCAGGTGTCGCCGAGGAGCCCGTTGGCGCCGCGGCCGCCGTACAGCAGCACGCCCTGCGACGTGCCGGTGTCGGCGAGGCTGGTCTTGGAACGGGCAGGCGGTCCTGCCGGACCCGCCGCCCAGGTGGTGCCGTTCCACGTCCAGGTGTCGGCGAGCAGCTGGCCGGCAGCGCCGACGCCGCCGAACAGGACGGCCTTCCCCCCGGTCGTGCCGTAGGCCGAGCTCGCGAGCGCACGCGCCGCAGGGACCGTGGCGGGAAAGCGCTGCGCCCAAGACGAGCCGTTCCACACCCAGGTGTCGGCCAGCGGCTGTCCGGTGGCGCCGTAGCCGCCGAACAGGACGCTGTCCGAGGTCGCCGTGCTGTAGACGAGCGTCGCGCCGTAGCGGGCCGGCGGGCGCGGGCCGGTGTAGGCCGACCAGCCCGCTCCGTCGAACAGCCACATCTCATCGGTCGCGCACCCCGAAGCCTTGCAGCCTCCGAACACGACGGTGCGGTCCCGGGCTGCGTCGTAGGTCATCGCCGGGACGTCACGCCCGACCGGCCCCCCGGGCGTGAACAGGTCGTAGGTCGAGGGGCCGAAAAAGCGCCAGGGCTGCGGATCGACTGCGAGGGACTGCGTTTGCAGCGTGTCCTGTGTTCCCTCGGTGGCCACGTCCGTCCCGGCCGGGGCGGTCGGCGCATCCGACACCGGCTTGCCGAGCTCCCTGGGCGCTGCCGGATCGGCCTGTAGGCCGTCCCCGCGGAACGGGATGCCCTGCGCCTTCTCGGGCTGGGGCGGCCGGACGGGCGTACCGCCGACGGGCCGCCCTGCCGACTTGTCCTGCGCTGCTGCCACACTCAGCGGAGGTTGCGGGTCGGCGGCGGCCGGCTGGGCCAGGCTGGCGGCCAGGACGGTCGCGGCGACCGTGCATGACAGCCAGGAGGTGAAACGGCGCTGCCCCATGAGTACCTCCGTGGTGGCGCCGACGCAGCGCCCACTGCCCGCAGCCGTGCTTGGCCGTGGTGGCGGCAGGTTGGTCCTCTACGGACAGTGCCGTCCATCGGTATGACACATCCGCATCACAAGGTGCTTGGTCGACGTGGCCGGTCGTCGATGCGGCACCTGGGGCCGGCGATCCCCAGGGCACGCGAGGTCCGGGTTCACACGGATGACCCCAGGCGGGGTCCTGACGCACACGTACGCGCCACGCTGGGTCCCGCCGCCCGCCATCGGGGACCCAGCGCCGCCGTAGACAGACCGGAGGCCGCCAAGCCACGAACGCCACGCTTCGCGTTGCGTCGCGAGGCATCCAGTCGGGTCGGGCCTGATCTGGTCGGTCTTTACAACTCACACTGAAGACACTTGACTGTGACGGTCATGACCACCTCAGGGCGTCTTCCAGTCGGCACGTCGCTCGTCGACGTCCCGACCCCCCGGTCGGAGGCGGAGGCGTACGGGTGGTGCTCTGCACTGGGTGCCCTGCGGATCGATCTGCTCGCCACGTTCGTCGTGGTCGCGGAGGAGCTCAGCTTCACCCGTGCCGCGGAGAGGCTGTTCCTGAGCCAATCGGGCACCAGCCGTCGGATCTTCATGTTGGAAGCGGCCGTCGGGACCAGCCTGATCGTCCGTACGACCCGTGCGGTCGCGCTCACACCCGGCGGAGCTGCGTTTTTTCCGCACGCCGTGCTCATGATCGGGGCTGCCCAGTCGGCTGCGGCCGCCGCCCGCGAGGCCCGGCTCACCGTCTGCCGGTGAGCCGGGCCTCGTGAACCACGGGCCCCAGCCGGATCAGCAGCAGCCGTTGTGCCCCGCCAGGAACATCAGCGCTTCGACGTTGAGCGTGACGCCGGCAGCGACCAGCGTAGCGACGGACGCGGCTATCGACATGAGGAAACGGGTCATGGCTGGCTCCGTAGATTGATGACAAGACATGTCATGATCTACGACAGACCAGAGTTTGGCCCGGTCAGTGCTGACCTCGCATAAGCCCGGAACCACCGTTGATCTTCGAGTTTGTCGCTGATCTTGGATGATCACTGCGGGTGGGCCGTGGTCGGCGTCGGGGCGTGCGGGAACTGCCGGTCTGCCGGCTTCTCCGGGTCCTGGTTGTCGGGGCGGGGGTGGTGTTCAGCAGCGCATGGGGGTCGCGGTGACGGCGGTCAGGGCGGTGGTGATGGCGTCCCGCCACGGCCAGTTCTCGGGGAGTCGTAGGTGGCGTCGTCGTCCGCTGTGGACCAGGCGGCCGGGCATGGTGAAGACCTTGCGGCGCAGCGTGGACGCGGTGGCCCGTTGCAGGTCGGGGCCGGCGAGCTGTCCGACGGCGCGGCCGAGGTTGTGCGCCATCACGGTGAGGGCGAGCCAGGCGGCGTTGGCCATGAACCGGCCGGACGTTATCTGGAGTCCTTCCTGCTCTGTCCGTGACGTGCACGAGGAGGGCTGACTGCTCGACGACCGCGTGCCGGCGGTGGTCGGCCTCCACCTCGGCCAGTGGCAGATCCCGGTCGGTGACGAAGGCGTGGAAGTCCCAGGCGGTGAACAGCGCCAGCTGCGAGCCAGGTGTCGGCCGGACCCGGCGGACCACGAGGCGGACCTGACGGGCGTACCGGCGGTCGCTGGCGAAGACGGTGAACGGGATCTCGGCGATGTCGGCGCCGGAGACCTCCGGCGTCGACAGCCATACGGGATCGACTGCCAGGCGTCGTCGGCAATGGCGTCGATCGCCGCCCGCACTCGCTTGTCCTGCCGGGCGGTGACGGAGAACCGGACGTCGAACTTCGCGGCGGTGGCCAGGACCTTCTTGGAGTAGAAGGCGCTGTCCGCCCGCACGGTGAGCTGGCCGGTGCCGCCGGCGTTGCGGACCCGGCTGATCGTCTCGGTCAGGAACGACGCCGCCCCACGAGCCGCGCCGGCGCTGCCGCCGCGCAGCCGGCTCATCAGCACCTGCCCGGTCTGTGCGCACGTCGCCAGCGGCGGGTGGTAGCCGCGGACGCCTGTGTAGCCGAACGCGGCGCCTTGCTTGGCCCGGCCATGGACCTCCACGATGGTCGAGTCCAGATCGATCGTCAGCGGCGCTGCCAGGTCGGTCGGGCCGGCGCCGGCCGCCCACAGCCGGGCCAGCAGTTCACGGCTGATCGCGTCGAGCTGCCGGACGTTGGACCACTTGTGCGCCCGCAGCCACGACCCGACCGTCGAGGGCGCCCGAGTGCCGTCGAACAACGACGCTGCGGCGCCGGCGCGCAGGACAGCGACGTCGTCGATGCTGTCCCCGCCAGCGAGCATCGCCCCGATCACCGTCAGCGCCTTGGCGCCGCTGTTCGCACCGTGCTTCGCCAGGTGCAGCCGGGAGTCGATCAGCCCGCTCAGATCGATCCGCTGGGCCAGCACCGCCGCTGGAAGCAGCCCGGCGTTTGGCACCAGATTGCTCTCATCGAAGCTCACCGACACGCGGCTCAGCTCGTGGTTGGCTTGCACTCAGCAGGTGCCCTTCGATCCGGCGACTCTTGACCCCTCGACAAGGTCATCGTCCCAGGTGGGAGGGCATTTGCTCGTTCGGCAGGCCGCTACCAATCAAGGTTGAGCGGTGGATCCGGGATAAGTCGTGATGTTCACTGTGAAGTAGGAGGTGTGGCCTTGACCGCCCAGCCCGGCTTCGGGGCACGACTGAAAGACCACCGGCAGCGCCTGGGGTTGTCGCAGGCTGACCTGGCCGCAGCCGGTGTGTCCAGCAGCTACGTGAGCCTGTTGGAGAACGGCCATAGGCAACCGACCCCGGACGTGGCCCGGCTGCTGGCGGAGCGACTGGGCGTCGACGTCGAGGTTCTCCTGCACGGCGTCGGTGCGGACGACGCCCTGAAGGCCCGACTGGACCTCGCCTTCGCGCGGCTGTGTCTCGGTCAGGGTGATCACGCCCAGGCGGCCCGGACGTTGACGTCATTGCTTGACGGGGGGCGCCTGTCGCCGGACCCGCGTGCGGTCTTCGACGCACGCCTTCTGCTCGCCACGGCCCAGGAGCGGCTCGGGATGCTCGAAGCCGCCGTCCGCCTCCTTGAGGCTTTGCGGGGGGAGGCCCAGGCATCCCCCGAGGCTTTGCCGTGGCTGCCAGTCGTCACGGCGCTTTCGCGTTGCTACCGGGAGGCGGGCGACCTGCGGCGCGCCGTCGACGTCGCGGAACGGGCCGCTGACCGTTGCGACGAGCTCGGGCTGCACGGCCTGGAGGGCCACGCCGAGGTCGTCGCGACGCTCGCCCTGGCGCATTTCGACCGCGGCGACATGCTCCGAGCGGCCACCCTGCTCGACCGGCTGATCGAGACGACAGCCGGCTCCGACCGGCAATCACAAGCCGCGGCGCACTGGAACGCCGCCCTGGTCGCGTCCGGCCGAGGACACCACGGGGACGCCCTGCGACTGGGCGAGAAGGCCGCGGCGCTCATCGCCGAGGGTTCCGACGAGCGCGCCGCCGCCAGACTGAAGTCAACACGCGCCTGGATCCTGCTCAACCAGGAGCCGCCCCGCCCCGAGGCAGCCCGCGATCTCCTGCACGCCGCCCTGCCAACTCTGACCCAGCACGACTCCGCGGGCGCCGTGGCCAGCGCCGAAGTCGAACTCTCACGCGCCGAACTGATGCTCGGGGACCCGGCCAGGGCCCGCGCCCACGCCCTGGCTGCCTTGAACAGGCTCGGCTACGACACCCCGATCGAGACGGCCCGCGCCCACACGGCACTGGGGGAGGCCCTCGCCGCAGACGGTGACCGCGCCGGCGCACAAGAAAGGCTGCACGCCGCCGCCGCCCTGCTCTCCGACGTCGGAGCCGATCGCGAAGCGGCTGCGCTCTGGCGACAGATCGGCGACGCCCACGGGCGACTCGGCGAGCCCGAACGGGCGATGGCAGCCTACCGAAACGCCATGGACGCGGCCGGGCTTCGGGCACGGTCCGTGCCGGCCTTGGACGTCCGGCAAACCGTCCAGTAGCCGTGCCGAGGACGCCACCCGGCCACCCGCAGCGAGGAAGACCCGTCCGCCATCTTCCGGGCTGCCGGGCCGCCGGAGCAGAAGCGTCACGGGTACGTGTGGCACGGGCTGAGCCCTGATCTCGTCGTAGGTCCAGTCGTAGGCGCGCCCACTGCGCGACAGAGCCGCCCGCGCCGGCGGCGATCAGAGTCGGCATGACGTTGTTGGCGAACTTCATCGACCCCGCGCGGTCCGGGCCGCTGGCACACGCTGGCTTGCCGGGGCTGTCACGGCGTGACCTGGGCTGCCGGGGCGTTCGACGTCGGGTCCATCTCTCCTTCAACCACTTCGAGCCGCTCCGCCGAGAAGCCGTGCCAGCCCGAGCGTCTCCGGTGACGTCGACGACGAGGAGCTCGTCGCCGGCATCGAGATGCGTCCTCTGGCGGTCGTGGACCGTTCCCGGGAACGCGTCCGTGGGGCGAGGGCTGGCAACCCAGTTTGCAGCAGCAGTTTGTCGGGGCCAACAACGGTGTCAGGCTTACAGCGGCCACCGGTATGCGAAACGAGGTGGGACGATGTGTAGGTGAACCCGGTAGGCACGTCAGGGCCCTTCTCGGGCTACGCGTTGCGCCGGGTCGTCGTCGCGGTCGATCTTCACGCCCTGCAGGGTCCGCTACAGGGCCGTCGGCAGCTCCCGCTGCACTTGGATTCCTCCGCGCGGCCGTTCTACGACTTCGGCTCGGCCGGCGACCGCGCGCAGGCCTACCAGCTCGTGCTTCTCGAAGCCGCCGAGACCGCTGACCTCGAGCAGTGGTTGCAGCACGACGAGCTGCTGCGGTTGTGGCCCGAGCTGTACCTGCCGCGCCATGTGCGGGCGGCCTGGCAGGGCGAGCACCCTGTCCTGGCCCGGATCGGTGCGGGCCAGCGCGTCCCACAGCCGTAGCTCCCATGACGATCGAGGCGTTCAAGGTGCGCGTGATCGAGCTGGCACTGGACACGGCTGCGACGTACGGCTTCGCGTTGGCCGGTGGGAACGCTCTCGCGGCGCACGGCCTGCTGAGCCGCCCGACCCAGGACATCGACCTGTTCACCCCGACCTCGGGTGGAACCGGACAGGTCCTTGACGCGGTACGGGCGGCGTTGACCGCTGACGGGTACACCGTGCGGCTCGTGGCCGCGTCGGTTGACGGTGACTTCGCTGAACTTCAGGTCAGCCGTGACGGTCAGCGCACCCAGCTTGACCTGGGCCGAGACTGGCGCGCTCACGACGCCGTCCGGCTGGACGTCGGCCCCGTGCTGCACCTTGACGATGCCGTGGGAGCAAAGACGACCGCGCTGCTCGGCAGAGCACTACCGCGCGACTTCATCGACATCGCGGCTGCCCTCGACCGCTACTCGCGCCGGCAGCTGCTCGAGCTGGCGTTCATCCGCGACCCCGGGCTTCGGCCCGCCGACGCCGCGCTCGCCATGCAATGGCTCGACCGGCTCGGTGACGAGCAGTTCAGCCCGTATGGGCTCACCGGCCGCGACGTCGCCGCCCTCCGGGCACGTTTCGCTTCCTGGCCGCGTGACCCGACACGCGATGACGACGCCCAGTCCGCTCAGGCAGCCGCCAACGCTCCACCAGCCGGCCCAGGGGAGTGATCTGCTGCCGGCTTCCGGCAAGCCCTCCAACTGCTGCTGCGGTCATCGTCGAGCACGCGGCGGGGCTCGTCTCGCTGTCGCCATGAAGGCACGACAGACCTCGTGGGTGACCGTGAGTGACCATCAAGGCGGCCGGTCACGTCTGCCGCTGGGGGGCTCTGGGGCACCCGCACTGGCTGCTGCGGCAGGGCTGGGCAACAGGCCTCACGGCGCCCTCCCGTCGGTGGGCCGAGGCCCTCACGGTCAGCCGCTGCGGTCCCAAAAAGCCCGTCAAAAGCCCGAAGATCATCTCAAGTGATGCGGCTCCGGTCGGTCACAGGCGGTCAGGAGCGGCTCCGTGCGGAACGGTGTTTCCGCAGGTCACGCCACATAAAGTAGGCTTCCCTGAACTGAAGCCGCAGGTCACACAGGGTGTTCAGAATCAGCCCGCAACGGGTTCGATTCCCGTCCGCCTCCGCCACCCGATCTCGAGCGTGAGGAGGCACGGTGGAGCTGAGCCGGGACGACGTGCTGGCCGTGGTCGGCCCGACGCCGCTGTCGGTCGGTGGGCTCGGCCTCGCGGTCGCGGAGCGCGCCGGCGCGGTGACCGGCGGCGAGCAGCAGCCGGTGGGGCAGCGGCTCGCTGCTGCGGGGCTGTCCCTGTCGGCGCTGCAGAAGCTGGTCGACGCCCTGGTCGCCGAGCAGCTGGTCGTCGAGGTGCGGGGCAAGGACCTGTGGGACCGCGGGCTGCCGACGGCGGGGACCAAGGCGATGGGGCGCTACTACCTCTCGGTCGCGTCCTGACCAGCGCCGCGGTCGACTCCCGCACCTGGCGCCGGGCCGCCTTCGCCCTGTTCGCCGTCGCTGCGGGCACGAACGTCCCGACTCCCCTGCTGCTGGTCTATCGCGACACCCTCCAGCTCGGGCCGGACGTCCTGACCGCCGTGTTCGGCGTCTACGCCGCCGGGCTCGTGCCGGCCATCTTCCTGGCCGGACCGCTGTCGGACCGGCTCGGCAGGCGCCGCGTCGTGCTGCCGCTCATCGTCGCCGCGGCGCTGGTGTCCCTGCTGCTGGTCACCGCCGCCTCGTCGCTGCCGCTGCTGTTCGTGGGCCGGTTCCTGCAGGGCGCCGTCAGTGGCGCGGTCTTCAGCGTCGGCAGCGCCTGGGTCGCGGAGCTCTCGGCGATCGCGGGCGCGGGCGCGGCAGGCCGACGGGCGGCGGTCGCGATGACCGCCGGCTTCTCGCTCGGGCCGCTGACGTCCGGGTTCCTCGCGCAGTACGCCCCGTTCCCGACCACGCTGCCGTACCTCCTGCACATGGTGCTGGTGGGCTTCGGCCTGGCCGCTGCTCTGTCGCTGCCAGAGACCGTCGACGTCGGGAGACCGCGGGTGGAGGCTCGCGGGCCGCTGGTGCTTGCGTCGGAGCGCGGCACCCTGCTCACGGTCCTGCTCCCGATGTCGGTGTGCGTCTACGCCTTCCCCTCCGTCGTGATCTCCGCTGTCCCGCTGCTCGTCGAGACCTCCGCCCCGCCCGTGCTGCTGACGGGGGTGCTGGCCGGGATCACGCTGGGGGCCGGCGCGCTGGCCGCGCCGCTGCAGCGCCGGGTCGGTCGCTGGACCGCCGCGACGGGAGTCGGCCTGGGCTCGGCCGGCTTCGCCTTCGCGACCCTCGGCTCCGACACCGGGAGCCCGCCGCTGCTGCTGGCCGCGGCCCTGCTGCTCGGCTCCGGCGGCGGGCTCGTCCTGTCGGCCGGCCTTGGACTCACCGCCCGGCTCGCCCAGCCCGAGCGGCGCGGCGCCCTGTCCGCGACCTTCCTGGGCTGCGCCTACCTGGGCTTCGCCGCGCCCTACCTCACCGCCGTCACGGCCGAGGCCACGTCGGTGCAGCTGCCGCTGCTGGTGATGGCCGGCCTGGCGGTGCTGCTCGCGCTGCGGCTGGTGGTCGCCACCCGCCGCGGGCAGACGGCGTGAGCGAGGACCCCCGGCGCCGGGTGCCGCGCACCGACGTCGTCCTGGCCGACCCCGCCCTCGTCGCGGCCGCGCAGCGGCTCGGTCCGGCGCTGGTCAAGGCCGCCGTCGTGGCCGCGCAGGAGCGCGCGCGGGCGGGGGAGATCGCCGCCGAGCAGGTCGCCGCCACCGCGGTCGCCGCCCTGCCGTCCCGGGCCACAACGCTGCGCCCCGTCCTGAACGCCACCGGCGTGGTCCTGCACACCAACCTCGGGCGGGCGCCGCTGTCACCGGCCGCCGTCGAAGCCGTGACGGCCGCGGCGGGCTACGTCGACGTCGAGTACGACGTGAGCGACGGCTCCCGGGCCCGACGCGGCCGCGGCACGCTGGCGGCTCTGCGCGAGGCTGTTCCCGAGGCCGAGCAGGTGCTGGCCGTCAACAACGGGGCCGCGGCGCTGGTCCTGGCCACGACGGCGCTCGCGGCCGGCCGCGACGTCGTCGTGAGCCGCGGCGAGATGGTGGAGATCGGCGACGGGTTCCGGCTGCCCGACCTGATCGCCAGCACCGGGGCACGGCTGCGGGAGGTCGGCACGACCAACCGCACGCACCTGCGCGACTACGCCGACGTCATCGGCCCGGAGACCGGCTGCGTCCTCAAGGTGCACCCGAGCAACTTCCGCATCGAGGGCTTCACCAGCGAGGTCGACGTCGCGGCGCTCGCCGGGCTCGGAGCGCCGGTCGTCGTCGACATCGGCAGCGGCCTGCTCGCCCCACACCTCCTGCTGCCCGACGAGCCGGACGCCCGGACGGCCCTGCGCCAGGGCGCCGCAGTCGTCACGGCCAGCGGCGACAAGCTGCTCGGCGGCCCGCAGGCCGGGCTGCTGCTCGGCAGCACCGAGGTGGTCGAGCGGCTGCGCCGGCACCCGCTGGCCCGGGCCCTGCGGGTCGACAAGCTCACCCTCGCCGCGCTCGAGGCCACCCTGCGGGGACCTCAGACGCCCTCCTGGGACGCGCTCACTGCCGACCCGGAGCGGCTCCGGGTGCGCGCCGAGCGCCTCGCCGCCGCTGTCGGCGGCGAGGTCGTCCCCAGCGACGGGGCCGTAGGTGGTGGAGGCGCCCCCGGGCTCGCGCTGCCGGGGTGGGCGGTGGCGGTGCCCGAGGCGTACGCGGCGCTCCTGCGCGCCGGCGACGCCTGTGTGGTCGGCCGGGTCGAACGCGGACGCTGCCTGCTGGACCTGCGGTGCGTACCCGAGGCCGACGACCAGCGCCTGGCCGTCGCGGTGCGCGCCGTCGCTGCTGTCCTGACCGTGGGCGGCTAGCCGTGCACGTCATCGCCACCGCCGGCCACGTCGACCACGGCAAGAGCACCCTCGTGCGCGCGCTCACCGGCATGGAGCCTGACCGCTGGGCCGAGGAGCGGCGGCGCGGCATGACGATCGACCTCGGCTACGCCTGGACGGGCCTGCCGTCGGGCGAGGTGCTGGGCTTCGTCGACGTGCCCGGCCACCAGCGCTTCATCGGCAACATGCTTGCCGGCCTCGGTCCCGCGCCGGCGGTCCTGGTCGTCGTCGCCGCCGACGAGGGGTGGCGCCGGCAGTCCGGTGAGCACCTGGCTGCCGTCGACGCGCTGGGCCTGCGCCACGGCCTGCTCGCGGTCACCCGTAGCGACCTGGCCGACCCCGAACCGGCGATCCAGGAAGCGCTCGCCCACCTGCGCGGCTCCAGCCTGGGCGAGGTCGAGGCGGTCAGCGTGTCGGGCACGACCGGGCTCGGCGTCGGCGACCTGCGCGCCGCCCTGGACCGGCTGGTCGCACGGCTGCCCGAGCCCCAGGTCGACGGGCCCGTACGCCTGTGGGTCGACCGGGCGTTCACGGTCCGGGGGAGCGGCACCGTCGTCACCGGGACGCTCGGCGCCGGCACGCTCCGGACCGGCGACACCCTCGAGCTGCACGGGCGGCCCGTCCGGGTCCGCGGCCTGCACAGCCTCGGCACGGCCTACGACGAGGTGCGCGCGGTGGCCCGGGTCGCGGTCAACCTGCGCGGCGTGGAGCGCGAGGAGGTCGAGCGCGGGGACGCGCTGCTGACGGCCGCGGCCTGGCGCCCGGCCGCCGCCGTCGACGTGCGGCTCACCGTCGACCCGCGCGAGCTGCCTGCCGAGCTGCTCCTGCACGTCGGCTCGACCTCGGTGGCCGTACGGCTGCGACCGCTCGGACCCGACTCGGCCCGGCTGACCCTCCACCGGCCGCTCCCGCTCCGGGCCGGCGACCGGGCGCTGCTGCGCGACCCCGGTCGGCAGGCGGTCGCCGCCGGCGTGCTGGTGCTCGACGCCGACCCGCCGGTCCTGCGTCGCCGCGGCGCCGCGGCCGACCGCGGGCAGGTGCTGCAGGACGCCGGGGAGATGCCGGACCTGGTGCGCGAGGTCAGCCGCCGCGGTGCCGTACGACGGTCCGAGCTCGCCGCGCTCGGCGTCCCGGTTCACGACGTCTCGGATCTCGTGGTCCACGGTGACTGGCTCATCGCCCCCGACCAGTGGCAGCGCTGGACGGCAGGGCTGGAGGCCGCCGTCGACGCCCACGTGACCTCCGCCCCGCTCGAGGGCGGCCTGCCGCACGAGGCAGCCCGCCACGCGGTCGGGCTGCCCGACGCGCGCCTGCTCACGCCGCTGACCGTCGCGGCGGGGCTCGAGTCCGCCGCGGGCCGCCTGCGACGGGCAGGGACGGTCACCTCGCTCGGCGACGCCGAGGCGGCGGTCGCCGAGGTCGAGAGGCGCTTGACTGCCACGCCCCTGGACGCCCCGGAGTCCCCGGAGCTGGCCGCGATGGGCCTCGGGCCCCGCGAGCTGGCGGCCGCCGAGCGTGCCGGCCGGCTGCTGCGGGTCGCTCCCGACGTCGTCCTGCTCCCCGACGGACCGGCCCGTGCGATGCGCGTGCTGGCCGGGCTGCCGCAGCCGTTCACGCTCAGCCAGGCGCGGACCGCGCTCGGCACGACCCGCCGCGTGGCCGTTCCGCTCCTGGAGCACACCGACGCGCGCGGCTGGACACTTCGGCTGGACGGGATGCTGCGTGAGGTCAGGCGCGCCGGGCGATAGCGTTCGGCCCAGACCGTGCACCCCGTCGCAGGAGGAACCGCCGTGCCGCAGGAAGTCCGTGGAGTCGTCGCGCTCGCCAAGGGCGAGCCGGTCAGCATGCAGACCATCGTCATCCCGGACCCCGGTCCCGGTGAGGTCGTCGTCACGGTGCAGGCCTGCGGGGTCTGCCACACCGACCTGCACTACCGCGAGGGCGGGATCAACGACGACTTCCCGTTCCTGCTCGGGCACGAGGCGGCCGGTCTCGTGGAGACGATCGGCGAGGGCGTCACGCACGTCGCGGTCGGTGACTTCGTCGTCTTGAACTGGCGCGCGGTCTGCGGCGAGTGCCGGGCCTGCAAGCGCGGTCGCCCCTGGTACTGCTTCAGCACCCACAACGCCGCCCAGAAGATGACCCTGCAGGACGGCACCGTCCTGTCGCCGGCACTGGGGATCGGGGCCTTCGCCGACAAGACCCTGGTCCACGAGGGCCAGTGCACCAAGGTCGACCCGACCGCCGACCCGGCCGCCGCCGGCCTGCTCGGCTGCGGTGTCATGGCCGGCTGGGGGGCGGCGGTCAACACCGCCCCCGTCCAGCAGGGCGACACCGTCGCCGTGATCGGCTGCGGCGGCGTCGGCGACGCGGCCATCGCCGGTGCGGTCTTCGCCGGGGCGCGCCAGGTGATCGCCGTGGACATGGACGACGAGAAGCTCATCTGGGCGAAGGACTTCGGCGCGACCCACACGGTCAACGCCACGAGCGAGGACGTCGTCGCCCGGCTGCGCGAGCTCACCGGCGGCTTCGGCCCCGACGTGGTCATCGACGCCGTCGGCCGCCCGGAGACGTTCCGGCAGGCCTTCGACGCCCGCGACCTGGCCGGCACCGCCGTCCTGGTCGGCGTCCCGAACCCGACGATGACCTTCGAGATCCCGCTCATCGAGGTCTTCGGCCACGGCGGTCAGCTCAAGAGCTCCTGGTACGGCGACTGCCTGCCTGAACGCGACTTCCCCCTGCTGGTCGACCTGTGGCAGCAGGGCCGCTTCGCGCTCGACCGCTTCGTGTCCGAGCGCATCTCGCTCGAGGGGGTCGAGGAGGCATTCGACAAGATGCAGGCGGGCGGCGTCCTGCGGTCCGTGGTCGTGCTGGAGGCACGCGCAGCAGGGACGGTCGTGTAGTGGCGGCCCGGATCGAGCACCTGGTCACCAGCGGCACGTTCAGCCTCGACGGACAGACCTTCGAGGTCGACAACAACGTCTGGCTGATCGGCGACGACAGCGAGGTCGTCCTCATCGACGCCCCTCACGACCCCGACGCGATCGAGGCGGCGGTCGGTGACCGCACCTTGGTGGCGATCGCCTGCACCCACGCGCACGACGACCACGTCCGCTACGCCCCCGAGCTTGCGGAGCGCCTGACCTCACCGGTGCTGCTGCACCCCGACGACCGGGTGCTGTGGGACCTGACCCACGCCCTGCACGAGCCCGACGGCACGCTGCGCGAGGGTCAGACGATCGAGGTCGCCGGCACCAGGCTCCACGTGCTGCACACGCCCGGGCACGCGCCCGGCGCGGTCTGCTTCTCCGTTCCGGACCTCGGGGTCGTCTTCACCGGCGACACGCTGTTCCAGGGCGGGCCGGGGGCGACCGGGCGCAGCTACAGCGACTACCCGACGATCCTGGACTCGATCCGGACCCGGCTGTTCGCCCTGCCGCCCGAGACCCGGGTCCTGACCGGTCACGGCGACCAGACCACGGTGGGAGCCGAAGCGCCGTCGTACGACGAATGGGCCAAGAAACTTTAGCACCCCCCTGACGGGGTGGGGGGAGGGTGGGTCTTTCAGACGCCGACGAGCTGGCGGTCCGAGGGGCGCAGGTAGACCACGTAGGTCACGACGGCGCACGCGAGGTAGAAGGCGATGAAGGCGAGGTACGCGGCGCTGCCGTTGCCGTACGACAGGAACGACTGACGGAACGCGACCTGGACCAGCACCCCGCCGAAGGCCCCGACCGCGCCGGCGAGCCCGACGAGGGCGCTGGCCAGCCGGCGGTCCTGCTGGGCGGTACGACCGTCCTCGCTGCGCAGCGACTCGGCGTGGAAGATCGCCGGGATCATCTTGTAGACCGACCCGTTGCCCAGGCCCGTCAGCATGAACAGCACCGTGAACGAGACGGCCAGCAGCGGGATGGACCCGGAGTCCGCGGCCAGCGCCACCAGGACCGCCGCGACCGTCATGGCGATGAAGGTCCAGAAGCTCACGGTCGAGCCATTGTAGCGGTCGGCCAGCATGCCCCCGACCGGCCGGATCAGCGAGCCGGCCAACGCCCCGAGCCAGACGTAGTAGATGGGCCGCTCGGCCCCCGCGGCGGCCAGGACCTGGCCGAAGGCGAAGCCGAAGCCGATGAAGGAGCCGAAGGTGCCGATGTAGAGGAACGAGATGATCGCGGTGTGCCGGTGGCGGGACACCTCGCGCAGGGCGCCCTTGTCGTTCTTGGCCATCGTGAGGTTGTCCATCTGCGTCCACGCCAGCACGGTGCACAGCAGCACCAGCGGGATGTACAGGTAGAGCATCACGCGAGGGTCGGTCGTCGGGCCGTTCGCGAACAGGACCAGCGCACCGATGATCTGGACCACCGCGACGCCGAGGTTGCCGCCGCCGGCGTTCAGACCGAGGGCGCGACCCTTGAGGCGCTGCGGGTAGAAGTTGTTGATGTTGGCCATCGACGAGGCGAAGTTGCCACCACCGACGCCGGCGATCGCCGTGACCAGCAGGAGGGTGGTGAAGGACACGCCGGGCTCGAGCAGGAAGATCGCGACCACGGCGGGGATGAGCAGCAGGCCCGCGGACACGACCGTCCAGTTGCGCCCGCCGAACTTCGCGATCGCGAAGGTGTAGGGCAGGCGGACGAACGAGCCCAGCAGCGCGGGCGTCGTGGTGAGCAGGAACTTGTCGGTGACGGTGAAGCCCCAGACGGCCTCGGGCATGAACAGCACCATCACCGACCAGATGACCCAGACCGAGAAGCCGACGTGCTCGGACAGGATCGAGAAGATGAGGTTGCGCTTGGCGGTGCGGGCGCCGACGGCGTCCCAGAACTCCGGGTCCTCGGGCTCCCACCGGTCGATCCAGCGGTGGTCGCGGCGCTGGAGCAGCTCGTCGTCGGTCGGCCTGACGGCGTCCAGGGTCTCGGGTGCGCTGTCCTGCACGGGTCGGGTCGGCACGCTCACGGTGGGGCTCCTGGTCGTCAGGGGAGGGCGACGCGGTGTCGCCGGGGGGTGACGCGGACGCTAGGGACGCGGTGTTCCGCGCCCGTCGCATCGAGGGGCACAGCAGGTCACCTTCTGCTCACGCGCCGCACGGGGTCGTGTGCGACGGCGGGTGGGGCGGGGTGCGCGCCGTCAGACCTGGGCGGCGGCGAGCCGGTAGCCGCGCTTGACGACGGTCTCCACCACGACACCCGCCGGGCCGAGGGCGGTGCGCAGCCGCGCGACCGTCATCTCGACCGCGTGCTCGTCCGCCGGCTCGTCGCGCCAGGCCGCCTTGAGCAGCTCCGGACGCGACAGGACCCGGCCGCCGCCGTGGACCAGCGCGCTGAGGACCCCCGTCTGCTTCGAGGTGAGCTCGACGGTGCGCCCGTCGACCAGGACGCTGTGGCCGCGCAGCTCGAGGCAGTGGCCGCCGGCGTCGATCCGGCGCGTACGACGAGCGGGCAGCTCCTCGACGACGGTGCGCACCAGGGCGCCGAGCCGAGCCCGCTCGGGCTGGACCGTCGCGATGCCCATCCGCTCCAGCGGCGCGGCGGTGACGGGGCCCACGCAGGCGGCGAGGACGTCGGCGGACAGGGCGTCGACGAGGGCCTGCTCCCGGCCGTCCTCCCGGGCGACCGTGAGCATGCTCGCCACGGCCGGGGCGCTGGTGAACGTGACGCAGTCGACCTGACCCGCGGCGATCTGCTCGACCAGCTTGCGCAGCGGCCGCACGTCCTCGGCGGGCACCCAGCGGTAGACGGGGATCTCGACGACCTGGGCACCCGCGGCGCGCAGCGCCCCGGTGAACCCGGTGAGCGGCTCGCCGTGCAGCTGCACGGCGATGCGCTTGCCCTCGACACCCTCGGACAGCAGCCGGGCGAGCACCTCGTCGCTGGCCTCGCTCTCGGGGGACCACGCCTCGGCCAGCCCCGCCGCTCGGACGGCGCCCTTGGCCTTGGGTCCGCGCGTGAGCACCTCGGAGGCGGCGAACCGGCCGCGCAGCTGCTCACCCAGGCCCCATCCGTCGGCGGCCTCCATCCAGCCGCGGAAGCCGATGCCGGTGGTGGCCACGACGACGTCGGGCGGCTCGGCCACGCAGTGCTTCGTCGCGGCCAGCAGCTCCTCGTCGTCGTGGGTCGGCACGATGCGGATGGCGGGCGCCTCCACGACCCGCGCGCCGCGGCGGGTCAGCAGAGCGGTCAGCTCCTCGCGCCGGCGCGCGGCGGTGACGGCCACGGTGAATCCGGCGAGGGGCTCGAGATCGGTCACGATGGGGCTCCTCTCCGTAGTCGGTCCACTGTGGGGGGTGCAGGTTGCCCGCGTGTTTCCAGATCGTGTACCAGAGCGACGCACGTCGTGAGATCTGTCGCATGAGCACCTCGTCACACGCCCGGAACACAGGGGACACCGCCGCGGCATGCGCAGCCCGCACGGTGTTCTCGTGCCCCCCACCCTGCTGACCGCCACCTCGGCCGCCGCGCCGACGTCCGTGGCGACCCGCTGCCCCTACTGCGCGCTGCAGTGCGCCATGACCCTCACCCCCGTCGGCGCCACCGCGGTCGTCGAGGCCGGTCCCGGCGGCCTGTGCCGCAAGGGCTGGACCTCCGCCGCGCTGTTGGACTCCCCACGCCGGCTCACGACACCGCTGGTCCGGGACGGCCGCCATGGCCCGTTGCGCGAAGCCACCTGGGACGAGGCGCTCGACCGGGCGGCCGACGGGTTCCGTCGCGCCCAGGCGACAGGCGGTGCGGACGCCGTGGGGGTGTTCGGCGGCGGCGGGCTCACCAATGAGAAGGCCTACCTGCTCGGCAAGCTCGCGCGGGTGGCACTGCGCACCAGCCAGATCGACTACAATGGGCGCTTCTGCATGAGCTCCGCCGCGGCCGGCGCGATGCGCGCCTTCGGGCTGGACCGCGGGCTGCCCTTCCCGCTCGCCGACCTCGAGGACACCGGCTGCATCCTGCTGGTCGGCAGCAACCTGGCCGAGACGATGCCCCCGGTCGTGCAGCACCTGACGTGCCAGCGCGACGCCGGGGGGACGCTGATCGTCGTCGACCCGCGCCGCACCCTGACCGCGGCCGCCGCCACGCTGCACCTGCAGGTCCAGCCCGGCACCGACCTCGCCCTCGCCAACGGCCTGCTGTTCCTCGCCCTCGAGCTGGGCCACGTCGACGAGGCGTACGTCGCGGCCCGCACGACCGGCTGGCCCGACGTGCGCGCCGCCGTCGCGACGTCGTGGCCCGCCGAGGTCGAGCGGGTCACCGGCGTGTCCGAGCCTGACCTGAGGGAGGCGGTGCGGCTGCTGGCCGCCGCCGACACGGCCATGGTCCTGACCGCCCGCGGCGCCGAGCAGCACGCTCACGGCGTCGACACGGTCTCCGCCTTCGTCAACCTGGCGCTGGCCCTCGGCCTGCCCGGTCGACCCGGGTCCGGCTGGGGGTGCCTGACCGGTCAGGGCAACGGCCAGGGCGGGCGCGAGCACGGCCAGAAGGCCGACCAGCTCCCTGGCTACCGCCGGCTGGACAACCCCGCCGCCCGCGCCCACGTCGCTGCCGTCTGGGGCGTGGACCCCGACAGCCTCCCGGCGCCCGGTCGCTCGGCGTACGAGCTGCTCGATGCGCTCGGCGCCGGTGGCGGACCGAGCGCGCTGCTGGTCATGGGCAGCAACCCGGTCGTCAGCGCCCCGCGCGCCGGGCACGTCCAGTCGCGGCTGGCCTCGCTGGACCACCTGGTCGTCGCCGACGTGGTGCTGTCCGAGACCGCCGCGATGGCCGACGTCGTGCTGCCCGTCGCCCAGTGGGCCGAGGAGGACGGCACCACGACCGATCTCCAGGGCCGGGTGCTGCTCCGCCGTCGCGCCCTGGACCCGCCCCAGGGCGTACGGACCGACCTCGACGTCATCGCCGGCCTGGCGGAGCGGCTCGGGTCGACGGCCGCCTTCCCGACCGAGCCGGAGGCCGTGTTCGCCGAGCTCGGCCGGGCCAGTGCCGGGGGAGCCGCCGACTACGCCGGCATCACCTACGCGCGGCTGGCAGCGGGGGACGCCCTGCACTGGCCGTGCCCGGCGGCCGACCACCCCGGCACGCCGAGGCTGTTCCTGGACCGCTTCGCCACCCCCGACGGCCGGGCCCGCTTCGTCGCGGTCCACCAGCCGGTGTCGGCCGAGCCGGTCGACGCCGCGTTCCCCCTGCTGCTGACCACTGGCAGGGTGGCCGCGCACTACCAGAGCGGCGCCCAGACCCGGCGGATCGACGCCCTCACCGAGAGCTCGCCCTCGGCGTTCGTCGAGCTCCACCCCCACCTCGCGGAGCGGCTCGAGGTCGCCGACGGGGAGCGGGTGCGGGTCAGCACCCGGCGCGGCCAGGCCTGGGTCCGGGTCCGCGTCACCGACACGATCCGCCCCGACACGGTCTTCGTGCCGTTCCACTGGGCCGGCCGGCAGCGCGCCAACCTGCTGACCCGCGACGCCCTCGACCCGACCTCGCGAATGCCCGCCTTCAAGGTGTGCGCGGCCCGGATCGACCGGCTCGCCGAGGCCGCCCGATGACGCGCGTCGTGGTGATCGGCAACGGCATGGCCGGCTCGCGCCTGGTCGACGAGCTCTGCCGCCGCGACCTGACCGGCCGTGTCACGGTGTTCGGCGCCGAGGACCGACCGGCCTACAACCGGGTGCTGCTGTCCGACGTCCTGGCCGGCAAGCGCCAGCACGACGAGATCGGCCTGACCGCCGCGCCCGGCCGGGTCGTGCAGCGCCGCGGGGTCGCGGTCGTCGCGATCGACCGGGCCGCCCGGACGGTCCTGGCCGACGACGGCAGCACCACGCCGTACGACAAGCTCGTGCTCGCCACCGGTTCCACGGCCCTGATCCCGCCCGTGCAGGGGATCGCCGGACCCGACGGCCGGCTGCTCGCCGGCGTCCACGTCTTCCGCACGCTCGACGACTGCGAGGCGGTCACGGCCGCGGCCGGCCGGGCGCGGACCGCGGTCGTCGTCGGCGGTGGGCTGCTCGGCCTCGAGGCGGCCCGCGGGCTGCTGCGCCACGGTCTGCAGGTCGACCTCGTGCACGGCGCCGGCCACCTGATGGACACCCAGCTCGACCCGACCGGCGGCGCGGTCCTGCGCCGCGCCGTGGAGTCCCTCGGCGTCGGAGTGCACCTCGGCTCGTTCGCGGCCGGGGTGACCGGCGGGCGGGCGGTCACCGGCGTGCGCCTGGCCGACGGCCGCCAGGTCGCCGCCGACCTGGTCGTGCTGGCGTGCGGCATCCGGCCGCAGGTCGACCTCGCTCGCGCCGCCGGGCTCGGGGTCGGGCGCGCCGTCCTGGTCGACGACGAGCTGCGCACCGACGACCCGCACGTCCACGCGATCGGGGAGTGCGCCCAGCACCGCGACCAGGTCTACGGCCTGGTCGCCCCCGCGTGGGAGCAGGCCGCCGTGCTGGCCGACGTCCTGACGGGCCGGTCGGCGGCCTACTCCGGGTCCAAGCCCGTGACCCGGCTCAAGGCGATGGACCTCGACGTCGCCGCGATGGGTGACACCACCCCCGAGCTGGCCGACTGCGGCGACGGCGTGGAGGTCCTGTCCTACGCCGACCCGATCCGGCACGTCTACAAGAAGCTCGTCGTCCGCGACGGGGTCGTCACCGGCGCGATCCTGCTCGGCGACCTCGCGACCGTCGGCCCGCTCACCCAGGCCTTCGACCGGGCCACGCCGCTGCCCGCAGACCGGCTGCACCTGCTCTTCCGCGGCCTCGGCGCCGCCGACCCGGTCGACCCGGCCGCCCTGGCCGACAGCGCACTGGTCTGCACCTGCAACCAGGTCAGCGCCGGGGCCGTCCGGGCCTGCCACACCGTGGCCGAAGCCGCGCTCGCCACCCGCGCCACGACCGGCTGCGGTGGCTGCCGCGAGCTCGTCGAGGCGCTCGTCCGACCGTCCGAGGACGTCCCCCAGAGGAGGACCGCATGACACGCAGGACGCTGGTGGTCGTCGGCCACGGCATGGTTGGCCACCGCCTGGTCGAGCTCGCGGTCGAGCGCGGGCTGGTCGACGACTGGGACGTCGTCGTCCACGCCGGCGAGGCGGTGCCGGCCTACGACCGGGTCGGGCTGTCGTCGTGGTTCCGCGGGACCACCTCGGACGAGCTGTGCCTGGTGAGCGACGGGTTCTTCGACCACCCGGCGCTCAACCTGCGCCTGGGCGACCCCGTCGTCGCGATCGACGTCCAGGCCCGCACCGTGACCTCCGCCTGCGGCAGCGTCACGCCGTACGACGCACTCGTGCTGGCCACCGGGTCCACGGCGTTCGTGCCGCCGGTGCCCGGGGCGACCGGACCCGGTCGGTTCGTCTACCGCACCCTCGACGACCTGGAGCAGATCAAGGCCGCCGCACAGGGGGCCCGCACCGGTGCCGTCGTCGGCGGCGGGCTGCTCGGCCTCGAGGCGGCCGACGCGCTGCGCTCGCTCGGGCTCGCCACGACCGTCGTCGAGTTCGCCCCCCGGCTCATGCCGGTGCAGGTCGACGAGGCGGGCGGTCAGGCGCTGCGCCGTCTCGTCGAGGAGCTCGGCGTCCGCGTCCGCACCGGTGCCTCGACGCAGGTCATCGAGGAGACCCCGGCCGGGCTGCGCATGGTCTTCGTCGACGGGGAGCCGCTGGACGTCGACCTGGTCGTGTTCTCCGCCGGGATCCGCCCCGACGACGCGCTGGCCCGCAGCGCCGGGCTGATGACCGCCGAGCGCGGTGGCGTGCTGGTCGACCAGGCCTGCGCCGCCAGCGCCCCGGACGTCTACGCGGTGGGCGAGTGCGCCAGCGCCGCCGGCCGCTGCTGGGGGCTGGTCGCGCCCGGCTACGCCCAGGCCGAGGTGGTCGTCGACCGGCTGCTCGGCGGCGACCAGGTCTTCACCGGCGCCGACCTGTCGACCAAGCTCAAGCTGATGGGCATCGACGTCGCCAGCTTCGGCGACGCCCACGCCACGACCCCCGGCGCGCTCGAGCTCGTCTACGCCGACCCGATCGCCGGGGTCTACAGCAAGCTGGTCGTCACCGACGACGCCCGCCACCTGCTCGGCGGCATCCTGATCGGGGACGCCTCGGCCTACCCGCTGCTGCGCCCGCTCGCCGGCTCCGACGTCGTGCTGCCGTCGAACCCGGCCGACCTGGTCCTGCCCCAGCGCGAGGGCGCGCCCGCCGGGCTCGGCGCCGCGGCCCTGCCCGCCGCGGCCCAGGTCTGCTCCTGCCGCGACGTCAGCAAGGCCGAGATCTGCGCGGCGGTGCGCGACGGGGGCTGCCGCGACGTGGCCGGGGTCAAGGCCTGCACCGGCGCCGGCACCGTCTGCGGCTCGTGCGTGGGCCTGGTCAAGGACCTGGTCAAGGGCGAGCTCGCCGACCTCGGCGTCACCATGAGCACCGCGCTGTGCGAGCACTTCGACCTCAGCCGGGCCGAGCTGCTCACCGTCGTCAAGACCCGGGGGATCCGCACCTGGTCGCAGCTGCTCGCCGAACACGGTCGCGGCCGGGGCTGCGACATCTGCAAGCCGACGGCCGCGTCGATCCTGGCCAGCCTGGACCCCGGCTACGTCCTGGACGGGGAGCGGGGCACCCTGCAGGACACCAACGACCACATGCTGGCCAACCTGCAGAAGAACGGGACGTACTCCGTCGTCCCGCGCATCCCCGGCGGCGAGGTGACCCCCGAGCACCTCATCGCGATCGGCGAGGTCGCCCGCGACTTCGGGCTCTACACGAAGATCACCGGCGGGCAGCGGATCGACCTGTTCGGCGCCCGGGTCGAGCAGCTGCCGGTGATCTGGCAGCGGCTGGTCGACGTCGGCCTGGAGAGCGGCCACGCGTACGGCAAGTCGCTGCGGACCGTGAAGTCGTGCGTCGGCCAGACCTGGTGCCGCTACGGCGTGCAGGACTCGACGTCGCTGGCGATCGCCCTGGAGCTGCGCTACCGCGGGCTGCGCAGCCCGCACAAGGTCAAGATGGCGGTGTCGGGCTGCGCCCGGGAGTGCGCCGAGGCGCGCAGCAAGGACTTCGGGGTCATCGCCACCGAGAACGGCTGGAACCTGTACGTCGGCGGCAACGGCGGCTTCCGCCCCCGGCACGCCGACCTGATGCTGCAGGACGTCGACACCGACACGCTGGTCCGGACCATCGACCGGGTCTACATGCTGTACGTCTACACCGCCGACCGGCTGCAGCGGACCGCCCCGTGGATCGAGGCGATGGAGGGCGGCCTGGACCACCTGCGGGCCGTCGTGATGGACGACAGCCTCGGGCTGTGCGCCGAGCTCGACGAGGCGATGGCCCGGCACGTCGCGACCTACAGCGACGAGTGGGCCGACGCGCTCGCCGACCCCGAGCGGGTCGCCCGCTTCACCTCGTTCGTCAACGCCCCCGAGATGCCCGACCCGAGCATCGCGTTCGTGCAGGAGCGCGGTCAGATCCGTCCCGCCCGAGCCGACGAGAAGCCCCTCGTCGCCGGTCCCGTCCTGGAGGTCGTCCGCGCATGAGGTCCCACCGATGAGTCAGTGGAGGAGCATCTGCCCGGCAGCGCGGCTGCCGGTCGAACGCGGTGTCGCGGCGCTGGTCGACGGCGAGCAGGTGGCCGTCTTCCGCACCTTCGACGGCGACCTGCACGCGGTGTCCAACCACGACCCGTTCAGCGGGGCGATGGTGATGGCGCGCGGGATCGTCGGCAGTCGCGGTGACCGGCCCACCATCGCCAGCCCGATCTACAAGCAGGTCTTCGACCTGGGGACCGGTCAGTGCCTGGACGATCCGGGCGTACGCCTGGAGGTGCACCTCGTCCGCGTCGCGGACGGTGTCGTCCAGGTCGCGCTGGAGGAGCAGGCGCTCTCGGCGTGATCCGCGGGGTCCCCCGACGTAGGGTCGAGTCATGAGGGCACCCCTGGTCGACGGCTTCGGCCGCGTCCACACCGACCTGCGCCTGTCACTGACCGACCGGTGCAACCTGCGGTGCACCTACTGCATGCCGGCCGAGGGCCTCGACTGGCTGCCCAAGCCCGAGCTGCTCACCGACGACGAGCTGGTCCGCCTGGTGGGCGTGTTCGCCTCCCTGGGCGTGCGCACGGTGCGGCTCACCGGCGGCGAGCCGCTGCTGCGCAAGGGCCTGCCGGGTCTGATCACCCGCCTGTCCGAGCTGGACCTCACGCTGTCGCTCACGACCAACGGCGTCGGGCTCGAGCGGCAGGCGCAGGCCCTCAAGGACGCCGGCCTCAGGCGGGTCAACGTCAGCCTGGACTCGCTGCGGCCGGAGCGCTTCCTGGAGCTGACCCTGCGCGACCGGCACGCCGACGTGCTCAAGGGCCTGGCCGCCGCGAAGGCCGCCGGGCTCGAACCGGTCAAGGTCAACACCGTGCTGATGCGTGGGATCAACGACGACGAGGCCAGCGAGCTGCTCGCCTGGGCGCTGGACAGCGGCTACGCGCTGCGCTTCATCGAGCAGATGCCGCTGGACCCCCAGCACGGCTGGGACCGCGGGACGATGGTGGACGCCGACGAGATCCTCGAGGTGCTCAGCCGCGACCACGTCCTGACGCCGGTCGAGACGCGGGGGAGCGCCCCGGCCGAGGAGTTCCTGGTCGACGGCGGTCCCGCCACGGTCGGCGTCGTGGGCTCGGTCAGCCGCCCGTTCTGCGCCTCCTGCGACCGGCTGCGGCTCACCGCCGACGGCCAGGTCCGCAACTGCCTGTTCGCCCGCGACGAGTCCGACCTGCGCGCGCCGCTGCGCGAGGGTGCGACCGACGACGAGCTCGCGGAGCGGCTGCGGGTCGCCGTGGCCGGCAAGAAGAAGGGCCACGGCATCGGCGACCCGGGCTTCGTGCAGCCCGACCGCCCCATGTCGGCCATCGGCGGCTAACCGCCGCACACACTTGTGGGGCGGCCCACAGCCGGGGCAAGTTAGACCTGGCGCTTCCGAAGCGCCCGGCGGGGCAGGTGGAGCCTGTCGCGTCCCCCACGCAGAAGGAGGCCACCATGGCCGTCACCAAGGACATGCTCGTTTCCGAGCTGCAGGACCTGCTCCGCTTGACCTCTTTCGAGCAGACGATCGCCCAGCTCCGTCGGGCCCAGGCGGCGAGCAGCTCGATCGCCGAGGAGCTGCAGGCCAACGCCGAGAAGGCCCGCGAGCGTCAGCAGCTGCTGATCGAGGCCGTCCGCCAGGCCGGCGGCGTGCCCGATGTCGTCGGCGCGGCGGTCGGCAAGGCCGGTGCGTTCGTGCAGACGCAGGTCAACCAGGTCCAGACCCTCCAGGGCGCCCTGCTCGGCGACCTGGCCCTCGAGCATCAGCTCCGCGAGCGGGCCCGCTACGCCCGGACCATGGCGATGACCCTCGGCTACACCCAGGTGATCCCGGTCCTGGACCGCCTCGAGACGGCCCACACGGCCACGATCGCGTGGCTCGAGGAGCGCCTGGGCGAGGTCGGTCGTACCGGCACGTCAGCCCTGCGCGCCACGCCCCTGCAGAACGTCGTCGCCGTCACCCGGCGGACCATCGGCGCGCCGTACTACCTCACCGCCACCGCCGTGAACCGCGTCAGCAGCCTCCTGCGTCGCGGTGCCGACAAGACCACGGAGGTCGCCCAGGACGCTGCCGACGCGGTGGTGCAGACCACGGAGCGGGCGGTCGGCACAGCAGCCGACGCCGCGCAGCAGGCCACCGAGCGGGCGGCCGGCGCGGCGAAGTCGGCTACCGAGCGGGCCGCCGGCGCGACCCAGCAGGCCGTCGGCACGGCAACGGACGTCGCCCAGCGGGCAACGGAGCGGGCGACGGACGCTGCGGCGCAGGCGACCGCCCGGGCCACCGACACCGCCGAGCAGGCGACCGAGCGAGCAGCCGAGGCGACCCGCGAGACCGCCGACCGGACGGCCGGGGCTGCCCAGGGGGCGGTGGACTCCGCGACCCAGGCCGTCGAACAGGCCAGCGCCGAGGCCGCGGACCAGGTCATCGACCTGACCGACGTCGACGAGCAGCACGAGCCCTTCGCGGCCTACGGGAAGCTCACGGGCGACAGCGTCATGCGGCACGTGGCCGACAGCGAGGACGTCGAGCACGTGCGGGAGGTGCTGGCCTACGAGCAGGCGCACAAGAACCGCAAGGGCGTCGTCCAGGCAGCCCAGGAGCGCCTGTCCGAGCTCAGCGTCGCCCCCTAGCCGAACCGGACACCCACCCCCCGCCACCCGCCACACCCACCACCCGCCACACCGACAAAGCGGAATCCCCAGGAGCAGGCTCCTGGGGATTCCGCTTTGTCGCGGGCTTCTTGGCCGCCGTCAGCGGCGGCCGGTGAACCTGCCGAGCAGGGAACGGCCGACCTGGGCGCCGACCTGGCCGCCGACGTCACCGCCACCGCCACCGCCGCCGCCGCGGGACCGGCCACCGCCGAGCCCGCTGCCGGAGCTCCCGAAGCCAGAGCCCGTCGTCCCGGTGGAGCCGCGACGGGATCCCATCACGCCGCTGATCAGGTTGCGGAGCACGGTGTTCCTCCTCGTGTGAGCGGGTCCGTCGACGACGGTCCTCGCACCAGGACCTCTACCCCGCGCCGCCCAGACGAGTCACGAGACTGTCACAAACGGCGGGCCACTCTGCGGCCAGGATCGAGAAGAAGGCGGTGTCGCGGATGGTCCCGTCAGGCCGGCGGTGGTGGTGGCGCAGGGTCCCGTCGTAGGCCGCGCCGAGGCGGCCGATCGCGCTGCGGGACCGGACGTTGAGCGCATCGGTCTTGAGCGTCACCCGCTCGGCTCCGAGGTCGTCGAAGGCGTGGCCGAGCAGCAGCAGCTTGCACGCGGGGTTCACCGCCGTGCGCCACACCGAAGGGGCGTACCACGTCCAGCCGATCTCGATCCCGCCGAGCTCGGGCTCGATGTCGAGGTAGGAGGTGGAGCCGACAGCCCGGCCGTCGACCATGACGGCGAAGGCGACCCGGCCCGGGTCGGTCCGCGCGGCCTCGACGAGAACGGCGATGTCCTCGGGGGACTGAGGCCAGCTCGGCAGCCATCGCCACACGACCGGGTCCTGCGCCGCTTCGACGAGGTCCGCGACGTGCGTGGCGTCCAGCGGCTCGAGCCGGACGTGCTCGCCGGTCAGGACGACCGGTCGCGGTGGCTGCACCTCAGACGTAGGAGGCGATGACGTCCTGGCCGAACCGGGCCATCTCCTCGCGTTGGGGGCTGAACTGCAGCAGCATCAGGTCCACGCCGGCCGCCTCGTACTCCCTGATCCGGTCGCGGACCTGCGCCGGCGTCCCGACCAGCTCGGCCCTCAGCCCGCGGTTGGAGACGCTGTACTCCTCCAGCGACACCTGCGACTCCAGCTGCGAGCCGGCGACGAAGTCCTGGTAGGACGCGTAGGCCGCCGGGTCGCTCTGCACATCGAGGAGGCGCGCAAGCTCCTGCTGGGCCTGCTCCTCCGTGTCGCGCACGATGACGTAGCCGCTCACGCCGTACCTGAACGAAGGCCTGCCGGCGGCGGTGCGGCGCTGCTCCATGTCCGCGATCTTCCCCGCGATGACGTCGGGGGCGTCGCCGTGCATGACGTACGCCGTGCCGTGCCGGCTGATGACGTCCTTGGCCTTGGGCGACTCCCCGCCCATGTAGACCGTCGGCGGAGCGGCGGGCTTGGGCTCCAGGACGCAGCCGTCGAGGTCGTAGAGCGCGCCGTGGTGGGTCACGGTGTCCTCGACCATCAGCCGGGAGAAGACCGTCAGCCACTCCTCGGTCCGGTCGTAGCGCGCGTCGTGGACGTCGAAGGGCACGCCGTACTGGCTGGCCTCGTCCTTCCACCACGAGCTCACGACGTTCAGGCTCGTGCGCCCCGGGGCGATCGTCTCGAGGGTCGACACGGCCTTGGCGGTGAGCGAGGGGGAGTGGTAGTTGGGGCGGACGGCGAGCATCAGCTCGATCCGCTCGGTGACGGCGGCAACCGCGGGGGCGAGCGTCCAGGCGTCGAGCGAGGGCGCGCGGTGGCCCTTGATGTCGTTGAGGTTGAGCTCGGCGATGAGGGTGAGGTCGAAGCCCGCCTGCTCGCTCTCGACCGCGAGCGCCCGGAGGTAGGCCCAGTCGGTCGACATGCCCTCGTCGCGGACGTTGCGGAGCCAACCGCCGAACACGGGCATCCAGTAGCCGAAGCGCATGCGCCGACCCTAGCCGGACGGACGGGCACAACAGGGTGGCGTCGCGCGTTGGAGCCGGGCATGGAGGAGAACCGCGCGCGACGTGTTGCCGATGCCCTGCGGGGCCACGGCGTGCACGCGCAGATCAAGAAGGTCGGCGTCTACCAGTTCGGGATCGTCGTGGCGCTGCCCGACGGTCGCGAGGCCGTGTGGGACGCCGACGGCACCGCCGGCCTGGAGGCGACGGTGATGGCCGACGGCATGCTGCGCGGCTTCGTCCCCCAGATCGACGGGTCCGAGGACTGGACCGAGGAGCAGGTCGTCGAGGCGATCTGGCACACCGACTACGACAAGCCGATCGGCCGGCGCCGGGAGACCGCCCCGCCGAGTGCCCCGCCGCTCCCGGTGCAGGGGGGCGTGTTCCAGCGGTTCCTGGACGGGTTCCGCTACCGCTGAGCGGTCCCGGTCAGCAGAGGCCGCGCAGGAAGCCGTACGGGTTGACCGCCCCGCCGCCGCCCGGCTGCATCTCGAGGTGCACGTGCGGCGCGCTCGCGCTCGCGTTGCCGCTGGAGCCCACCCGCGCGATGAGCTGGCCGCTGGTGACCTGCGCCCCGTCGCGGACCACGTTCTCGGAGTTGTGGGCGTAGAAGAAGCGGTCGCCGTTCGTGGCCCGCAGGTAGAGCGAGATCCCGCCGTTGCTGCTGGAGGCGGTGTCCACCACGCCGTCGGCGACGGCGTAGACCGGCGTCCCGTGCGGCGCCATCAGGTCGGTCCCCTTGTGGGCACGACCGCCTGAGCGCGCGGCACCCCAGGTGTCGGTGAAGCTCGCCGCCGGCACCGGGCACGAGGAGCCGGACGAGGTCCGCACCGCCGCAGCGGGCGCCTCGACCGGGGCGGGTGGCGGCTCGGGAGCGGGCGGCGGCGGCGGAGGCGGCGGCGGAGGCGGAGGCGGCGGCGGAGGCGGAGGCGGCGGCGGAGGCGGCACCGGGGAGGGCGACGGCGGCGGCACGGGGGAGGGCACAGGCGGCGGCGGTGCGGCGGCCCGGCGGGCGCGGGAGGCCCGGTCGAGCACGCCCTGACGCTCCATCGGGCGGGTCACCGCCGGGTCCTGCCTCACCACGGGCGACGCGGCCGAGGCCGCGGCAGGCGCGGCGGTCAGCACGTCGGGGGCGGTCGACGGGAGGGCCGCGAGCCCACCGAGCGCGCCGGCGGCGACGGTCAGCAGCACGGTCGGCAGGACCACACCGCGGTGGCGGGCGTGGCGGGGCAGAGCAGGATGCACGTTGCAGATCCCCCGGTACGTGATTGAGATGGGCGTTACCGAACAGTCATCAAACCAGGTGGCTCAGCAGGCGCAGCGGTAGCCCAGGCCTCCGGTGAGCCCGTCCCAGAGCACGTCGTACGCCGGCTCGGGGTCGTCGGGGTCGTGCACGGCGTCGACCAGGTCCGACGGCCGTCCCGCCAGCAGCGCCGTCCACTCGGTCTTGGTGACCTGCTCCTCGGGCACGGTGGCCGCCCCGGCCCGCACGAGCGGCAGGTAGTCGCGCAGGAACGTCCAGCGCACGCCGTCGCGCTGCGGGCCGCTGTCGAACGGGTCCCCGACGGCGTCGCGGTAGGCCAGCAGCGGCAGGTCCACGCCCGCGGCGACGGGGAGCCCCACCCACTTCCAGGCCCGGGTGTTGATGTCGAGCAGCAGCAGCAGCCGTCCGTCGGAGGCGTCCTGCACGAACTCGATCTCGCTGATGCCGTGGTAGCCGAGCTCCCGGAGCACCGCCACGCCCGCCGCCGCGATGGCTGGGTCCCAGCGCGCGTCGGCCAGGCACGAGGTCCCGAAGTCCGGCGGCCACTGCTCGAGCTTGCGCCCGGTGAACACCCCGCGCGCCGCGCCGCCGGCGGACAGGTAGGACGCGACCGACCAGAACCCGCCGGGCGCAGTGCTGACCCACTGCTGGGCCACGAGCGTCAGGCCGTACGCCGCGGCCTCGGCGCAGCGCGCGACGAAGGCGGCTGCGTCCTGCACGACGAAGACCTTGGCGCGGAAGGCCGTGTAGAAGCCGCGGCTGTCGTCGGGCTTGAGGACGCAGGGGTAGGGCACCTGCGCCGCCACCTGCTCCGGGGAGGCGTCGCCGTCGAGGTACCAGGTCGGCGGGATGGCCACTCCGAGCGCCTCGCAGGCCCGGTAGAGCGCGGTCTTGCCGAGCGCCCGCTGCACGACGTCGAGGGCCGCGAACGGGTAGCGGTAGTGCGGCTCGAGCTGCTTGCGGTGCCGGGCCAGGGCGAGGACCCAGTCGTCGTTGGTCGGCATCAGCACCGGCCGCGTGGCGAAGCTCGGGCCGAGGGCGGCGAGGTGGTCGGCCAGCGCCTGGCCGTCCGCCACGTCGGGCCCCGGGACCAGTCCCAGGCCGGCGAGGTGGCGGGAGTGCTGGCCGAGACCACCGCGCTCGTCGTCGAGGCCCAGCACCGGGACTCCCGCACGGCCGAGCGAGCGGGTGACCGCCAGACCGGTGATGTGGGTGTTCATGACCAGGGCCGCGGGGGCGGACGCCGGCAGGTCCGCGGCGAGGACCTGCTGGCCGGCGAGGGCAAGCACCGGCAGACAGTACGCAATCGAGCACACGGCAGGATGGGCGCATGCTGCTCTCCCGCCTCAGGCGCCTGCGCCGGCCCGCGTCGGCGCCCGTGCCCCCCGTTCCCCTGCCGCCAGGACGGGTGGTGCTGGTGCCCGGCCGCGGTGAGTTCTTCGTCCGGGACAGCGGCGGCGACGGGCAGCCGGTGCTGCTCGTGCACGGGTGGATGTTCCCCTCCGACCTGAACTGGGCCGGGACCTACGCGCCGCTGGCCCGAGCGGGTTACCGGGTGCTGGCGATGGACCTGCGGGGCCACGGCCGCGGCCTGCGCTCAGGGGAGCCGTTCCGGCTGGCCGACTGCGCGGACGACGCGGCCGGTGTGCTCGGGCAGCTGGGCCTCGCGCCGGCGCTGGTCGTCGGCTACTCGATGGGCGGTCCGGTCGCGCAGCTGCTGGCCCGCCGCCACCCGGCGAGCGTCAGCGGTTTCGTGCTCTGCGCGACGGCGCTGGACTGGAGCGACCCGGCGCAGCGGTTCTTCTGGCGCCTCATGGGGGTGCTGCGCCTGCTGCTCGGGCTTTTCCCCCGCAGCGCATGGATGCTCGGGATGCGGGTCGCCGGCTCGCCATCCAAGGACAGCGACTGGGTCGCCTCGGAGCTGTCGCGGGGCAGCGCGCGGGACCTGGCCGAGGCCGGGAGGGAGCTGGGGCGCTTCGACAGCGCGCCCTGGGCGGCCACGCTGCCCCAGCCCCGCGCCGTGGTGGTGATGACGCGCGACCGGGTCGTTCCGCCGGCCAAGCAGCGGGCCTTGGCGGCGCGTCTCGACCACGACCCGGTGCTGCTCGACGCCGACCACGACGCCTGCTCGACCGCGACCGTTGCGTTCGTCGCCGCCCTGCTGTCGGCGCTCGCCGCCGTGGCAACCCAGGAGCGCCGGTCGGCCTGAGCCGCCGGCTCGCGGTGCCCGTTCCGAGGCCTCTCAGCGCAGCGGGTCAACCCGGATCAGGAAGCCGCGCACGTCGAGGTGGTCGGCGAGGGACTGCCGGTGGTCGTCGCAGGCCACCCAGGTCTTCTCCCGGTCGGGGGTGTGCACCTTCGGGTTGTTCCAGACCACGACGTGCCTCGCGGCCTGGTGGCAGGCCTTCGCCGAGCACCGGACCTGCTCCTCGGACGGGTTGTTCACGATCGCTCCTGGCCGGCCTGGGGGACGACGCCGAGCAGGCGGCAGACCCGCCCGTCGTCGGCCCACGTGATCTCGAGGGCGTCCTGGCCCAGCACCTGGCGGATCTCGCGCAGCAGCCGTGACACGCGCATGGCCCAGGGCGGCAGGGGCGTGCGCCACGCGTCGGCGCCGCGGTGGGCCCGGTGCCACGGCCGCTCCAGTCGGGGCGCCTCGAGGACCCGCACCTCGCCGGTGGCCTCGAGCTCGTGGGCCTCGCCCTCGACGGCCCGGATGCTGTCGTGGCGACCGCCCGTCGCGGCCCGTCCTGCGTGCACCGACCTGACCGAGCGCAGAACCAGCACGTCCTGCCGGGCGCCCGTCGGCGCGGCGAGGCGGACGGTGCGGACGCCTGCGGCCAGCGCGCCGGCGCGGTCGGTCGGGACACGCACAGCCGGGTGCGTCCCGAGCACCCGCAGCACGACGTGCTCGCCCGGCGCGACCGGCCCCAGGTCCTCGTGACCCCCGAGCAGGACGGCCCCGGACGGCAGCCGGACGCGGGAGCGGGCGCAGCGGCCCAGCAGGCGGCCCTCGGCGTGGACCTGGGCGGGCAGCGGGGCTCCGAGGCGCACGAGTCCGGCGGGCAGGGTCACAGACCGACGGTAGCGGCACGAGATGCCCGTCAGGCAGCGGCCAGGAGTGGGACGTCACCCAGGACGAGAGGCGTCGACCACGTACCGTCTCGGGGCGTGGACTTCGAGAGGCGCCGGATCGAGGCGCAGTGGATTGCGGCGGAGTACCGTCAGCGGGCCCGCGCGAAGTGGTCGTTGCGCAAGCTGAAGAAGGTCGGGGCCCGGCCGATCGTCCTGGGACGCGCGACCATCGACGCCAGCGACCTCGAGGTCGGCGACGACTTCAAGGTCTGGTCGGGACACCGCCGGACCCTGGTGAGCGGCTGGGGCCGGATGCGCATCGGCGACCGGGTCTTCCTCAACGCCGGGTCCGTGGTCATCTCGGTCCTCGAGATCACGATCGGCGACGACGTGGCGCTGGCCAGCGACGTGTACGTCATCGACAGCAACAGCCATGGCGTCGAGGGCCGTCCCCATGTCGAGGCGCCGGTCCGCATCGGCGACGGCACCTGGGTCGGGGCGCGCGCGATGATCCTGCCCGGGGTGACGATCGGGAAGCGGGTCGTCGTCGCGGCCGGGTCGGTCGTGACCCGCGACGTGCCGGACGACTCGCTGGTGGCCGGCAACCCGGCGCGGCTGATCCGGACGCTGGACTACCCGGCCGGGTGCCGTCGCGCCTGGCACGACGAGTTCGGCTGCCCCTGCCCGAAGCTGGCGCTGGCCGAGGAGGACGAGGAGATCGCCCCCGAGGAGATCGCCTAGTCCGATCCGGGAACAGGTCGTCGAGCGCCTGCTGCTCGAGGTCGCGCCAGCGTGCGCACCAGCCCGACCACCCCGTGTCGTACGGACCTGTCGACCATGTCGAAGTGCGACAGCAGCGCGCCCGCCCGCTGGGCCATGGGCGCGCCGCTGCCGATCGCGTGGAAGCCGATGTCCTCGTAGCGGCTGACCATCCCGCTGGGGTTGACCTCGACGATCCACGGACCCGCCTCGCGCCACCCGGCCGCCAGCACGTACGCCGACGGGGTCCCCTGCATGGACTCGCCGGGGATCTCCGGGATGAAGTTCTCGTAGTGGTGCCTGAGCACCGGCAGGGTGCGCTCCTGCAGCGCCCGGCCGATGTCCTCGGACTCGCAGATCGCGGCCGAGGACTCCTCGAAGATCTTCTCGAGGTCGCCGAGGACCGCCCGGGCGCCACTGCCGCCCCAGGCGGCGTGCTCACCCATGGCGTGCAGCTTCTGCCCCGGGTAGCTCATCCCGCGATCGATGTCGGTGATCTGGGTGTAGCGCCGAGGACGACGCCGTCGTGGCAGACGACGGACAGGACGACGGTCATGCGGGGGAGCTCCTGGAAGGGAAGGTCAGGACCTCACGTCGAGCACGAGCTTGCCCTGGCTGGCCCTGGACAGCAGGTCCTCGTGCGCTCGCCGGGCCTCGCTGAGGGGGTAGCTGCCCCCGACAATCGGGGTCAACCGCCCGTCTGCGACCATCTCCAGCAGCTCGGCCATCTGCGGCTGGAGCATCTCGGGACGCGAGAAGCAGTGCGCGAGCCAGAACCCGATGACCCCGCGGCTGCGGGACATGAGCTCACCGGAGGTGATCGGCTTCGACGGCTGGCGGGAGGCCATGCCGAAGGTCGCGAGCCGCCCGAACGGCGCCAGCGCGGCCAGCGACGCGTCCAGGGTGGCCCCCCCGACCATCTCGAGCACGATGTCGACCTTCTTGCCGCCGTTGGCCTGCTCGAGGGCCGCCTTGAGGTCGGTGCTCCTGGCGTCGACGGTGACGTCGGCGCCGAGCCGCTCGGCCAGCGCTCGCTTGTCGTCCGAGGACGCCACCCCGATGACGGTGCCGGCGCCCCACGCCTTGGCCAGCTGGATCGCGAGCGTGCCGACGCCACCGGCGGCGGCGTGCACGACCACCGACTCGCCGGGCGCGAGGTGGGTGGAGGTGCGCAGCAGGTGCCAGGCGGTGAGCCCTTGGACCATCAGCGAGAGCGCCTGGCCGTCACTGACGCTGTCGGGCAGCGGGAAGCTCATGGACGGGTGGACCAGCGCCTTCTCGGCATAGCCCCCGCCGGCGGCGAAGGCCGACACGCGGGTGCCGTCGGGCAGCCGACCGACGACCTCGCTGCCGGGGATCAGCGGCAGGGTCGTCTTGGAGAGGTAGGAGTCCTCGACCTGGTGGGTGTCGGCGTAGTTGACGCCGGCGGACTCGACCTCCAGGACCTCGAAGCCGCCGCCGGCGACGGGGTCGGGCAGGTCGGTGAGGGTCAGGACCTCGGGTCCACCGAACTCGGTGATCTGGACAGCACGCACAACAGGCTCCTCGCTCGACGGGGTCCTGACCGTACCGATCTGAGGATGACCCCTCGCACCGGGCCCACGACGGGCACACTGCAGCCGTGACAGGCGAAGCCACGACCGTGATCCGGCCCAGTGCTGTGCTCGACGAGAAGTCGGCGCGGGCGGTGCTGTCCGAGCTGGAGTACCGGGACGTGTCCCGCGGCGGGGTCTGGAGCGCGAGCACGGGGGTGTGGCAGCGCTTCGACGTGCCGTGGGACGGGGTGGGCGGCACCCGCGGCAGCGCCCGGCTGATCGGCACCGTCGCGGCGGTCTACGGCACGCCGAGCAAGTACGACATCACGATCTACCGCGCGACGACCACCGAGCACGGCCGGGCCAACGGGTGGGACGTGGACCGGCTGTGCGACGACGCGCTGCAGTTCGCCGGGCTGACCCTGGCCAGCTGCCCGCGGGCCGAGCTGGTCTCGCCCCCGCTGCCGGATCCGTTCCGGCGGCCGTAGGTTCGTCCGCGCCTGCTCAGACGCGCGGCAGGCGGCGCAGGTCGGCCGGGCGCACCTGCGGCCGTGACGTGACCTTCGTGCTGCGCCACCAGCGCAGCACGACCTGCACGGTCACCACCACCGCCCAGCCGACGGCGGCGATCAAACCCCCGGCGGCGACCCAGCCGAGCGGCCCCTGCTGGCACAGCGTCACCACTGCAGTGGCGAGCATGAGCAGCGGTCCAGCCAGCACGAGGACCCCGAAGACCGGCACGTCGCGATGGTGGGCCACGACACGCCGTCCTGCACGCCAGGACCCCGACGCGCGCGGTGACGCCGACCCGGCGAGGATCAGGGGGTGACCACCACCCGCCCCGATCCCGCACCCGCCCCGAGCTACGAGGGCATCGACGCCCGCCCGCTGCAGGCACCGCCCGTCGACGCCATGCTGCTCGTCTCCTTCGGCGGCCCGGAGGGGCCCGACGACGTCCTGCCGTTCATGCAGAACGTCACCCGCGGGCGCGGGATCCCCGCCGCCCGGCTCGAGGAGGTCAGCCGCCACTACCTCGAGGTCTTCGGCGGTGTCTCACCCATCAACGCCCAGGCGCGCGCCCTCAAGGCGGCGCTCGAGGCCGAGCTCGCCGTGCGGGGCCCGGACCTGCCGGTCTACTGGGGCAACCGCAACTGGAGCCCGTACCTCGTCGACGCCGTGACCCAGATGCGCGACGACGGCGTACGACATGCCCTCGCGGTCGTGACGAGCGCGTTCCCGTCCTACAGCGGGTGCCGGCAGTACCGCGAGGACTGGTGGCGCGCCCGCGCCGAGGTCTCGGGCGCGCCGCTCATCAGCAAGCTGCGCCACTACTGGGCCGAGGACGGCTTCCTCGCGCCGATGGCCGACGGGGTGAGGGCGACCCAGCCGTCCCCGGGGGCGCGGCTGGTGTTCACCGCCCACTCGATCCCCGAGGTCATGAACGCCAGCAGCGGCCCGCCCGAGGTCGACGGCGCGTACGTCCTCGCGCTCCGGCAGGCCGCCGCCGCCGTGGTTGCACGGCTCGAGGGCACGTGGGAGTGGGACCTGGTGTTCCAGTCCCGCAGCGGACCGCCGCAGGTCCCGTGGCTCGAGCCGGACGTCGGCGACCACCTCGTCGTGCTGCACGCCGCAGGGGTCCGGGAGGCGGTCATGGTGCCGATCGGGTTCACCAGCGACCACGTCGAGGTGCTCTACGACCTGGACCTGCAGGCCCAGCAGCAGGTGGCCGAGCTCGAGGGGTTCGTCGCCAAGCGCTCGGCCACCGTCGGGACCGACCCCCGGTTCGTCGCGATGCTGCGCGACCTCGTGGTCGAGCGGCTGGGTGGGGACGAGCTCCCCGACCACGGCGCGCTCGCGACGCACGACCGCTGCCCCGTCGGCTGCTGCCAGCCGCCTCCGCCCCGCCGGTAGCGTTGTCGGGATGCAGACGGACACCCAGCTGACCCGGCCGGCGTGGTGGCGCGACGCGGTCGTCTACCAGATCTACGTGCGCTCGTTCGCCGACAGCGACGGTGACGGCGTCGGTGACCTCGAGGGGATCCGCCGGCACCTTCCGCACCTGGTCGACCTCGGCGTCGACGCCGTCTGGCTCACGCCCTTCTACCCCTCACCGATGCACGACCACGGCTACGACGTCGCCGACTACTGCGACGTGGAGCCGGTCTTCGGCGACCTCGAAGGCTTCGACCGGCTGCTGGCCGAGGCCCACGAGACCGGCCTGAGGGTCATCGTCGACGTCGTCCCGAACCACACCTCGAACGAGCACGCCTGGTTCGTCGAGGCGCTCGCCGACCCGGCGTCCCCGGCCCGGGCGCGCTACTACTTCCGCGACGGCGTCGGCGACCAGCCGCCGAACAACTGGCAGAGCGTCTTCGGCGGATCGGCCTGGAGCCGCGAGTCGCCGACCGGTCAGTGGTACCTGCACATGTTCGACTCCGCGCAGCCCGACCTCGACTGGACCAACCGCGAGGTGCACGAGGAGTTCCTGCGGATCCTGCGCTTCTGGCTCGACCGGGGCGTCGACGGGTTCCGGATCGACGTTGCGCACTCGCTCTACAAGCACCCCGAGCTCACCGACGCGCCGCTGGTGACCGACGACCCCGCGAGCGAGGACCTGGTCTACGGCCACATCTGGGACCGCGACGAGGTCCTCGAGGTCTACGAGGAGTGGCGGGCGCTGCTCGACACCTACGACGGCGACCGGATGCTGGTCGGCGAGGTCTTCCTGTTCGATGTGCCGCGGATCGCCCGCTACGTCTCCGACCAACGGCTGCACCAGGCGTTCAACTTCACCGTGATGAAGACGCCGTGGGGCGCCGCGGAGCTGCGCGAGACCGTCGAGGCGGCGCTGGCGCACTTCCACCCCGGCACCTGGGTGCTGTCCAACCACGACCTCGTCCGCCACGTCACGCGGTACGGCGGCGGCGAGCTCGGCCGCCGGCGCGGACTCGCGGTGACGGCTTTCCTGTTCGGGCTCCCGGGCTCGCCCTACCTCTACCAGGGCGAGGAGCTCGGCCTGGACGAGGCCGACGTGCCGGAGGCGCTGCGCCAGGACCCGATGTTCCGCCGCACGGGCGGGGAGCGGGCCGGCCGCGACGGGTGTCGTACGCCCTTGCCATGGCACTCGGCCAAGCCCGGCCTCGGGTTCACGACGGGCGAGCCGTGGCTGCCGTTCGGCGACGACGCCGCGGCCCTGGCCGTCGACCTGCAGGAAGAGGACCCGAACTCGACGCTGCAGGCCTACCGTCGCCTGCTGGCCGGGCGGCGCTCGCTGCTGGCGAGCGGTGAGCTGGGCGACGACGTCGCACTTCTCGACACCGGTCCCGACGTCCTGGCCTACCGGCGGGGGCCGCTGACCGTGGTCCTGAACGCGGCGACCGAGGCGGTGCAGGTGCCCCTCACCGGCGCGACGACGCTGCTCGACACGACCGCGGAGGGCAGCGAGGTGGTCGACGGGTTGGTCACGGTCCCGGCCGCCGCGACCGTCTGGCTGATCGCGGGCTCCCAGGAGATGTAGGCGAAGGGCTCGCGTCAGAGGAGGTCCTGGCCGATGCTGTCAGGGTGAAGCTGGTCGAGCGCGTCCTCAACGCCGAGCACAAGGTCTTGAGCGGACCGGTGACCCTGCTGCTGTACCTCGCGCTGTTCCTGGTGCTGTTCGGCCTGGCGCGCTTCGGGATCGACGGGACCGCACGGCCGCTGCAGGAGCACTGGGTGCGGGCGGCCCTCGCGGCCGCCGGGGTGCTCGGGGTGCTGGCGTGGGCCGAGCGCGACCGGCCCTACCCGCAGTCGGGCCGCGAGGGCGACGACCTGCGGGCGTAGTCGTCGCCACGGTCCACGAGCGTCTCCGGGACAGGACCGTCGAGGTAGAGGACAAGCAGGTCCTCCTCGGTCGGACTGGGGCGCACCTGCTGGTCTTCGACGAGTTCGAGGTGCCAACCGGACTGCGGCCAACCCACCATCAGCAGCGCATGCTCGTCCTCGCTGTCTCGCACCGCCCTCCAGAGGACGTCCAGGCCGAGGCCCTCAGTCCAGAAGCGCTCGGCGGCGGCAAGATCACGACTAGGTCGCGCGATCCGGACGTGAGCAACT
>Ga0335397_10000630_pt1 | contig 46482 bp, 38 predicted proteins | sample MAT04_FD_205740 | JGI IMG/M metagenome (GOLD analysis project Ga0335397, IMG submission 205740) | Freshwater microbial communities from Lake Fryxell liftoff mats and glacier meltwater in Antarctica - MAT-04 (spades assembly) (version 2) ... | reverse complement strand
ATGGTCTTTGGCCCGTGGCACTGCTTTGGAGCGCATCGCCATCAACGATGCAACGGTGAGACCCGCCGCTTGGCTGGTAAATCAACTCACTCCTGAGGTTCATGCCGTGGCAGTGCGCTCCAGCGTGCGAGCTTTGGGCGGCAGCATCAATGTGCTCAACGGCTGTGAGGGCGTCGAGGTGCTTTTTCTGCTTGTTGCGGCTTTGCTGATCGCGCCGATAACTCTAAGCCGCAGGACATACGGTCTGCTCGCCGGTACGCTCTTTGTCTGGTTGCTCAATCAAGGGCGCATCCTGGCGCTGTTTTATACCAATCGCTCTGACAAGGAATTGTTCGCCCTGCTGCACGGAACCATTGCGCCCCTGGTCATGATTGTGCTGGTCACTCTTGCGTATGTTTCCTATGTTTCCTATGTCTCCACGTCTGCAAGCAAATGACTGCAAGCAGGGGCATCATGGCGCGACTGATCTTCGGGACCCTGTTGTCGATCGGTATCGTTGTAGCCTGTGGGCCCCGTATGGCTGAAGCCTTTTTGCCGGTGCTGCGCTGGTCATTCGTTCAACTCCATTCGTATGACCGCGTCATTGAACTGTCCATTAGCGACAAAGGTGTCGTCAGCGGCCGCGAACCTGTTTACCGACTCGTACTCGCGCCCGATCGGGTGGTTTTTGTTGGAGAACGCCTCGTTCCGGCAGACCCTCGTGGGCGGGCCATGATCAGCGTGCTGGTCGCCTACCTTTGGCAATCGCTTCTCGTTGCATTGCCCTTGGCGCTGGCGTGGCCCGCTTCCCGCAGCACCGAGTGGCCGTTACGGTTAACGGCTCTTGCGGCATTTATTGGTTGCTTCACTCTCATCGATTTGCCGTTCACCCTATGGGCGCAGACTTGGCAAATTTATGTCGATGCCTATGCGCCTGGAAAATTCTCACCCCTGCTTGTGTGGGCCGATTTCCTTCAAAGTGGTGGCCGACTTCTGCTCGGTTTCATTGCAGCAGGCATGAGTGTGGTCCTTTCACGTTCGCTATTCAGGCTGCAGTAGATGTGGAACACCATCACCCGTCCGGCTCTACTGACAGCCGGGTTGCTAGCTTTGTCCCTTTATGCTGAAGCGGCCACACCACCTGCAGAGGCCTCTGCCCGACTGCAGGCCGGCCAATTCGTCGATTTGATTGTCGAGTACGACGACACCGCAATCGCCGCCGTTGTTGCCTCCATGCGTCGCAGCAGCAAGCGTGATCAAGAAGAGCCCGCAGTGGTTACCTACAAAAAGCAGCAGTACAAATTGCTTAAAGAGCGCATTGATGACTCGGCAGCGCGACCGGGCGTTGCTCACCTGAAGGATTACAGCCATCTACCCATGGCCTTCAAGCGCTTTGCGTCCGAGGCAGACCTGAATGCTTTTCTGGCGAATCCAGGCGTCAAGGCGGTATTTCCCAATCGGCAGTTTTACCGGGTGCTTGCACAGAGCCTGCCGCTTATATGGCAGCCCACTGTCGCCGCCGCCTCCGAATTGGGCAGCGGCACAACCGTGGCGGTGATTGATGATGGAATCGACTACACGAAGGCAGCATTTGGTTCATGCACCTCCCCGGGTATTCCGCTCAACTGCCGAGTCGTGGTGTCCCAAACCTTTGGTAGCGGCGCCACGGACACCAGCCATGGAACCAACGTTTCGGCCATCGTTCTGGGCGTCGCGCCGGCCTCCAGAATCGCCATGCTCAATGCATTCTCCGGAACCTCGGCCTATGTGGCTGACATTCTCAGCGCGCTCAACTGGGTGGTTGCCAATCGTGCGGCCTACAACATCGTCGCTATCAACATGAGCCTGGGCGATGGCACCAAATACACCTCGGCATGCACCGCCAATAATCCATTTCGCACGCCAATCACCAATGCGCGCAGCGCTGGAATTCAGGTGGTTGTAGCAGCGGGCAACGAGGCCTACCCGGACGGGATATCCAGCCCTGCATGTACACCTGGCGCCATTTCCGTGGGGGCGGTTTACGACGCCAACTATGGCGGCGTCAATTGGGGTCTCTGCACTGATGCCTCGACGGAAGCCGACAAGATCACCTGCTTCTCCAATAGCGCGAGCTTTCTTACCCTGCTGGCACCGGGCGCCCTGATCACTGCCGCAGACATTACCGAGGGCGGAACCTCGCAGGCCACGCCCCACGTCGCCGGCGCCATCGCAGTCTTGCGCTCAACCTTTCCCAATGAAACCCTGGCCCAGATCCAGGCGCGAATGACCAGCAGTGGTGTCAGCATCACGGACGCACGCAACGGCATTACCAAGCCGCGCCTCAACCTGTTGGAAGCGGCGCGTCCGGGCAACGACGCATTTGTGAATCGTGCCACGCTCAGTGGCAGTGCCGGCAACAGCAGCGGGGTAACGCAGCTCTCCAGCTATGAAGTCGGTGAACCCGATCATGCGGGCAACGCCAGTGGCGGCAAGTCAGTTTGGTGGAAATGGACGGCGCCAGCCTCCGGTCAGTTCAGCCTGGATACCCATGGCAGCGGATTCGACACATTGCTTGCGGTTTATACAGGCACCAGCCTCGCTTCTTTGACGTCCATTGCCTCCAACGACAACGACGGTGCGTCCGGTGGCGCCAGTGGCGTGCTGCTCCAGGCGCAGGCCGGCAAAGAATACGTCATAGCGGTTGACGGCGTGGCAAGTTCCGCCGGTACCGCGGTCGTCAACTGGGCTTTGAACACCACGGCCACCGCCAACCTGTCTGCCACCTGGTCAGGTCCAGGCGGTGTCAGCCCGGGCATCACAGCCCAATACATCGTGACAGTCGGGAATGCAGGTCCGCAGGGTGCTACCAACGTCTGGGTCACTGCCACCTTGCCGCCAGGCGCAGTTTACTCATCTGGGCCCGCAAGCTGCAGTGCGAACGGCAGCGTCGTCAGTTGCTTTGTCGGCACGATGGAGAGCACCGCAACCACCACATTGCCTATCAACATCACCTGGAACGCGATAGCTGGAGCCGTGTCTATCTCCGTGGGCGTAAGCTCCGACCTGCCCGATGCCGTTACCGCCAACAACACTGCGGTGATACAAGTAGCCCTTGACACAGGAGACACCGGTGACACCGACGCACCCACCTTGCCGCAGTGGGGCATGCTACTTTTGGGAGCGCTGTTGATAGGCTCCGCCAGCAAACAAAAAAGCCGCTGAGGGCATTGCCCTCAGCGGCTTCTGGCTTTTGCTGTTGTTCAGCGTGCTTTGCGACGGCGTGCAACCGCACCCATCAAGCCCAAACCGGCCAACAGCATGGCATAGGTTTCAGGCTCTGGAACTGCTGCGATGGTGAAGCTGCCATTCAGACTCGCACCTGTGTTGACCAGCTCGTAGGGTAGGGTGCTCTGCGCAAAACTTGCGTTCTTCAGGCCTGCGCCGGTCAGCATGTAGCTGCTGAAAGTCAACTCTTCACCCACATTGCCGGCAAAGCTGAAATTGACTGCTTGGTTACCAGCCTGCTGCACATCCCACAGGTACTCGCCCAGCACGGTGTTTCCGCGTGACACCGACAGGCCAAGGCCAAGGTAGCCATCGCTCACCATGCTATTGAAGTCAAGCAGCCCGCTGGCATTGCCCAAAAAGCTGACGTTTACGGCTGATCCGTTGGCCTCGCCAGCCTCGCCAACAATCTTCAGCTTTACTGCCGACAGGTCCACGAAGGCGTCTTGCTGGTGATTGCCAACGGATAGAGCGCCACCAGAGGTCGCGCTCAGCGACTGGTTCAGCGTCATCCACAGATCGGTACTCGCTGTGGAGAAGCTCAGGAAGGCATCACCCGCATAGCTATGGGCCAGCGAGCCATTGGTCAGAGGACTGTTGTACACAGCGGCGCCAAACAGGGATACATCGCCGGATGTTCCAGAGAGGTCCATCGCAGGACTGTTCGCAGATGTGCCGTCGGTAGCCGCGCTGTAGCCCGCAGAGGCCACATAGTCGACCCGGTCAAAATAAGCGGCCTGTGCGCCACTGCACAGCCCCACCAGTAACAGGGCGCCAAGCAGAGGTTTGAGTTGGTTTTTCATTGCATTGTTCTCAGGTTTATTTCATGGGGTATCACTGGCGCGTGATGCGGTTTTGAGCACCAGGCGCTACGCCTGCCGGATTGGCTGCCATGTAGGCTTCCAGGGCATCGGTATCCACTGCACCACCCAGACGATTGGTTCCGCCGGTGAGGGCGCTGAACGTGTCACCACCGTCAGCCAGAAAGCTGTTCACGGTAACGCGGTAGCTGGTTGCGCCATCCACTGGCACACCATTGATCTTCACTGAACCGGGCACCACGAAGCTGTTGCCGCGCACCGAGGTCGTGAAGGTCACACCTTGGGCTGCAGTCAGGTTGGCATTGAGTGGCAATGGAAAGTTGTGGGTGTAGGTAAAGCCGTTCGATACCTGCAACACACGTGGGAAAGGCTGCGCAACACCCCATTGCTGTTCCAGTACGGCATAAATCTGTGCACCGGTCAGGGTCAATGTCACCAGCGAGTTGCCGAACGGCTGCACGGTAAACGCTTCGCCGTAAGTCACATTGCCATCCACCTTGCCAGCGGCCGTGAAAGGCAAATCAGCGCGAATGCCACCCGGGTTCATGAACGCTGCCAGAGCCGCGCCAGTACCCGCACTGCTGGTGGCAGCCAATTGGGCGTCAGCGATCACGTCACCCAGTGCCGACTCACCGGCGTTGTTGGTAGTGCGGGTAATGGTGGCGGTAATAGTTCCTACCAGGCGACTGGCGGGCACAGCGGAAAGGCCCACGTAATGGTTGACCACTTCCAGCAGGCCGGGGTCTTGAACCACTGTGCTCGTGCTGTTACCAACACTGATGTTGCTGGCGGTCACGGCCACTGCATCCTTGGTGCGGGTGTCAATGGTGATGTCAATATCGGTCAGAACGCGGGCGTATTGCCCGGCAGATGTCACGCGCACAGGCTTGCCTGCGGCGTTGTTGATCAGGCAGCTGTAAGCCTGATGCGTGTGGCCAGAAAGCACCAGATCAATCGCCGGGTCGAGACGGTTGACGATGTCAACAATGGCGCCCGAAATGCCGGTGCAGTTGCCTGCAGTCACGGTAGGAAAGCCACCTTCGTGAATCAGTACAACAATGGTTTCGATGCCTTGTGCCTTGATCTGCGGAACCAGTGCGTTGGCGCTATCAGCCTCATCCTGAAACTGCAGACCGGCCACACCCGACGGCGACACGATGGTCGGCGTGCTCTCCAGCGTCATGCCGATAAAAGCAATCTTGTTACCCAGAAAGTTCTTCACGCCCACGCCGGGAAACAGCGTCGTGTTGTTGTCGGTATCCAGCACATTGGCGGCCAAAAATTTGAAGTCTGCACCGCGAAACTCGCCAGCCTTCAGGTCGGCAGGCAGGCCTTGGCCAGAAAATGCGTCGGTTGGGTGGTTGCCACCATTTTGCATCCGCAGCAGTTCGGTCTTGCCCTCATCGAACTCGTGGTTACCAACCGCATTGAAGTCAATGCCAATGCGGTTCATTGCCTCAATGGTTGGTTCGTCCTTGAACAGGGCAGACGTCAACGGGCTGGCACCAATCATGTCACCGGCAGAAACCACTGCGTGCATGGAATTGCTTGCTTTCAGCTCCTTGATCTTTGTCGCAAAGCGTGCAACGCCGGGGTTGCTGGATGAACCTTCACCCGACTTGATGTAGCCGTGAAAATCGTTGAAGCCAATCAGCTTGACCTTCAGCGTGGTGCCCACGCCGGATGCCGAAGCGGCCACCATCAGCTTGCTGCGCTCCAATGAGGTTATTTTGCGTTGCTTTAGCAAATCAAAGCTGACCTGCGAGGCATGTGAAAGGAATGCCTGCTGGCTGCCCCATGGCTGCTCATCACTGATCAAATCGTCAATGGTGCAAGCACCGCTGACAGCGCGGTTCGTCACGCCTGAATCGTAAGTGCCAAACATCACGGTCGGGGACGTATCCGGTGTCAGGCAATCGGCTTGCGCAACAACTGGCATAAAGGCTGCGGCCAGCAAGGCAGCAAGAAGAGTCTGTTTGTTCATGGTTTTAGTTCCAGAAAGGTAATTTGAAAGAAACTGCGGTCAAGCCTGACGGCGACGGCGCACCAGACCGATAAGGCCCAGGCCTGCCATCAACATGGCGTAGGTCTCTGGCTCCGGAACGGCCGCTACCGCAGAAGCCGTCACCATGTCGAAGCGCCAGGTTCCGGTGGTTCCATAGGTTCCGGTTGGGCTGGAGGCCGCATACAGGCTGGTGCTTGGTGCAAACGATGCCAGCACGCGGAAGGTCAGGTTGGCGTTGTTGTTGGCACCGGTGATCGTGGTCAGGTTCAGTGTGCGACCTTTGAACCAGGTATCGCCCGCGTTACCGGAGAACTGCGCACCGGTGACGAAATTGGAGCCATCCAGGCTGTACTGAACCGTCTCACTCATGGCCGAAGTGTTGCTGTGGCGCAGGTCGTAGGTGAAGACCACATCCTGGTAACCCACGGTGCTCATCTTGAACTGGGCACCGCGGGTCAGGTTGCCCGCGCTTTGCGCCGCAAAGGTGCTCAGATTCCAGCCGCTATCGTCACCTGTAGCGGGATCGCTTGAGCCGGTGCCCGCATCACCGCTGGCAAAGGTGGCAGTCATGCCACCCAACAGGCTGGCGACGCCGCTTCCCGTGCTGGCAAGGGTTGAACCCGTGCTGGTGCTTGCGTCAGCCACCAAGCTGTTGAAATTCCACTGTGTCAATGTGACTGGCACAGCTGCGTTTGCGTAGCCAGCGGCCAGAAGGGCCGCGGCGATGAGGGTTTGCTTAAACATTGAATTTTCCTGAAGTTAAAGGGATTCTTGTTACTGGGCTACTGCCACGCCAACGCCGGATGCCTGCGCGGCCACCATCAGCATGCTGCGCTCGGCAGATGTAATCTTTCTCTGCTTAAGCAGGTCAAAGCTCACTTTTGACACATGCGCCAGGAAAGCGGATTGGCTGCTCCAGGCCTGTTCGTCAAAAATCAGGTCATCAATCGTGCAGCCCTTGTCGATCACGCGGTTGACGACGCCACTGTTGGTGTTGCCCAGCATCACCACTGGCGACAGATCGGGGTGGGTGCAGGTACCCACCGGCACCAGGTTCAGTCCAACGATGACCGGGTCGTGATCCGAATTACGGAACACATCGGCTGCGTACAGGCTGTTGATCTGGGCGGCGCTCTTGAAGTTGGTGTTGTAGTCCAGTGCGTTGGGCTCGTCTGCATTCACATGCCAGTCAGCAACGCCCGACACTTGCGACGCCAAAGAAGCCGTTGCCAGCGCATGGTCCAGGTAGCCCCACTGGCCATTAAAGGCATAGCTATAGGCATCGGGGCCGTTGTGTGCCTCAATCAGGTTCACCCAGCCGTTGTTGGTAAACGCGGCAATCGGGTCTTCCTTGGCATTGGCATTCAGGTCGCCAATCACCAGCACATCGGGGTCTCCGGTCCCGGTCGGGTTACCCGCCAGCCAAGCGCGCAGCTGGTTCGCAGCCTGCACCCGCACAGCATTGCAGTTGCCTTGTCCGTCGCCTGCGTCCGGCGTGTTGCAGGCACTTCCCTTGCTCTTGAAATGGTTCACCACAGCAATGAAGCGTTCACCCGCACCAGCACCACCCACCTGCTGGAATGCTTGAGCCAAAGCCGGGCGATTGCGGGGAGCACTGTCGCCGCCATTCTGGAAAGCTGTCGTGTTCAGCGCACCGGTGCTCCCCACCGGCGTAACCTTGGTGGGGCGGTAGATAAAGCCCACCTTGATGGCATCGGTGCCCATCGCGTTGGTCTGGGCCGTGCGTGCGTCCGCATCCAGAAGAGCGTAGTTGTTGGGCACGGTTGCCGTGTTCAGCGCATCCACCAGATTGCGTATGGCGCTGTTGCTGCCATAGCCGTCATTTTCAATTTCAACCAGGCCCACCACATCCGCATCCATGGCGGCCAGGGCGGCAACCGTTTTGGCCTGCTGGCGCACAAATTCAATGCTGTTATCGGCCCCGCGGCAGTCCATAGCAGCGCCAGATACGCCGCCCGCGCAGCCAGTGAATGAATTGAAGTAATTCAGCACATTCATGCCAGCCACCCGCAATGTTCCCCCCACGTTGGGCGCCGTATCGGGCCGGGGGTTTGTGGCATTGAAGTAGGGCACGCTGGCACCCAGGGCGTTCTCGGTGCGTACGCGCCAGGCATTGCCACTGGCGGCATTTCCGCTCCAGGTGTAGGTCATAACGCCAACGATGGCGGTAGCCGAATCACCGCCGCGCAGCGTGTTGCTGGCAGACAGTGGCTGCCCATTGCGGCCAAACGCAATCACGCCAGGGTTGTCGGCATTTGTCGCGTCATCCAGAATGATGCGAGACAGGTCGTTTTGTGCCTGCACTGCAGCTGCGGCTGCACCGGGCAATGCCACATTGGTGGGTTGCGCCAAGCGTCCGTTCACCGCGAGTGTCACCTGGCCAAAGCGGCCCAGTTGGTAGTGCTCGGTCACATACAGGGTTTGCGGCAAGCGCACCAGCATGCCTTCGTAGCGCTCAAAGTCATCAGCAGAAGCCATGGGCAGCATCACATCGGTGGGTGCCACGCTGCCGGTGCCGCACTGCTGTATGCCGGTGCTACTCAATTGCGTCTGGTTCTGGTATTCGCTCACGCTGCCGGTGACCCGAACCACCTGGCCGAGCTGCACGTTGTTGCTGCCGCCGGTGAAGACAAACACGGCGTCGGAGGTTGCGGCGTCGTTGTCGCCCACCATATCCTGCATGTAGAAGCCACGCAGTGCAGGGGAGGGGCCTTCATAGTTACCCACAACCACACCTTGCGTCGTTACCGCCGTTCCAACCAGCGGGCTGGCATTCGAGCGGCCTTGAATGGTATAGGCCGCCGTGTAAGGTGCGTCGCAAGACGTGGCAGCTGCCGCCACCGAGAAGCTGGCGGTGTAGTTAGCCGCCATGGGGTTGTGGTTGGTACCCTGGTCTGAAACACCCGTGGCCTGAACGGCAACGGTACAGGTCTCGCCGGCCGCAAAGTCGGCGTCAGGGTTCAAAGTAAAGCTGGATGCACCACCGCTCACCAGTGCCGTCTTTACGCCGCTGGCGGAGCAGCTCAAGGTGTACCAGGCGCCACTGACGGTCACCGGCTCGGAGAAATTCACCGTCACATTGGCATTCGCCGCCACATTGCTGGCCGCGTTGGCAGGCAACGTGCTCAGAACGGTCGGTGCAGCATCCGTTCCACCACCCGTGGAACCGGCGTAGGAGCCCAGGTCTGTGAAATCGTTAATGGCAAAACCGTCCCACTCAAGCGATGGGTCGAAATCATCGTTGGGGTTGGTGTCCCCAGTAGTCACCGGCGATTTGCGGCGCAGTGTGTTGTCGGCCGTGCTGACAAGGCCGGTGCCCCACTCAGGGGTTGGGTTTCCGCCAATCTTGCCCAGAGAATCAATAACCGTCGTGCCTTTCAACAGGACGACCGAGTCATTGCCGTTGTACCAGCTACCAGCCACAGCCTGTTGGGTCTTGGCCAGAATCAACGGGTCGGAACTGGAATTTGCCAGCACAAAAGTGGCGCCGGGCTGCACGACCCCTGTCAAATTGATAGTGGTGCCTGCTGTCAGCGTAGCGTTGAAATACATCTTCACGGAGTAGCCGCCCGCCGCGAGATCAATGGCTGATCCGGTGCCGTTGTAGATCTCCACAGCCTTGCTGTTGCTGCTGCCTTCGATGTATTCCGAAATATAGAGGTCGGTAGCGGCGTAGGCGGCTGAGCCAGTCACACAACTCAGCCCTGCAATCAGGCTCAGCAGAAGCCTGGACAAGCGAGGTGCTTTGAAAAAAGCAGTTTTCAACTTCATGTTGCGAATCTCCCTGATCGATAGACGGCAGCGAAATGGCTCCCACCCTGCCTCAAATCGTAGAGAGGCTTCGTTACAGGAAATCGGTCATGAAGTTTTGTAAAGTAGTCCGAATGGACGTCTTTGCGCGTGCGCCGGCTTCAGGTTGGTGACCCCGCGCACGCCACGGCGTCATTCGCATAGCATTTCATCTGCCAAATAGGCCTGTAGCCCCCGTAGATACTGCGTAAGAAGCTATTAAATAAATAGCAGTGTAGGTTTTAGCGCAGGTTTTGTTAGACCACCACGGGGGCTTTTTCCGAACTATTTTTCGCCTTCTCGGGGTTCGCAAGCCGCATTCGACTGCGGAAGAAAATCCCCAACGGTTTTTCTAGCCAGACATGAATCAGCATGGCAGCCCCAATACAGCAAGCGAGTGTCAAGACATAGGCCACTGCCGCCCCTACAAAACCCAGGCTCCTGAACTGCATCATTACGAAAATCTTCAGCATCAAGCTAATGATGGGCACATGAATCAGATACAGCGCGAAGGATGCCTCTCCCAAACGTTGGGCAATCCGGTTGCCCCCAAGCACACGCCCGGCATTCTCCATGCTCACAAGTCCAAAAACCATCATGCTGCTGGCCAAGCCAAACAGAAGCGTTTTCCAGTGGGTAAGCTTGTCAATATGCAAAACCTTGTCCGCAGAAACAAGGACAAAAAAAGCCACGCCTACCAGAAAGTAGAAGAGCGCCTGTTTGACCTGGCGATGTTTTGCGAGGGCGGCCACAGCCATCCCCATGGCAAACAGAGGTATGTAGTCGCTCGATAGAAAACTCAGCGGAAATGCACTGCACGATGCACTGATCTGGCAGCCCAGGTACAGTGCGCTCACGCAAATTGCACCCACCACCGCTGCTGGTCGCGAAAAAATAAGCAGGGCAAAGAAGGTATAAAAAAACATCTCGTATTGGAGCGTCCAAGCCACAAAAAGTACAGGCGCGCCCGTGCCACCTACGTCCAGCGGATTTTGCGGAACCAGAGCGAGAGACTTTAGAAGTACCCATGAATCGTGCGGCACCGAATTGCGAAGACTCGGTGTGGCCAAAGCCGCTAGATAAACAGCAATAAAAACAATCCAATAGATCGGAAATATTCGTGTAAACCGTTTTCTAAGAAAACTGCCCAGTCGTGCTGGTCTACCGACGTCGGTACTGTGCGCAGTAAAAATGATGAACCCACTCAACACGAAGAAAAACTCCACACCGGCGTCGCCCGCTGCAAATAGCGTGTCAAAAACAGGGGTAGCGAAATACTTTGGCAGGGCAATGATGCCCCCCAGGTGAAAAAGGACTACCAAAATGGCAGCCGCTGCCCTGCTTGCCTGTATGGATTTGTACATAGCGGGTCACTCAGTTTGGCGCGGCAATCACCACGTTGCCATCCTGTACCGTCCCCTGTGCACCGTCCCGCACGATGACGCCTATCTCACAACTGATGCATTTGTTATTCTGAAAAATCGTACCTAGCAAGCGGGTCTGGTTCTTTGACAGTGCTTGGGTGGGGCCCTCGGCGTGCATCCGGTTGATAAAGCCCTCCGCTCCGCCTGATTCTTCTTGTGGCATGGTTAAGTTGGGGCTGTTGGCTTGGATGGTGTTGTTCCTGACTTCCACTCCAACGGTTCCGATCCCGAAATCCTGCTCATCCATTCGCACGAACATCACGCTGATGTACGAGCGCCATTGTTTGGTGGTGTTGGTAATGTTGTTACCGGCAATGCGAACCCCAAACATGGGAACGAACAAGCGACTTTTCAGGTTTTGGGCAGACCGTAGATAGATGCCGCCACCTTCCGTCATGGTGTTGTCGACAATATCGACCTCGCGAATAGCGGTTTGGTACAGCCACATGCCACGGGGGTTTTGCACCAGCATGTTGCCCTTTATGAGCGATTTCTCCAAGCCCCAGACAAAGGTGGAATACCGGCTGGTCGTATCTGGCACCACATCCCACGGCTTGTCCACAGTCAAAGTACCTCGGGTATAGGCGGTGACCCTGCGCGACTGGCCCGCTCCCCGCCCACCCACAACGGCCACCCCGTAATTTTCAGGAATTTGGCCTGTTGCAAAGGGCGATACATCAATTTTGTTCGTCGGGTCTGAAAGCGTGGTGGTGGTGGCGCTTGCTACCGTGCCCAGGTTCTCCGTGCGCCGCCCGCCGCCGCCTTCGGTCAGCAGAGTCTCACCATCGTTGCGAAACTTGTTTGTGATGGGGCCACCCAGCACGTCAAAGGTATTGCCCACCACAGCGATGCGGTGCGCAAAATCCATCGTCAGGCTGTGCGTGATGCTCTTTGAATTCTGGTTGTCCCGTGCGTCACGCGTAAAGCGGTTTTTGGTCACGTAGGCATCGTGCACGTTGGAAAAGCTGGGGGCACCGTGGGCAAATACGGTTGTGTTGCCAGAAAACACCAACCCGCTGCTACCGTTCAACACAAAAGGTCCGTTCTCGTAGGGATTTTTGGGTTGTATAAAGTCTGAGCCAGTCACCACAAAATTGGTATTGCCGGTGAGGTACATGTGCAAACCGCCGTTCAACTGGAATCGCACATTCTGCAAAAAGACGCGGCGGCTGTCTTGCAGCAATGGGCTCTCGATTCGGCCACGCGTGTTCATCAAGGTTAAGTTGCCTACCCCAGCCAGATCCAGACCCCGCCCCCAAAGTGGATAGTTAGATTCGTACCTGATCACCGTGCGGTCTTTGCCCGCCCCTTGCAACACCACGCGAGATTTCAGCTTCAGGCTGCCCGCCAGGCGGCAGGTGCCAGGGGGCAATTGCAATACACCGCCGCCGATAGCCACCAGGTCAATGGCCGCCTGAATCGTGGGGGTGTCGTCAACCAGCCCATTGCAGACCACCTTGCTCGCCAGCCGGCCATCGCTGGCAGCCACGACAACTTTTGCAGCAATAGGAAAAAACCCGGCGCCCCAGCCCACGCCCAAAGCAAATGGGTCGCCTCCACCGGCTGCCACGTCAATCTCTCTGTTCAGCAATGCCGGCCCCGTGCCGTTGCCGTTAACTACAGTAATTGCAGCCTTGCCGCCCACCCGCACGCCGCGTGGTGCGGTAACCACCAGCATGTGTTCATCACTAGCGCGGGTATCCACCACGGCGGGAAAACCATCCACCGTCACCACGGGTGTGAAGCCTGGCAGGAGCAGGTTTCGACCAAACACCCGGAAGGGTCGGAGCGGAACAATTTGCAGCGCGTCCAGATGGTAGGCGTGGGCGCCATTGAGCGGTATTGGGGCGCTGGTTGCCCCACCATTGCTGACTTGTACCATTAAGGCACCGGTAGCCGTTGCGGGAATTTTGAAAGACACCCAGCCGGTGCCAAAGGAATTAACCACTTCCAGTTTGCTCTGGCTGGTGCTGTTGCCGCCGTTGCCCAGGAGCGTGACGGTGGGTGCGTCACCAAAGTTTTCTCCCTGCAAGCCCACTACGTCACCGGGGCGCGCGCTCAAGGGAGCGTTGAAAACAATCGGTTTCGAGGGTTCGGCAAACGAAGAAAGCGTGGTTCCACAAACCAGAAGGTATACAACTTGCTTCACCACTGCCAGAGATTTTGCAAACATGGTGTGTTCCTCAATGCGATGCAATGGCTACATACATTCTTCGGCCGAAAAGATCCCAATTCAGGTCGTTGGTGAATTTCATTCTGGCCGCGGTTGCCATCTCAACATAGCGGTTTGGGCTTTCGACCAATTCCACAATGTCGTCCGCTATCGATTTGGCTGAGACCGATGGCTCGAAAAGCAAGCCCGTCTTTTTGTGATCTACCACGCCCGGGATTCCATGGCTTGTGAGTGAAATGCAGGGCAGCCCATAAGATTGCGCCTCGGCAAACACCAAGCCAAAGCACTCTGCGTGGGAGGGCACCAAAAAGAAGTCGGCCTGCGCAAAAGCACTCGCCATTTTGATGCAGTCTTCTGGGTTGCTGGGCGAAAGATAACCATGCACTTGAACATGATTCACGTAGTCAGGCGGTATTACAGGTTGGCAACCAACAATATGCAAGGTGACTTGAAGGCCACGCGCATTCAGTTCCTTAACAATGGCCAGGGCCAGCGGCCCCCCTTTGCGAATCCAGTCTTTGCCAATGAACAGAAAACTGAGTTGCTCCAGTTTTCTTTGCTTGATCCTGCGGACGATCTGCTCGTCAGAGCCCTGGTAATGGCTGTTCGCACCAAAAGATAATCGCTTTATTCGTTGTGCCGTTAGGCCAAATCTGACTTCCGCCTCTTTGCAGGCCCAGGGTGTTGGATACATCACACCTGAAATCTTTTTTGCTGCTTGGGCCTCCAATCGCGCGTAGCGCGTGGAGCGCAGTGGCAGTTCTTCAAAGTCCCTGTAGGCTTCCTTGTATGCGATCCACGGCGCATCTGAAATCATGAAGACAGGCATGTCATGCGCCTTGGCATAAATCAAATGCTGGCTTGAGATGCTTAATATGGCATCAGGTCGTGCATGCTGCACAGCTTCATCCAAGCGTTTACCGTAGGCTCTCAATGCCGTCGTTGTCATCCAGAGCGGGTATCGTTTTCGTCCAAGAATAAGCCGCAAAATCGAGTCAAACCAGTTTCTCTTGGGCACAGGAGAAGAAACCACCGTCACTTGATCGAAGTTCCTCTCAAGTGCCTTCAGCATGTTGAAGGGCGTGCCGCTCCATGCCTTGGGGTCGTGTGGGTTTTCTACCGTTGCGAGTAAAAGGTGGCGCATTTTTGTCATGCTCATTCTTAGGTGCCCAACATGCCCATCATGCGGGTCAATATGGCGTCTCTGGCAAAGTTTTCTTCCGCATAAATGCGGGCCTGTGTGCCCAGTCGCAGCCGTGAATCCACGTCGTTGACCATCTGGACGACAGCCAGCGCCAGTGCTGCGCCATCACCTGGTGCGACCACCAACCCGCAGTTCTGAACGACCACTGCTATCTCGGTGCCCGCCCGGCACGTCGCGATCACTGGACGTCCGCTGGCCAGCATGCCCGTCAGCTTGGACGGCAATACCAGGTCCTCTGCATCTGCGCTCTGGGTTAGTAGATGGACGTCTGCCAAACCCAGCAACTCGCTCAACCTGGTAAAGGGTTGCAATGGCAGTAGCTTCAAGTTCGGCAGGTCTTTTGCTGCGGCCTCCAGCTCGGGCTTCATCACGCCGTCGCCACACACCACAAACACAATGTTCGGGTTGTGCAGTAGGCGCCGGGCTGCGTCGGGTATGACCATCAATCCTTGCTTGCTGCCTAATGAGCCCGAGAACAGCAGCACCACAGCGTCAGGTGCAATTTCTAGCTCTTCGCGGTAGTTGCTTGGCTTGACCAATGGGCGCACATGGCCCACATCCACCCAGTTGGGGAAGAAGCGCGCTTTGTCATCTGCAACCCCTTTCTTTACCAATCGATCCATCATCTTCCAGGAGATTGAAGATGCCACATCAAAGCGGCGCAGCAACCATCGCTCTGAAGCCAACACCAGTCTCTGCAGCGCCCGGCCTTTGAGCAGCCCCATCTGGAAAGCCACATCAACCTCAAAATCTTGAATGTGCAGCCACGCCTTGGCGCCGCACAGCTTGGCAGCAAGCCAGCCAACCGGGGCACATACAAAGGCAGGCGCCACCGTCATCACCACATCCGGGCGCCAAAAGACCTGCAGAAGCATCACGGGCAACGAAGACAGAGCAAACGTCAGCAGGTGCAAAACACGCAACATGCCACCCGGATTGCGCGGCACCCACAAGGGCGCACGCCACACGTCCACCCCTTGCCACTGCTCGCGCCGGTAGGGAGGCCACGCATAGCCCGCGCCCAACTGCCAGGCTGGGTAGTAGGGGGGCGCGGCTACCACGCGCACCTGGTGTCCCTGGGCTGCAAGCCAAGCCGCCATCTCGCCGGAGTATTTGCCAATGCCGGTAGGCTCGGGCGCAAAGTTGGCACTGTAGAGAAGGATTTTCATGCGCTGACTCCCACAGGTTGATTTACACGCGCTACAAAAAAGATAGCTACTTGCGCATATTCCACGGGGGCTAGAGTCATATTTTACCTACAGGGCGGGCCTGCGTCGCCTCAAGCTCACGCACCTTGAGCACGATCATGTATTCATAGATCGACCGAAGCACCACAAAGGTCAGCCCCGCCCGCCCATCCAGAAACCCACGCTTGGCCACATACAGCAGGACAAACATGACTAGCGGCCTGAACGGTAGGCGGTAGTAAAGCTCTTTCTGGTGAAAGCGCCGGTCGTTGGCATCTTTTGAAAACAATGCTTTCTTGAGACTGAATGGCGACCCCGCTTTGCGATTGGCAACAATTTGTCCCGCTTCAGACGTGCTGTAGCTATTGTGTTTGCTGAACCAATGCGTCATGCCCTTGCTGAACGGGTAGTGATCGAAATGCTGGTCGGTTTCCCCAATTGGCCCGTCCACAATCGTTACCGGGTTGGTAAGCCGCTCATAGCGAATATGGATGGGCTTGAAAAACCGGATATTAAAGGGGGAGGGTGTCACGTGTTTGAGCCATTGCCCCATCAAATAGTCGCGCCGTTGCACCCGAAGCGCCACATGCTCCCCCGGATTCCTGGCGAAGGCCTGCAACGCTTTTGCCAATTCCGGGGTAACGCGTTCGTCAGCGTCTGAGTGGTAGACCCATTGGTGCTTGAACGGAATATTTAGCAATCCCCAGTTTTTATGAATGGACTCACTGTCAAACTCTCTCTTCGTGACGGTTGCACCAAAGCTTTCCGCGATTTCGACAGTGTCATCGGTACTCATGGAGTCAAAAACATGAATGTCATCGCACCACGCTAAAGACGCCAGACAACCCGGCAAGTCTTGCTGTTCGTTCTTTGTCAGGATCAGAACCGAGATACCTCGAGTCAGAGCCTTGTTTTGTGGAGGACTTTTATTGCAGATATCCATATAAACAGCTTATAGGGTTGAAGGCTTAGGCCGGAGAGATCGGATCCGGTCTCCGACGATCCTTGATGTACTTGCAAGGGTTCCCCGCGTAAACTGCCCACGCCTGATCAAGGCTTCTTGACACTACTGACATCGCGCCCACCACAACCCCATCGGCGATCACTACCCCGGGTGCCACGAAAACGCCAGCCGCAACCCACGCTTGCTCTCCGATGGTGATCGGTTCATAGATGAGCGGCATGTTGGCCAGCTTGTAGTCATGGGACCCAGTGCACAAGTAAGTGAACTGTGACACTACAGTCATGCGTCTGATCCTGACTGGCGCAAAGTTGTAAATGTTGACACTTTCGCCCAGTGCCACATGATCTTCCATATGCAGATTCCACGGCATCAACACGCGCACACCCGACAGAATGAGGCACTTGGGGCCAATGTGTGCGCCCATGATTCGCAGTGCTGATACCCGTAAAGGGCTAAAGGCCTTGGGCAACCAGCGGACCGTCGGCTCAAGCACGTATGTCCACAGGCCTCGCCGAAGTTTCAGCCGCAATGGCCAGTGCGTGTTACTTGTTGACAGGTCAGTCGTCATGCCGACTTCCTGAACCGAAGAGTCTTGTAAACACCTGGCAAGCGTGTGGCTAAAAATGCTGTAGCCAAGTAGGTAAGGCGGTTCGCAGCTCTGCGAGCAAGCGGGAGTCTTAATATTTCGCGCTGAACAACCCAGTTTTCTTCGCGCCCGCGGACCCGATTTGAGATTGAGACCCCGGTGAGGTCGAACACGCACAGCGCGTCATGCATGCGCACAATTCGAGGCTTCTTCTGTAGAAACTGAGCCGTAAAACAATAATCTCCAGCAATTTGAAAGCGGGGGTTGTAGCGCTGTTCACCCAAAAAAGCGCGGCGATAAAACATGGTTTGGTGACACGCGAACATGCCATAAGCGATGTGCTCGTGCCCACGAGCCACCTTGTAGACTGGTTGAGAAGCACCGAACGCCTCTAGACTGTCGCCATAAAGGAAGTCTGCCCCAGTTTTTTGCAATTGATTTGCCACACGATCGAGCAATGTGATGTCGCTGAAAGTGTCGCCTGCGTTTAGAAACACCAAATAGTCGCATTTAGCGCGAGCCAGACCTTTGTTCATAGCATCGTAAATGCCCTTGTCAGATTCGCTAGTGACAGATGCCCAAGGATCATCAAACGAAAGCGCTAATTGAGCGGTGCCGTCGTTGGAAGCACCATCGATGACAATCCACTCAAAATCACGGAAGGTTTGGCTTAGTACGCTCGAACGTGTGCGTTGAAGGCCAGGTACGTCATTTCGGACGATTGTGATGATGGAGAAGGAGGGCAGGGTCCCATTTCCAGTAGTGACATTAAAGTCGATAACTGGTTCTGATGCGGGAGTGCCAGTCTGGGTGATCACGCTTAGCAAACTCTGGGCCATTTTTTCTATCGAAAAGCGTTGAGAAAATGTCACTTTCGCGAGCTGCGCCATTCTTTGCTGCTGCTGCGCGTCCAGCGCCAGCCAGCGCTGCAGGGTTTTTGTTGTCCCTTCTACGCTGTCGGTATTCACGATGCCTGCGCCGTCAGACTCGACTTCGCGCCAGATATTGACTTTGTCAGATATCAACACGGGCAATCCGCAGCCGAGCGCCTCGGCCACCACAATGCCAAAGTTTTCCTGGTGCGAAGACAACACAAAGGCTTCGCTGGCGTAAAACGCGCCCCACTTCATGTCGCCTTGCAGCATGCCGGGCCAGGTAATGCGGTCGGCCACGCCCAGGGCCTGCGCCTGTACTTGCAGTTTCGCCATCCATCCGGTCTGGTCGGGCCCCGCCATCATCAGGTGAAGCTGGGGGTCCTGCCCCGCTACTTTGGCAAAGGCTTCTATCAGCAGGTCGCAGCCTTTTTTCTCTTGAATTCGGCTTAAAAATAGCAGCACCCGCTTGTCACGCAGGCCAGGGTAAGCTGCGTAAAACACCTCTTGCAATCGTGCCGCGTCGCCAGGCGGTGTTTTGGTGCCATAGGTTATGACCGCTTCGCGCGCTCGGTAGAGCCAAAAAGACTTACGGGCCAGCAAGCGCTCTTCTTCACAGGTAAACAACACAGCCCTCGCATCACGCAACAAGCGGTACTCCGCCCAAGGCCAATACAGCCATTTCTTCACATGTTTCAGCGGGTACGTGTGTTTGAACCAGGGGTCTAGCATGCCGTGCGTGAACACAAAATAGGGCACGTTCATGCGATGCAATGCACGCCAGGCCCCAAAGCCATGGTACTGCCACAGACCATTCACGATGACAACGTCATAGTCGCCCGCATGGGTCTCAAGCCAGGGGGTTAGCCGGGAGTTGTAACGGTAGCTGGTTTGACTGGGGCCGATTGCGTGAATTGTGTGCGGGAAGCTCGTCACACACGGGGCCGCCGGGTCGTCCAGCGTCAGCACCTCAACTTGGTGCCCCATGCTTTTGAGCTGATGCCCGTATTGTTTGACGCCTTCAATAGGGCCGCCGCCATGGGGATCAACCGATGGAAGAATGTGCAATATTTTCATGTGATGTTCTGGCCGTTGGGCGCTGGATGCGTGAAGACTTCGCTGGGTACCGAAGCGGCTAACACCTGCTGGTAAATGCGCAGGTAAGAAGTGATGGCACCGTCTGCTCTGAACTGCGCCGCGTGGTTTTGCCCTTGCGCTACCAGTTTCAGGCGTTGTGCTGCGGGAAGGTCGATCAGGTTTTTAAGCGTGTCTGCACCAGCTGTAGCCCAAGCATGCACATCATCTTCTTTATGCAAAAGTGGCAGGTAGTGGACGGCGGGGCCACCAATTTCGTTCATGGGGGCGGCATTGGTGGTGATTACCGGGCAACTGCAGGCCTGCGCCTCAATAATGGGCCAGCCAAACCCTTCCGCCAGACTGGGCACCATAAAAACGCGCGCCACCGAATAGGCCGCAACCAACGCCTGGCTATCAATGCCTTGAAAAAACAAAACCTTTGCTTGCGCTGGCAGATCATTCAGAATTTTTTGCACCGCAGGGCTTGGGCTTGGGCTGATGCACCACAGGGGCAATGGGTTGGGCTCAGCCTTGGCATATTGGGCGTAAAGCCGAATCACCCCAGGCAAATTTTTGTACCACTGGCCACCGCTCACATGCAGCAGCATGCCGGCTGCGCCTACTGGCAAGCCCGCACGGGTTAGCACCTGCACTGCGTCGTCTGGCGGCATGGGCGCAAAGGGGTAGTTAAGACCGTTGTAAACCACCTCGGACATTACCGGTTTAACCTCCCCAAAGTGGTGCAAGTCATCGCGCGTTTTTTTTGAGATGGATATGAAATGCCGCGCTTGCTGAAACCCGTGGCGAATGTAACGCTGGTAAATGCGGCCGGTTGGGGATGTGGGGTTTTCAGGCACATCGCCCAAGGCGGATCGCAGGGCCAGCAGGTCGTGCACATGCACCACATGCGGCCGGTCTTTTACCAGCGGCACCCAAGGCCCGAGGGCCTGATCACAAAACACATACAGCGTGTCAGCGGGCTGCTGCTTTATCTGCTTGCGCACCCACAGGGGAAATAAAAGGTATTGGTCAACGTAGCCCGCCCACTTGGTCAGGCGGCCCCTTGGCACCCAGTTGTAAACCCTGGCTTGTGGAGACCACACTTGCACACGGTGCCCATGCGCCAGGTAAGCCTCTTGCAGCATGCGCGTAAATCGCGGCATGCTTTGTGATGACATGAACGCCGGGTGTGAAAAAAGAACAATGTTCATGATGGGTCAAATAGCCAGTCTTGCGGGCGATTGCGACATACCCGTAAGGCTGCCCAGCGTGCGCGCGCACACACGCGCAATATGAAAAATTAGCAAAAAAAGCAAGATGTTTTGCGGCAGACCGCGCACCATCCCCATAAATAGAGCTTGAAGTGACTCGGCTGATATGCCGTACTGAAATAGCCTCCAGATACCCAACATGCCCAGTGTGGAAACCAAAACATCCCCCTTTGCAGAACGATAAGACAAGAGGTCATGGGCCAGGTAAAGAATGGGGCAAACCAGCAAATAGATCAGCGGAAAGAAGTAGCCGAATATGGAGATGCCCTGTGCAAAACCTGAGCCCGTCTTAAAACCACCCAGATCGCCCCCGCCACCCAGGTGACTGATGTAGTCACCCATTGAGAACCTCAAATTCTTTTTGTCGACATCAATCGCCAGTGATTTGAGAATAGGGTCGGGCAAGGTGGCCCAGAAAAAGTCGCCAGTAATGTCCAGCATTCTTTCTTCGTCTTTGGCGCTCAGGCGCGACGAAAAATATAGCGCATTGTCATGAAACTTGGTCTCAACCAACCGCGCCATTAGTGGGCTTGCAAAGTAGGTTTCGTCGTAGCTGGCTTGGATGCTAGTGAATTTGTCTTTGTCACGGTGGGCCTTCAGCAATTGCGGTTGCTGAAAGTAGTAGAAGGTTTCTTCAACCATTTTGACGGGAGAGACGTTGCCGCGAGACTTTCTGGCAATCACCATGGCCGTGACCAGGTCGGTAACAGGTATGGCCATGGCACCCATCACCACAAAAACGGCACCTATTTTTGCAATTTGCCCAGCCTTTACTGCGCTCGCACTGCGCATGGTGCTTAGTAAAGCGAAGAGCGCAATGGTCATCGCGCCAGAGAGCATGAGCCCACGGGCGTTGGCGGCCATGCCCAGCAAGGCAATGGCGCCCATATACACCGCCAGAAAAACATAATTTTTCTTTTTGTTGCAGTAGCTGGCGCCTTGCTGAAGCACAAACATGGGTATCAAAAAAGGGGCCCAGGCCACAAACGTCATGCCCTGAAATACTTTGCTGACAACGCCTTCACCACCGCCAGCAAGCGAGAAACTGAATAGCCCCATGACGCCCATGATCCACAGCGTGCCCACGGTGGGGGTGGTGTACAGACCCAGTTTCTCTAGCGCAGAGCGTATGACCGACGATTGCTTTGGTACTGCAGAATTGGAAAAAAGCCGATACACGCTGTGTGCGATTAGGGCAATCAGCTGGAATAAGGCCAGGGTGCCAAACGTCTCTACGGGTTGTCGCAAATTCAGGGTTAAAGGGGTCCAGCTGGCCGACTGCACCAGTAAGGCACCCAACTGGGTGGACAAGCAAAACCCAAAAATGGCGAAGGTTGAAAGGGGGTGCGTCTGAATGGCACCGGTCCACTGAATGTAAAGCAAAACCGATAGCGCCGAAGCCAGCACAATGCAGCCCGCAGCGATGTTGACAGAAGAAAAATCTATTCCAAACTGTGCAGCAAACGCAGCCAGCGACAGCGCCATTAAAAGCGTGGAAATAAAACGCGCATTGCTCATGGCTTCAACATTTCTGGCTTGGACTGCCGCGAATTATCTTTAAGGCTGCCCAGAAGGCTTGCACTGAACCGGGCGAGATGAAAAAATACTAAAAACAAGACGATTTTTTGCGGCAGTCCGCGCACTACGCCCATAAACAGGGCTTGCAGGGACTCGGCGGAAATGCCGTACTGAAACAGATTCCATATGCCCAGCATTCCCAAGGCTGAAACCACAACGTTTCCCTTGGATGAGCGGTAAGACAAGACATCTTGGGTCAGAAAAAGCAGAGGGCAAACCAGCAAGTACATGAGTGGGAAGAAGTATCCAAAGATGGCGATTCCCTGTGCAAAACCCGAGCCCGTTCTGTAACCACCCAGATCGCCCGCACCACCTAGATGGCTGATGTAGTCCCCCATTGAAAACTGCAGGTTCTTCTTGTCTACATGGACTTCCAATGCTTTCAGGACCGGCTCAGGTAATGTTGACCAAAAGAAATCACCCGTAATGTCCAGCATTTTCTCCTCGTCTTTGGCGTTCAGGCGAGACGAAAAATACAGCGCATTGTCGTGAAACTTGGTCTCAATGAGCCGCGCAATTAGGGGGTTTGCAAAGTAGGTTTCGTCGTAGCGGCTTTGAATGCCGGTGAACTTGTCTTTTTCCCGTTGGGCAGCAAGCTGTTGCGGTTGCTGAAAATAGTGAAGTGTTTGCGCCACCATTTGGGCGCCTGATGCATAGCCACGGGACTGCCTGGCAAGCACCATGGCCGTTACCAGATCAGTAACCGGAAAGGACAAGGCGCCGAGTACAACGGCTACTATGCCGATTTTTGCTGCATGGGAAGCCGTAACCTGACGTGCGCTACGCATGGCACTGACTATTGCAAACATTGCAATAGTCATGAAGCCCCAGAGAATCAGCGCGCGGGCATTGGCGGCCATGCCCAGCAAGGTGAGTAGACCTGCGTACAAACCAAGAAAAACAAAATTTTTCTTGGCGTTGCAATAGGTAGTGCCTTGCTGAAACACATAAATTGCAATTAAAAATGGTGCCCACGCTAAAAATGTCGTGGCCTGAAATACCCTGCTGGCAACGCTTTCGCCGCCGGACCCGAAGACAAATGTAATAAAGCCAAACAGGCCCATAATCCACAGGGTGCCTGCGGTCGGGGTGGTGTAAAGCCCCAGTTTTTCCAGCATGCCGCGGACCAACGATGACCGAGCTGGGCTTGCTGAATTGGAAAAGAGGCGATACATGCCATGGGCCGCCAGGGCGATAATCTGGAACAGGGCCAGGGTGCCGAAAGTTTCGATTGGCTGCCGCAAATTCAGGCTCAAAGATGTCCAGGTAGCCGATTGCACCAGAAGGGCACCGAGCTGGGTAGATACGCAAAACCCAAAAATGGCGAAGGTAGACAAGGGATGCGTCTGAATGGCATCGGTCCAATGGAGATACAACAGAACGGCCAGCGATGACGCCAACACAATGCAGGCGGCGGCGATGTTTACCGAAGAAAAATCGATAAACAGCTGCGCAAAAAACGCGTTGAATGACAATGTCAGTAACAGCATGACAATGAAGCGTGAATAAGCCATCGGCGAATTTCTCACTGAATTACCAAGCTTGTTTTGACTTTTCCCGTCGCTGCTCGGATTGCCAACCACGTGCAAACTGAGGCAATGATAAATTCACTCACCATCATGGCGAGGGCGACCCCGTTCAAATGCATTGAGCTACTCAGAAGCCATGCAGCCGCAACAGAGAATGCGCCAGCAGCAATAGACCAATACGCCAAATCAACGTGCTGATTGGTAGCCATTAGAAAAACGCGAGGAATATGCCAAGCACCACCCACAGCTGCGTAAAGCAGCATTAACAACATCAGTGATGGTACAAACTCAATTGCCCCATGCGTCCAAATTTTCAATAGCCAAGTTGAAAGATAGTAGAGAATCAAACTAAGAAAAAAAGACTGCGCCGCACCCAGAACGGCCGAGCGTCTGAACAGTTTGTTTAGGGAGACATTAGCCCCCTGTCCGAATAGTCGTGAAAACTCTGGCCACAAAGCGTAACTGAATACCGCTGTGATCTGTACTGCCACCCGCGCAATAGTGCGATACGTGTTGAACATTGCAACGGCGACCGGACCGAAAACCACTCCAACCAGAAGCGTCACACCTTGAAAGCTCAGTGCATTGGCCAAAGGAAACGCCATGAATGACACGGCTGGCTTGAACATCGATAGGATTTCGGTCTTGGCTGCCGCACGTATGCCCCAATGAAGGTCATGCTTTCCGCGCCTTGCCAGTAGCATACAGATGGCGGTACCGATAAGTCGAACTGCGAGGCCACTTATTGCCACGGCAGCAAAGTTCCCTACCGCTACCAGGCCAATCATGAAGCCGACCCATTCAGCAACCCGTACTAGCGTCGTGACCATTGTGCCGGTTGCGTAACGCTTAGTGGATTTGAAGGCCGCCTCGGATAACCCGCCAAAAAGCGACACCAGTACGCTCGTGGAAAGAGCTGCCAGCGCAATACGCTGATCCATGGTCGCCACACTGGGCAGGGGTGCAGCCAGCATAAGGGGAACCACCAACAAGCCAAGGGTGCCGCAAACGATCACCATGAACATTTGGGCGCTCTGAAAAACACGATTGGCTTCCAGGGCGTCGCCCTTTCCCATGGCCATGGTCATCTTGTTGCCAGCGGCAGTGACCATGCCAACGTCAGCCATGGCAAGATAGGACGGAATGGCCGATAGCATCAGCCAGGTGCCATAGGTTGCAATGTCCCAATAGCGCAAAAACAAGGGCAGTGACGCAAGCTGTATACCAATGGTAACTGCCATGCCAAAAGAGTTGGCACCCATGCCGGCAATGATTCGACGAATCATGCAGGTAAACCCGCGGAGGCAAGAATGGACGCAACGATCATTTCGTTATAGTGCCCATTCTTTTTGACACGTTGATGACCAGCATGGGCAATGGCTATGCGTCGGTTGTCATCTGCCAGCGCGAAGCTGCACGCTGCTGCACATTCTTCGGCGTCTTTCCAGAACAGTGCTTCATGGCCTTCGGCATACATGGCTGTGTGCTCGGTTGTGCGCTCTGCACACATCAGACTAGCCAACGCAGGTATTTCAAGCGAACGCGTGGTGTGCAGGTCGCGGTTTTCTTTTGACAGCAAACCCAGATTGACCCTGGCGCACTGGATGGCTTTGGCGTAATCGTCGCCACCAATGGCGCCACCACCCCAGTAACTTTTAAGTTGAGACCACTCGGGGGCTTTGTGCCAGTTAGACCCACGGATAGTGAGGGGCACACCGCGCCGAATTAATTCCAGCATGAAGGGCCCACGCTCCGGAAACCAGGTGCCCAAGAAAAGCACGTCGCAACCCCAAGCTTGATGATCATGCGCCGAGAGTGGGCGAGGCGCGTGCGAAAGCTCGTCTGCGCTACGGTACACGCGTATGACATTTCTTGCCCCAAGCGCTTGCGCCTCTGCCACGTTCTCTTGACGTACAACTGCATTGAGGTCGTAATGCGGCAAGCTCTGCCGAAACGCCTTGAAGCGAGCACCATCACGGGGGCCAAGTGGGTCGTCGATGTTGTAGTTGACTACTTTCTTGGCGTGCTGGCGCAAGAGCGAGATCACCTTGGGCGTCACCCACTCGCCACCATCCACGTAGCACACATCGAATTTACGCCCCGCAAGCTTGCTGGATAACCCACCCATGAGCCAAGGGCTCAAAAGGTTGCCGCCCAGGCGCCAGGTTATGCGGTCGACCCATGGGTTTTGGGGCAGCAGCTGACGCAAATCCATGTGTTCAACGAGATGCCCAAGGCGACGGAGCGCGTTGGCGCGGTCCAAGCAGGTGCCGCTGATGGGGCCGAAATACAGAATAGATTGCGCAATCATGGGGAAGTCGTTGCAATGGGTACGCCAGGGCGCAATTGCGAGAGCAACGCGTCAAAAAGAGCGTCCGACAAAACCTTCTGCCCTTTCACGTTGTGGTGGATGCCATCGCGGTACAGGTTGTCGCTCTGTTTGGAGTAGGCTGGATACAGATCGGTAAACGAGACACCAAGCTCCTGCGAAAGTGCGCGCATCTCATCGTGGCCGGTCAGATATTTGCCAGACAAAAATTCTGGTCGATCTGGATGATGAAAAACCATGACCTTGCGTGCACCATTGCCTTTGGAAAGTGTCAGAAATTGGTTCAAATCTGAGCGGCCTCGCGCAATCTCAGCGGGACTTATTGTTGTGACCTGCGCAGCAGGTTGTGAATCAAATGCGGGCAAGTAGCGCGGAAAGTAGCGAAAGATGGCTTCCTGTATGGCCAAAAGCGGTTTGCTCTCAGGGTGGTTTGAGTCGAGCGGAGCAAAAGTGGGGTTATCGGCATAGTCGCCGCTATTGACTAGCAAAACTACAAAATCCGCATCGAAGAACCCATAGCGCTGCACATAGGCCAGCCAATTGCCGGGCCCCCAACTCCCTGCAGACGCATTACCAATAACGACTGGTCTGCCAAGTGTTTCCTGCAAGTTCTGCTGCAACAAAGTGGTACTGAGTAAGCCCTGATCGATTTCACTGCCACCGTTGATGACAGAGTCACCCATGATCAGAACCCGAATTTCATCGGGCTTGGTCTTGTGGAGGGGGAAATCAGGCGAACGCATTCCCCAGTGATTGATAAATACGTGGCTCCCAAAGCGCATGACGTCTTGATCGGGCTTCAGCATGTATTCAATTTGCGGGTCGGCCACGTAGATCGGGGGGTCGCCAAGGCCCAACACCAATCGCGCCACCAGTTCAACGCCGACAAGCACTAGAACGCCGAGGCCTATGGCGACTGATTTGCGGTATGTTCGGTGAGCCTGCATCACAAGCTGCCTTGATGGTTGAAAGGCGCAGATGCGTAGGTCAGCCGTATGCCCGTATTGAGCTCAGTGTGTGCCCGCCATCCTTGTGAATGCAGGTGGCTGACGTCCATCAGCTTGCGTGGTGTGCCGTCTGGCTTGATGGTGTCAAAAACGATCTGCCCTTGATAGCCCACAACCTGCATGACCGTTTCGGCTAATTCTTTGATGGTGACGTCGTGGCCCACACCAATGTTGATCAATGGCGGCTCGAACCGCCCGGTTAACGCCTCATCGCTGCCCAACAGTTTGGCGTAGGGCTCATCAGCCAAGTTCATTAGGTATACGCAGGCGTCGGCCATGTCTTCGCTATACATGAACTCACGTTTGGGGGTGCCAGATCCCCACACAACCACCTTGGAAGCATTGGTAACTTTGGCTTCGTGAAATTTGCGAATCAGTGCCGGTATGACGTGGCTGTTTTCTGGGTGGTAATTGTCACCAGGGCCGTACAGGTTGGTGGGCATGGCAGCCAAGTATTGAGTGCCATATTGGCGGTTGTAGCTCCAGCACATTTCAATACCGGCAATCTTGGCGAGGGCATAGGGGCGGTTGGTGGGCTCCAGCGGGCCGGTGAGTAAATACTCTTCTTTTAGGGGCTGGGGTGCCAGCTTGGGGTAGATGCAACTGGAGCCCAAGAACATCAGTCGCTTGACGTTGTTTAAATAAGCAGCGTGGATGATGTTGGTTTGAATCAGCAAGTTGTCACGTATAAACTCGGCGGGGTACCTGTTATTGGCCAGAATGCCACCTACTTTGGCTGCAGCCAAAAATACGTAGTCGGGTTTTTCTGTTTCAAAGAAAGTATTGGTTGCGGTTTGGCTTGTCAGGTCCAGTGCGGCGTGGCCGCGCATTAGCAGGTTGTCGTAGCCTGCTGCTTGCAGGTTGCGAACAATAGCCGAGCCCACCAGACCACCATGGCCGGCTACATAGATTTTTGCGTGTCTGTTCATAGCTGCTTTTGACGGTTTGGTCACTCGTGGTGGTTGAAAGTCTGAAAGCCCGCCAGCTTGACCAGTGCGTCGCGCCTTGCACTGACGAAATCGGCCTGGACCATTTCGGTCACCAGTTCCTTGAGTGTGGTTTTGGGCGTCCAGCCCAGTTTTTCTTTGGCTTTGGTGGGGTCGCCCAGCAGAGTTTCCACTTCAGTCGGACGGAAGTAGCGGGGGTCAACTTTGACGATAACGTCGCCGACTTTGCACTTGGCGTCTTTGCCAGTGATGGAGGTCACCACGCCTTGCTCTTCAACCCCTTCACCCTTCCAGGTTAGGCTGATACCCAGCTCTTGGGCCGCAAATTCAACAAACTGGCGCACGCTGTACTGAACGCCAGTGGCAATAACAAAGTCGTCGGCCACATCTTGCTGCAGCATGAGCCATTGCATTTCCACATAGTCACGGGCATGGCCCCAGTCGCGAAGAGCGCTCATGTTGCCGAGATAAAGGCAATCTTGCAGGCCTAGTGCAATGCGCGCGACGGCGCGCGTGATTTTTCGGGTAACAAAGGTTTCGCCGCGCAGCGGGCTTTCGTGGTTGAACAAAATGCCGTTGCAGGCATACATGCCATAGGCCTCCCGGTAGTTCACCGTGATCCAGTAGGCATACATTTTTGCGACCGCATAGGGGCTGCGGGGGTAAAAAGGTGTGGTTTCCTTTTGGGGCGTTTCCTGGACCAGGCCATACAGCTCGCTGGTGGAAGCTTGGTAAAAGCGGGTCTTCTTTTCCAGACCCAGAATGCGAATGGCTTCCAGAATACGTAAGGTGCCAATGCCATCTGCATTGGCAGTGTATTCGGGGCTCTCAAAGCTCACGGCTACGTGGCTCATGGCGCCGAGGTTATAGATTTCGTCAGGCTGCACCTGTTGAATGATGCGAATCAGGTTGGTGCTGTCGGTCAGGTCGCCGTAGTGCAGAACCAGGTTGCGTTGCGAGACGTGCGGGTCTTGGTACAGATGATCAATACGGTCGGTATTGAATGATGAGGCGCGGCGTTTGATGCCGTGCACTTCGTAGCCTTTTGTTAGCAGCAATTCGGCAAGGTAGGCGCCATCTTGTCCTGTAATGCCGGTAATAAGTGCAATTTTTTTCATAATTTTTGAATGTGCTGAATGGGTTATTTGGTTTTGATTTCGCCGATGAACCTGTCGCGGTTCTCGGGCGCGATGGCCTGAATCATTTCTGCGGCAAACTGGCGTTGAATGGCGTAAGCGTTGTCTGTGGCGGTGTCAATAGATGAGACGCGCACCAAAATGCCGTCCGGGATTCTTCCGGTAAGCGAGTAGCGCAAGTCGACCAACCTTTTGTCCATAAGGCTGGTGGTGACGTTGGTGCCAATGACGTTCCAGTAGGTGAGAGGCTCATGGCGCTGACCGAGGTTGGTTTGCAAGTTTGTGGCCGCTATGGGTTGGCCCAGTAGATTCAGAGTGGTCTTTTGTTTGTCAGCAACAGCAAAGCCCTGTGCCGGGTAACAAACCTCAGGGCTGTGCAACTCCAGTGATTTGCTCTGGTTCTTTCCATAGGCAATGGACAGCATGATTCGATAGCCCTGGTCGTTAACGAAGGTGCGGGTGAGGGTTTGGCTGTAGATCCTCTCCAGCGTCTCTTTTTGCTGTGGGTCGATGATTTGAGCCGACATGTTGAGCTGCTCTTGCCAGTTGCCAAATGCGGTGGGCACCATAGCCTTCAGGTCAATGGGTGCGCGCTCATCAGCCAGATAAATGGTGGGGCGCAGAGCAGCGCCCAAGCTGGCTGACAACAGCATCAGTGCCATCAGTACGATGTCTTTAAATGAGAGTTTCATGGCAGTTGGCTCATGTAAGCAATGGTTTCGTCCGTTGGCGATAGGACTCAAAAGCCTGCAAGGCGGTGTCAAATCCGATGATCAGGAGCAGGGCGCTCAGGAACAGAACCATGCCTGCAAACCCGTGCAGAAAGCCCTGGCCTGCTGCGTCTCCAAAGTGGTAGGTTATGAGCGTGAGCGTCATCACGCGAATGACGTTGGCTGAAAACGAGATGGGCACAATCAAAAGAGCCAGACCGATGTTTCTGAATGTGGAATCGCGCCGTACGATGTTCAGATACAGCAGACCAAGGGCTTCCAGAGTCAGCAGGGTGTGAAGCCCGGCGCAAGCGTCCGCTACCAAAAGCATGTACTGGCCAATTTGCAGGATGACTCCCGTGCGGCCAATGGGGTAACCGGCCCAGAACAAGATGTGTTCAACCACATAGGACACGGCCATTTTCATGGGCATGGTGACTGTGTCAACCACTGTGCCGGGCAGCGGAATCATGAACAGCATGAAAAACAAGGCGAACCATTGCGCTTTCAAGGCCAATGTGCCACGCTGTAGCAGGATCAGCCCTATCAGGAGCCAGACGACTGAACCCACTTCGAGAAAACCAATGCCTTGAGACCGACCCAATGCGTAGAGCATTGCACCCAGCACAAACACAGGCCAACCCCATTTGCTATTCGGTTGCCCTTTAGCGGCAAGTTCCATAGCAGGCCAGTTGCGGTAGAGCAGCCACACCGAAATACCCAACACGATGGGGCCGTGCATTTGCTCGTCCTGGCTCCAGGGGCCCTCAAACAAATCTATGAGGCTGGGCACATATAAAGCCGCTAACCCGATAATGATGGGCAGCCAGACCAATAGATTGGCGCGCCAGTCGGGCGTGTTCTGGCCCAAGCGGATGACAGGGGGATAGCGGGTGTTCATAAAAGTCTTAAAGCGCCGGCTGCAGCCGAGCCTGCAAGTGGCAGCATTGTTGTTGGTAGTGGGTTTGCCCCTGGGCCTTTTTATTGGTGGCGCACAACCCATTGCGGTGGGACTGGTGCCTGCACCCTGGGACAAGCTGGTGCATGCGGCTGTGTTCACTTTGCTGGCAGGTGCTGTTGGCTATGCCAGCGGCTTGCGTGGCAGGCGCATGCTGCTGTTGTCTTTTTGCTGCGCTGTAACGGTGGGCGCTCTGGACGAGTGGCATCAGGCATATCTTCCCGGACGCAGTGCTGGGCTGGATGACCTGGCTGCCGACGCCGTGGGCGCTGCGCTGGGAGCTGCAGCCGTTCTTTGGCGCCGGCGCTAGGTCAGTCATCATTCAGCACCGAGCCAACCAGCGCGACGCCGCTGTCTTGCAGGCGACGGGCCAGCAGGGTGGCTTGGGGCACCAGGCTCTTGTTCTTACGGGCCACCATCAGCGCAGCGCCCGCACGTGAAGCGATGATTTCTGCGTCTGCGTAGATGGCACCCGCAGGTGTGTCGATGATGATCACGTCAAACTGCTGGCTGGCCGCGTGTAGCAGTTCACCAAATGCGGCGCGGCCCAGCAGCTCTTGGGGGTTGGGTGGCACGGCACCGGCAGGCAGCACCGACAGGCCCGGAAGGCTGGGTACTGATTGGGCCGCTTCCAGTCCGGCACGGCCCGCCAATATGCCTGACAAGCCCGCGCTACGTCCGAGCTTGAACAGGGTGTGCTGGTCCGTGCCGGGTGAGGCGCGCAGGTCACCGTCTATCAGCAAGGTACCTTCACCCTGTTGCGCAAACACGATGGCCAGATTGGCTGCTATGAAGCTGCGGCCTTCATGTGCACCAGGACTCACCACCGCCAGCACCTTGCGAGTGGGGTTGGCATTGAACCAGCGCAGCATGAGCTGGCTGCGCACGGCGCGCAGGTTCTCACCGACACGGCTAAATGGTTTGTAGGCTGCCACCAGGGCTGGGCTGAGGCTGGTGTCCTGATCGGTCAGGTAAGCGTATTCAAATTGTTGCGAAAGTGCAAAGTCGATGTCGGTCTTGGTGAGTACATTCAGGGCCAGTGCAGCGTCGCCAAACTGAATGTTTTCTTCCTGTTGACGCAAAAGAATGCGGGTTGCGTCTTCCGCGCTCAAGCGGCCGTTAGCCACCAGAATGTCGCCAATGGACCGCGCCGAACCTGTTGGGACATTGACGTGGGGGGTGATGCTGGTGACTGTGTTCATGCGCGGGCTCCAGATGTGGCGTTCTTAAACATGCCCGCAGCCGAACTGATGGAGCCCAGAACGGGCAGGTCCAGCGCTTCAAGCAGGTCTTGTGGTGATCGCACGTGGCGATTGGTCAACTCCATCATCAAAGCCAGACCAACGCCTAACAGCGCGCCCAGGAAAATAGAGATGATTACATTCAGCACTTTGCGGGGCTTTGATGCGCTGGTCGGTGGTGAAGCAGGGTTCAGCACGGCGATGTTGGTCTGGTTAGTCTGGCTCTCGATGTTGGATTGCGAGGCGCGCTGACTTAGCACCTCAAAAGTGCGCTGTGCAGATTCAATGTCACGGCGCAACACGTTGAGCTCGTCGCGCTGCTTGTTCAGCACCAGCACGCGGGCTTTCTGCGCGCCTAGAGCGCCTTGCAACTGCTGTTCACGCTGTTTGCTGACTTGGTAAGTGGTTTCGATGGAGCTGGTGATCTTGTTGGTTTCTGCACTCAGCTGGGCTTTCAGGGTCGCCAACTCGGCCTCGGTGCGCTGCGTTTGCGGGTGGTTTTTACCGAGGTTGACATTACTCTCAGTCAGCTTGGCCTCAAGTCGGGCGATGTCGGACTTCAAGCCGTTGACGAGTGGGCTTTGCATGACTTCAGCCACAGTGTCGGCTTTGACGTTTTTGCGTTTGCTTTGGCTGTCAGTGGTTTGGCCCTGAATACCCGTGAGCTGACTGGAGGTCTCATTGAGTTTGGCGACTTCATAGTCGATCCGGTCATCGGCCGCAGTGATACCGTTCTTTTGCTGGTAATTAGAGAGGGCGAGTTGGGCCTTTTCCAGCTTGCTGCGCGCTTCCTTGGTTTGATCTTCAAAAAAAGTTGCGTACTGGCGGGCTGGGGCCACGCGCAATTCAAGGTTTACATCGATATAGGCCTTGGCAAAGGCATTGGCAACGGCGGCGGCAAAGTCGGGGTCTGTACTGACGTAGTTGATGTCAATGACGTTGCTCTCACGCGAAGGCTTGACTTCCAGGCTTTTTTGCAAAAGATTGGCCAGCCAGTTGATCAACTCGCCTTTGCCCTTGGTGGCCTCCAGCCATTGCTGGCGAACGGCATCGCTTTCGTCCATGCGCAGCAGCTTGACCACCGCCTTGGCGGTGCGGTCGCTGTTGATGATGTCCACCTGGGTGGCCATGTAGCCCGGTGTCATCAAACCCTGAAGCATGAGACCACTGACTTGGTCAGGGGACTTGACGTCCAGCAACACAGCCGTGCTGGCGGTGTACTGCTTGTCCATCATCAAATTGACGGCCACTGTGGTGGCAACCGTCAAAATCAATACCAAAAGCGCCGCCTTGTAGCGGGCGCGCAGGATGAGCAAAAATTGTTGAAGTGTCATGGCATGGGTGCTCGGGTCAGAAAAGGCTTTCTTTGACGTAAATAACGTCATTGGGCAAAACGGGGTCGGTCAGCTGGGGCTCCAACTGCTCAATGCTGCCGTCAGCTGCTTTGCGGTGCAGGCGTAGACGCTTTTCGCTGCCGCGCGCGGTGATGCCGCCGCCCTGGGCCAGCGCTTGCATGACGGTCATGTCGCGTTCGATGCGGAAAGAGCCGGGGCGCTGGGCCTCGCCATAAATATAGAACACGGGCGCGCGATGCACATAGATGTTGTCGCCGCCTTGCAGCACGATATCGTCTTGGATCTTGTCGGTCAGAAAAATGGACGGAATGTCGATTTGCTTGCGAAACGCCCGGCCATTGCGCACACCTGTAACGATGGCAATGTCATCGCCACCCGGATTGGCGCCGCCAGCGTTGGCCAGCATGTCGCTCAGGCGGGTGTTGGCGGTCTCCAGCGGAAAGCGTCCGGGGCGATTGACCTGCCCAAGCACGGCCACCTGATTGCCACGAATCTGGACCAGAATGATATTGACTTGGGGGTTCTGGATGAAACCGCCTTTTTGCAGGGCGCTGGCAATCTTTTGTTCCGCCACCGCGATGGACAATCCGCCCAGAGCCACGGCGCCGATCAGTGGGTAAGTGATGGTGCCGTTTTCCGACACGCGGGTTTCAATGGTGAGGTCGGGGTTTTGAAAAACCTGCACCCGTATGCCATCGCCTGCACCCAGCGGGTAGTCAGGCGAAGCCTCGGCCTGGGCGTTGAGGCCCACCAGGGCCAGCACACCGGCCACCAAAAAATGTGAAATTTGAAACAAGCGCTTTTTCATGGGAGAGGTCCAGATATAAAACGGGGGAGTGGCTTTTAAAGGCGGCGCGCAATGGGCTTATTTGAGCCCCGCGATACCCTTTTCGAGGCTGCTCTTGGCCTTGTCTTCAGCCGATGCGGATGCTGCAGCAACTGGCGTGGGTGCAACAGCCGCAGGTGTGGCGGTCTCGTCTTTAGAGAAATCACCCAGATAGGCAATCTTGGTGTTGCCGCGCAGCAGTTTGATGTTGGCAGCGACTGCCTCGCCAGCGCGCTGGTTCGTCAAGAACTGCTCAATGCGTGGCAACGCAGCGGCTTCAGGAACGGGTGTCAGTTGTGATGAAGCCACGCGCAGCAGGGTGACTGATTGAGGCGACTGGATCACCAGGCTCTGACCGTCTTTGAGAGTGTGGACCTGCGCCAGCAGTTCCAGTGGAATCTGTTCTGCAGCGCGTGTGGCACTGCCACCACCAAACTTGATGTCTTTGCTTTTGAGCCAAGCAGCAGACTCTTCAATCGGTTTGCCAGCTGCAGAAAAGCTGCGCAACTGCTCGACAATGCCAGGCGCAACCGGAACGACAATTTCCTGGACGTTAAAAATGCGTCGCTCGGCAAACAGCTGCGGGTGATCAACGTAGTATTTTTTGACATCTTCTGGTGTTGGCTTGCTGATGCCACCCACCACTTTTTGTATGTAGGCTCGCGCGAGAATTTCGCGGCGCGAGGCTTCGAGTTGCGACACAACATCAGGCGAGCGGTTGAGTTTTGCCTCAGTCGCCTGGTCCACGGCGATTTGCTGGTCGATGAGCTTTTCAAGTACGTCGCGGCTCATTGCTTTTACGGCTTCGGGTGTTGCACCCGATGTGTTGCTGCGGCCGAGTACCTGGTTGATCTGGTGAACCGAGATTTCCTCTGAGCCAACTTTGGCTGCCACTTGCGTGGCTACCTTGCTCTCATCCTTGCTACCGCAAGCTGAAAGGGCCAGTGCCACGGTGGCGGCAAGAATGGAAAGAGTGAAGCGGGAGTTGGTTGAGATCATGATGGTTAAAGGTCAGTAAGTGAACTGGGCAGAAATAGTGGCTATGCGGCTATCAAAATCAAAGCCCGCCAAACTGGAAGCGCGGGAAACGTTTTGCAATGCAGCGCTGAGGGCGAGGTGTTTGTGTGGCTGCCAGTCAAATGACAAGCTGGTGTCTCGTGTGATGTCGCTGCGCTGCGTTGCAAGCACGCCCGTAGACGAACCAAAAAAGTCAAGTTGAGCCACTTCGTGACGCAGCCGTAGGGACGTCTTGGGGCCTATCTGCCAGATCGGTCCGACCGAAAAGCGGTCAGTTTGCGTGTAGCTGGTGTTGCTGGTCTGGTAGCTGGAGAGCTCACGGGACCATCCGGCAGTCAATGCGGATTTGCCGGAAAGGTTCCAGTTGACGTTGACGGCGGTGGTTAAACCGCTGAAGTCAAGTTGGGCGAAGTTCGGATGGGTGCGGCGGACCTGGGTTGCACTGAGATTTGCCTGACTCTTTCCGCTGATCACCCACAGCAGGTTGACCCCGTGGTCAATCTGGCGAAACCCGTCGTCAGATAAGCCGGATAAGGGCAGCGCGCGGTTGAGGTAGGTTCCGTCAGTGCTCTTTAGGGCATAAGAAAGTGCACTTCCCGAGGCGTAGGCGAAGCGCAGTCCCAAGTCTGAGGCGGTTGACTTGAAATCGTCAATGCCCAGCACCGCGCGCTGGTTGGTTTGGCTCGATTGGGTCACGCCTGCCAGAAGCGACCAGGTTTTGTAGATTTCATACGCCGCGTCAAAACGCGTGCTGCTGTTGGTGCGCTGGTTACTTTGGGTGTAACCCTGAAAGTCGGCAAAGCTGTTGAGTGTTTCCTTGCGCTCGGTAGTGAGGTTGCCGGTTACATGGGGCGTCAGACTCCAGCGCCACGCGGCGTTGTAATTGTGTGCAACGAAGTTGAGGTAACTGAAATTTTGATACTGGTTGTCGACCAGGTTGGCGGCAAGCTCTAGCCGCTGCAGGCTGTAGGCCTTGTTGATATTGAAACCGACAGAAGAAACGGTAATCTCTTCTGCGGCGCTGGACTTGCCAATCAGGGCGTTGACATTTGCGTTCGAGGGCAAACGAAACAGGTTGCTGTCGCTTTGCCGTGCATAACTGGCGTTGAGTGTGAAAGTATCTTCCGATTGCGCCCACGCAGGCACAGTTGAAAACACAACAAGCAGGGCTGACGTCAGCGGGGGGCGAAGCTGAACCAACATGCTTAGTAAGCCTTTTGGTCTTTTAGGACCAGGCGAATAGTTTTCAGAATGATGTGGATGTCAAGCCGCAGCGACCAGTTGCGCAGGTAGTCAAGGTCGAAATCAATGCGCCCCTGCATCTTGTCCAGCGTGTTGGTTTCTCCGCGGTAGCCATTAACCTGCGCCCACCCGGTAATGCCAGGTTTTACCTTGTGGCGCACCATGTATCCCTTGATGAGCTTGCGGTAGAGTTCATTGTGGGCTACAGCGTGTGGGCGAGGGCCCACAATGCTCATGCGGCCCTGAAGCACATTGACAAACTGGGGAAGTTCGTCGAGCGAGGACCGGCGCAAAAAGGCACCCAGCCGGGTGATGCGGGCATCATTCTTTTGCGCCTGCTGGATGGTTGCACCATCTTCGGTAACGGTCATCGAGCGAAATTTGTAGATCAGTATTTCTTCACCGTCCTGGCCGTAGCGGCGCTGCTTGAAGATGACCGGACCGGGGGAGCCCCATTTGACTGCCGCCGCTATGACCAGCATGACGGGGGAGATCAGCACGAGAATCAGGATGGACAAGACGACGTCGCTCAAGCGCTTGAGCGCGCCGTTGGAGCCCTTGAACGGCGTGTCGCATACAGAAATGACCGGCATGTCGCACACGGAGCCTGGCTGGCCCTGAATCAGATCGGTGACGAACATGTCGGGCACAAAATAGATTGACGCGGTGGTGTCTTTCAAGTCATCCAGAATTTGCAGGATGCGCGGTTGCGAGGCCATGGGCAAGGAGAGGTAAATCAGCTGGATACGATTGGCTTTCACCAGACTTGCCAGGTCACTCAGGCCACCCATCAGGTTTTGCGGAGTGGTGGGTGTAAGGCGTTCGACGCTACGGCTATCGACAAAACCGGTGACATCGATCTGGGAGTAGGGCGAATTGCGGATTTTCGCGGCCAGTGCCAGCCCCTGCTCATTCATGCCAACAATGATGGCGCGTTGCCGAGGCCCTTGCATCTTGAGGAGCATGGGTGCGGTGGCGCGCAGCAATAGGCAGGCACTGAGTTCGGTCAGCGGAGCCAACCACACCCAGGTAATCAAGGCCTGTTTTGAGAAATCACGGATATATCCGGTACTGACACCGGTGACGAGCAATAAACCGGCGATGCCAACCCAGTTGACTGCGATATCAATGATCAATGTTGAGATTGATGACTGAAGCCGCGCTTGACCAGGAAAGGTCAGAGCGAAAACCATCACAGAGAGAATGAGGTACGGCGGAAGAATGTGGTCTTCAAAATAATAGGCTACGGCCCAAAGGGTCGTAACAAAAACACCCGGTCCGATGACAGATTCAAAAATGCTGAGCAGATTGTCTCTGCCCAGCGAGGCCGGTGCTGAGTGCTTGTTTAGCGCCGCGGCCGATACGATGAGTTGGGTCTTGGACATTGGTCACGGGTTATTGTTCAGGGCGCAGTGCAGCATGCTTTTGTATAACCCCTGAAGTAAATCATGGGCATATGACAGCGGTGTGTCATTTGGACTGCATGAAGCGTGCATTGAAGGCGATAGTGATCCGTTCAGCATCGTCTTCGTTGGGATAAACCCAATGACGTAACCAGGATGGAAAAAGTAGAAGCATGCCGGGCCCATGCAGGATGGTCGTGGGGGGCATTAAAGCCGCCGCGGCCGTTCAAGTTGACCCAACTCTCCATTTGCACGTCTTGTGCTGCGAAGTTGAAGTCTGACGCGATTTCGACGGTCACTTGGCGCATCGAATCAAGAATATGTTGTTGTAGCCTGCGGCAGCCCGGCTCTTGATGGTGAAAGAAGTTGTCATCTGAATGCCCGCCGTTCTGGTTGCTCCGGTTTTGATCTAAAGAAGTTGCTCGAAGAGCGCGCGTGTCAGCTGTCAAGGTAGCGTTGAGAGTCGCGACGTCGGGAATATGAAAGGCCGCCAAAGGGGCCGAAAACAGAGGGAGTAGTGCGTCGGGGTTGGGCGAGGTCATGGATGGTCCAGGAGAAGGACGCCCATAAAGAAAAGGCCGCAGCACGCTGCGGCCTTTTCCTTGGGGCCTGATGGAGTTGCCCTTAAGTTCGCTTACTTGCGGTTGCGGCGGCGAGCGGCAAAGCCACCCAGCATGCCCAGGCCTGCCAAAAGCATGGCGTAGGACTCAGGCTCAGGCACAGGCGCGGTCGTCATGACGAGCATCTGACCGCCTTGGACGAGTGCAGCTGCATTTGTCAGGTTTAGCGAAGCAGCCGAAGCGTGGTCTTGAGCGACCAGCAGGCTGTATTGCTTGCCGTCGTTACGACCCAGGACGTCGGTGATGTCGATGACGCCTGAAGTTTCTTCATCTTGTGTGTGCGTGCCAGCCGTGAAAGTACCCGCGGCGTTGATGTCGCCAAACAATGCGGGATCAAACTTGGCCACCATCTTGGTGCTGCCGTCAGCCGGATTGAAGATCCACATTTTTCCGTTGTGTTGGGCGTTGCCAACATCTTCCTGCAGCGTGATCGTGCCGTCTTTGTTCACTGCGATGTTGTCGAACATGTTGGGCTTGGCCACTCCGACGCCACCTGGCAGGGTGCTTGAGTCGATCAGCTTCGTAATCTTGCCACCGGCATCCACATTGGCGATGTCGTCAAAGCTCAGGCTCCACAGACGCGTTCCGCCTTTTTGGGTGCCACCGGCGAGATCGGTCTTGTCGATTTGATCCGTGGTCACGAAGTAGTAGGTCTTGCCGTCGGCGCTCCAGGCACCATCTTCCGGACGTGCGAAGGTGGTGGCAGCTGTCGCGCTCAAGCTAAAGCGCGTGCCATCGGCAATGCCGGTGGTGCGGGTTGTAGCGTTGTTGATTTCGCCGGTTACGCCAGCAACATTGACGAACTTGGTCACACCATTGGTCAGGCCTGCTTTGTCTACTTCAGAGCCAGTGGCTTGCTTGGTGCCGACATATACGGCCAGGGTGTTAGCCATCATGGCAGTGCCACCGTCGTTGTTACCGATGACTACGGTCTTGAGTTGGGCCGTCGGGTTTGCCACCAAGGTTTCCCAACCACCAACAGCCGAGATGCCCGAGCCGTTGGTGGATTGGTTCATTTTGCCGAGCACATAGGCGTTGCCTTTGTCTAAACCCGTGGCGATGGTTGCAATGGCACGGCCTGCGCCGCCCTCTTCACCATTGAGGAAAATGCGAGCTTGGGAGCCAACACCTGTGGCGGCGTTGTAGAAAGCGGTGGGTGCTGCCAGGTCAGCGGAGCAAAAGCGGTTGAACGAGTTCGCGGCACTGTCTGCCATCGTGTTGGAAGCTTGTGTCGTTGCGTCCCAGCTGTAAACTTTATTGATCAGGTTTGCGCCTGAAACAACGCTGAAGTTTGTTTTGTTAATGACCCATTCAGAAACAAAGGCACCTCCGGTGAGAGCGCCACGGACGACGCCAGCAGCATCACCCGAGCCAAATTCATGGTTCATCAGTACCGTGAAAGTTCCGTTGCCATTGTCATACGCGCCCAGACCGTCAGGGAGCCCAGCCATCTGGTAACCGCCGACCATGTCGCCGGTAGTGAAGATGGATTTGAAGCTGGTATTGCTGTCAGTGCTTTGCAGATAGGACGCAGCACTGCTGCTAGGGCCTTGCGTTTGAGCCATTGCTGCGTGCGACATAGCGGCTAGTGCGCCAGCAACGGCGACGGCGATCAGGGATTTGCGGATCATCGGAGTTTCCTTGCGATAGTTGATATTGAATTAGCGTAAACGCGGTCCCAATGATCTGACCCCAGTGTTACAAGCGTTCGTTGTTGCGGCGGTTCAGGCATAGTCCCTTTGTATGTCCGAACTAATTCATGAAACCGTCATCTGCATGCAATACGCTCGTGCTTTTCACAACAACGTTCCAAGGTATGGCAGCGCAAATTCTTGTAGTGGAAGACGATCCTGGAATTCAGGAACTGATTGCGATTAACCTGTCGCGAGCCGGACACATGGTTCGGTGTGCAGCTGACGGTGAGGTTGCAAGAAAAATGGTTTTCGAGGCTCCGCCGGATCTGGTTCTGATTGACTGGATGCTGCCCGGTATTTCGGGTATCGAACTGGCGCGAATTCTGAGATCCGACGCCAGCACGCGCGACGTGTCGATCATCATGCTAACGGCGCGTGACGAGGAGCGCGACAAGATTACCGGTCTCGAAACGGGTGCGGACGACTACATGACAAAGCCGTTTTCTCCCCGTGAACTGCTCGCCCGAATTACTGCTGTGTTGCGTCGCCGAGTGCCTCTTGCCAATGAAGGGGTGGTTGAGGTTGGCGGGCTCAGCCTGCAACCATCTACCCAGCGTGTCACTGCGGCCGGTGTGCAACTTGCGTTGGGACCTACCGAGTACCGTTTGTTGCATTTCCTCATGACCCATGTGGACCGGGTGCACAGCCGAACACAGTTGCTGAACCATGTTTGGGGTGACAACTTCTTTGGGGACGAGCGCACAGTGGATGTGCATATCCGTCGCTTGCGTGCTGCGATGGAAGAGGGCGGTCACGATTCCCTGATCCAAACGGTGCGGGGAAGCGGCTACAGCTTGTCAATCACCGCGCGATAGGCCCTTGCGCAGTTCGTAACTTTTCAAAACAGCGGGTACATACCGGATGGTTTCCGCGTAAGGCGGAATGCGTCCGCCATGGGCCTGCACGGCGCCGACGCCAGCGTTATAGGCGGCAAGCGCCAGTTCTTTGTTGCCAGAGAAGAGATCAAGCAAGTCACGCAGCAGGCGCGCACCGCCTTTCAGATTTTGGACTGCATCCAAAGGATCAATAACCGCGTAGCGCCGTGCGGTGGCGGGCATCAGTTGCATCAGGCCTAGGGCACCCTTGGGTGAGACGGCCTTGGCGTTGTAGCCCGATTCGACTTCGATCACCGCATGCAGCAGCGCGGGTTCAAGGCGGTTGGCCCGTGCCGCTGCCGAAATTTCGTCGGCAAAGCGGTTCCTGGAGTTGCGTAGGCCATCCCTTGATGACTCCGCAGCGCCGGAAGAAGGTGTTTGACTGCCGGTGCGCAGCAGTAGGCGAAAGCGGGGGTCCGAGGGTTGGTCGCTGAAATGCGGCGTGCCGTCATCGGCGATGAATTGGTAGACGTCGGCTGCCGCCGGCGCAGATGCACACACGGTGCAAGAAAGCAAGACGGATGAAAGGATGCGACTGACGTACCGCGTGCGTTTGTCAGATGCTTGGTGGAAGCTATTGCGGATGATCACCAAAATGATTTTGACACTGTGATATTTCGAGAATATTTCAGTTATGGCTTCTGTGTGTAACTTGCCTGTCACACAACGCGTCTACATTTTCGACAGTGTTCCGGAGCCTTCCCTGTCGGAGTCGGGTGGCCCGATTTGCAGCAAGACCGGTCCTTCCTGATATGACTTGACCCACTATGACACTGACTCTTCCTCTTTCGTCCAAACGTTCCGCTGGCTTCACTTTGCTTGAACTGCTGGTTGTCATGGTGATCATCGGAATGCTTGCAGGCTTTGTGGCCCCCAAGTTTTTTGCGCAGATCGGAAAGTCACAAACGAAGACTGCACGCGCACAGATTGATGCGCTGGAAAAGTCACTTGATCAGTATCGTCTGGACGTGGGTCACTACCCTACCAATGAACAAGGTTTGGCGGTGCTGATGGAGCGTCCAGCAGGTGAAACCAAGTGGTCGGGCCCTTATCTCAAAAAAGCGGTTCCGCTGGACCCCTGGTCGAACGCGTATGTTTATAAGTTTCCCGGAGAGCATGGCGAATATGATTTGATTTCCTACGCCAAAGACGGTCAGGCCGGTGGCACCGGCGAGTCAGAAGACATCGTCAGCTGGTGATCATGCAATTTCTGGTCAAGACATTGAAGCCGGACACTGGCGTTGGTATCACGATGCTTGAAGCATCGGACGCCGACGATGCACGGCGCCAGGTTGCGGCACTGGGGCATGCGGTGCTGTCGGTTACGCGTGCACCATGGCTTAGTCGGCTGGGTGCAAGGGGGGCCACACGTTTTCCGCTTCTGCTTTTCAGTCAGGAGTTGCTCTCGCTGCTCAATTCGGGTATCACTATCGTGGAAGCGGCGGAGACTCTGGCAGAGAAAGAAAACCGCCCTGCAGTTCGCAGCGTGTTGCAGGGGATTGTTACCAGCCTGCGCGAGGGGCGAGCCTTCTCCGCCTCGCTGGAAGATGCCCCACAAGCCTTTCCCCCGCTCTATGTAGCCACGGTTCGTGCCAGTGAGCGAACCAGTGGCCTGGACGAGGCGCTTAGCCGCTACATCGCATACGCGACACAACTGGAAACATTGCGCGGCCGCTTGGTTAGCGCAGCAATCTATCCGGCGCTACTGGTTGCTGTCAGCAGTCTGGTGATTCTGTTTTTGATGGGCTACGTGGTGCCCCGCTTTTCGCATATATATGAAGACATGGGCGGAGACTTGCCATTTCTCTCACGCTTGCTGTTGCAGTGGGGCATGGTGGTGGAAAAGTTCTGGCCCGTATTGATTGGCCTGCTGGTGGCTTTTACATTGGCGATGCTGAATGGTGGTGGCCGCATGGTCGGGCAGCGGCTGTTTCGTTTGATGTGGCGCTTCCCGGCGGTGGGTGAGCGCATGCGCGTATTCCAATTGACGCGGCTGTACCGCACGCTGGGCATGTTGCTGCGGGGAGGTATTCCTATCGTTCCGGCGCTGGACATGGTGTCGGGGCTGCTTTCAGTGGCCTTGCAGGCGCGCCTGACCAGCGCCACGAAAAGTATTCGCGAGGGCAACACGATCTCGCAGGCCTTTGAGGCAGACGGACTGACCACAGCGGTCGCACTGCGCATGCTGCGAGTGGGGGAGCGCGCTGGCAATATGGGCGAGATGATGGAGCGGGTTGCAGCCTTTCACGATGAAGAGATGGCCCGTTGGGCCGAGTGGGTGACACGCCTGCTGGGGCCAGTGCTGATGCTGCTGATGGGCCTGGTAATTGGCGCTGTGGTGGTGTTGATGTATCTGCCAATTTTTCAACTGGCGGATAGTATTCGATGAACAACCGAATCGCCCCAGGGATCCTGGCCAAGCCCTTTTCTGCGGTAGAAATAGACGCAGCGCGCGTTATTTCCAAGGCGCGTGGCGGCCGCTTGATTGAAGCGCTGGACGAGGCAAATATCGCATCGGCAGAGGCCTTTACTGCACGCCTGGGCGCCACAGCGCACCTGGGGGTCGTTGGCATGAGCGAGATGCACGCGCTGAAGCCCGCCTTTGACTTGCTGCCCTATAGCGATGCACTCCAGCGCGAATGTCTGCTGTTTCGTAATGAATCGGACGCGCTTCTTTTGGTTATTGCCGACCCATTCAATATGGGCTTGCGCGACTGGGCGCAAGAGCGGGTACGCGCCCAACTGGAAATCCGCCTGGCTGACCGTGGCGATATTGCAGCCTATCTGGCTCGCCACGAAGACACACTTCGGGCTATGGATGACATGGTTTCGATGGAGCATTCAGCGCAGCAAAGCGCTGGAGCAGAGGACATTTCGCTCAAGAGCATCAGCGAGGATTCAAGCCCGGTGGTGCGTCTTGTCAACTCGACGCTCTACGACGCGCTGAAAGCCGGTGCGAGTGACATTCACCTGGAAACCGCACCCAGCGGCATTTTCATCAAATACCGTATTGATGGTGTACTGGCCAGTGTGGGTGGCATTCAGGGTACCGAAAATGCCGAGCAGGTTATCTCCCGTATCAAGGTGATGGCTGAGCTGGATATCTCCGAGCGCCGCGTGCCGCAAGATGGCCGCTTCAAGGTGGCTGCCAGCGGGCGTGAAATTGACATTCGTGTATCCATCATGCCGAGCATTCACGGTGAGGACGCCGTTTTGCGCATTCTGGACAAGCAGCGCCTGTCCGACAAGGTGGTGGGTTTGAGTCTGGAGGCGCTTGGTTTCGACGCCACCACGCTCTCGCTTTTGCGCAGGCTATCTGTCGAGCCCTACGGTATGTTGCTTGCCACCGGCCCGACTGGCAGTGGCAAGACGACCACGCTGTATGCCGCCATCAACGAGATCAACCATGGTCACGACAAGATCGTCACGATTGAAGACCCGGTGGAATACCAGTTGCCAGGCGTTTTACAGATTCCGGTGAACGAAAAGAAGGGCCTCACGTTTGCGCGGGGCCTGCGTTCCATCTTGCGCCACGACCCCGACAAAATCATGGTGGGAGAAATTCGCGATGGCGAAACTGCCCAAATTGCGGTTCAGGCCGCACTGACGGGTCACCTGGTGTTGACCACCGTTCACGCCAACAATGTGTTTGACGTGCTGGGCCGTTTTACGCACATGGGCGTGGACCCTTACAGCCTGGTGGCCGCCCTGAACGGCATTGTTGCGCAGCGCCTGGTACGCATGAGCTGCCCCCACTGTGCGGAAGATGACGTGCCAGACGCCGCATTGCTGGCCCTCTCGGGAATTTCTGACACCACAGGATTTCGCTTTCGGGTTGGACGTGGCTGCGCCCATTGCCGTGGCACCGGTTTCAAGGGGCGCAAGGCAGTAGCGGAAGTGCTGGTGCTGGATGATGAATTGCGCGAAATGATCGTTGGCCGTGAACCTGTGCGCCGCATCAAGGAAGCGGCCGCCCGCAAAGGAACCCGATTGATGCGCGAGGTGGGGCTTGACCTCGTGCGGCGCGGAGAAACCAGCCTTCAGGAGTTGAATCGTGTGGTCGCTTAGTTCCCCAAAATGGCTTGTGGGCCTGTCGGCACAGCGGATCACGCTGGCGCGGCCCGCTTGGGGTTGGTCGGGCAAGATTGCGGCTTGCGAACACATTGACTGCAGGGCTGAAACACCAAGCACCGACGATGCGTCCTGGCAGCCGGCAGTCGCCGCCCTGGCGCAATGGCTGGCTACAAAGGGTGGAGCTCATACCACATTGCACGTGGTGTTGTCGGGGCGTTTTGTGCGTTGGCAATTGCTGCCCTGGCAGGCTGAACTGAGCCAGCCGAAAGAGCTTGCCGCTTATGCAGCGTTGCGATTTCATGAAACCTTTGGGAAGGCGTCCGACGACTGGCAGGTCATGCACTCGCCACAGCCACCGGGACAGACGGTGCCTGCCTGCGCGGTCGACGCTGCTTTGATTGCAGCGTTGCGCAGCACCTGTGATGCGGCAAGCGCCACTCTCGCCACCGTGTCACCCTGTTTCGCCTCTGCATTTGACCACTGGCTCACTTCTTTCAACAAGAAATCGGCCTGGATTGGGCTGATCGAAGCCGACTGCGTGTCACTGGGCTTGCTGCGCGACGGGCAATGGTTGGCATTGCGCAGTCAGCGCGTGAATGCGGACTGGCGCGATGCGCTGCCCGGCATGATGGCGCAGATGGGCATTGCAGTTGGCCTGTCGGAAGAGTCTGTGCCCTTGTACCTGACCGGTGGCGGCGACGCCCCCAAGCCCGTCGCAGGTCTGGCATTCACCTGGCTTCAGCCCAAAGCGCAAGGAATCTGAAGACTATGCACGCACTTGCCATTAATTTTGTTCAGCAACGCCGGTTTGCGTCTCCCCTTGGCTTGCTTTTGCTGGCCGCCGGTATCGTGGCGATGGGTGTGGTCACCCTGGATTACGTCGATGCCCTTGATGAACTGGACCGCGTTGAGCTGAGGCAGGCACGTGTCAAGTCACCTGGTGACGCTGCGCGCCCGCTTGCCGGAGCAGCAGCACTTGTGCGTACCGATGCGAAAGCGATTGACGTCGTTGCCGGGCAACTGGGCCTTCCATGGGATGCGGTGCTGCGCGAGATTGAGTCACGCTCAGACCCCGCCGTCGCGCTGTTGAGCGTAGAGGCCCAGGGGCAAGCGCGCACCATGCGTATCAGCGGCGAGGCGAAAACCATGGCCGACGTGGTGGCCTATGTGGGCCGTCTGCGTGAATCGCCGCGGCTTACTTCGGTATTCCTGTCGGGGCATGACGAAAAACAAGCGGGTGCGGTGACGGTGGTTCGATTTTCACTGGACGCCAAATGGAGCGGCCGGTTATGACCTCAGAC
>Ga0335397_10000627_pt1 | contig 46513 bp, 27 predicted proteins | sample MAT04_FD_205740 | JGI IMG/M metagenome (GOLD analysis project Ga0335397, IMG submission 205740) | Freshwater microbial communities from Lake Fryxell liftoff mats and glacier meltwater in Antarctica - MAT-04 (spades assembly) (version 2) ... | reverse complement strand
AACAAAACACCAATATGATCTCTTTTCTAATCTCCATTGTGGCCCTGGTAGTTGGTTATTTCATTCTTTCTAAAGTTGCAGAACGTATTTACGGAGCAGATGCCGACAATAAAACACCGGCACTCACTCATGCGGATGGGGTTGACTTTGTGCCTATGCCTTTATGGAAAATTTTCCTGATACAGTTTTTAAATATAGCAGGGCTGGGGCCCATATTTGGCGCAGTAGCAGGCGCTATGTGGGGGCCTGTGGCATTTTTATGGATCGTACTGGGTTCTTTGTTTGCGGGTGGCATACATGATTACTTTTCGGGAATGCTTTCCATACGACACAAGGGTGCAAGCATTACTGAGATCACCGGCCATTACCTGGGCGATGGCGCAAAACATTTCATGCGGTTTTTTTCGGTGCTGGTACTTCTAATGGTGGGTACTGTATTCATCATCGGACCTGCGAAAATTTTGGTTGATATCAGCAACAATTTTGGGGGACTGACTTTTTGGGTGACTCTCATTTTTATTTACTACATACTTTCTACTGTACTTCCTATTGATAAACTAATCGGCAAAATTTATCCTGTGTTTGGTTTGGCCCTCTTGTTTATGGCCCTGGGAATATTAACAATGATGTTTTACAACCGTTTGCCCATTCCGGAATTAACGCTGACCAACCTGCAGAATTTTCATACAAGCCCAGGTAAGTTTCCCATATTTCCTTTTGTGTTTGTAACCATTGCCTGTGGTGCCATTTCCGGGTTTCATGCAACACAATCGCCATTAATGGCCAGGTGCATGACCAACGAAAAACAGGGCCGAGTAGTTTTTTATGGCGCCATGGTTACCGAGGGCGTAGTGGCATTGATATGGGCTGCCATTGGTATGTGCTTTTATGGTGGCGCCACACAGCTTAACGGAGTAATGGAAGCCAACGGGGGAAATGCAGCTTTAGTAGTAAATCAAATCTCTAATTCGTTGCTGGGCAAAATAGGAGGTATACTGGCTTTGCTAGGCGTTGTTGCTGCACCCATAACGTCGGGCGATACAGCCTTTAGAAGCGCACGGCTTATCATTGCCGACATTCTCAAAAACAAGCAAGGGCCAATTGTAAACAGGTTGCTGATCAGTGCACCATTATTCCTGGTGGCCTTTGTACTTACCCGTCTTGATTTCTCAATCATCTGGCGTTATTTCGCCTGGTCAAACCAGGTACTTGCCACCGTTGTGTTGTGGACGATCACCGCCTTTCTTTTAAAAGAAAAGAAATTTTATTTCATCTCCCTGGTTCCGGCTGTTTTTATGACTGCCGTAACTACCTCCTATATTTTAATTGCCCCCGAGGGTTTTGGCCTACCTGCAGTTGCAGGCCAGCTCACTGGTGCTGTGCTTGCTGCTGTTCTTCTATTGTACACGTTGGTTGCTTCAAAAAGGAAAAAGAAGTCGGGCCTTGTGTACGGTTCCGGAATGTAGTTGCCGGAATTCTTATGCAGGAAAGGCTTCCTGTCTTACAAACATGGGGAGATAAAACAGAATAACCGGAAAATGTCAGAAGGAGTTGTAGTATTGTTGATAAGCATATTAGAGGGAAGCTACTTTAAATTATCCTATTATATTTGATCGGTTTACCGACGGTCAGAAGTTTCCAAGAGTGGTCTTACATAGAGCAGGTCGCAATGATAAAAAACCCGTGCGCATGACCAGAAAGCTATCGGATGAGGCGTTGCTTTGTAGGTTGTCCTTCCTGTGCCCGGTTGTGTAATTTTTTATAGGATGAGCAAGGGTAATTATAATACAATCTATAATTGGGAAAAAGAACCACTTTGATAAAATAAAAAACCACCAGCTTTTTATAACTGATGGCTTTAGTGCTTCTTAATTTGTTACGGTTTACTAAAGCGCAAGAAGTGTTCGGTGACACAGGCCACGGAGGCAATCACCGTTAACCACTTAACTGATGTATTAATTAAACTTAACCGTTTTTTTATCGCCATTCTTAAACGTTATATGTATCAAATCACCCGATTCCTGCTTAATTTTTGCTACCGGCATTAAGTCGCTATCACTCCAGGTTTGACCCGATTTTTTCCAAAGCATTAATGTGGCATAGATCACAGGTTTGTTTGCTACAGGCACAAAGCTGGAACTAACATTTATAACAGCACTTGTTTTACTTACCGGGTGCAGGCCTGAAGATTTTACTACTTCTGTTTTACCCCAGGCAGTTAATTGCACCAGGGCCAATTGGTATACGCCGTTATCAATAATAGTAACCTTGTTACCTTTAATAGTACGTGTTACACTTTTAATTTCAGCTTTAATTTTTGGAAGAGAATAATGACCTAAACGTAAGTGCACAGCTTCCTTGCTTATGTTTTTATCTACACGTAGAATCCCATTAGTCAAAGGAATATCAGCAAGGCTTAAACCTATATCAGCATTCGATTCTAAAGCAACATCTCTATAATATACCCCGTCAACAAATTTTTTAAACTTATATATTTTTGCAGGTTCCCACTTCTTATCCTTAGGTTTAAAAACATAGCCCATGGCAACTTCGCCGTTAACACCATCGGCCTGCCATGGAAATGCACTGTTATAAGCCAGGCGATTATAGTTCTCGTTATTCCGGTATTGATCTCGTTCAGGCTTTTCTAACGTGGGTACATCTACAATTGATCTTATTTCTGCTGCTCCAATTGCGGGATAGTCGGTTAACAATATGTTGGTTCCGGCCAGAAAATTGTTATATACTTTGTCTTTCGAAAACTTTTTTTCCCAATCACCTTCATTTTCTTTGGCTGTCCAAAACGCATTATTTTCTGGAATAAGGAGTGCTAAAAATGCTTTGCTCATCCAAAATACGCTTCCCCGGCAGCTATACATTTGCACCGCAGGTTCAAAAGCTCCATAAAAACCTAAGGTTGGTATTCTGTCTTCTAACAAATCCGGATTTTTTAAAAACTGCAATAATGACCCTGAACAAATTCTTCGCATCCAGCCATAATTAGTTGCCGGATCGTTTTCAAAACCTGTAAGTGCAAGCGGTATAGTTGCACCAAAACGGTAAGTAATACTCCTTCCCCACATAATCATTTCACCATTTTTACTAAACAAATGCGGATAGTTACTTTTTATAGGAGAAAAATTCTCCTTAAACTGCCTGGCATATTCGGGATAATATTTTTTACCGAAAAACTCCGACCATAACATTCCATACATCTGAAAACCCCACATGCTGTAATAATCCAATGCCGGATTATCGTGGTACCAGCCATCTCCACTGTATTGAGAAAATGCTTGTTTGATAAGATCTTCAAGCAAAGGTTCATTTATGCTATACCCCTTACTTTTATAAAAACTTAAAATCATAATATTGAAAAACTTCCAGTTATTTGGAACGGTAGGGCCATCGCCGTAGCTAATCATAATGGATGACAATGCGGCTTTTTGTTCTGCAGTAAGCGGATCCCACATTAATTCTGGTATTGAGAAAAGGGAAACCGAAAGGCCGCCAAACTCTACCAGGTTCTGATTTGGCCAATCGCCTGGTCTTGGCCCTATGTAGGTATTGCTTTTGGGGTCTGTAAGTTTAACAAGATTGTAGCGGTAATAATCAGCTACTTTAATGTTGTTAATGGTAAGATTAGGATCTTCTTTAAGTAAAGGTGCAGCCATAAACAAGGTGCGGCAAAACCCTTCAAGCAATTCGGTACGGTTAGGTTTTGCATCTAAAGGATAACTTTTTCCGGGTTGTTTTGGAAACTTCATCGGGTCGTCAAATGTTTTCACATAACTAAAGGCTCCCTCAAGTAAATATATGGCAGCGTCTTTCCAGTGCTTTCTGTTCATCCCGGTATGCGGACTAAGTTTGAAATCTGGTTCAACTATTTTAAATACCTGGGTGTTTGAAGTTGAAACAGCAGCCGGCTTTTTCTGAACCTGGCTAAACGCTGAAATGCTGATAAAGCACAACAGGAAAAAAGCTTTTGATAATTTAAGCATTGAATTTTATAATATAATTTGTTAATAAAGTAATTGAGGCAATAATATTGGAACAACCCAATCCGGTAAAGTTGAATACATAATCAGGATATTTTTTCAAGAGTTTAAAATTGTATTCCATACTATTTTTTATATACTCATTAATGGTAACAGGGTACTCCAGGTTCCATTTGGTATCCGGATGAGCATAGCCAGTTGTGTGCAATACTTTGTCTTTGGAAATGTCATATTTCTCCAGAGTTTTTATTGGCTGTGCAAATAAAAAAAGGGTAAAAAAATACTCCAGAGGATGACCGGATAAAACTGATTTTTCATATTTCTTTTTGATTTTTAATATGGAGTAAATATAGTTAGTGAAATCAAGTTTTCGATTTGTGCAAGGTATGCTAATCTAAAACAAAAGTCCTTGCCTGCTGAATAGTTATTTAAAATTATTTTCGGGGCAGGCATAAATAACATTAAGATGGATGATTGTACAAAGTTTCAAAAAAACTGGTATTTTTTTAACCGGCATAGGAGCGCAAACTCCATACTGGCGAAACTGTTAAGCCGCAGGCGGCCCGCCCAGTCTGCTTTAACAATCAAACCTGTACAGTATGGTTTTTTAATGGGGCGCATTATTTAATAATTTATTTTTCTATTTACCAGCAACTACTTAATTTGCAATATTATATTATAATTCAATTATACTGAATTTTTACTTTCAAGCAGATGCTGCCACCTGTACGAAGTGTAACATTTTTTTTTCGATAGAATTCAACCTCAGTAAACAAGGTTTTACAAACAAAATAAACGATTGTCGTATGAAAAAGAACACTACATTAATCTGTCTTTTAATTTTCATTTTTTTCACACCCAAAGCATTTGCCACCAATTACTATGTATCGGCCTTACTTGGTGACAATTTTAACCCTGGTACTTTGGCTCTGCCCAAGGCAACTATCCAGGCGGCCTCCAATTTAACCAACCCCGGCGATACGGTGTTTATAATGAATGGCACCTACAACCCCATCTCCAATTTTAATCAGAGCATTGTAACCATCATCCGTAGTGGTACTGCGGGTAATTACATTACGTACAAGGCCTATCCGGGGCACACGCCTAAACTTCAACTTTTAACAGGGCTTACGTTTCAAATTTGGCGGGCAATTGCTATAGATGCATCTTATATTGTTGTTGATGGTATTGAAATTGAAGGCACCAACCAAAGCCTGAACTATGCCGATGCATACCAAACCTGGCAGGATTACGAAAACAACATAAAGGACTGGCCCAAGATTTCTATGTACAACTGCGGTTCCATTTCCATCGGCGGTGGGGGAGATGTGCATCATGTTATTGTTCGTAACTGTAAAATACACGATACCGGTGGAGGGATAGGCGGTAGCAATTGCGATTATATAACGTTTGAAAACAACCTAATTTACAATACCTGCTGGTACTCTATGTATGCCGGAAGCGGTATCAGCATCCTTGATCCCAAAAGCATTGACGCAGTAACCAGTTACAAAATATTTATCCGTAATAATATTGTACATAATAATAAAACACTAATCCCCTGGGAACGCACTAATACCCTGAGCGATGGCAACGGAATTATACTGGACGTAAACGTGGGTAATGGCACCACTACATTCCCATACGTTGGCCGTTACCTGGTAGAAAATAATGTGAGTTATAACAACGGCGGCGGTGGCGTACATGCATATAAATGTGCCCATGTAGACATTATCAACAATACCGCATACAACAATGGTACGGTAGTTGGCTATCCTGAAATTGATGCCAACCAATGTACAGATGTAAAGATTTATAACAACATCATGTACGCCAGGGGTGTAGGTACAAACTGCAACGGAAACGATGCCAATACCATTTATAACCACAACGTATACTTCAATGGAACTAGTTATAAGAATGGACCAAACGACAAAACTGCAGATCCGAAATTTGTTAACAGGGCATTGGATGCCACTGCCAATTTTCAACTACTCAACACCAGCCCGGCTATTAACAATGGAAGTGTCACCGCCGGACAATTCTCGGCTAATGATATTTTAGGGATTGCCCGTCCTGTAGGTTTCTCCAGCGATATGGGCGCTTATGAATATCCAACTGTGATCCCACGCACTGAAATAAACCTCAAAGAAGGAACAACTGATATTTCAGACGGTACCGGAAGTTTTGATTTTGGCGATGTAGCTTCAACTAACCCAAAAATTGTAACATTTACCATCCAAAATATTGGCGATTTGGCATTGAATATTACAGGCACACCAAAAGTTGCCGTTACAGGCACCGGATTTTCAGTGGAAACGGATGCACCTGCCACCGTTGCCGCCAATGGGTCCGCTACTTTCCAGGTAAAATTAACCCCTGTAGCAGTGGGTGTATATTCAGGCACAATAAGCATTGCAAACGATGATGCCGACGAAAATCCTTACAACTTTGCTATAACGGGTTATGGGTACGATGGTACTAAAGCCTTGCAAACAATTACTTTTAATGCACTTCCAATAAAAGTGATTGGTGGTGCAGATTTTAATCCGGGGGCAACTTCCAGTTTAGGTTTGCCTGTTAGTTACAGCAGCTCAAATACCGGGGTGGCTACCATTGTAGCTGGTCAGATCCATTTGGTAAACCCAGGTACTACTACTATTACCGCATCCCAGCCAGGCGATGCCATTACTAACCCTGCCAAAAATGTTACTCAGCTACTCACCGTCACACCAGTGCTTCCGCCTCCTGGCACAAATATGATCAGCAACCCAACTTTTGATGTAAATACTACCGGATGGACTTTTGCAAACAAAGCTGGTGGTGCTGCTACCGTAACTTCGGTTGCACAGCCGGGTTATACAACCAATGTGGGTAATGTAATTATTACAAATCTTGGAACTGGAAGCGCCACGGATAATATACAATTGAGCACCAATGTATTTGTGGTAAAAGACAGGAACTACCTGATTACTTTTACGGCAAGTGCAGATGCGCCTAGGAATATCAGGCTCAATTTTCTGTTAAATGCCTCTCCGTGGTCTACCATTTTTTCGAGAAATACAATACCGGTAACCACAACAGCAACAAATTTTGGCCCCTACTTTTGGACCAGCACTTATACAGGTTCCATTTCGTTCAGGTTCTTTTTAGGGGGCAGTGCCATACCTGTTTATTTAGACAATGTTCAGATGATTGAAGAAGCTGATGTATTGCCAATAGACCTGCTATCGTTTAATGCTAATCTCACTGGCAATAATGTATTGCTCAACTGGGCCACATCACAGGAAGTAAACGCAAAAGAATTCGGGATAGAAAAAAGCACCGACGGTAGAAATTTTTCTTATATAGGAACAATCGCAGCTAAAAACACCGGTAACGGATCTCATTATTCTTTTATTGATTACAATGTATCGGATGGTCACTTATTTTACCGTTTAAAACTGGTGGATAAAGACGGAGCATTTAAATCAAGCAAGATAGTGTCCATAAAGAAAGGGTTAATTGTTGAAACGGGGATAAAGGTATTTCCTAATCCGGTTGCCAGTTATTGCCTGGTTTCTTACCCGGTTGCCCATAAAAACGCTTCGTTAAGTATTATCCGGCTAGATGGTAAAAAGGTAGGCGATTATAACATAGTGCCAGGTTCCTCCCAAAGGAGTATAGATTTAGCCGGATTAAGCAATGGCTATTACATTATGGTATATAAAAATAACCAGCAAACTATTTCAAGCAGGTTCATAAAATAAATGAACACATGGAACTTATAAAATAACAGCAACAGGAGGTTTAGCCTTTTAATTTTAAAGTTAAGCTTGGTAAAATTTCATCAATATACATCCGGCATTATGCCGGATGTATATTTTTACAAATCATTTACAGACCAATATTAATTAAGTGGATAAACTTTTATGAGAGGGCGGAAAATAAGGTGGCTCTTTCTTAAAAACGGGAAGGTTTAAAAACCTGGTACCATTTCATTTCAGGGACCCCTGAAATGGTAGTAAGGTTGTTTATCCTGTAACTGGATTTAATGAAATTTAAAAACAACTCTTTGTTATAATACTAAGATAGCATAGTTGTAAAAAAATTAATTAACCTCCTGCTCAAGTCGCTCTTTAATTTTTTTTGCTGCCCGCCTTATGTGTTTCGAAATTTTTTCCTGTAGTGCAAGATTATACCTGCTCTCGGGAAGAAATATGCTTAGGCTTGCAATAACCTCTTTTTTTCTATAAATAGGAACTGCAAAACCCACAATATGATTTTCATTATGTGTTTGTGCAAACTCTTCCTTCCTGATTTTTTGTAGCGCCTGCTCAAGTGCTTCACGTGTTAGTGCCTGTGGCCAAACCTGCGCCAGCGGCAGTCCAATCACAGAAACAATATTATCTAATTCCTTGGGCGTGCAAAATGCCATTAACAGCCTTCCCGTGGCTGTGGAATAAATATCTGATTCTATCCGGGCACGCACCTGCAGGTCCTGGTCACTGTGCACCATGTGTATGATGTAACGCTTGTTATTCCTTAAAATACCTATGAGACTGGTTTCATTTAATTGTTTTGTAAGATCCTCCATAACTTCTTTGGCGGCAAGAATTACATTTTGGTTATAGGAGAGATTACCTGTTAACTGGTAAGCGCCTGCGCCCAAACGATACCCGTCTTTCCTGCTTACACGTTCGAGATAATTTTTTGCCAACAATGTTTTTACAATATTAGCAGTAGTGGGCTGGCTGAGGTTAGCATTTTGGGCTATTTTAATAAGTTGGATTGGTTCTTTTCCCTGTTTTGCTACAAATTCTAAAATATCCAGTGCCCTGTTGATTACTTGTATCATGTTATTATTTATACCTGCAAAGTAATGAAGATATTCAATTCAATTTTATTGAACATGAATTTTTATATGATAAATATACTTTTGTGATAACAATAAATCGAATAAAACGAAGTGATATTATTCATAGCATCAAAAGGCAGGTTATCAATATACTTTTTTGCAAAACTGCTGTCATTAAATCAAATTATTAAAATTGTATAGCCTTGGATAATTATATTGATAATCTGTTTATCATTTCAACATAACAGGATTGACCAAAATTTTACTAAGTAACATGACTGTTCAGAGATTTAAAGTGCTTTGACTTTTGGTCATTAACTTTGTTACACCAAGGGTAAAATGTACCTCGTTAATTTTCGGCTGCTCATGACAAAATATATTCTGCTTATATTTTTTTTATTACTGTTATCGGGTATTTCCGCCGATGTTTTTCCTCAAACTGTGCGTTACATAGGAATAGACCAGGGCTTGTCTAACAATTCTGTGGGTGGTGTTTACAAAGATCACAATGGTTTTATGTGGTTTAGCACTTATGACGGGTTAAATAAATATGACGGAACGGGTTTCACCATTTTTCGAAACAGGATTGGCGACAGTACTTCTATACTTAGTAATACCATCGGAGCAATCGAAGGCGACCTGAACAATAATATCTGGGTTGTAACAAGTCTCGGCTTATGTATTTATTATCCTGCTACTGATTTGTTTTCAAGAGTAAAGTATAAACCTTCAACTGGTACAAGTTTAAAATATGTTGACTTTGAAATTAACCTGATTACGGTTGGCAACGATGGAACGATGTACGTATCTGCTAAAAATAATGGTTTGCTGGTATTCGATCCTGGAAGTGAAATAGGCTACCAGGTTCCTTTGATGACCGGAATGAAAAAGATATTTAATTATCCCATAAGCGCAACAGCCATCAACCAAACTACAAATGATGTATGGTTATTTATAGAGAATGTTGGATTGTGTAAATACAATAAAAAAGGGCCGGCAGTTCAACTCATCAATAATAGTATAAAGCAGGTGAATTGTATGATTGTACACAAGGATAAAAATTTGTGGCTTGGAAATAATTATGGTTTGGCAAAGTATAACCCCGATTTAAATAATGTATCCGCAGAATACGATATCGGGATTAATAAAATCAAGGCATTGTTAATAGATAATGCCGATAAATTATGGCTGGGATCAGATGGGAAAGGAATTTTAATAATGGATTTGGCCACAGAAAAAATAAAACCATTGTTATCTGCCAATGGTAAAGGCATGCTGAATAGTATTTCCATTTTGGATTTGTACCAGGATGAAGATGACAGGATATGGATATGTACCATCAGAGGGGGAATAAATGTAATAGATGTCAAATCCAATCCTTTTAGTTCCTACTTATATAAAGGAGACAACGATACCAATGCCGGATTTAATTCCATTTCGGCTTTTTGCGAAGATATAAAAGACGAAATATGGCTGGGAACAAGTGGCTGGGGATTGAGACAATGGAACAGGAAGAATAATACTTACAGGTTTTACAGCAACGATCCGGCGAATGATCATTCCCTTGGTAGCAACCTTGTAACCAATATCCTGAGGGATGCCGGCAATGATATTTGGATATCTGCCTGGTATGGAGGAGTAAACCGTTTTGACAGGGCTACCCGGTCATTTACACGTTACCCATGTTTTAATCCCTTTACCAATAAACTGGAAACCCAGGTATGGTTTTTACACGAGGATAGGTATAAAACAATTTGGGCGGGTACCAGCAATGAAGGTACCCTGTACTTTTTAAACAGGGCGGCCAACCGGTTTGAGGTATTTGACAAGCGGATAGAAAATCCCCAATGCATTGCAGAAGACAAGTCAGGCAATTTATGGGTGGGTACTTATTCTACGCTGATTAAAGTGGATAAGGTCAATAAAAAACATATCGTTTATCAGATTGGTTATATTGTTAGAAGTATTCATGAGGATAGCAAGGGCAATTTTTGGATTGGTACGCAGGGTGGTGGACTGTTACTATTTAACCGCCAAAGGGGCACATTTAAACGATACAACGAAAATACAGGATTGCATGCGGGTACCATTTTAAGAATAGAGGAAGATGCACACTCTAATTTATGGATGAGTTCTTTTACGGGGCTGATCAAATTTAACACGGAAAAAAAGCAGTTTAGTAAGTTTACAAAATCTGATGGCTTGTTGAGTAACCAGTTCAATAGCAATGGATCTCTGTCCTTAAAATCAGGTGAAATGATGTTCGGGGGTATTAACGGTTTCCATATGTTCAATCCGGATAGCATTGACATTAAAGAGTCAAAACCTACTGTTTTTTTAACCCATATTCAAATAAACGGTCAGCCAATAAGTGAAAATAAATCTTTTATTACCAAAAGCACGCTGGATAAGGTTACCGAGCTTACTGTGCCATTCGATAAAGCATATATAGCGCTAGAATTTGTTGCGCCGGAATACAGTGCACCTGATAAAATTCAATACAGTTATTTTATGGAAGGCTTGGAAAAAGCTTATCGAAATAACTACAATGCCAGGTCAGCGGTTTATTCTCAAATGAATGAGGGTACTTATTATTTTAACGTTAAAACAACCAATGTTTGGGGAGTGTGGGGCAAGGAAACTCAATTGTTAAAAATAATTATTTTACCGCCATGGTACAGATCCTGGTGGGCTTACCTGTTATACTCTTTAACCATTGCAGGCATTTTCTATCTGTATGCCTGGTATAAAAAAAACCGGGAAGATCTAAAATTTAAAATTATACTGGCTGATTTACAGGTTAAAAAAGAAGAAGAACTCAATGAAAGAAAGCTGTCTTTTTTTACCAATATCGCCCATGAGTTTAGAACGCCGCTAACCTTAATCATCAATCCAATAAAGGATCTTCTTAATAAACAGGATATCAAGGAGCCTGAAAATGATCTCAATATTATTTATAGAAATGCAAAGAGGTTGATGAGCCTTGTAAACCAATTGTTGTTATTTAGGAAAGCCGAAAATGAAACCGCTGGCCTTCAAATTGAACTGTTGAATTTTGCAGTTTTATGTAAAGAGGTTTTTTTGTGTTTCGTACAACAGGCACTAAGCAAGGATAAGCAGTATGAATTTATTTGTGCAGATGAAGAAATATCACTGTATGCGGATAGGGAAAAGATGGAGGTTTGTTTATTTAATCTAATCTCCAATGCAATGAAATATACTGCAAAAAACGGAAAGGTATCGGTAAAAATAACCCAAACAGCGCAGGAGGTTTTACTATCTGTAGAAGATGATGGTGCTGGTATTCCCCCGGAAGTGGGCTCCAGCCTGTTTGAAAAGTTTTACCAGGTGCAGGGGTATGGTATAAAATCAAAAAAAGGGTTTGGAATAGGTTTGTACCTGGTAAAAAAATTTATCGAACTTCATAAAGGAACCATTAACTATACAACAACGATTAATAAGGGTACCATTTTTACTTTTCGACTGTTAAAAGGCAATGCCCATTTTGAGGATGTTGGGATTTTCTTTGGATCGGAACAAAAATCTTCCTTTCTCGACGAACTGGTTGAAGAACCGGAAATAACCGGTAACATTCCTGTTGTTGTCAATCGCAATGATGTACCAGTGGTATCAGATAAGATGGTGATGTTGGTAATTGATGATAATGAGCAGATACGGAACTACCTGGTAAAAATATTTAATCATTCATTCAAAATACAACAGGCAGATAATGGAGATGATGGATTAAAGATGACCAGGCAGTTTCAGCCGGATATTATTATAAGTGATATTAGAATGCCGGGTGTAAATGGCATTGATCTTTGTAGGCTGGTTAAAACTGATATGGAATTAAAGCACATCCCGTTTATTTTACTGACAGGAAGCTCCGGCGAGGAAGCCAGGCTAAGAGGTATTGAGTGCGGGGCGGATGATTATATCAACAAACCTTTTGAAAAAGAATTATTACAGGCAAGGGTCAATTCAATTCTCCAAAACCGTAATAACCTTCAGCAATATTTTTTTAATGAAATCACCCATAGGCAGAACACGCTCAAAATATCCAGGGAAGACAAAGCGTTTATAGATTTATGTATTTCAATTGTTGAAAACAATCTTGGTAACGATACTTTTAATATTAAGATTTTCGCTGCAGAAATTGGAATGAGCCACTCTAATTTATACAAAAGGGTGAAGGCAGTTTCGGGCCAATCTATAAATTCATTTATCCGGTTTATTCGTTTACGCAAAGCCGCAGAGTTGTTAATTAATACCCCCACCAATGTAAATGAAGTTGCCTTTCAGGTTGGAATAAATGATATTAAATATTTCCGTCAGCAATTTTTTAAATTATTCCAGCTCAATCCATCAGATTATATAAAAAAGTATAGAAAGTCTCTAAGCAACTCTACTTACAGGTTTAATGATGAAAAGAACTCTTAAAAAAACAAATGCAGGAATGCATATATGCAATGCCCGGCGATTACTTTAAAAATAAACCAGCCATCAAAAAATTTACGAGTCTACCCCCTTTTTATAGTTAAATACCCCCCATATTACCTACACTTCCTGTTATAATTTTGTAGTAGAATAATTGAATTTTAAAGCTTTCCAGTTAAACATCCTTACTTGATTATTTACTCATCATACACCCGTTTAACCAGTTTACCACAAATTAGCCTCATAATTAAAATTTTAGCATATGGTTACAAAAAAAGAATTAAATAATTGGCTGGATGCCTGCAATTCACATAACATTGATCGGATTCTTAAATTGTTTGCTGACAACGCTGTTGTGCATCAGCCCCAAAATGTAGTACCCCTTAAAAAAGATAAACTCAGGGAATTTTTCACATTGTTGTTTGAAACCTACCCATGTTTTCAGTTTAAAAACGAAGGGTTCGTTATTCAGGGTAACGAAGTTGCTTCCTGGGAAACTGTAGTTGGCACTATGGTCAATCCATCTTATGATCCTGCTACCGGAAATATAATTCAGCCAACCGGAAAAACTTTTATTATACCAGGTGCGATGCGCTTAGTATATGATGATAAAAAATTGATTAAGAAAGCTAGAATTTATTGGGATAGACTGTTGTTAAACCAACAACTTGGCCTTAGTTACTGAATAACTGCATCAACAGGAAACTACCATATAAATTGCTTTGCTCTGTGAATGTAAATATTACCGTGATAAAATATGTAGTGTTTTTTGTATTTACCAGCTTTGATGATAACAGTAATGCTTCAGCTTAGATGATAAACGAGATTCGCATAACTGATTAAAATCATTAACAAAAAATTGGTAATAACATAAAAAAGTTGTCTATTTACAATATTATTGATTGCGTATTCAACATTAATGAATATAAAAATAACTGTATGAATAAAAAACTAACCATTATGAGGTGTATTGGCTTTGCGCTATTTTTTCTCCTCATTTCTTCCCAGGTAAAAAGCCAGTTAAAAATTTCCGGTATAATTACCGATGAAAAAAATCAACCCTTACAAAGTGCTACCGTAAATGAAAAAGGCACTGCTAACAGTACGGCTACAAATGAATCGGGCAGTTTTCACATAACTGTACGTGATGCAAAAGCCTTATTAGTGATCAGTGCTATAGGGCACATTTCTAAAACAATTACTGTTGGGCAAAAAAATGTAGTGGCTGTATCGCTCGTAACTATCAACCAGGACATGGATGAAGTAGTGGTGGTAGGGTATGGTACGCAAAAAAAAATCAGCAATACCGGAGCCCAGACATCAATGAAGGGTGCATTGCTTGTTCAATCGCCGGCAGCTAACATTAGTAACTCACTCGTAGGGCGTTTGCCAGGTTTGTTTGCTTCACAGGCAAGCGGCGAACCAGGTAATGATCAATCTACCTTAAGAATACGTGGTGTGGGTACTTTTAACGGCAGCCAGGAGCCATTGGTTTTGGTAGATGGAATTCAGGTAGATAATTATAATAATATTGATGCCAACGAAATTGAAAATGTTACTATTTTAAAAGATGCTTCCAGTACTGCTGTTTATGGTATAAGGGGTGCAAATGGCGTTTTAATCATTACTACCAAAAGAGGTAAAGTGGGCCCCGCAAAAGTTTCCTATACTTTTAACAATGCCATTACAAGCTTTACGGCCATACGGTCACAAATGAATAGTTACGATTATGCCAATTCCTTTAACCAGGCGCTTAAAGGCGATTCGTATGTTAACGGCAGCGTGTACATGCCGCGATATTCACAGTCTGATCTTGATAAATATAAATCGGGTGAGGATCCTGTTTTTTACCCTAACGTTGACTGGTACAAACTGTTGTTAAAAAAATCATCTTCGCAGCAGCAGCATAACTTAAATATAAGTGGAGGAACCGATAAAGTACGGTATTCAGTTTCCGTAGGCCTTTTTAATCAGGAAGGTTTGTTCAATAGTACCAATCTTAACCCTGAATATGATGCACAGATAAAATTTAAACGCTATAATTTCCGCTCCAACCTCAATTTTAATGTAACAAAACGCTTTAAGGTGGCGGTTGATATGTCTTCCCAAACCGAACAACGGTCTGGTAGCGCCGCAAATACAGGAGGAATGATTAACAGTATTGACGCATCAAACCCTACGCTTACCCCTGGCGTTGTAGATGGGAAAATAGTGGTACTGAGCCTGCCAGGTAATAATCCTATAAGCAGTTTATACGAACCAGGTTACCAAAGGGAATACCGTAATTTTTTAAACGGTTCTTTGCGGTTTGATCATGATCTTGATTTTATTACCAGGGGCCTCACAACACATGTTAATTTATCGTACCAAAACTTCAATAGCCAGCGTTTTATAAACAGGAAGGCAGGCACGCCTACCGTACTTAATTATTTAGCGGTAAGGCAGCCAGATGGAACAATAGCGTACCTGCCACAAGGCACCGATGCACAATATCTCTTTAGTGAAAGCATTGATAAAAACAGGAGAATTACAGCAGAAATGGGCATTAACTATAAAAGGAAATTTGGTAACCACAATGTAACCGGTTTATTGTTGTACAACCAATTAAAAAGCATAGATCCCGATTTTACATTCCTGGTGCCTAATGGATACCAAAGCTATGTTGGCCGTGCCACTTATGATTATAAGAGTCGTTATTTAGCGGAGGTAAATGTAGCTTATAATGGCACCGAAAACTTTGCCCCGGGCAACCGATTTGGCATTTTTCCTGCATTTTCTTTAGGATGGGTAGCTTCTGATGAAAAGTTTTTTCCAAAAAATAATATCATCGGTTTCTTAAAATTCAGAGGATCTTATGGCGAGGTAGGCAACGATCAGATTGGATCTAACTTCCTCTCTTCCAACAATCGTTTTCTGTATAGATCTACAGCATGGACTTTTGGTGGCGGCTCACGTTTCGGCGAAACAGCCACTGCGTATAATTTGCTGGGCGGCGTTGTAGAAGGCCGGTCAAGTAATCCTGATTTAACATGGGAACGTGCCATGAAAACAAACCTTGGTATAGAAATGGGTTTTTGGAAAAAGAAAATTACCCTTGCCGTAGACTTATTTAATGAAAAAAGGAACAATATACTTGCCAACAGGCAAACTATATCATCTATAATTGGTGTGGCAATTCCACCCGAGAATTTAGGTAAAATGCAAAACAGGGGCTATGAACTGGATCTTACCCTTAATGATAATTTCGGCAAATTTAATTACCAGTTAAAAGGCAATTATTCTTTTGCACGCAATAAAATATTATACCAGGATGAAGTAGCACCCATATATGCATACCAGGCTCGTACCGGTCAGCGTTTTGGTCAGTACTTTGGTTTTATAGACCAGGGACTGTATAATACCTGGGAGGAAATAAACGACCCAAAAAGACCCGTTTATGCCTTGCAAAACAATAAGATACAACCCGGCGATGTCAGGTATATAGATTATAACAACGATGGAAAAATAGATAATTTTGACCAGGTGGCTATTGGTTATTCCAACGTACCGGAAATTACCTATGGTTTCTCTATGGTAGGTTCTTATAAAGGATTTAGCATGTCTGTATTGTTCCAGGGAGTAAGCAATGTATCACTTAACTATACCAGGCGTTTTACCACTGCTTTTATTGATAATCCTGCGTCGGGAGCAGTTAATTACCTGTTAGATAGCTGGACGGAAGAAAAATTCCTGGCAGGCCAGGTAATAAAATTCCCAAGATTTAGTGCTGGTTCCAACAGTGGTATCACAAGTAATTATCAATCCTCCACTTACTTTTTAGCAGATGCCAGTTATTTACGGTTAAAAAATGTGGAAGTTGGCTATACTTACGATAACCCAATTATCAAAAAAGTAGGCCTTAGTTCCGCCAGGGTTTTTGTAAATGCCAATAACCTGTACACCTTTAGTAAGGTTTACAAAGGTATAGATCCCGAAAACCCGCCAACGAGTGGTAACAGCCTTCCTTACCCATTGGTAAGAACTATTAACCTGGGCCTTAATCTCAACTTTTAAAACAATTAGGGAATGAAAAAATTAATTGCAATAAGCACCATCATTAGTATCGTAATCTTTACCACAGGATGTAAAAAATTTGAAGATTTTTTAGATAAAGCCCCCGGGGTAGATGTAACAGAAGACATCGTTTTCTCTACCCGGCAAAATGTAGAAGCTTATGTATCTACTCTATATGAGTATGGTATGTTTTCTATGCTGCCCGGAAGATTAAATACAGCTATAGCCTCAAATCCCTCTACGGGTTCTTCGGTCACACAAATTGGTACATTAGCTGCTGCCACAGACGAAGGAAAGAATGAAGCTACTTTTCAATTTGTAAATACCTGGAATAATGCGGGTATTTTGCCTACTAATATTATACCAAGCGAAGATTACCGGTATTATGCCCGGTGGAAAGCCATAAGAATAGCTAACATATTATTAGAACGCATAGACGCTGTAACAGATCCTGCTGCTGATGAGGCTTTTAAAAAGCAGGTAAAAGCCGAAGCGAAATTTTTTAGGGCACTTCAAAATTTTGAATTGTTTAAAAGGTATGGCGGTTTCCCGGTTGTTTTAAAGCGCTATGCAAATTCTGCAGATGCCGTTGAACCAAGGTCTACCCTTGCCGAATCTGTGGCAGCCATTTTAAAAGATTGTGATGAAGCAATAATTGATTTGCCTGTTTCTTACCCGGCTACTCAAAGGGGCAAGGCCACCAAACTGGCTGTTCTGGCATTAAAATCAAGAACATTATTGTATGCCGCTAGCCCTATATTTAATACCGGCACCCCTTATTTAAGCATGGCAGATGCTGCCAACAACAAATTGATTTGCTATGGCAATGCCGATAATAACCGTTGGAAACTGGCCGCTGATGCCGCAAAAGAAGTTTTGGACCAGGCAGCTTTAGCGGGCGCAGCTTTAATTGATGTGCCTGCAAATAGAAAACCAACCCTGGTAAATAGGGCAAACGGTAATTATAGGGTGAGTTGGGAAAGACAGGACAATGCAGAAATAATTATCGCAGATAAAACAATGGGTGCAACAAGCAGATTTGGCTTTCCCTGGCAACATGTTATGCCTGTAGCTATGGGTGGTTTTTTTGGCGGTACATCGGTAACCCTCAATTTTGTAAAAAAGTACGAAGATACGCTCGGTAATGTGGTGGTTTGGAATGATGCCGGTGGCAACGACCTGTCAGAAAAATATGCTTCGCTGGATCCACGGTTTAAACAATCTATTGGGTATAATCTTTCAAGGTGGGATGCAAACCATCCAATAATACAAACTTTTATTGGTGGCACTCATGCTCCAGGATGTTTTGGTGGCGCCTGGATGGCAAAGCCTTATGCTGAAGCCGTTGGTGGTGGTAATGTGGTTGCCTCAATACCATTATACAGGCTAAATGAATTTTACCTCAATTATGCAGAAGCGCTGAATGAAGCTGAAGGCCCTGGTGTGGCTTCAACAATACCACCTGATATGCCCACTTCTGCTTACGATGCAGTAAACCGCATAAGGCTCCGTTCTGGTATGCCCAATTTGCCGTTAGGTCTTTCACAAAGCCAGTTTAGAGAAAGGGTTCGAAATGAGAGGGCGTTGGAGCTGGTTTTTGAAGATCATCGTTTTTGGGATATCAGGCGTTGGTTGATAGCAGAAAATGACGGTGTAATGAAAGGAGCTATGTACGGTATTAAAATTACCAAGCTTACGGCTACAACATTTAGCTACCTGCCCTATAGCTTCGGGACACGTACTTTCAACAAAAACATGTACCTGCACCCTTTCGATTTAAACGAAGTATTAAAGGGTAAACTGGTGCAAAACCCGGGTTGGTAATAAAATATTATCACCATTTATGCTATTATATATTTTGCCATATTTATATCAAAGAATTTAAGACAAATACCATGCAAAAAACCTATAAAAAAATATTGTTGGTAATCCTCTTTTATGCAGGAACCAGTCAATTTATCATTGCCCAAAATACCAGCGATTCCTCAACAATTATTGTTGCTGACAGCGAGGTTGTTAATATTGGATTTGGCCAACAAAAAACAAAGTTGGTAACCAGCGCTATTTCAACCATAAAGGGAGCGGAATTGCAAAAAACATTTAGTACAAATTTAGGCGCCACGCTTTACGGGAGATTATCCGGGCTCACTGTAATGCAGGGAGGGAATGAACCGGGCAATAATAATCCTTCCATTAACGCAAGAGGTAATAATACCTTTGGCCCCGGTAATAACGTTTTGATTATTATTGACGGTTTTATGGGAGATTATTCTCAACTGGTGCCCGAGGAAATAGAAGAAATATCGCTGTTGAAAGACGCATCCGCCACGGCAATTTACGGTAGCCGGGCAGCTAACGGGGTAATATTGGTTACCACCAAAAGGGGCAGAATAGCTCCATTGCAGATAAATTTTAGTACTCAGCAGGGCTTTTCCCAGGCCGAAAGGTTGCCCAAATTTTTAGATGCTGCTAATTATGCCAGCTTGTACAACGAAGCATTAGCAAACGATGGAAAAGCACCTTTATACACCACTGATGAAATAACAGCCTATCAAAATGGCAGCGACCCTTATTTTCATCCCAATGTAAACTGGTACGATGAAGTACTGCGTAAAACAGCACCTGTAGCCAATTACAATTTAAGTTTAAGAGGCGGCAATACCACTGCAAAGTATTTTGTAATGCTTAATAATATTTCAAGCCAGGGGTTGTATAAAAATTTTGGCGATATGGATGAGGAGAGCCGGAATTCAACATATAACAGGTTCAATTTCAGGGCCAATATTGATGTTAATTTAACTAAAAGACTTTCTGCTACGCTTTTATTGGGCGGCTCGGTAGAAGATAAAGGCAATCCGGGATCACTTACTACAGGCGGTATTTTTGGGCAACTGGCTTCAATACCATCCAATGCCTTTCCTGTCATCAATCCAAATGGTACCTATGGGGCCAAGGTAAACGCTAGTTATGTTAACCCTTATTCAAGTTTATTAAAAACAGGTTATGCCGAATCAAATGGCCGCACCTTACAATCTTCTTTCAGGCTCAGTTACGACTTAAGCATGATAACAAAGGGTTTAAGCGCATCTACAGTCGTAAGTGTAAATAACTTTTTTACTTCTGGTTCAAATAAAACAAAAGGCATAGAAAGGTTTGCAGTCTCAAAAAATGCAGCAGGGGATACAGTATATTCAAGCAAAATCGGGCAAACTAGTTCTTTAGTTGGATCAGAACCTAATCTTGGTCAAAGCAGGAACTATGCAATACAGGGGTTCTTAAATTATCACCGTGTTTTTGGCAAACACGATATTTACGCACTGGCCATGTTTAATTCTGATAATGCTACGATTGACAAAAGCGGCATTTTTTCAGGTGGGGCGTCCAATCTTAGCCTTGCTTATAAAAACAATGGGGGCGGAGGCCGTTTAACTTATGTAAACAATACTAAATACATAGCAGAATTTTCTATGGCTTATATGGGATCAGAGAATTATGCACCAGGCAATCGCTATGGCTTTTTTCCTGCAGCTTCTGTTGGCTGGATAGCATCTAACGAAAGCTTTTTACAAAATAATAAAATAATTACATTTTTAAAATTAAGGGCATCTTACGGGTTAGTGGGCAATGACGAAATTGGAGGTGCAAGATTTCTGTACAACCAAAATTATACTTATGGTGATTCCTACTATTTTGGTACAGCAACAACCGGAACGGCTTCACTCTCTGAAGGTGCTTTAGCAAATCCAGATGTAACATGGGAAAAAGAAACCAAAGCAAATATTGGCATTGAAGCTACTTTCTTTAATCGCCTCGATTTTACGTTAGACGTTTTTAACCAGGACAGGTATGACATTTTAATCACACCCACCCGTACAATACCGCTTTATCTTGGCTATACCGCTTTGCCAAATCTTAATGAAGGTAAGGTAAACAATAAAGGATTTGAGGCAGTTTTGCGCTATAGGAATGAAGAAAAAAGCCAGTTACAATTTTTTGTGGAGACTAATATTTTTTATGCCCGCAATAAAATCGTTTACAATGGTGAAGTAATACAAGTGAACAAAGCCAGGCTAACCGAGGGAAGAAGAATTGGACAGCCTTTTGGATTAAGGGCATTGGGTTTGTTTGCAACCGATGTTGAAGCCAGTACAAGCCCCACACCCTTTGGTTTGGTAGTGAAAGCTGGCGACGTTAAATACCAGGATATAGGCGGACCGGCAGGTGTACCGGATGGTATTATTGACGCAAACGATAACCAACCCATCGGAAACACAGGTTTACCCGAATTAACAGCAGGCCTTCACACAGGTTTAAGATATAAAGGGTTTGATCTGGATATAGTAATACAGGGAGTTACTGGCACCACGGTTTATTTAGGTTCCAGTCAGTTCAGGCCTTTTCAAAATAATGGACAGGCAGGTGTAATCGCTTTGGAAAGATGGACACCGCAGACCGCAGCCACAGCTACTTTTCCAAGATTGTCGGCTTATGATAACCTAAACAATTACCGGTATTCTTCTTTCTACCAGTATGATGGCAGTTTTATCAAATTGCGGAGTGTGGAAATAGGATACTCGTTTACAAAAAATTTAATAAATAAAATCAAATTGCAACAGGCCCGTTTATTTCTTACTGGCACTAACCTTTTCTCTTTGGATCATATTGCATATGGCAATACTGAAACATTGGGTACAGGATATCCATCATTAAGAACAATAGCTTTGGGAGCAAGAATTCAATTTTAATTAGTTAAAAAACAGCCATGAAAAATAAAATATATTACTTAGGCGCAATTATCCTCTTTCTTTTTGCAGGTTGCCAAAAGTTGGATAGGGAAATTAAAACCGATCTAAACAAAGACCTGGTTGAAAGCAATATCAGCAGTGTCCGTAGCCTTTTAAATGGAGCTTATGTAGAGCTGCGGGAAGGTTTTCAGGATGTTGATGGGGCTATGCTCGCCTCTGCTACGGATGAAGCCGAACATACAAGTGAAACAAGCAGCATACAAAGTTTTAATAACGGCAGTTGGAATGCCATCAATAACCCAAACAATGTGTGGGGCGGTTTTTTTAGAGGTATAAGAAGAGCGAATGTCCTGCTCATTTCTACCGATAACATAAACCTTGATCAATTTAAATTGGATCCTTCTCAGCAAGTTGTATATAATAATTATCTGGACGAAATAAAGCGTTTTAAATATGAAGCAAGGTTTTTAAGAGCTTTCTTTTATTTTGAACTCATTAAAAGATACGGTGGTGTTCCCATAATGACCAGTCCACTTTCGGATAAGGATATACCCGATGTAAAGCGTAATACCTTTGAGGAATGTGTGCAATTTATTGTGAGCGAATGCGATTCGGCGGCCAATAATTTGCCTGTAATATTTACCGTAACAAATGGTACTGATCTTGGAAGGGCAACAAAAGGAGCCGCACTTGCTTTAAAAGCCAGGGTACTACTGTATGCCGCCAGCGATTTATATAACAATCCATCCTGGGCTGCAGGTTTTACACAACCTTTATTAATTTCTATGCCTGCAGGCGATAGAACGGCCCGTTGGAAAGCCGCCGCCGACGCAGCAAAGGAGGTAATTGACCTACCCGGAACAGGTTATGGTATGTTTAATAATTATTCCACTTTATTCAGGGCATTTAATAATACAGAAATCATTTTCACCAGGCGGGCGACTACAAGCAACAGTTTTGAAACAGCCAATTTGCCGGTAGGCTTTGGCGGTAAAGGTAGTACCACTCCATCACAGGACCTGGTAGATGCTTATGAAATAAAAGTAAATGCCACAACCAGTATTAAATTTGACTGGAACAACCCTGCACATGCTGCTAATCCATACGCCACCACTGGAGCTTTAGCAAGAGATCCCCGTTTGTTTACAACCGTATTGGTCAATAATTTTGCTTATGCTATACCGGGTATAATTAGGACCCCACCTTTAGTAGCAGAAATGTATACAGGTGGAAGAGATGGTAAGCCCATTCTCAATGCCACAAAAACCGGGTATTATTTGCGTAAATATGTAAATGAATCATTAAACCGTTCTAACAATCAACTGGCGACGCATAGCTGGATATTTTTCAGACTACCGGAAATGTACCTGAACTATGCAGAGGCATTGAATGAATACGAACCCGGAAATGCGAATATTAAATTTTATGTAGATAAAGTACGTACCAGAACAGGGGTAGCAATGCCTCCACTGCCTGCTGGCTTATCTCAAGTAGAAATGCGTGAAAAAATCCGCAATGAAAAAAGAGTGGAGTTTGCGTTTGAAGATCACCGGGCATGGGATGTACGCCGCTGGATGATTGCTCCCGCTACATTGGGAGGCCCGCTGCGGGGCGTAGAAGCAACTGTAGCCGGTACAAGTTTTACATATGCACCATTTGTAGTTGAAACAAGAGTTTTTGAACCCAAAATGTATTTTTACCCAATACCACAGGGGGAATTGAATATTTCTGCCGGGCTGATTCAAAATCCAATGTGGTAGGATGACGTTGTTTTATTTCAATATTTAAGTATAAATAAGTAATCTTAAAGCATTGGTAGTAGGTGGGCAGCGTACTCAACTGTTATCCCTCATTAGCAAACTACCAATTTGATGATATTGAAAAACCAATTATATGCTTAGGAGTTTAATATTCGTTCCACCTTATTGATGTCAACGATAAATATAGCCAACCCAATAAAGGTTGGCTATATTTAATTAAAGAGCATAAAGATTGTAAGAAGAACCGTCAATGCAAATTGCAAAGTAATGCCACTATACAGCACTGCCATTTAAATAGTGCCGTTGGTTGAATGAAAATAAATCCCGGCATTGGTTTCAGAAGTCTAAAAATTCAGGAATTCGGTGGTATTTCTATTTTTATTATCAAATCAAATAATTATGTGTATCAATACAAATTATTTTAAAGCTATCCTTATTGGCATTGTACTGTTTATGTTCACAGTACACTTATCCGCACAGGATAATACTTTTGCAAAGCCCGGTACATTTATGGTTGGCTGTAATTATTGGGCATCTCACGCAGGCACACACATGTGTAGCAATTGGAAGCCTGAAGTAATTGAAGCGGATTTCAAACAGCTTTCAGAGAATGGAATAAAATATTTACGGGTGTTTCCACTATGGCCCGATTTTCAACCCATACACCAGATATACTCGGGTGGGGGCTCTAAAAAATATATCTTCTTTAAAGACGAACCTTTGCCACTTACAGCAGCGGGACAAAATGGTATGAGCGAATTACAATTGCAGCATTTTGAAACAGTTGCCATTCTTGCAAAAAAATACAACCTGAAGTTAGTAGTTGGTTTAATCACCGGATGGATGAGCGGACAATTATATGTTCCCCCTGCATTGGAAGGGAAAAATATATTAACAGATCCTGAATCTTTATTATGGCAGCAAAAATTTGTAACCAGTTTTATAAACCGGCTCAAGAATCAGGAAGCGATTGAAGCATGGGATTTTGGCAATGAATGTGATGTAATGGAAGAATTACAAAATTATCACCAGGCTTATGTATGGAGTTCGGTTATTTCGGGGGCCATTAGAAGCGCCGATAATAACCGCCCTGTTGTTTCAGGGATGCATGGCTTGTCAGCAGCGGAAAATGGTATCTGGCGTATAAAAGACCAGGCCACTTTGACAGATGTTTTAACTACGAATCCCTGTTCTTTATGGACAGCTTATGCAAGCCAGGATGGGATCAATACCATGCGCACAATTTTGCATGGCGCAGCAGAAACAAATATGAATGCGGATATTTCCGGTAAGCCATGCCTGGTAGAAGAAACAGGTGTAATGGAGCCAGGCAATGACGCATTGGTGGTAATTGTTGAAATATTATAGGTGGTAATGAATAAAATGGTTTGCTGTAGGTAGTATCAAAATGGTACAACATTAAAGGCAATTTTTTCCACTTGGGCCAGGTTATCTTTTAAATAGGAAACGATAAATATAGGTTGTAAAAATTATAGAAAATGAAAGCATCCATTGTAGTTGCAGGAAGTTCCAATACCGATATGGTATTAAAAACAACAAGGTTTCCTAAACCGGGTGAAACCATTTTGGGTGGTGATTTCTTTATGTTCCAGGGAGGCAAAGGGGCCAACCAGGCGGTAGCGGCAGCCCGTTTGGGTGCAGATGTAACTTTTATCTGCAAACTGGGAGCAGATCTTTTTGGCGATAACGCAATCAGGCATTACCGCAAAGAAGGCATCAATGTACACCAGATCGTTCAAACTGAAAGTGCTCCAACAGGTGTTGCGTTAATTACGGTAAATGCAGAAGGAGAAAATGAGATTGTGGTAGCACAGGGCGCCAATGCAATGTTTGCTGCATCTGACCTGGAGAATGCCCAAACTGTTTTAGCAACAGCAGGTTATTTTTTAACTCAACTGGAAACCCCATTGGCAACCCTTGAATTTCTTTCGGAGTATGCCCGTATGCATCAAAAAAAATTGGTGCTAAATCCAGCACCTGCTGCAGATATCCCGGCCGCTGTGTACCAGGGCCTTTTTTTAATTACACCAAATGAAACCGAAGCTGAGTTGCTTACCGGCATTGCTGTAAATGATGAACCCACAGCCCGGCAGGCGGCAGATGTTTTAAAAGCAAGAGGGGTTTTAAACGTTATCATTACAATGGGCAGCAGGGGCGCTTATGTTTCTGCCGGTAGTTTGCAGGAGATGATCGCAACCGAAAAAGTAGCAGCAATTGATACAACAGCCGCCGGGGATGTGTTTAACGGGGCACTGGTTGTGGCGTTGTCAGAAGATAAATCATGGAAAGAAGCAGCCGCATTTGCCTGCCGTGCAGCGGCCATTTCCGTTACCAAAATGGGTGCACAATCCTCTGCGCCCTTTCGCAACCAGGTAGATACAAAACAATTTTAAAACTTCAATAATGTTCATCATTCATTCTTATACCACAGCAATTTTATTTTGCTTTATCACTATGCTTTGTTGGGGCTCATGGGCCAATACCACCAAGCTCAGTTCCGCTAAATGGCGGTTCGAATTATTTTACTGGGATTATGCCTTTGGTATTTTAATCTTGTCCCTGATTATTGCATTCACTTTGGGAAGCCAGGGCACCACAGGCCGGCCGTTTATAGAAGACATTAAACAGGCGGATAACTCTTCACTTATTTCAGCCTTTGTTGGCGGAGTTGTTTTTAACCTTGCCAATATTTTATTGGTGGCGGCCATTGCTTTGGCCGGCATGTCGGTTGCCTTCCCGGTGGGCATTGGCATTGCATTGATCTTAGGGGTAATCGTAAATTACTCAGGCAATCCACAGGGCAATGCTATCCTGTTGTTTAGCGGCGTTGCATTAATTGCAGTCGCAATCCTCATCAATGCCAATGCTTATAAACAGGTGAATAAGGGCCAGTCTACTTTTTCCGTAAAGGGCCTTGTGCTGGCTGTTGTAGCCGGTATATTGATGGGCTTTTTCTACCGGTATGTTGCGGCTTCTATGGTAAACGATTTTGATTTTCCGGAAGCAGGTAAATTAACGCCGTACACGGCACTCGTATTCTTTGCCGTGGGTGTAGTGGCAAGTAACTTCCTGTTCAACGGGTTGTTGATGCGCTTTCCATTTGCAGGCACCCGGTTAAGTATCAAAGACTATTTCAACGGTTCGGCTAAAGATCATTTGATTGGTATCCTCGGTGGTATCATCTGGCATGTTGGGATGTCTTTTAATATCATTGCTTCCGGTAAAGCCGGGGCCGCCATATCTTATGGCCTTGGGCAGGGAGCCACCATTATTGCCGCTATCTGGGGAATATTTATTTGGAAAGAATTTGCAAAAGCATCTCCAAAAACTTATCGAAATTTATACGGCATGTTGTTATTGTACCTTGCAGGTATTGTGTTGATCATATTGGCAAATAATTAAAATAGCTGGTGAGTGACCCATGATAAGTACACAATTTTTAAGTTAAGTTATAGTCAATTAGGGATAAAATAGTGAAGTCTTTTTTTATATACCCGACAGTAGTTTTTCAATTTTGCTTTATTGGCGTCGCACTCTTGTACATTTTATCAATAAGCAGCAAATACAAACTCACTAATTTATCCCTTACGAAGTATAAGTAATAACAATCAGTTCAATTCATAAACCAACAAGAAATTTTAGTATTAAAACAAATGCAACACTTTTAAATATCGATGTTATGAAAAAAATAAATTTCCTGATTTGCCTTATTTTTATTGCAACAGGTATTACTGCGCAAAGCATTTCGTTTACAGGTACATGGACTTATAAATTTGGGGATGACCCCGAATATGCCGCCCCTGCTTACGATGATGCCAACTGGACGACAATTGAAACAGCCCGTATAAAATGGACCAAAAACGAATTGCCCAAAGGTGAAAAGTTTGTATGGCTCAGGAAAAAAATAATGATTCCTTCTGCTTTAAAAAATGAACTAGATAAAGCAGGCGCCCTTGCCCTCAGCTTTGGAAGAATTAAACAGGAAGACGAAACCTACCTTAATGGAAAACTAATCGGTAAAACCATTTCAGGTGATTTAAAAAGAGTTTACCTGTTAAACGAAAGGGATATTTTATGGGACAAGGAAAACACAATAGCCATACGCATCAGTCATTGGGGCGATATTTGTTCGGTTGGCGAGCAACAAACAATTGCCGCTGCCAAACCCGGCAATGTATTTATTCTTTCTTCTGCCCAGGAAGGCACTACCCCAAAAGAACCAGTACCCAATAACGCAGTTGTGTACAATTGCATGGTAGAAAACAAGTCTGTAAAGACAGTAAACGCCTCTATTGTTGCAAGCTTTTATGATTTTAATAATGAGAAATTATCATCCCTTCAAAAAGCAATAAACCTGCAACCGGGAATCAACAAATTCGATTTTCGGTTTCAATCACCCGTTCCGTCTTTGAAAATAACCTATACCCTTTCAATACCGGAATATAATTACACAGGGGATTGGAATGCTGAATATGGGTACATAGATATTAAGTATAAAAACACGCCGGCTCCTATAGCAAACAAAGTAAAAGAATATTTCAGCCCCGCTCTTCTTAGCGGTCAAAAAATTGATGGTTGGCTCGGTGCAAGGTTGAAGGCCAATAAAGAACTTCGTTTGTATAAAGTAGATGAAACTGCTTTACTGGCTGGTTATATCAATAAGCCAGGGGTACACCCTTGGATAGGAGAACATGCAGGCAAGTTTTTAGAAGCTGCCTGCAACAGCTATCAAAATACACCGGATCCTGTACTAAAAATACAAATAGACCGTACAGCCCAGCAACTAATTGCATCGCAATTAAGCGATGGTTACCTGGGTACTTATGAGGCTGCAAGTCATTGGACCAGTTGGGATGTATGGAGCCATAAATACAATATCATTGGGTTGCTTAGCTACTATCAAATGTCTGGTTTCAAGCCTGCATTACTTGCAGCGCAAAAGGCCGGTGATTTATTGTGTGCAACATTCGGAACAGGCCAGGGACAAAAAGATATCATCGCAGCCGGCACGCATGTAGGCATGGCTGCCACCAGTGTATTGGATCCCATGACCGACCTTTACCTGTTTACCGGCAATAAAAAATACCTTGACTTTTGTTACTATATCACCGCCAGTTTCGATGGTAAAAATGGCCCCCGCATCATTACCACACTTGATTCTATTGGCCGGGTTGATAAAACGGCCAATGCCAAAGCTTATGAAATGCTGTCCAACCTGGTGGGAATGATAAAATTATACAGGGTCACTGCAGATAAAAAATTCTTAGCGCCGGTGCTGGCCGCATGGAAAGACATCACGGAAAATCGTTTATACATTACCGGTACCACCAGTTCATTCGAGCATTTCCAGGACAACCATGTATTACCAGCTTCTGCGAAAGATAATATGGGCGAGGGTTGTGTAACTACCACCTGGTTGCAACTGAATTATAACCTGCTTTGTATTTTCGGTAAAATGGAATACGTGAATGAATTGGAACGTACGGTGTACAATCATTTAACGGGAGCCGAAAATCCGCAAACGGGATGCGTAAGCTACTATACGCCACTGATGGGAAAAAAAGGCTACGGTTGTAATATCACCTGCTGTATGTCGAGTGTGCCAAGGGGCATTGCAATGGTGCCGCTTTTTACAAATGGTAAAATAAATGGCGACCCGTCTTTTCTTTTTTACCAGCCGGGCGTTTATACAAGCACGCTTTCTGATGCAAAAAAAACAAGGGTTGAATTCGCCACAAAAACAATTTTTCCGGAAGATGGTAATGTTACCATCCAGGTTAACCCATCATCAGCAACAGCCTTTGAAATAGCGTTGCGTAAACCTTATTGGGCACAGGATTTTACAGTAAAAGTGAATGGCATAGCACAAAAGAAAACTGCCAACGACATTTTATTAGTCCGCAGAACCTGGAAGAAAGGAGATGTAATTGCTGTAAGTTTCTCCATGCCTGTAAAATTATTAGATGGAAACATCAGCTATCCCGGCTCCGTTGCATTTCAACGTGGACCGCAAGTGTTGGTATATGATAAAACAGTTAATACCATCGCCGCTGGAAACATAAACATAACCTCAGATTTTAAACTGCAAAATGCAAGCTTGGTATTGCCAAAGAATTGGATTGGCACACAAGCCTACAGGGTAAATGTTATAGCAGATGGTAAGCCGGAAAATATTATCCTGGTACCTTATGCAGATGCCAGCCAGGCAGGCGGTGAAGTAACAACCTGGCTTAAGAAAAACTAAGCATAGAATCAATCGCAATAATTACCTTTTCAAAATAAATTTACATGAACAAAAAATCTTTTTATTTAATCTTGCTGCTTATAGTTACTGTTTGCAATTCTTTCCAGGTACAGGCACAAACAGAACGCTTCATAAAAATTATCGTGTCTCCCGATCATGATGACTGGATTTACAAAACAGGAGAAACCGCAAAATTTGAGGTAACTGTTTTTAAAAACAATGTGCCACTCAAAAATGTAAAAATTTATTATGAAACAGGGCTCGAAAGAATGACTCCTTCGAAGAAAGACTCATTGGTATTAACGAATGGCAGAACAGTAATAGATGGGGGAACCTTACAACAACCCGGATTTTTAAGATGTATTGTAACCACTTCCTTTGAGGCAGTTACTTACCGTGGACTGGCGACTGCCGGCTTTGAACCATATTCCATTCAACCATATGCACAAATGCCTGCTGACTTCTTAAAGTTTTGGGAGAGCGGAAAAAATGAATTGGCCAAAACTCCCATGGATGTAAAAATGATTTTAATGGAGGAGCGCTGCACCGAAAATACCAATGTGTACCAGGTAAACCTGAGGGGTTACGGCAAAAATTCAAGATTGTACGGCATACTTTGTGTGCCAAAAAAAGAAGGAAAATACCCGGCCTTATTGAGAGTGCCCGGTGCAGGTATACGGCCTTATGCTGGTGAAACAGGCATAGCAGAGAAAGGGATTATTACTTTCGAGATAGGTATACATGGCATTCCCGTTACATTGGATGCACAGGTTTATACCAGTCTCAATGAAGGCGCTTTAAGCGGCTATCCCAATTTTAATGTTGATGATAAAGACAGGTTTTATTACAAACGGGTTTATCTTAATTGTGTGAGGGCAAATGATTTTTTAACCAGCCTTCCACAATATGATGGCAGCAATCTCGGTGTCGTTGGCGGTAGCCAGGGCGGGGCTTTATCAATTGTTACCGCTGCATTAGACAGTCGGGTAAAATGTCTTTATGCAGTGTTTCCCGCATTGAGCGATTTAACAGCTACATTAAATGGCCGGGTAGGCGGCTGGCCAAACTATTTTGATAAATGGAGCGTTGATTATAACAACAAGCCAGAGAAGATTGCCACACTCGGCTATTATGATGTAGTAAATTTTGCCAGGCAAATTAAGGTGCCTGGTATTTACAGTTGGGGGTTTAATGATGAAGTTTGTGCACCATCCTCTACATTTGCCACTTACAATGTTATTAAAGCAGCAAAGTCTTTAATTATTGTACCGGAAACAGGCCATTGGACTTACCCCGAACAAAATGAAAAATTGAACAACTGGATAGTACAGCAGTTGAAAAAAGAAAAATGATGAATAAGATCGAAGGGATGACGCAAGGATTTCTGTTACTGCATTTTTCATAAAGGTTTAAAAGCTTAGCTGCTTTAATATTATTAATCTACAGAATTCATGAAAATTTATACGATTACAAAGTTGTTTTTTGCATTAGTTATTTTAATATTCACTACAGGGTATGTAAGTAACGCACAGCAGTTAGACAGTAAAACAAGCTTCCCGGCACATCCACGATTATTGTTTTTAAACGGTCAGGAAAAGACTATTGCCGCCAATATAAAAAAGGATGGCTTCACAAAAAAAATTCATCAAACCATTATCAAAGAATGTGAGATAATAATCGGGCAGCCTCTGGTACAGCAAATAAAGATCGGCAGGCGTTTACTCGATAAATCAAGAACCTGTTTTTTACGGGTGTTTTACTTATCGTATGCTTACAGGATTACAAAAGAAGAAAAATATTTAAAAAGGGCAGAAGCTGAAATGCTGGCTGCTGCTGCCTTCACAGACTGGAACCCCTCACATTTTTTAGATGTGGGAGAAATGACTATGGCCCTGAGTATTGGATACGATTGGCTGTACAATGAATTACCTGTAAGTTCACGCACAATTATAAAAGAGGCCATACTCAAAAAAGGGATTGAGCCTTCTTTAGATAGCAGCCACAACGGCTGGCTAAAGGCAACCAACAATTGGAACCAGGTTTGCAATGCAGGTATTGCATACGGAGCAATGGCAACTTATGAAGATCACCCGCAACTTTCTGTGCAAATTATTAACAGGGCTATTACATCAATGGCTTTACCTATGCAGCAATATGCGCCCGATGGCGGCTATCCCGAAGGCTACATGTATTGGACATATGGCACCTCTTTTAACGTAATGTTTGTAAGCGCTTTGCAAGTGGCATTTAACGATGATTTCGGGCTTACGTCAAAACCTGGCTTTACACAAACAGCTTCTTTCCTTGAACATCTGTCCGGTACTTCGGGAAACCCATTTAATTATTCAGACTGCTCAAATTCACGTCAATTTAATCCGGTTGTTTTTTGGTTTGCAAAGCACAACAAGGATGCTACTTTACTATTTGTGGAGCAGAAAAGTTTGACCGGCAACGACCTGATTAAAAATCGGTTGTTGCCAGCCGTTATGATTTGGGCTAAGGGAATAGCGATGGATAAAATTACCCCGCCCAATAAAAATGTATGGGTAAGCCGCGGGGCTAACCAGGTTGCCGCAATGCGTACTTCATGGACCAATCCTGCAGCTATTTATGTAGGGTTCAAAGCTGGTTCGCCTTCAGCAAGCCATGGTCACATGGATGTGGGTTCTTTTGTAATGGATGCCGATGGTGTAAGGTGGGCTATGGATTTAGGTATGCAGGCATATGAAACGCTGGAATCAAAAGGAGTTGATTTATGGAATATGAAACAAAATTCACAGCGCTGGCAGGTATTTCGCTACAACAATTTTGCGCACAATACACTGGCAATAAATAATCAACTTCAATCGGCGAAAGGCGTTGCTGTAATAAACAATTTTTCTTCTAAACCCTCTTATCTGAATGCAATAGCTGATTTAACGAAACTGTATGACAGTTCAGTGTCAAAGTTGATCCGTGGTGTTGCTATCATTAATGAAAAGTTTGTTGTTATCAGAGATGAGGTGGAAACAAATTCAGATTCAGTAACCATTCGCTGGAGCATGGTAACGCAAGCCAAAGTGAAAATTATAAATGACAGTAGTGCGCAATTAATAAAAGATGGGAAGCAACTTTTGTTAAATATACAGTCGCCTTTTAAATCAGTACTGCGTACATGGGGCACTTCGCCCACCACCAATTATGACGCAAAAAATCCAGGCACGTTGATCGTGGGCTTTGAAGTAAAATTACCGCCCAACACCAAAACATTTTTAAATGTTTTACTGGTGCCAAAGAACAACAATAATAAAGTGAACCGCAACATACAAGAATTGGTTCTGTGGCCTAATGACTAAATCCTTTTCTGAAATATTCTTAAGGTTATGTCAAATAGCTATCAATACAAATGAAATGTAAATCAAAAACTATTTTAATTAAGCCATGCTATATCGAAATTTATATTTAAGCAACCCAACCAATATTTTATTCATTATTTTTTTTATAAGCAGCCGGCGACACACCCATTTGTTGTTTAAACAATCTTGAAAAATAAAACGGATCGTCTATACCCACCCTGGAAGCCACTTCATTAATTCTTAAATCGCTGAAATGCAATAGCTGGCACGCTTGCTGAATGCGTAGGTGGTTAAAGTATTCAATAGGCGCATACCCCGTATCGTGTTTAAATTTTCTGCTAAAAAAAGAAACAGAAAGATTGGCGGATTGGGCAATATTATCCAGCGAAACTGTATTAGAAAGATTTTTTTGCATGAACGAAATAGCTTTATCAGTGGCATTGGATATTTGAACAGGTAAATTTTCTTCATGAAATTGCTCGGGTATGATGAGCGTAGCCAAATAGTAGTGAAGTAAACAATTAGCAAAAAGGAAATTGGATGCACTATAGCCTCTTAAAAAAGTATCCGTTATTTGTTTAAAAATATTATTTCTTTCTTCAGAAAAATTAACCTTCAGTGCTTTGCCTGTTTTTTCTTTATCCATAATAGCCGTTACAGCTTCATTGGATTTTTTACCCTGAAAGTGAAACCAATAAATCGTCCAGGGGTTTTTGGCATTGGCCCCATGCCCGGTTTATGTGGCTGAAATATCGCCTGCGCCCATGCGGGGAAGGATGGTTTCTTTCTACCAATTATCTATTGTTATTGGAATACTGCTTGCATATTTATCCAACTATTTATTGTTGAATGCGGGCGAAAATAACTGGCGCTGGATGTTTTCATCACAATCTTTTCCATCCCTTTTATTTTTTTTCGGGCTCTTTTTTGTGGCAGAAAGCCCCCGATGGCTGATAGGAAAAAAACGCATGAACGATGCCTTTGCTATTTTAAGCCGGATAGGTGGAAAAAATTATGCTGATGAAGAAACGAAGCAAATAGATAGGAGCTTTGCACATAAAACCACGGAGCGAATAAGCAGCTTATTTACAAAAGATGTGCGGTTCATCATTTTTATCGGCGTGGTGGTAGCTGTATTTTCCCAGGCGGTGGGTCAAAACTCTTTATTTTCTTATGCGCCGGTTATTTTTAAACAGGCGGGTATGGCCGAAGATTCTGCCTTTTTGCAATCCATCATTCTTGGGCTAATCAATTTTATTTTTACGTTTGTGGCAATTTACAGTATTGATAAAATAGGGCGAAGAACCTTGCTGCTGTATGGCTCCATGCTGTTGTGCCTGGATGCGTTGGCGCTGGCGCTATGTTTTTATTTCAATGCCTCAGGATATTTAACCCTGGTTTTTGTACTTGGTATTATTGCTATTTATGCAGCCACTTTAGGTCCGGTAACCTGGGTACTGCTATTAGAAATTTTCCCTAACCGGCTAAGAGGAAATGCCATGTCATTAGCTACTTTAAGTTTATGGATTGCCAATTTCTTCACCACTGCATCATTTCCCGTGCTTAAATCGCAATTTGGTTTACACACAACATTTGCCATCCATGCAGGTATATGCCTGTTGTATTTTGTTTTCGTAAAACGAACCATACCGGAAACAAAGGGGAAATCGCTGGAGGAGATTGAAAATAAATTGGTAAGGAAATAGTAAGCCTTTTAAATGCAGCGCATATCCACTAACGGTTATTTAATCACTTTCATGGGCAAAATCAATACACGCTTTCTCCTTATAAAAACTGTGACGCTGTTTACGGTACTTTACTTAATGGTATTTTAAAAACAAACATCAATGTCCCTGCATTTGCAAAAAAGCTTTTACTGCAAATGATTGTCAGCAAAGCCTGTTTTTATTTTCGATGATGAACTGCTCAAATGTTTTAGGTGGTTTATGAATGATACTTTGTACACAGTCTGAAACTGCGGGTTCTTTTTGGAACCTTGGAAAATAATGTAGCATGATCATTACTAAAATAAACATGGATGGCATTTTTTCTTTTCTTTTGGTGATATAAAAATGAAGCAGGCCGGGAGAAATGTATTTGATTTCTGTATTAAGTCCGGTACTCAGTTTTATGGCCATTTCCGCAAAGGTTAGCTTCTCGTCGCAAGTCAGTTCGTATGATTGATTGAGGTGCTTTTTTGTTTCCGTAAGTATTTTGGCAGCAACTTCCCCAATGTCTGTTACATCAATTAAAGTAAATTTTGCATTTCCTGCGGGTAAAAATATTCGCTGATTCTTCACCAGTTCATCATGCAAAGTGGTGCTAAAATTTTGCATAAAATAGGCAGGTCTCAAAAATGTAAAAGGGATCTTACTTTCTACAATTAACTTTTCAATTTTATGATGAGGAATTATCTTACTGTTCTCAACGCCTTGAACAGATAAAAATACAATATGCTGAATGCCGGATTGCACAGCTACTTCAAGCAGTGGCTTAAAATATTTTTTAACATTGGAAATCTGTGGGGGCCGCAGCAGGAAAAGAATATCACAATTTTCAAAAGCTGGTTTAAAGGATTCAACATCAGCAAAATCGAAAAAGGATAGGTTAACATTGTAAATGCCTAATCCCTCTTTGTCCTTTTCTATATTCCTGGTGCCAGCGTATATTTCAAACGGATGATCTAATTTTTGTAAAGCTTTAATTACTTCAAGGCCAACATTTCCTGTGGCACCTGTTATTAGAATTTTTTTCATAAAAGTAGAATAAATCGTGTCTGAATGGGCAAACGGTCACTTTATAAGTTCGTTTTGAAAGATATTGAATAATTTTTAAACAGATAATTGGCGGTTCGTAAAAATGTTTCTAACTTTATCTATGTAAAATGTAATTTCAATAATAATGAATTAGTGTTATTTCCTGAATGCCCTTTTAACCTGATTGTGTAACCGGATGTTAAATGAAAAAAATCTTCCACTATTTTTCTTCGGTAAATAATATCCAAATGGGAATTTAGAAGGGTGATGGGCAGACCTGATACATGAAATTGAAACCATTTTATTTACAAATATTTACCTGGTTTATGATAAAGATGGCACCATCCAAAAATTAAATGTAAAAAGGATTGATCGGATCCGGGATATATGGTTTTTCAGCCATCCCCATCCCAGACTAATTTGTATTGATTGCTGAAGCCTCATTTATCCAGTTAAATAAATAATAACATATGTGGTCTACGTATTGGTAAACCTGTTCGCTTTTTTTGAAATCCTTATAACTGGGTTAAAAATTAAAGAGAACATCGGGATTAAAAGCGACGAAAAACTTGATTAATTTTAGCAAAGCACCCCGTTGTTGAAAGGACACAGGTTTGTGGAAAGGACCATTGACTTATTGAATTAAAGATAGCTGCCGGTGGTCATTATTGAAAACCACCTGAAGAAAAAAATCAACTCCGATGAAAGAATCTCTGCATTCACTCGATTATACCGCCATTGTAATTTACATGTTATTGATGGCAGGCATCGGTTTGTTCCTCGGTAAATTTGTAAAGAACATCGGTGACTACTTCAAAGGTGGTAACTCCATTCCATGGATTTCCGGGGCCATCAGCAATTTCATGACCAAGTTCAGCACATTTATTTTTGTGGCCTATGCAGGGATAGCCTACAGTAATGGTATGATTGCGATCACACTAATATGGAGCACGGTGCTACCTGCTTTGGTTGGCGCTGCAATTTATGCCAAACGCTGGCGGCGGGCGGGTATCAGCACGCCGATGGAATACCTGGAAACAAGGTTCAGTCCAGCCGTTCGCCAGGTTTTTTCCTGGTCGGGTGTAGCTTTTAAAATACTGGATAACATGATCCGATTATATGCATTGGGGCTATTTTTAAAAACGGCCACCGGCATGAGCCTGCAATCATCCATCCTGTTGTGCGGCGTGATTGTAGCAGTATACACCATTGCAGGCGGGTTATGGGCCGTTGTAATTACCGATGTGGTACAATTTGTAATCCTGATTGTGGCTACGCTTATACTTGTTCCATTAACCATCACCGCAGCAGGCGGTCTGCAAAATTTAGTAAAAACTATTCCCGAACATTTTACCTGGAACAGTGGTGAAAAGGGAATGCCTTTATTCATCATGGTATATTATGTGATGATCCTGATAAAATATAGCGGCAACTGGACTTTTATACAGCGGTTTTATAGCGTAAGGGATGAAAAAGCTGGTAAAAAGCAAGCCCTGTTAAGCGCCGCATTATTCTTTATTTTCCCCATCATTTTCCTCTTCCCTTCCATTGCAGCCAGAGCTATTATACCCAATCTTGAAAATCCCGAAATGGCTTATGTAAGTGTGAGTTTGAAGTTGTTGCCACAGGGCATTATGGGCCTGATGGTGGCAGCCATGTTTGCCGCAACCATGAGCGTGTTAAGCGGCGAATACAATGTAACTGCCGGGGTGTTAACCAAGGATATATACCAGCGGATATTTAAGAAAAATGCAACCGATAAAGAATTGTTATGGGTGGGCAGATTAATGACTTTATTTCTTGGTGCCATGATTACCGTAGGCGCTTTGTATGTTGGAGGGTTTGGCGGCGCATTTGAAGCCAATAAATTATTCACCGGTTTGTTTGCCTTACCCATGACGATTCCTTTGATACTTGGTTTGGTATTGAAAAAACCACGCCCATGGGGAGCACTGGCCACGGTTGTTATAGGTATCATCACCGGGCTGATATTATACTTCAATAAAGATATCAGTTGGCAGGCAGGTACCCTCATCGAAATAGTGGTTTGCGTATTTATCTTTGTCGTATCGGGATTCATTAAAAGTAAGGATATTGCTTACCTGGGAAGGGTTACCGCCTTTTTTATAAAATTAAAAACGCCCATAAGGGAAGAAGATAAGCCCGTAATAAATGTCAGTTTCCAGCGCTCCATGAATAAATTATATGCGATTGCTTTATTGGTTACTGGTTTATTATTTATGGTAATGAGTGTACCATCGCTTAGTAATACAAGTGGTATTTCTTCTTTTGTTGCAGGCATCATTTGTTTGTTGCTTGCCCTGATTATGTGGAAGATCAACAATAAAAAATCATCAATAGTAATAAACAAAGAAGCTGGTATAGAAATCTCTAACCCAGTAAAAAACAGTTTCGAATGAAACCATTTCCGGATGATAATTTTTTATTGAAGAACGAAACAGCGGTAAATCTTTATCATACCATTGCAAAGGACTTGCCGATAGTGGATTATCACAATCATTTAAATCCACAGCAGCTTGCCATCAATAAAAAATTTGATGATCTAGCCGCCTTATGGATCACCGAAGATCCGTATAAACACCGGGCCATGCGCATCAATGGCATACCGGAAGCAGGCATTACAGGTAATGCCACTGGTAAAGAAAAATATTTGAACTGGGTAAAAACATTTCCCAAAACAATGGGTAACCCACTATACCACTGGACCAGTCTTGAGCTTAAACGGGTATTTGATATTGATGAACCTTTGTCAGAAAAAAATGCAGAAAGGATTTGGTCAACCTGCAATAGTCTATTAGCTGGAAATAGTTTTGGGGCAATGGATATATTGTTGAAATTTAAAACGGAAACTGTATGTACTTCCGATGATCTGCTGGATAATCTTGAAGCGCACCAGCAAGCAACGAAGAAAAATATTGGCATAACTGTTTTACCTACCCTGCGGGCAGATTCAATAATTGCATTTAACAACCCTTCGTACGCTGCCTGGTTAAATAAATTAGAAGCAGAGGTAGCATTTCCTATCACTTCACTGGAGGATTATCAAAATGCGATCATACAAAAGCTGGATACTTTTAATAATGCCGGATGCCGGTTGGCAGATGTTTCTTTGGATGCCGGTTTTAGTTTTATACCAACCGCCAAAGCAAATGCATCAGTAATTTTTGATGAATTTTTGCGTTCCGGATCGGTAAGCGATCATGAGCTGGTAAGCCTAAAATCTTACCTCTTATTTTTTTTGGGTGCTGAGTACCAACTGCGAAATTGGGTGATGCAGTTGCACATCGGTGCACAACGTTTTACAAGTTCCCGTTTAAGAATGCTGGCCGGGCCCGCAGGTGGATATGCTACCATTGGAAAAGCATGTGATATTAATTCACTTTGCCTGTTGCTGGATACTTTGGAGAAGGAAGATTGTCTTCCTAAAACCATCCTGTTCACGTTAAACCCGGCAGACAATGCTGCTTTCGCCACTTTAACAGGCTCCTTTTCAGCCGATGGTGTGCCCGGTAAAATACAGTTTGGTCCGGCATGGTGGTATAACGATCAATATGAAGGCATCCGACAGCATTTGCTATCATTATCTTCTTATGGGTTACTAAGCCGCTTTGTGGGTATGACCACAGATTCGAGAAGCATCCTTTCCTTTTCACGGCATGAGTATTTCCGAAGGATACTGTGTAACATGGTTGGAACATGGGTAACTGAAGGCGAATTGCCCAATGATGAGGAGCTCATCGGACAGTTAATAAAAGATATTTCTTATAACAACTCTTTACATTTCATTTTTAATAAATAAATAATGGCTTTAATAGAATCGAGTAAAAAAATTGCAGTGATCACCGGCGCCGGAGGAACCTTATGTTCTGAGATGGCAAGGGCGCTGGCAAAGCAGGGCATGAAGGTAGCCCTGTTGGGAAGGGATATTGAAAAACTAAAAATTGTTGAAAACCAGATTAAGGAAGCGGGTGGCATCGCCATTTCAGTTAGTACAGATGTAGCCAACCTGGCAGCAGTAGAAAATGCAAGGAATGTAATTGTGAAAGAATTGGGGTTTTGCAATATTCTCATCAACGGTGCAGGTGGCAATCAAACGCAGGCGGTAGCAACCATCAATGAATTTGATCCAAAAGAACTGAACGAACCGGAAGAAGGGTTCCGTGGTTTCTTTAACCTGGATATGCCGCTGTTTCAAAATGTGATTGAAGTAAACACCATGGGCACGGTAATACCCTGTAAAGTTTTTGGTAAAGACATGGCTGAAAATGGCGGTGGTAGTATTGTAAACATAGCTTCTTTAAACAGTTACAAGCCGCTGTCGAGGGTGGCGGCGTATGCCATGGCCAAGGCCGGTATTGCCAGTTTTACACAGTGGCTGGCTACCTATTTGGCACCGGCGAATATCAGGGTAAATGCAATCGCACCGGGGTTTTTCCTGAATGACAGAAGCAGGCAACTCCTGACGACACCAGATGGTGGATTTACCGAACGGGGTGCATCTATTATGCGCCAAACACCCATGAAACATTTTGGCGAAGCGCATGAACTCATCGGCTGCCTTAACTGGCTTATTGATGATGCAGGGGCGGGCTTTGTAACAGGCATCGTGGTGCCGGTTGACGGAGGATTTCTTGCAAATGCAGGTATATGAATATTTTAAAAAAATTTATCACTATAAAATTTAATACCATGAGTGTGGATCAGTATAAAAAAGAAGTGGGTATGATGAACCTTGAAAAGTTGATCGAAACCAGGGAAATGAACTCAATGACCGATTTCCCGATTGATGATAAAGAATTACTGCTGCGTTTTGAACAGTTGTACACCGGAGCAGTAAACGATGTGTTGCGTGAATTTTGTTTACTCGACCAGGCACTGCCAGGCCATATTATTCCTTTGCGGGAATATAGAACTGTGGCCGGTTTTGCCTTTACCATCAAGAGCGCACCCAATGTGCTCATAAGCGGCGAAATGGAATTTCGTGTACAGATGCTGGACGAACTGGGCGAAGATGCGTTTGTAATGTGGGATACAACGCAGGATGCAAAAGCCACTTTATGGGGCGGAGTAATGACTGCCACGGCCAAAGGAAAAAAAGTAAAAGCTGCATGTATAGATGGCGGCATCAGGGATACACACCAGATACTGGAAGCTGATTTTCCTGTGTTTTACAAATACCGCATATCCAACGGAAGCCTGGGCAGGTGCCTTATTACGCATTACCAAATTCCAATTTTAATTGGCAGCACCATCATCAAGCCCGGCGATATAGTACTCGGTGATATTGATGGCGTGTTGGTAGTACCCAGGGATATTGCTTATGAAGTTTTGATAAGAGCAGAAGAGATTAAGGAAAATGAAAAGAAGATATTTGGCTGGGTAAAAGAAGGGCAAACGGTGCATGAAATAACTGAAAAAGGCGGATACTTTTAATGGGGATAATGAAAATTAAATTTGCGCCTTAATAGCTTATGCTTATTTGCGTAAAATGCACTAATGTATGAAACTAAGTTTTTTATTTTTTGGCAACAAACCCGATGAGAAGTGGCAACTGGCCAGCCAGATGGGCATTCGCTATGCCATTGCAAAATTGGCACCCGAAATAACCGGCGAAATGCCACCATGGGATTTTCAATCTTTAAAAAACTCCAGGGATATTTATGAGGCAAATGGGTTTACCTTGTATGGCCTTGAAGGCGATCAGTTTGATATGAACCGCATTAAATTTGGACTTGCAGGAAGGGATGAAGATATTGAACTGTATAAAAAGATGCTGGTAAATATGGGGCAGTTGGGTATCCGGTTATTGTGTTACAATTTTATGGCGGGCATTGGCTGGTATCGCACCAGCACAGGCATTCCGGAAAGGGCGGGGGCGCTGGTAAGTGGCTTTGATAGTTCCGTTGCAAACGAACAACCCTTTACAGAATTTGGTGAAGTGAGCACAGAAAAAATCTGGGAAAATTATCAGTATTTTATTCAACAGGTAATACCGGTAGCAGAGCAGGCAGGAGTTATGATGGCGCTGCACCCCGATGATCCGCCGGTAAGCCCACTTAGGGGAATAGGCCGGATTTTTATAAATGCAGCGGGAATAAGAAAGGCTCTTGCATTAAGCAACAGCAATGCACATGGGCTCACTTTTTGCCAGGGAACTTATACTACCATGGGTGAAAATGTAAAGGAACTAATAAAAGAATTTGGTAATAGCGGGCGCATTCATTTTGTACATATCCGGGATATTGAAGGCAATGCCAATTCATTCAGAGAAACATTTCACGACAATGGCCCAACAGATATGGTGGCGATGTTCAATACCTATAAGGCCATCGGTTTTACCGGGCCGCTTCGTTCAGATCATGTGCCTACAATGGCTGGAGAAAGTAATGAGCAGCATGGTTATGCCATGAAAGGAAATTTATTTGGTATAGGTTATATGAAAGGCATTATGGAAGCCCTCAACATAGCAGTTGAGTAAAACAAATGTTTATTCATACTTAACCCTTATTAATTTTTGTAGTAAAAAAAGGGCGAGGCTCACCTGTTAGATTATATAATTAAACCAACACAGGAAATGGCAGCATTCGTTAAAAGTGGATTTGGTAGAGTTGAAGTTATTATAAATGTGTCATCAGCTTTTGCCGGATGATAAACTTTTAAAAGACAATTTAATATTCAATGATGAAACTTATTATAATAAACAATTCGGAAGCAAAAAATACATATTTAATAAATGGTAAACGACTGATTTATGCAGCATGCTTTCTGTTACTTGCGTCTGGAAATTTAAATGTGTTTGCACAAAAAACAGATACTTCAAAAAACAGGGTGGTTACCGATATCAAAATTGCTTTGCCCTACATAGGTACAATAAAACCCCGTACCACAAGTGAAATTGAATCTTCCAACTGGATCCTCGGCTGCGAAACCCTTGACAGGGATATGGCAGACTATGAGCAATACAAGGAATACATTGCCCCTTTGGGGATTAAACGTTTACGTATGCAGGCGGGATGGGCGAAAACAGAAAAAATAAAAGCTGTTTATGATTGGGCATGGCTGGATAAAATTATTGATGATGCTGCAAAAAGGGGTTTCCAGGTTTGGCTGGAAACATCTTATGGCAATTCGATTTACGAAGGCGGCGGCGGTATAAATTTAAGTGCAGGGATACCCAATTCTACAGAGGCATTAATGGCCTGGGACCGCTGGGTATCAGCTTTGGTAAATAGATACAAAAGCAAAGTGAAAGACTGGGAAATATGGAACGAACCTAATTTTGGTGACAACGACATCAATAGTCCAGAAGCGGTGGCAGCCCTGAATATCAGAACAGCGAAAATTATAAAAAAGATCCAGCCTGCTGCTAAAATTTCCGGCCTGGCAATGGGGCATATCAACTTGGATTATGCCGATGCTTTTTTTAAAGCGATTCATAAAAAAGGCAAGATGCATTTGTTTGATAATATGACCTATCACGACTATGTATATAATCCCGACGCTAATTACGGGCATATTGCGGAACTAAGAAAAGTATTGGATAAATATGGGCCCAAAGTAAAACTTCGCCAGGGCGAAAACGGCTCTCCTTCTTTTGGTGGTTTTGGACGAGGGGCATTGGGCGACTACGAATGGACGGAATTGACGCAGGCAAAATGGAATATCCGGAGAATGCTGGCAGACCTGGGCCACGACATCGAATGCAGTATTTTGGGCATCATTGATATGAATTATCCTAAGACAGGCCCCATTACAAGGTTGAATGTAAAAGGGATCATTGAATCAGATTCAACTAAAAAGGCACTTAGGCCCAAGATGGCTTACTACGCCATGCAAAACGTTGCGTCCGTTTTTGATCATTCGCTGGTACGAATAAAGAGGTTGGAGCCTACCTATAATATCAACTCAAAAAATCACGCTAATAAAAATTTATATAATAAAAGCACAGACAGGAGCATTTCAGTGTATGGCTATCAACATGCCACTACAAAGAAACAATTGTATGCTATCTGGAACGATGAGTTTATCCCAACCGACAGCAACACTACCAGGAAGATCAGTTTTACTTTTTTAAATGGAAGTTTTGACCAGCCTGTATATGTTGATATGATTACAGGAAATATTTATGATATCCCCGCTGAAAAATGGAGTAAGAATGGAAACAAGTATATTTTTAAAGACATTCCTGTTTATGATGCGCCCATTTTAATTGCTGATAAAAGTCTTATTAATTTATAACCAATAAAAATTACAAATAAGCCTGCATGTACTATTTCTATTGTTAAGTTTAACATCGGGAAAATATTAATGTTCGTGGAAGTTCTATAGAAAATATGTTGACGTTACAATTTACAAAATCATACAAAATTCTGATTTGATTCAAAATTAAATTTGGTTAAATGTAATGCTCATTAAATATTTTAAGAAGAAATTTAAACGAAATTTTATAAAATTTAAACACAGCTTTAATTACCATAATTTCAATTTTAAATAAACTAAAAATGCTTTGAAATTAAATTGGCATTTGTATATTAACCAAATAAAAAATACAATGAAATTCATTAACAGTATTGGTTACATAATTACCATATTGCTTATTACTTCCTGTTCAAATAAGATCACACAGTCTTTCAGCCAGCAGGATATTTACGCAAAAAAGTATGTAAAGAAAATCATGCGAAAGACTTACGACTGGCAAGCAGCCAATCCAGTAAACATCAATGATATGAATGTAAATGACTGGGCTCGGGGCGCATTTTATGCAGGAGTAATGAGAGCATACGGGGTTACAAAAGACGACACATACCTTGATGGTGCAATGCAGTATGGTGAAACTTCGCAGTGGAAAGCCGGAAAAAGATTTCGTCATGCCGATGATTTAACAAAAGGGCAATCTTTTTTAGATATTTATGCGGTAAAAAAAGACCCTAAAATGTTATCAGGAATAAAAGAACGTATTGATTCTTTGATAGCCACTGCCATACCAGGCAGGGATGATTGGTGGTGGTGCGATGCTTTGTTTATGGAGCCGCCGGTGCTGGTACGTTTAGCGGAAATAACCGGTGATGCCAGGTATAATGACTATTTGAATACGATGTGGTGGGATGCAACAGACTTTCTTTTTGATAAAGAAGAAAACCTTTATTACAGGGATAAAGGTTTCTTTGATAAAAAAGCGCCCAATGGAAAAAAAGTCTTTTGGTCAAGAGGCAATGGATGGGTAATGGGGGGGCTGGTGCAGGTGTTGGAACGGCTGCCGAAAAACAATCAATATTATCAGCGATACCTGGACTTGTATAAAAAGATGGCAGCAAAGCTTGTAACACTTCAGCAGCCAGATGGCCTATGGCGTGCAAGCCTCTTAGATCCTAACGAAGTGCCTGTGATGGAAACCAGTGGTTCATCCTTTTACACATTTGCCCTGGCCTGGGGAATTAATAATAATCATTTGGATCGTACAGCTTATTTACCTGCTGTTTTAAAAGGCTGGAAAGCTTTAACAGGCGCAGTTACACCTGAGGGAAAACTTGAGTACGTGCAGCAGATTGGAGCAAAGCCCGAAAGTGTGAAACAAAGCGATAACCAGGAGTATGGTACAGGTGCATTTTTAATGGCTGGTACAGAGATGCTGAAACTTTAATGTTAGGGGCAGGATCATCTTTTTAATTTTTTTAATTAAATAATATCTACATATTCCTGCTTACAGGGTGCTCAATTGTAGCTACCAATTTTGGACTGTCAAAAAGATTATCAAGTCCTGTCAAAATCAGGTTGGCAATAAATAAGCCTTACCTTTCTATAAAGCTTTGGGAGAGTTCGCGGGTTCTAATGGCGGACCCTCTGCTTGTAAGCAGCAGAAGCTTCAAAGCAATAGCGTGTTTATCTTTTGCATCGGTGCCGGCAGTGCTAATTGTTTGTATACTGCCGTTATGCGTTCCATTTTATGTTTGGCATGCAGGTAGCCGGTATGTTGCAGTTTTACAAAATATTTTGGTAGGATAATCTGTTCTAAACGCCGTAAAAATTTGCCGTGATTTAGCCTCATTAGTTTTTGCATATTACCGTCCGTATAAACTTTATATTCAAAACTGATGTGGCCATCATCTTTGTGCAAAAAACGGTGTGCAGTAATGGCTACCATGTGTATATAGCGCCCTTGATGAAAGTAAATAAGAATAAGTAATTAGGAAAATTAAAAAACAGCATAGTTTCTTTATTTATAGATACTATACACGCAATAAATATTTTACAAAAAAATACATGATTATTTTAATCAAAATATTTTACCGGAAATCAAAGACAGAACTTT
>Ga0335397_10000624_pt1 | contig 46649 bp, 47 predicted proteins | sample MAT04_FD_205740 | JGI IMG/M metagenome (GOLD analysis project Ga0335397, IMG submission 205740) | Freshwater microbial communities from Lake Fryxell liftoff mats and glacier meltwater in Antarctica - MAT-04 (spades assembly) (version 2) ... | reverse complement strand
CGTGATGGCGTTCATGCCGGTACACCTCAGTCCGGCTGCGGAGAATCAACTCCAGCCGCTGAGCATCGGCGACGGCAGCCGGTGGTCGTTCGTCAACAGTCAATGGAAAGACACGGCGGACGGCGGAATCGCTGGCGAGCGCACCGGGGATGGCGACGGCCTGCAAGGATACTGTCTGGCGTTTCTCAAGGATCGGGCGTATGCCGATCTCGAAGCGACGTTCACCGTGCGGATGAATACAAATCATGCGGATCAGGGGTTGATCGTTCGCGCGCAAGACCCCACCCATTTCGCGATGATTCACTTTCCGCAGACCGGCCAGCAGTACCGGGCCCAACATTTCTGGGTGGCATTGTCCATCGCCGACGGCTCGGGCTTCTTGCGGATCAAGCAACTGGCGATGGTTCCCCGGGTGGCCAGCAATCCGTTTGGAATCGCGCATCAGGCACGCGTCAAAGTGACGGAGGATCGCTATCAAGTCTGGATCAACGGCTATCCCGCGCTGGATACGCGGGACGACACATACACATCCGGGCGGATCGGGCTGTCCGGTTTCACGTCGTTCTCGCATGGCCGAGTCGCCGTGACGGGAACCGCTGTCGAGGCGAAAGGATGGGATGAGACGATTCCCCAAGTGAAGAACTGGTTCACTCCTTTCCCGAACGTGCCGGACAAACAGGGATCGGTCAGTCTGGCACGGGCAGCAAACGGGGACGTGTTATGTGTCTTTGCGGCAGGCATCAAAAGTGCCGATTTCTCGAACCAGGGTCGTTACCTGGGCCGCTCACGCGATGGGGGTTCGACGTGGACCGTCGAGCCGGCACCAAAGAATCTGACGGGCGATCTCCAACGCCTGCACGATGGCCGACTGGTCAGCGTTGCGTTAGCGCATGGTCAAGGGGCGTGGTCCGAGTCGCCAGACAACGGAGCGACCTGGTCCGAACCGGTGGCCATTACCGCGAGCGAACCCTGGCCCGCTGATCCTGCGAAGATCGAGACGGCTTCACCCTTGGAATTGCAAGATGGCACGCTGATCCGCTTCGGAATCGGCCGGCATTCGACCTGGACCGAACCCGTGACGAAATGGGGAGCCGTTCATTGCCAGGCGTTTTCCACCCGCAGCACCGACGGCGGGAAGTCGTGGTCAGTCCCGGCGAATTTGGACGCCACGGACCGCAACGACATGGGCAATCTTGATCTCACCGAAGCGGTCGGGTTTGAGACCGCCGACGGCAAAATCATGTGCCTTATCCGTCCGATCTACTCTCCCTGGATGTGGGAGACATGGTCGGAAGACCAAGGCCGGAGTTGGAGTCCGTGTGTCCGCGGTCCGTTTCCGGGGTGGGCCCCTTCCGCGCCAGTGAAAACAAAATCGGGCGTGGCGCTTTTCCCCACACGTTTCCCCGGCGTCACCCTGCATCACACGCGTGATGATGGCATGACGTGGGATGATGGGGGTGGCGGAACTTACATCGATAGCTCCATCTGGGCGATGGGTGGTCTGCTGGAAGTCGAACCGGATGTGATCTTGTTCGTCTATATGGACAGTTGGATGACCAAGTTGCGCGCACAGTTCATTCGGGTGACAGACAAAGGTTTGATACCCGTGCAGCGCTGATTGATGCCATTCAGACAAGAAAAAAGACCGTTATGAGCAATGCAACTCGATTCCCAATGCTAGACCGGGATTTGACTCGGCGTGGTTTTTTGCGAACCACCGTGACCGCCGCGGGAATTTTGAGCCTGCCACAACTGATGCAATGGCAGGCGCAGGCTGCGACCGGAAAGAAGCGGTCGCTGATTTTGTTATGGCAAGATGGCGGCCCGACCCATTTTGAGACCTTCGATCCTAAGCCCGATGCCCCCAGCGAATATCGCGGGGAACTGGGGGCGATCTCCACCACATTGCCCGGTGTCAACTATTGCGAAGTTCTCCCCCGGCTGGCCCGGCTCGCGCATCGCACTTCCATCATCCGCTCGCTGCATCAAACATCATCAGATCATCTCGTCGGCTCGCACAATGTGCTCACGGGTTGGGATGACGAGACATTCCTCGGAAAGTCGCGCTATCCCGATTTGGGCAGCGTGATCAGCCGGATGCGCAGCGGCGCGGAAGAGACCGATGTGAAGCTCGGGGCTTCGACCGATGCGCGTCTGGCGAAAGGGATGAAAGGGGGCAGTCGCCGGGCCACGGGGCCGGATCGCAATGTCTTGCCGCAATACATCGACATCAGCAGCGGCCTGCATCGGGGTGGCCCGGCGTTTCTCGGTCCGGTTTACAGTGCGTTTCAAGTCGCGGGCGACCCCTCGAAGCCGGGTTTTGTGGTTCAGAATCTCCAGTCAGGTGGTTCCGGCGGACGGTTTCAAGGTCGTCTTTCCATGTTGGAACAGTTTGACCGATTCGATGAGGCGATTGATGCCGAGGCTGAAGCGTACGATCAAGTGCTAGCCTTGGGAGGCTACCGTCAGCAGGCGATTGATCTTCTGTCGGGGGGCGGCGCATCTCGGGCGTTCGATTTGTCGCGTGAGAAACCCGCAGTCCGCGAGCGCTACGGGCAGCATCTGTCGGGGCAACAATGCCTCCTGGCACGCCGACTGGTGGAAGCCGGGGTCGGCATGGTCGCGATTCGATATTCGCCGGACGGACGCGGAGATTACGACCGCACGCAGATCGGCTGGGATGATCATGCCGTGCATGGCAACATTTTCGAGATCATGCGCAAACGCGGGCCGCAGATCGATCAATCGATCAGCGCGCTGATTGAAGATCTCGATGATCGCGGGATGAGCGATGACGTGTTGGTTGTGCTGGTGGGCGAATTCGGCCGCACTCCCCGGATTCATGTTCACAAAGGCTGTCCCGGACGCGAGCATTGGGGGCCGGCCGGCTGCGCACTCGTTTATGGCGGAGGCCTGCAGATGGGGCAGATCATCGGCTCGACGAATGACAAGGGAGAACATCCCCGCGAACGGCCACTGAAATACCAGAGTCTGCTCGCCACCATTTATCGAGCTATGAGCATCGATCCCAGCCACACGTTTATCAACGAAGGGGGACGCCCGGTGCCAATCCTCTCGTCCGGGGATGCGATTTCCGAGTTGATGGGTTGACTCGAATTTCTGCATGTGAAAGTCCACTTGTTTCTCGGTACTGATGTTATGCATTTTCGTCTGACAGCTTGCATCATTCTGGTTGCGACGGCCCGCTGGCTTTCCGCGGACGATGCGTCCGACAGCATTGCGGACTTGATGCGACTCGGTGCGCGCATCGAACGGACGGCCGAGGGTGAACTCGCGGCTGTTGACCTGTCCGGTGCCGCGGGCGCGAACGCAGGTCTGGAGTCTGTCGCCCATCTGATCGACTTGCCCCGGCTAACGTTGCCCGCGCGCGTGGATGATGCCGGATTAAGCCTGCTGAAGCCCCTCACGCAATTGCGGGAACTCGATCTGCGAGCGCAACGGGGGGTGACGGATGTCGGCCTGATGCACCTCATACATCTGACAGGCCTGCGCAGTGTGCGACTGCCGCCACAGGCGGGCGATTCGGGGCTGACTTTTCTGACGAATCACCCGCAACTCGAACAGCTCGATCTCTCGCGCTGCATCCGATTGACCGACCAGGGCCTCGCCGCGCTGGACAAGCTCGAATCGTTGCGGTCGCTGAGCCTCGACGGGGATCGGCTGCTGACAGATGCGGGAATCGCTCGGCTGGGGCAACTGGCCCAACTCCAAGACCTGGACCTCAGTGGCACTGGACTGACCGACACCGGATTGGCTCATCTGCGGACCTTGACGAATCTCCGTTCGCTGCGCTTGGCGGGCACGAAAATCCACGGCGATGGACTGGCACATCTCGCATCATTGCCGCGTCTGGAAGCCTTGGACCTGGAGCAAACGACGCTGAATACGGGAGCGGTCGCCGCCTTGAGTTCAAACCGGCAACTTCGCTCGCTGACATTGCCGGCGGGCATGACCCGCGAAGCAATTGGCTCGTTACAGCCATTAGAGCAATTGGAAACACTGATTCTCTGCGATTCCGCGCTCGATGACGCGGGGATGGCGTCGCTGAGTTCCTTCCGTGCGTTATGCAAATTGCAACTCAACGGCGCCGCGATCTCCGATCAGGGACTCGCGCAGCTCAGCGAATTGACGGCCATCGAAGATTTGAATCTCACCAGCACGCGCGTCACCGACGAGGGCCTGGTCCATTTGAAGCCTTTGGTCAAACTGAATCGTTTATCGTTGAATGGTACCGCGATGACGATGAACGGCGTGATCCGCCTGTTCGTGAACGATCAGGGTCGGTCTATGGGGGACGCATTACGCGCGCTGGGCGTGGCGACGGTGAACCCTGAAGGCCAGATCGTGTCAATTGATGTCGCTGGGACCAATTTCGGTGATGAGGAGATGCGGCATCTTCCCCAGTTCACATCACTGACAGAACTGCACCTTGCCGCCACCAAAGTGACCGATGTCGGGATGACGCATGTGGCGCAACTGGCCACCTTGGAACGGCTTTACCTGGCGCAATGCCCCATCACCGATGCCGGATTGGCCCATGTCGCCGGGTTGCCCCGGTTGCGGGCGATCAACTTGTACGGCACAAAAATGACCAGCGCCGGCCTCGAACATTTGGCGAGATTGGACGAACTTCGTCTCCTCTCCGTGACAGACGTGAAATTAAAGCCCGCCATGGTGGATCAGTTGAAACAAAAGCTGCCGCGATTAAGCGTCTCGGACTACACGCCCGAGTAGGCGGCACATTGTCAGGTACGCGGATGACATGCTGTCAGAAAGCTGTTCCACATGAGACTCACGACTTGGTGTGGAGTCCGACTTTGAGATTATTTCGAATCTGCCTGAGCATCGCCGCGCTGTGCAGCCCGCTCACCGCCGCCGAGCCGGAGGAAAAGCCGGCGTTGTTGTACGTCGCGACCTACAGCCCTAACGATGGTGACGGCATTTTCGTCGGGACGTGGAATTCTCAAGCCGGTCGCGTCGACAATCTACGTCCGACCGGAAACTTGCGGTCTCCGGCGGCATTGGCCGCTCATCCCACGAGAAACTTCCTCTACGCGACCAGCGTGCTGACGGATGCGGCAGGGCAACTCGTTGGTGCCGTCGTGGCTTTCACGGTTCAGGAACAAGCCGGGGAACTTCACGAGATCGACCGGCGGCCGTCTGGCGGTAACGGGCCTTGCTATCTTTCGCTCGATAGCGAAGGGCGTTGCCTGCTGGTGGCCAACTGCGGGACCGCGACGCTGGCCTGTATCGAACTGAAATCCGATGGACGCTTCGGCAAATCGTCTTCCCTCATCTCGCATCAGGGGGAAAGTCGAAATTCGGAAGGCAAGCCGCAAGCCCATTCCATCCTGGCTGCGCCCGACAATCGTTTTGCGATTGCCGCCGATCTGGGACTCGACCGCTTGTTCGTGTATCAGTTGGAATCGGCGCAAGCCCGCATCACGCCTGCCCCCGTTCCCGGGGTGAATTTGGCAGCGGGGAGTGGTCCGCGACACCTCGCCGTGCATCCCGCAGGCAAGTTTCTCTACAGCATGAACGAACTGGGCAATACTGTGACGGCGTGCGCATGGGACGCCGCGACGGGTGAACTGCGAGTTCTACAAGAAGTGACGACACTCCCCAACCATTATCAGGGCGATAGTTACGCGGCGGACATTGCCATTCATCCCACGGGGCGCACCCTTTACACATCCAATCGCGGACACGACAGTCTGGCGACGTTCGAAATCGAGCTCGATACCGGCCTGCTCACCATGCTGGAATGCACTTCCAGCCGAGGCAAGTTCCCACGCTCGATAACGCTGGATGCAACGGGTCGGCACTTGGTTGTGGCGAATCAGAAGAGCGATCAGATTTCTGTATTTGCTGTGAACGCGCAAACAAGACGACTGGAAGCCGATGAGGGACGGATCGACGTTGCTCAACCTGTTTGCGTCAAGTTTTTATCACATCCTTGAGACCTGCCGTTTGATTGTGACAAATCACGTTCGCAGAAAAAATCACCAGATCCGCGTGAGACCGATTCAGCCCAGAGAAATTTCGTATGCCGCGTAAAATTCTGATGCCGATTGGTGATGGGACCGAAATCATGGACACCTTGTACCCAATCTTTCGCCTGCAGGAAGAAGGGTACGATGTGGTGATCGCCGGTCCCGAGGCGCGCTTGTATCATGGCGTAATGCACGAGATTCCGCCGGATGCGTCCATCCCCTGGGACATTACGCGCGAACAACCGGCGTATCATGTCCGCGCCAGCATCGCATTTCGCGATGTGCGGCCCGAGGAATATTATGCGGCGTTATTTTCCGGCGGTCGTGCTCCGGAATATCTGCGCTACGATGCGGACCTGATGTCGATCACGCGACATTTTTTCGAGGCGGGAAAGCCGGTGGCCATGCTCTGCCATGGAGTGGAAATCCCCGCCGCCGCGGGTTGCCTGCGGGGCCGCAAGGGGACTACGGTGCCGAAATGCGCGCTCGACATCACACAGTTTGGCGGAACCTATGTGGATCAGGATGTGGTGATCGATAAAAACCTGATCAGCGCCCGCGGCTGGCATCAGCACGCCCCATTCCTGCGAGAGTTCTGCAAGCTCTTGCGCGAGTGGGGATAGTTCAGTCCGAGTTTCGCATACCCGAGAACGCGACACCGCGACGAAAGATTTCCGCGTTCGTTAACGTGCCTCACTGGCTCGCTGCAACAGACGCAGTTCTTTCGGCAGCGGGAACGAGACGTGTTCTTCGCGGGTCACAGCCTCTTCCAGCGTGGCCCCGAAATGTTTCTGCAAATAGGCGATCACGTCTTGCACCACGATTTCCGGCGCGCTGGCACCGGCAGTGATCAGGACCGTCTCCACCCCCGCGAACCACGCCGACTGCAATTCGTGTGCTCCGTCGATCAGGTAGGCGGGCTTGCCGTAAGACCGGCCGATCTCTTCCAACCGCCGGCTGTTGGAACTGTTCTGACTGCCGAGCACGAGGACCAGATCGGATTGCGGAGCGAGTTGCGATACCGCGTGCTGGCGGTTCGTGGTGGCGTAGCAAATGTCTTCTTTGGCGGGGGCTTCAATCGCCGGAAACTTGTGGCGCAGCGCGCTGATCACCAACCCGGCTTCCTCGACACTGAGTGTGGTCTGCGTCAAGTAGGCGAGTTTGGCGTCGGAAGGAAATTCGAGCCGATCGACATCCGCAGCCGTTTCCACCAGCGTGATGCTTGCCGGGGCTTCGCCCATAGTGCCGATGACTTCATCGTGTCCGTCATGCCCGATGAGCACGATGTGATAACCGGAATTGGCGAATTTGATGGCCTCCAGATGGACCTTGGTGACGAGCGGGCAGGTCGCGTCGATGGTCTGCAGTTTCCGCGCGCGGGCCAGTTGCTTGACCGCCGGCGACACGCCGTGCGCGCTGTAGAGCAGCAGTGAGCCGACTGGGGCCTCGTCGATTTCGTTGACGAACGTCACCCCCTGTTTGGTGAATCGTTCGACGACATATTTGTTATGTACGATTTCGTGATAGACATAGATGTTCGGCCCGAACATGCGGATCGCCTCGTCGAGGCATTCGATCGCCATGTTGACGCCGGCGCAGAAACCGCGGGGGCTGGCCAGAAGAATCTTCATCACGAAATACGCTTCCTGCTGGGTGAAGAACGGATTGTCACGGGATTATAGCAGATCGCGCGGATTCAGCAGTAGAGTTCATCGCGTTGTGTGTGCCCATTTTCCCTGGCGCAATCTGGGAGGTTTTGGCAGACTGGAGGAGTGTTGAATTCTTTCTCCAGTCGGATGCCGATTATGGACGAGATGCCGAAGGTGAATGCGGACGGGTTGTTACCGGTGGTGCGGGAGCAGATCGAGGAGGCGGTGAAGAAGATCATGCAGGCCGTCAACGACGCGCCGCCGGGGGAACTGATCACGGCGAGCGAGGAGGCGGCCCGCGACATTGGGCACGAACTCACGCGGGCCATTTACGAGTCGGCCTTGCAACAGCGAGTCACCGCGGCGGAAGCCGCTTTTTCCCCCTCCCCAGGAAAAAACGACGGGGCGCCCGCTGCGAAATAAAGGGCGGCAGCCGACGAGCGTGTTGTGCGTCTGCGGTCGGGTTCAATTGCGGCGGACGTGGTGGCATTCTCCGGAGTCGGGCAGCGTCGCGCCGCTGGATGACTGGATCATGCGCGACGGTTCCAGCGTGACGCTCGGCGTGCGCGAGATGGCGTGCCGGCTCAACAATGATGCGGCGAGTTTCGCGAAAGCGGCCGACAACTTGCGGCGCGCGGCGCAGATCAAAATGAGTGCCGAGCAACTGCGGTTGGTGGTGGAAGGGGAAGGTCAGCGCGTGATTCGTGTGCAACAAGCCGGCGCGATCCCGACGGCGTTTACGGCGTGCGATTGCACGGTGCCGGATGCGCCTGATCAGACGCGGATGTATGCCGGCGTGGATGGCGTGATGGTGCCGCTCGTCACGGAGGCCGAACAGAAGAAACGCCGCGAAAAACGGGTGCAGAAACGCCGGGAACTCGCGGCGAAAGGCCGGAAGCTTAGACCTTTGCCGCCGCGACGAACGGGATCCGACTTGCCGTACAAGGAGTTCAAGACGATCACGTTTTATGATCAGGAGAACGAACATCGGCACATCGTCTTGGCGCGCACCAAGCGGACGAACGTGAGCGCCGTGCTGAAGCGCGAAGCGGCGCGGCTGCAGTTTGATCAAGCTCAGGAACGAATCGGCGTGGTGGACGGCGCGAGTTGGATTCCGCCGCAACTCGAAGCCGCCGATCTGCGACTGACCGGCCTGGGCCTCGATTTCTATCACCTCAGCGAGAACGTGCATCGTTGCCGCCGCAAAGTGTTCGGCGAGAAGAACGCGGACGGGGCGTCGTGGGCCGACTCGCTGTTGCACACGATCAAACACGATGGCTACGAAGCGGCACGCGAGCAGTTGTTGAGTTGGCGGACCGACCTGCGCGGCCAGAAGCGTCAGGCGGCGGATCGCTTGATCAACTACATCGTCGAACGCCGCGATATGATCAACTACCCCCAGTTCGCACAGAAAGGCTGGCAGATCGGATCGGGTCCGACGGAAGCCCGCTGCAAAACCAGCACGTCGCGGCTGAAACGCTCCGGCCAACGCTGGACCGGTCCCCACGCCGAAGCCATCGCCGCCCTGACCAACCTCCGTGACAGCGACCAATGGAGAAAGTATTGGACAACCCCAACCCCCACAAAAACTTAACCCCGCCAAGAAGTCTGGGCACACCCTCCGCTCTCGCCCTTCCTCGTGAAGGTTATGCAAAGCTGGCTCAAGGAGTATCCTGGCGGACCGTTTCTGTTCGCTCAAGCAGGGACCGGGGCTAACAGCCGGAAGCGGAGTGCAACGACGGGCCATAAGGGTCAAAAGCCGCGGGCCAAAATGACCAACAGTCGAACGGCAACGGTTCGGCTGCGGAAATCGCCGGATCGTACGGCTTTTCATGAGTGTCCAGGATCTACTCCCTGTGCGCCACATACTCGGCGGCCGCCTCGGGAGGAATGACCCAGTATTCGATCTTACGGTTCGTCATCCCGTTTTTTTCAGCCTCCGATGCACCGTTTCGTGACTGATCGCCGGCACGATCTCCAACGCCACCACCTGCTGCGCCAGCAACCGCAGCGACCAGTTCGCGAATCCCTTCGGAGGCGACCGCAATCGCAGCGCGATGACTTTCGTTTCCTGCTCCCGATCCCGCTTCTTCACCACCGACGACAACTCGACCCGTTCCGCATCCGTCAACCGCACAATCCACTTCTTCACCATGACACACATCCGGGTGTCACACCACTTTCCCCGATTCCCGCACATTCAGCAACCCGCATTTCCAGCCATGACGAAGCACTTGCTTGCGGTCCATCAACTCGTTCAACGGCACGCCATGCTGGATCGAGGAAGGAGCGATGAATTGTTGAGCGGGAGGGGGTTCACGCTGGTCATCATTTCCCCCCAGTTCATCGCCGTGATGCTCAATTGCAGCACCGTCGCCAGCGACACCCACACGAAATACGGCACCTGGGCCAAGGCCACCCAGCGGTAGTGCCGCCAAACGGCGACCATCATCCACAGGATCGTCACCCAGACAATCAGGATGTCCACGGCAGCCAGCGGCAGATTTCGCATCCCGAATTGGATCGGCGTGAAGATCAGGTTCGTAACGAGGTTGATGGCGAAAGGCAACGCCACGAGCCAAGGTACTTTCTTCCTGACCGCCTGCACGAACACGAACCCGAAGCTGAGGAGAATGATCGGGTAGAGAATCTGCCAGATCAGCCTGATGGTTGTCGGGGCGGGCGTCCAGGAGGGCTTCTCCAGCGAGTTGTACCATTCGATCCAAGGCATTCTGCGTCACATCTTTCGTACTGGCATGTGCTTGATCTGCGGCCTTCATGAGTGTCCGGCTACAATGGCCGTTCAATCACCATCATATGCGATTGCTGATACAGTCCGCAGGTGTATCCGAAAGCGCCAGTACGCTGAATCCGGTACATCGGCCAGCCGCAGGCAAGATCGGTGATTCGACTTGTTCGGGCGGAACAATCGGATCGCCATGAGCGTGACAGCTTGTTCGTAACGCTTCAGGATTTTGAATGACCTTCGCCTTTTGGCCATCCCGGTAGTCTTCATTCTCCATCAATCGCGGGTCGTCTGGCGTTACACGCCGTCGATCGCCCATCGACCGGCGACGGAATGCGCTGGCGGTCAAAATCATCGCAACCCTTGAGGCCAGCGTTATGAAGAGCATCTCTAAGATGCGGCGGATCAAGGTGATCACTTCGGGGGGCCAGGAAGGCAGACCACATGGTGCCGCATTTGTCGCACGATCTCCCCTTCGGCCAGTTCTCGAACTGTCGTTCGATCATCCCGAACGAGGTAGCGACGAAATCCAAACGGTGGCCGACCACCCGTGGAAAAACCGTGCGCAGCCAATTCCAGTTGCGCGTAGATGATTGTCTCCGCCAATTCGTCACGAAAGTTTCTGCTGCCGTGATACAGTAACCGTTCATACCCCGACGAGCAGTGAAGGTGTCGTTTGACCGGCGAAGTGTTCCCCAATGCGCGGGGAGATGCACTTCGCGACCTATGCGTGAAGAGATTTCGCCTTTCCAAATCATGCCCGATTCCCTCCGATTTCTGAAAGCGCAGCATCTGCGGAGCGAAGCCGACTTCGAGCGGGTTTACGCCCGCAAATGCAAAGCCGCCGACGGCACGCTGCTCCTCTTCATCGACCGCAACGACCTGGGCCTGACCCGCATCGGCCTCAGCGTGTCGAAAAAGCACGGCGGCGCGGTCGTTCGCAACCGCCTCAAACGCCTTCTCCGCGAAGCCTTCCGCCTCTCGCAGGCCGACCTGCCGAGTGGCTTCAATCTGATCGCCATTCCGCTGGATGGTGCGAAGGCGTCGCTGGAGGCATATAGAAAATCACTGACCCGCCTGACGAGAAAGCTGGCGGATCGGCTATCCACTTTGCACTGAATTGCGGACATGCAACACTTATCGCGACATTGCCACTATTGAGGAGCAAAGACTCGTATAGCGTCGATAGGCACGGATCGCGCAGGTGAATTATCTTCCTTGTAAACTTCCAGTTCTGACACTTTATCATTCACCACATGGAGAAGAAAATGGGTCCATCCGGGTTTCGTGTGGGTTAACAGAAGTTCACGTCACGGCGTTCTGTGGTGTCGGGCAGGCATAAGCTGGGGATCTTTGGTCTCTTGGAGTTGGTCCCGAGATACGCCAAGCCGATGCCTAAGATGGTGAAATCTAAGTGGTTTTCAGTGGTTTCTGCGAGCCCCGTTCGCCTCGCCGTCACCTCGGCCTTCGCCAATTCAGGTCGAGGTGACGGCGAGGCGATAAGGAGCGGCCCCCGTTTGCTGAGTCGGAGCCGAGGTTGAAAATCGCCAATTTTCTGAACCTACCCACGGAAAACCCGGATGGACCAGAAAATGGATGATAACACCATCAGAATCTTCTATCTCTCCCTCAGTAGGAACGCGAGACTTAACCGACGATGCTTTCACTGGGGAATCGGTTTGAATTTCTAAACTGCCATTTTCGTCGATCGTTTTTACACGGCTTACTCGAAGCTGTTCAACAATTTGATCCCTACCCGGAAAGTCTGTCTCAAGCAGTCGATTCAGGATTGTTCTTTCGTTGTCTGTTAAGTCACGAAATCCGGGAATGATCATTTCGTAGTTGACTATTCATATCATAAAGATAGTTTTTCGATGAGAACGCGAATAAACGTTTCGTTGGTTCCAATACATATCCGCTCACCCGTGTGAATGTCTGAAGAATAAACATCAACAATAGGGGCGGCTGCTACCATTTCAACTAATTCGTCGGTCACCAAAACTCGCGGCATCTTTTCAATAGCGCGACATGCAGCACAGCAAACTGACGAGCAGGAATCCGAAAGATACTGTATAGCATGACTTTTAAACGCCATTGGATTCAGCAGCATACAGATTTCAATTGCATACACTTTATGAAACTCATCCATTTCGTTAAGTCGCGATTGAAGTGGACCATAAGCAGAATCTGAAATTTCAATCCTATCATTGTTAACATATTGTTCTGAAAATGCGACTAGTTCTGAGTCTGACAGTGACAAAAACTGCTGAATTGTGAATATCTTGGAATTATTCATTTGAATAGCCTCAAAACCTTTCCTGTCGCATCAATTTCAGCGATTCCGTAAAATTGTTCTATACCTTTCCTTCCGGCAAGTCTCCACGCTTCATGGTGAAATCGTGCTACATACACTTTTCCGTTGACAACCAATGCAGTATATATCCCCGCTGGCAGTCTCGCTGCAACTATAGCTTGGCTTCCGACCAGATTAGCGGTACTAAAGGCTCCTACGAGTGGAACCATTCCTGCTTGAGTCACACCGACTGCCGAAAGTCCGACAAGCCCCGCAGCGGCACCATCGGCCACAGCACCGACATAGAGGCAATTCTCGGACGCATCCAATACTTTGGCACGAGTGCCAAGAGCCTTCTGGGCTTGCTTAAACGGGCCATTATCCCAGTTAAAACCTTTGAGACCAAGCGACTGCTCGATTCGTGCACGTTCCGGGGGGTGTGAAGTGATGCAGGAACGCATGGCTCGTTCCAAACTTCCTGTTCAAATCCTTGACCATCTTGATTTCTTCGTCGATCAACTGATCCCAATTGGGTGCCAGCCCGCTGGGATCAACTTGATTGATCGGATTGTTCTTAACATAAATATAATAATTCTCATCGCCGCCATCGAGCCCGATTGGGTCTTCACTGATAAATCGACCGATGCTGGGGGCATACATGGTTCGTATCTTTCACCAAAGAGAATGGTGTCTGCCGGATGTTGAGGTAATTCAAGCCGCCGGATTTTAGGGAAAGTTCCTGGGATTGGCGTTCGCGGTCTTCGTGTAGACCAATGATGCGATGCAGATCGAGACGCGCCGCCTCATCCAGTTTCGCTTGCCGAGGATCGGCGCACATTGACGCCGCAAAATCGACTTGCGATCTCGAGCATGAATAGATGGAATGTGAGAAATAGCGAGTTCTCTCGACGATCTTTTCCATTTTTGAGGTTAAGGCCCAAAAGTATTCGTAGCAGGGATTGAGTTTGTGGGCGAAATGAAATGCCTTGACTGCTTCGAAAAACTGAAGATTGTCGGCCAGACAGTGTGCCCGTTCGACAAAGTTTTGGGCCATTTCCTGCCGTGGTGTCAGGTTTTGCATATAGATTTGAGACTCGCGTTCGGCATCAGTAAATGCGCGAGGCCATAGCCGGTAATTTTCATCGTCGCGTGCCGCGAAGCCAACACCGGCACATTCGATGTTAAACCGCTCGCCGCTCGGATCGTCCCACCGAACAAACGAATGTCCGATTGTGGAAACCAGTTTCAGTGGATAACCGAGTCGACGGCCGATTGCGAGGTACAAAATCGGCAGCGAACAGCAGGTTCCGCCGTGGTCGGAGAGCGGTCCGTGAAGAAAGTTATTGCGAGAATCGAGGGCGTTATAGGGACCATCCATGCAGTTCACATTGTAATGCACGCCCAAGTCACGCTGCAGCACGGTAACAAGTGACATCATGCAATGCTGAGCATCCGTTTGGCAGTCGTCGCTCGGAACAAATGTCTTACGCCAATGCACCGTATTTCGGTGAGCCACATTGGTCCAATGGTTGATTTTGACTAAAGCAGCAGAAATGTCGAGCGATTCCGAACCGGGCAACCCTTCGGCGGCGAGCAGATTGAGATACGCCACGTCATAACGGGCGAGTTCCTCATCCGACAGCGAACACCAGTGTTCGTAGTCCATGGCCACCGGCTCCAAGAATTCGGAGGTCGATGAACACTGGTGTACCGACTCTGCAAGAGATTTTGCAAGAGTCTTTCAGCCGCATTTATTCGCAATCAGGAAAAAGTGTTCTCACAAACCGTCAGAGTCTGTGCGGCTTTTCGGGGCTAAGCAAACGATCTCGGTCACGCAGATGACCTAAAGTCGCAGACGGCGTATGTCGTACGCATGTCCCGCCAAAGTAGTGACAGTTTCTGTCACAGCCCCAAACGCTTCTCCAGATCACCCCGTTCGCGCGGCGGGACGCGGAGGGCTTCCATCGGGATGTCAAAGCCCTGGCTGCGGAGGGCGTTGATTCGCAGGGTGACGGCGGCACCGTAGAGCAGGTTATACGCCACGGTCACGACATCGCGATTGGCGGGGGGTTGCAGGAAGGTTCCCTTGGTCCATTCGTTGAACGCGCCCATCGCGGGGCCGCACCAAATCTGGTAATCGAGCCGGCGTTCCGCGATCCCCTGATTCGCCCACCGCGACGACTGCCCGAGATACCAGCGGAAGATGAGCGCCATCTTGTGCTTGGGGTCTTTCGTCGCCTTGGCGACCTGATGCTGATCGCGGACTTTGAAAAACTCCTCGGTCTGATTCCAGACATCTTCCAACGTCGTCTTGAACATCGTCTTTTCGAGGTTGGCTTTCTCCGCCGGGGGAATGTCCTCGATGCCTTTGTACTCGCGATAGACTTCGTACAACTTCGTGGCCCGCATCGGGAACATGGTGCCGCGCTTCAGGACTTGCACCTTCACGCCCATTTCAAACATATCGGCGGCGGGGCACATGGCGGTATCGGCCTGCTCGGCGTCGGCCAGCATCTGCCGGACGACATCGCAGGTCCCGGATTCCTTACACGCCTGATTGACCGACCCGACGAGCAAGTAGCCTGCCCCCATCGCCGCACCGGCAGCGGCCGAGCCTGGCGTCGAAATCCCGCCGGCGGCACCCACGCGCAGATGCTGCTGGAAATTGTGCTGCGTCATCATGCGATCGCGCAGGGCAAGCATCGTGGGGATCAGCGTGACGGCGGGCCGATTGTCGGTATGGCCACCCGAATCGGCTTCGGCAGTGAGGTCCTGCGCGACAGGAATCTGCTCGGCCAGCTTGGCCTGTTCCTGCGTAAGATTGCCTTGTTCCACAAGTTGCGAGATGAACTTCGCCGGCGGCGGCGCGAAGAACTTCGAGGCGACTTCGACGCGGGAGACCTTCGCCATCACGCGGTTGGGCGTAATGATTTCGCCATTGGGACCGCGATGAATGCCATGCGTGCGGAAGCGAACGACGTTCACTGTCAGATCGAGAAATGCGGACGCCTCGGCGAGTTTGACGCCGCGCTGGATATACATCTCGACCACGCCCCGTTCGAGCGACGGGTCGTGCGGGCTGTGGATGAGATTGAAACCGTATGGCAAGCCGGGGATGTTTTTCTGAATGCGGTCCACGGCCTGCTCGACGCGCGGCAGCGGCAAACCAGCGGCACCGAAGATGCCCAGCATGCCGACGCGGGCCAGCGCTTCGACGATATCCGCCGAACCAATGCCGGCCGCCATGCCGCCGGAGACATACGGGTACTTCAGGCCGTGGTCGGCACAGAAGGAGGGATCGCCGAGCGTTTCGGGGTTGATCGCCGGGACGATGCCGACAATCGGCATCGCGGCACCATCCTGCGATTTCGCGCCGATAGTGCCCACGCCGCCGCGTCCCAGCGCCATTCCCTTCGGTGTCTTGAGAATATACAGCGGTTGGAAGATGTCCTCGATGGATTGCGTGATGGTGGCCGCATCTTGCGCGATGGGTGTGCCGTTGGAACTCCACCAGCCGAGTTGTGCATTGGGTCGCGTGGCGGTCGCGGTACTCATGGAAAGGGGCCGTTCTGCAAGCGGGAACAAACGATGGACGCATGACTGACCTGGAGCGAGGTCGACGGCTATTCTATCGGCAAGTTCAGGGAATGAGAGGGGATATGATTCCAGAATGTACAGACATCACGAATGCGAGAAATTTGCGGCTGAAATCTGGGTAATTTGTGCCACCTGCGTGAGATGGGGTGAGGTTCATCGTGGCTGCTGAGCAGACACTGGAAGGCAAACTTGTCAAAATGCACAAGGCGGGGCATCCCTGTCGGACTTAACGAAAAAAACGTGCGACCGTTGCCGCATCCGTCGATGCTCTGAACAGTGACCTGTCGCGGTTCGAGCGGGAGACCCTGTACCGATGCGGATTCGTTGGCGAGTGTTGACGGCGAGTTGCCTGTTGGGCCTGGGAGGGTGCGTGATTCATACGCCCACTCAAGTTCATCGCTATTCGCTGGACTACAACACCGAACGTCGCATGAATGTGCAGGTAGAATCCCTCGATCATCTGCCGGTGAAACCGGTTCGCATGAAATTGATGCGCTGGGGCTACAACGTGGGGCCGTTCCCCTCGGCAACCGGCACGGCGGGATTGGGCACCGGCCGCTATCTGCCGTCTTCGCACTCCAAGTCCGCTGAATGCGAACCGGGGATGTGCGATCCGGTGATGATGGACGGCATGAATGGCGGATTGCCGGTACCGAATCCGGTGCCACCCGCATCCGCCCCGTTGATGCCTCCCCCCGCGCCGGCCGCCGACCTTGGATTAACCACCTGTCGAAAAGAGATTCGCGTTGTGGGCTATCAAAGCCGGGGCACTGGAACACAGCCGCAGCGCGCTGTGCCAAAATCGCCGGGCAGCGCCGCGTGGATGTTCACACCGCCCAAGACCGCCGCGCGGACCCCGCGGCCATAAAAGAAATGGCGCGTATCGTGCTGAAACCGGCACGCTGACTCGACTGGATGGTGCCACGCCCACGCGCTTCGCGCGGGCGTGTTTTCATGTCAGATCACACGGCCACGCGGAGCGCGTGGAAGACACGGCGGGCTGACGCCGCGCCGCTCGCCAAGTCAGATCACATGTGATTAGGGACTCTTTGCCGGCGCGGCCGGCTGCGCGGCATCTTCGGGTTTGATCCCCGCGCGGCGTTTCAACTGGTCAAGATACAGCGTCGTCACGTCGTCGGGAACGAGGTCTTCCGGCGGGGTGAACTGGAAGGCTTCCTCTTCGATCTCAACATCCAGTTTCACATTTTGAAACTCCAAACGCACGAATGGCCGCAGGGAGTCCTTTTCGGGAATCCGCTTGAGATACAAAAATCGTTTGGGGAACAGCGTCTCGGCATCAAGGTAGACCCGCAGCACATCGGGCACAAATGCCGGCAGCTCTTTGGACTCGGGATTCTTCCATGTCGCCAGGAACTCCGGCTTCCATTTCCCTTGCAGCACGATCAGGTGGTCTTCGCCGTCGGCTTCCTCGCGGCGCTGTTCGAAATCCATCGATCGGGCGAGTGAACCCATCAGGCCCGATAGCCCGCCGAGTCCTAGTTCCAATCCGCCCGTTGCGGCCGGTTCTGGAAGTTCCGCAAGTGCGTCGGCGATCTGTTTCAGATTGCGCAGCGTAACCTGGCGAGTTTCGCCGATGACCGTCTGATTCCACAGAATATCGCCGTCCACCACTTCGAGCAGAGACCCTTGGGCATTCACCGCTAACTTAACGCTGAGTTCGAGCCGCGATTTTCCCGCCTGCTCCAGGTAGCGTCCGGTCATTCGCAGCGGTTGATCGCTGATTGAGATCTGTTCGACAAGGGTCGCCTCGATGGATTTGCGGGTGCTTAATGCCGCAAGTGCTTGATTGAAGGTCTCTTGCGCCGAAGAAGTCTGCTCAACATCCGCAGTTGGCTCGGTGGATTTCTCTTGCGCGCTGGCTGACAAGGGCTGCGTGATCACGCACAAGAGAAACAGGATACGCAGGCTGGGGCGAGAATTCCAAATTGGTGAATTTTGCCGCTTGTTAGGAAATTGACGGATTTGCCAAAGATACAAGGCACATCCTTCCGAATAGAGAGGTGAGACGGGTTCCGGCAGCAGTGCCAGAGTTCTGAAATGACCATGCGTCAGCGTATCACAATGCTCGCGCAGTGTCACTCGGAAACTCCGGCGTCCTGACACCGGAAATCGATCCAAAACATTCAGGAAGATTACGTTCGGGGCCGACGGTCTCGGGCCTGATGGCGACACGGGAGTCGATTGGACGCCTCCCTGCCATCCCGCCGGAGGACCCATCGTCACTTAGCGAGAGGGGTCGCGATGAAGTATTATTTTCTGGCGCTGGGTACCGTCGTCGTGGTGTGCGTGGGGTGTGCCATGGACGGGCATCAGCTTTCCAACAAGGGCGAATACCACGCCCCGCCGGCGGCGATGATGCAACGCCCCGGCCCCATGGTGGATGGCCCCGGACCGGGCGTCATTCCGCTGATGGCTCCGCCGCCGATGATGCCCATGCACCTCAGCACCACCCAGGTCCGCTTCGTCGGGCCGGATGGCATGCACGTCGGCTGGCAGATTCCGACCGGCTACGCCGAGAACCAGATGGTCGCCCCCGGCTCCTACAACTTCGTGCAGGGGCAGATGTATCGGCTGAAGCTGACGAACATCCCCGGTCGTGAAGACCTGGCGTTGTACCCGACGCTGCAAGTTTATCCGTCGCAGCCGAACACCGAAGCGTATCTCACGCACGTCAAGGTGCCGTTGCAGGTTACCAATGAAGACCTCGACCAGATCGAAAGCAATAACTTCGTCACCAAGGTAATCTACCTGCCGGATGCCAAGTTCCAGGAACTGGCCATCGCCAATGTCGAAACACTGGTCTCGACGCGGCTCGATCCGGGTATCGACCCGGTGCAGGAAGCCGACAAACGGGGCACGATCATGGCTGTGCTGCGGATCGGCAACAAAGACGAAGAAATGCCGGCGGGCTTCCCCCCTGGTGCGGGTGACAAAGACGCCGAAGTCGATCAGGTGAGCTACAATCAAGTGAATGGCGATCAAGGCCAGTTCATGCCGCCGCTGCCGATTGGTCCGGCCGGCAAGTTCCAGCCGCCCATTCCGGGTGCGATGATGATGGCGGGTTCGGGCTACCCCGGCCAGCCGACAATGGACCCGATCTCGGGTGTGAACATGCCGGCGTGGGGCATGCCGATCACCGGCACCCCGATTGGCCTGCCCGGCCCGCCGCACCTCCCGCTGGGTGGCCCGGCGACATTGAAATCGCACACGGTCGTGAATCGGACGAAGACCAACATTCCGAAACCGAGCGGTCATGTGCGGATCGATGTGGAGCACGAACCGGGCATCAGCCTGCCGCCGACCGTGGAATACATCCGCTACAAGGAAAAGCATCCGGTTTACTCGCCGGGTGAACTCTCCTACCCGGCGAACCAGGGACCGGCCGGCTTCGGAGCTGGCGGTGCCGACGGTGCCTACTGCCCGCCGGGACAACGATAATCGAGGTGTGATCCAAAGCGGCGTGTGAGGCAAGCCACACACGCCGCTTTATGTTTTCGTGACAGCCGCTTTTGTAGGGTTTGCCGAGTCTGCGAGGCAAACCAGCCAGGTTGAGAGTTAAGGGTTGATGGTTGAGGGCCGGACAAAACAGATTCTCTGCTTATCTTTTCTGGCCCTCAACCATCAACTCTCAACCCTCAGCTTAAATTGGTGGGCCTCGCAGACTCGACCCACCCAACGCTTCAAAATCTGGTTGAGAATCTGACGAGGTGCTTTGTGACCAATCTCCTTCGCCTGTCGCTGCCGGCACTCGCAATCGCCGCGATGGCAACCGGCTCACTGCACGCGCAGCAAATGCAGCCCACCAACGGCCGGCAGTTCCCGCTCAATCAATACTCGCCCCCGGGAATGGTCGCCGAATGGGCCAGGCAGGCCGGCAAAATTCACCCGCACTATTTTCAGCCGGTGAAACTTTTCCTCCCCAGCGATGGCCGTGTGACGTTCTACGATCACCGACCCGATCGCCCGGTGGAACTCGAAGCCCCGGCTCAAGCCGCGTTGCTCGTCGGCCGGCTCTATCGGTTCAAGATCGACAACATGCCGGAGTTTCCGGGGGTGGAGTTCTATCCGTCGCTGGAACTCATCGACCGCCTGCATCCGCCGGTCGACAAGGTCGATCAGTTCCCGATCGAGTTCGAGATCTCGCAGGAAGAATTTGAATTCGTGATCGCGGGCCGCTTGATCACGAAGGTCATCTACCTGGAACAACCGCAGCGCGTGCCGAGGACGCATCTGGAACAACCGCGCAAGACGACGACGGTGCCTGCCGCGCAGAATGCCCTGGCGGAAGCTGATGACCGCGGACGCCCGATGGCGATCATCCGCCTCGGCGGTCGCACGCCGGATGTGAATGGCATGGACCCGCAATTCTTTGGCCCCGGCGGACCAGTGCAATTGTCCGCTCGGCCGGAAACTGTCGGCGTCACCTCGTCGGCTCGGGTTTCCGCACAGCAGGCGAATCTGCAAGCCACGGCGGAGCGGAACCGGCAGACCATGTTGAAATCGTCAACAGTTAGCCTCGGCACGCGAACGAATCCATAACGCTGAATCATTGAGCCATCGTTAATCCAGTTGGATGCCCTTATGAAGACGCAGCGCACTCTCCCGATGTTGAACGCCGAACGCCGCCTCTCTCGCTGGCTGTTCGCACCGCTCGCCGCCGCTGCAATTACCTGCTGTTCCTGCACCACGATGAAGTCGATCGAGCGCACGTCGGACTTCTCGAACGAAGTGCAGCGTTCCCGGCAACAACGCGATGCGACCGTGGTCCGCGCGCACGGCGAAGACTTACCCGACATGCGGCAAGCCGGAGCCGTTCGCCTGGGGGGCAAATCAACTTCGTCGCAGATTCAGCAAGTCGCGTATCAGGAGACGTATTGTCCGCCCGAAGCCATCACGTCGTGCCCGCCGGAACCGCGGATGCCCGTCGCCGGGCCGAATCCGTTCGCCATTGGCGTGCCGGCGTGTGAAGCCTGTTTGATGCCCGACCCGAACGAATACACGGATGAGTACCTCTGCGACGGCGGCGACCGCGATTGGCCGGTTCATTACGGATCGCAGCAGCGGCTCGGTCTCGATACGGAAGACACTGTCGCCGAGTATGTCGACCACAAAGGTCGCGAACGGATGAAGCCGTCGAACAAAGTGTGCGTCTACGCCCCCCGGTTCGCGGCCATCCGCACCATCAGCCAGCCGGTGCTCGGCGAATCGTTAAGCACATCCGTCGGCATGATCAACACGACGGGCGACGATGAACTGCGGACCCGTACCGCCACAACCCAACGGGTCAAACGCGATTCCGCCGGCGGTATTCGGGTTCGTTCGCGGGCCAGCGGCGTCGATTCCGAAGCCATCGGCACCGGATTCACGCAGAACGTGGCACTCATTCAGCACGACAAAATCAACAACTTGTTTGAGAACTTCAATTTCGACATCGCCGTCGATGCCGATCAGACGTCCGCCGCCCGGTTGAACTACGGATTGGGTGCGGCTGTCGCCTGGTCGTTGGAGAATTCGCCGGTCATCTCCGGTCAGGTCGATGGTGCGATGGAAGGCTTATTTGAAGTCTCCGCCTCCACAATCACTGTGATTGACGATGCCCCCAGCGATAAGCCGGGCCAGTTGCTGATCGCGAAGTTCGCCGATAAGAAGGACGCCAAACCGGGCGACGTGATCACCTTCACGATCCGTTACCGGAACGAGGGGCCGCGGGAAGTCCATTATGTGCGGATCGTCGACAATCTCACGCCACGATTGGCGTACGTCGATGACAGCGGCACCTCGGATCGAGGAGGCCGCCTGGCGGTGGAAGACAACGGCGAAGGGAGCCTGGTCTTGACGTTCGAGATGTCCGACGCACTCCCGCCGAACACCTCCGGCGTGGTGACCTTCCAGGCCCGCGTGCGGTAACCGAAGCCCAGGGGTTGCAACCCCTGGGCGTCCTCAGCGGCGAGCCGGGGCGGGGCAGCAGTCGACCGGGCAGACATCGTGGTTCGGGCCGAAGTTGCCGATGCATTGGCGATCGGTTCCAGCGAGCCGTTCCGCGATCAACTTGCGGATCATCTGGATGAATTGCGGATGCGTCCCCACGCTGGCGGCGCGGATCATGTTGATGCCGATTTCGTCCGCGATTCGCCGGGCTTCGTCATCGAGGTCGAAGAGGACTTCGATGTGGTCTGACAGAAAGCCAACGGGGGCGATGACGACATCGGTCACACCGGCGGCTTTACGCTCGCGGAGATGATCGCCGATATCGGGTTCCAGCCACGGGTCCTGCGGTCGTCCGCTGCGGCTTTGATAAACGAGCCGCCACCGCTCGGCCGGCACGCCGATTTCCGCGCAGATCAGCCGGCACGTTTCGGTGAGTTGTTCGACGTAGCGACTGCCGGTCGACATCGACAGCGGAATGCTATGTGCCGTAAACGCGATTTGAGCCGTATCCCGGCGGCCGGCGGGAATCTGTTCCCAGGCGGCGCGAATGCGATCGACATTGGCGGCGATGAAATCCGGGTGATTATAAAACACGCGGACCTTATCGATCTCCGGTGCCGCGGAGCCGACCACTTGCTGGGCGACCTGGATGTTCTCGCGATACTGTCGGCAGCCCGAATACGAACTGTAGGCCGATGTGACAAACGCCAGCGCTCGTTTGACGCCGTCATCGGCCATTTGCTGCAGCGTGTCGGGTAACAGGGGGTGCCAGTTGCGGTTGCCCCAATAGATGGGCAGCGTGATCCCGGCGGCATCCAGTTCGGGCCGCAACGCCGCGATCAATTCCCGCACCTGCTGATTGATCGGGCTGATGCCGTCAAAATGGTAATAATGCTCGGCGACTTCGAGCATCCGTTCCCGAGGGACTGGCTTGCCGCGCAGTACGTTCTCCAGAAATGGGATCACATCGTCCCGTTTCTCTGGGCCGCCAAACGACACAACCAGAATCGCATCATAGGGTTCCGACACGCCGCTTGACTCCAATTCAGTGCAAATCCGCTGATCAAAAACTAGGGTCGACTCTGCCACATCATAGCCAGATCGGCCACAGACTGGCTCGTGGTCTTCGCAATCTCCGCGTCCCATTCGCGGCTTTGGATGAAACTCTTCCCGAATCCTCTTGACGGTTTACCGAAAATCCGCAGAATACCGCGACTTCGTAAACCGCGAAAGCGGGAGGCTTTGATGGCGGCCACAGTCGCCGTCGGTCGCCAAGGATGGTGACGATGACCAGGGATGGTGATTCCGCGCGAGATGCGACTCCGGTCCGGCTGTCAGCCGTGCTTCCGGAAGCGGTCTTGCCCGGCGGAGCCGATCTCGGCGTCGACCATGTGACTGAACGCAGTTCGGAGTGTCGGCCGGGCAGCCTGTTCGCCGTGATTCAAGGCAGTCAGGCGAATGGCCGCGACTATGTCGCCGATGCGATCGCCCGCGGCGCTGCCGCGCTACTGGTTGATTCGCTCCAGCCCGATTGTGTCGTCCCGCAGATCCTCGTGACGAATGTGCGTGCGGCTTACGCCACACTGTGCACCGCCCTAGCTGGTCGGCCATCGGAAACGGTGAACGTCACCGGGATTACCGGAACGAATGGCAAGACGACTGTGACTTGGCTGGTTCGCGCCATGTTGCGGCAAGCCGGTCATCGCTGCGGCTTGCTGGGCACGGTTGAATATGCCGACGGCGTGCAGACTGCGACTTCCCACCTGACAACTCCCGATGCGCACACGTTCTCCACCTGGCTGGCCCAGATGGCGGCCGTCGGCACAACCCACGCCGCCTGTGAATTATCGAGCCATGCCCTGCATCAGGATCGAGTCGCGGGGACGCAACTCGCGGCGGCGGTGGTGACGAACATTACCCAGGACCATTTCGATTATCATGGCGATTTCGCGCACTACCGGGCCAGTAAAGCCAAAATTGCGGAGTTGCTGCGGCCGAACAGCCCGCTCGTTCTCAATCAGGATGATCCCGGTTGTCAGGCGATACGGAATCTGATCGACAGCAGAACGCCGATCACGACTTTTAGTCATATCACGGATGCGGACATCACCGGGCGGTTGATCTCGGAGTCGCTCGCCGGCATGACATTTCGGCTGACTTTGCACAACGAATCGATAGAATGCCGGACATCGCTGATCGGCCGGCATAACCTGGAAAACTGTCTTGCCGCCGCCGCGGCGTGTGCCAGCCAGGGAGTTTCACTCGCCGACATGGCACAAGCAATCCGCACGTTTCGCGGCGCGCCTGGTCGGCTGGAACGGATCACCTGCGGACAGCCGTTCGAGGTCTTCGTCGATTACGCCCACACCGATGATGCGCTGCGGCGCTGTCTGCTGAGTTTACGCAGCGTCACGCCGGGCCGGTTGATCTGCGTCTTCGGTGCGGGCGGAGATCGCGATCGGGGCAAGCGCCCCTTATTGGGCCGCGCGGCTCAACTCGCCGATCTGCCCATCGTGACCAGCGACAACCCGCGCAGTGAACCGCCGGAACACATCGCGCAAGAGATAGTCGCCGGATTTGCGAGCGACGGTCCGAGTCCAATCGTCGAACTGGATCGGGCCGCGGCCATTCGGCACGCCATCGGTATGGCCCGACTCGGTGACAGTGTGCTGATTGCCGGAAAAGGACATGAGAACGAACAGATTTTCCGCAATCATCGGATTGCGTTTGATGACCGTCAGGAAGCCCGGCGGGCCATCATGGAACACCGCGGCAAGCTGTCCACGTTCCGCAGGATTGGAGCATGATCCTCATGTCGCCCGATAATCGCCGCAATTCGGACATTTCTTCCAAGGGTCGACATGCAGCCGCCCTCGTTTGAAGAAATCGCCCAAGCGGTGCATGGCCGGCTGGAATGCCGGATTTCCCATGCCGTCTGGACCGGTCGCGTGCAGATCGACTCGCGTGAAATTCAGCCGGGGGATATCTTCGTCGCCCTGCCCGGAGCGCAGCGCGACGGACATGAATTCGTCTCGGCGGCGTGGGCCTTGGGAGCAACGCTGGCGATTGTTCGCGACGATCAGATCACGCCTGGCTTCGGACCGCGACTGGTCGTTGCCGATCCGCAAGCCGCGTTGGCCACATTCGCGAAATGGCACCGGCAATGTTCCGATGCGCTCGTCATCGGCGTGACGGGGAGTGCCGGGAAAACCACCACGCGCGAACTGATCTTCGCGGCCTTAAGTGGGCAGTTTCAGGGCATGCGCAGCCGAAAAAATTATAACAATGAACTCGGCCTGCCGCTGAGCCTGCTGGATCTGCAAGCCGAACATGAGTTCGCCGTGCTGGAAATGGGAGCGGCCCGCGTTGGTGAGATCGCGCAACTCGCGGACATCGCGCTGCCCGAAGTCGGTGTGATCACTTCCATCGGTTCAGCACATTGGGAAACTTTCGGCGGGACAGCCGGCATCCTGCAGGGCAAAGGGGAACTGCTGGACGCCCTGCCTGCGGGTGGATTCGCCGTGCTGCCCGGCGATTGCCCGCAACTCCGCTCGCTGACCGGCCGGGCGCGCTGCCGGGTGATTCATGTCGGCGAGCTGGCGGACAATTCTCTGCGAGCGACACGCTGCGAGCAAACCGATTTCGGCCTCCGGTTCCGAGTCGATCACCAGGACTACGAGATACCGGTGACAGGGAAGCACAATCTGACGAATGCTCTGTGCGCGATCGCCATCGGCCGCGAGATTGGAATTCCCAGCGGCGTGTTGGCGGAGAGTCTCGCCGAGTTTCAGCCTGTCGCCGGCCGTTGCCAACTGCGGCGAATCGGTTCCTGGACCGTGTTGGATGACACCTACAATGCCAGCCCGCCGGCATTCAAGGCGGCACTGGCGACGTTATCGGAACTACCCCGTTCAGAATCCGGCCGGCGGATCGTCATTACGGGCGACATGCTGGAACTCGGGGATGTGGCTCACGAGGAACATCATCAACTCGGAATCCAAATCGGCCAACGCTCCATCGACCGGTTGATCGCGATGGGGCGCTATGCGGATGATGTCGCCGCCGGGGCGCTCGCCGCCGGGATGCCAACGCACAGGATCGCCATCCCCGCGACCTGGAACACGTTGGAACTTCTTTTGGACTGCTGGCTGGAACCCAATGATCTCGTGCTCGTGAAGGGAAGTCGCGGCATGAAAATGGAACGCGTAATCGACTGGCTGATCGCCGCCACAGCGGTGCCACCAGTTGCACCGTTGTCGAAATGTGCATGACAATAGGGGATTAGGTGTTCGGGATTAGGGATTAGCAAAACCCTCAACCCTCAACCCTCAACCCTCAACCCCTAACCCCTAACCCCTAATCCCTAATCCCTAATCCCTAATCCCTAATCCCTAATCCCCCGCATGCTCGTCTGGCTACTCCATCACTTCGGCCCGTTCTGGGAACGCCTGCAATTGGCGTCGAGCGGAGATTCGCGCGTCTATCTGACCGCGCGAACCGCTATCGCCGCGGTGACTTCGTTTCTGGTCGCCTTGATGTTCGGCCCCATCGCCATTCGCTGGCTGAGCCGGCGGTTTCGCGAACGGGTCGACAGTGCCAGCGAACGGCTCAATGAGATTCATGCCTGTAAGAATGCCACGCCGACGATGGGGGGTGTCTTCATTGTCGCGGCCATCGTCATCGCGGCTCTCATCTGCGGCGACTTGTCGAACCGGTATCTGCAGTTGGCGTTGGTCACCGTTGTCGGCTTCGCCGCGATCGGCATGTTCGACGACTGGATCAAGATCTCCACCTCCAAGCGGGGATTGACGGTGCGGCAGAAGTTTCTCGCCCAATTGCTGCTTGCGGCCGTCGTCGTCCATTTTCTCGCCATCGAGCAAAAAGATAAGCCCTATGGCCTCGATCTCATCTGGCCGATTGGCATGCACGGACTATTCCTCGGCGGTGCATTTGCCATCTGGGGGACGCTGGTCATTGTCGGCAGTTCCAACGGCGTGAATCTGACGGACGGTCTTGATGGACTCGCGGGCGGCTGCCTGGTCTTCGCCGGGGCGGCGTTTGTCGCGCTGACCTATCTGTCGGGACATCGCGTGATGGCCGACTATCTGAGTGTGCCCCATTTCGCCGGCGCTGGGGAGTTGAGTGTACTCTTCGCCGCGCTCGTCGGTTCGATGCTCGGCTTTCTGTGGTACAACTGCTACCCGGCGCAGGTCTTCATGGGCGATTCCGGTTCGCTGCCGACGGGGGCGTTGCTCGGCTTCGGGGCACTCGTCACACGACAGGAAGTGCTGCTGGTGATCGTCGGCGGCGTGTTCGTTGTCGAAACGGTCAGCGTGATTCTCCAGGTCGGCTGGTTCAAACTGACTGGAAAGCGACTCATCGCCTGCAGCCCGCTGCACAATCACTTCCTGTTCCGCGGCGATCACGAAATTAAGATCGTCGTGCGATTCTGGATCACGTCCGCCCTGCTGGCATTGCTCGCCGTGGCGAGTTTGAAGATTCAGTAAGCGGTTGGATCGGCCTGAGTGCGCCAACCGGTCCATGCAGCAACCTGAATGCCATCGAAATCGTCGGACGCATGGCGTTAGATTTTTCCGTGCCACGCCCACGCGCTTCGCGCGGGCGTGTTTTCACACGGCAACTTGCACGCCCGCGCGAAGCGCGTGGGCGTGGCACGAAGAAAACTGCTCCCCTATCACACAGGGCAACACATCGCTTGCGGCGGCGGCGGGTGGCGGTCTATGATTTTGACGAACCCCGCTTCGCACCTTTTTCAACCGTAAAGCAACATGGCCGCCTACACGAAATTCGATCCCCGCGTTGATTCCCTGGTAATGGAAACACGCACGCAATGGGACCCGGCGATTGGCGAACTGTCGGACGAAGATGAAACCTGGCTGGCGAAAGTCGTGCATCAAGCGCCTGAAAAGGCCGCTAAAGTGGAGTACGACCGGTCCCATACCGGTTTCACCCGCACGATCACCGTCACCGCCGACGACATCGCCCGCATCTACCAGGAACGCGTCACCGCCGGTTAACTCAAAGCCCGGCGATGGCATCGCCGGGACATGGTCCCGACGTCGCCGACGGCGGGCTTTGCTCACTCCATGAGTTGCCACAAGCGCCGCGGCACAAGGCGTTTCTCCGATGGCGGCCCAACCGGCGTCGACGAGCATCTGTCCAGCTCGCGGAGAACGACATCAACCGAATCGGTGAGCACGAGCCGAGTCAGATCGGTTTTGTCGATGGCATGCTCGGCCAGCACGCGGTTGGAAAGAAAATCGAATAGCGGCTGCCAATAATCGACGCCGACGAAAATCAGCGGGAAGTTGAACACTTTTCCTGTCTGAATCAGCGTGGCCGCTTCAAAAGCTTCATCGAGTGTGCCGAAGCCACCGGGAAAAATCACGAAGGCCTGCGAATACTTGATCAGCATGACCTTGCGGACGAAGAAATAGCGGAACGTCACCAGCTTGTCGACGTACAGATTCGCCTGTTGTTCATGCGGCAATACGATGTTGCAGCCGATGGAACCGCCACCGACTTCTTTCGCCCCGCGATTGGCGGCTTCCATGATGCCCGGCCCGCCGCCCGTCATGACATTGAACCCGAGCTTTGCGATTCCCGCCCCGGTTTGCCGCGCGAGTTGGTAGTAGCGATGCTCTTGCGGAAATCGCGCTGAGCCGAAGACGGTGACGCATGGCCCGAGAAAATGCAGTGCTCGAAAACCCTTGATGAACTCGACGGCAATGCGAACTACGCGGAAGAATTCATCGGCTCGCGAGCGCGGCCCTTCGAGCAGCCGACGGTCGCCTTGCAGCGTTCCGGAAGGTGCCGCGGGAATGGTCACCTGTGGTCGCGTGGTGGGATCAGTCGTGGTGACAGACATACGGGAATTCCAGGAGAGCAAAGACAAAGACCGTTGCAAACGAGTATAAATAGGAACGAATCCGCCGCCCGTCATCGGAGACGAGGCATTCCAATCGGCGAAGAGTTCCCACTGTCACCGTTAGCTTTTACGAAAGTCCCGCGATTCATGGTAGAGCATGTGGAGATCGACGGGGTGCGGCTGTACCTCAGCCAGCCAGACAGTTCGCCGGGCGAGTGGATCGGTCAGCAGGAAGTTCTCAAGCAACTGCTGGCCTGTTGGCTGACCGTCGATGAACGGGATTATCCCCTATCGCCCCGGTTGGTGGGCGTACCGGGCATCGGCAAGACGACGCTGGCCATCGCCGCCGGCCGCGCGCGGCAGCAGGGGATTTACATCTACCAATGTACGGCCGATACGCGGCCGGAAGACTTGCTGGTGACACCCGTCCTCGCCGAGGACGGGGCCATCAAGTACCACGCCTCGCCGTTGGTAACGGCAATGATTCGCGGCGACATCTGTATTCTTGACGAAGGCAACCGCATGAACGAAAAGTCGTGGGCCAGCCTCGCCCCGCTGCTCGATCATCGGCGCTACGTGGAGTCGATCGTGGCGGGTATCACGATCCGCGCCCATGCCGGATTTCGCTGCGCCGTGACCATGAACGATGACGAATCGACGTTTGAAATTCCGGATTACATTCTCAGCCGGCTGCAACCGACGCTGACATTAGGCCATCCAAATCGCGAAGATGAATTGGCGATTCTGCGATATCACCTTCCGTTTGCGGCCGCTGATCTGCTCAATCTCACCGTGGAGTTTTTGCAGAAATCACACGAGTTGAAGCTCGAATTCTCCACACGCGATGGCATCAACGTCTTGCGGTATGCACTCAAACGGTTGGCACAGAATCCCAATCATCCGCTCGGCCGGGATGCCGCCTGGGCGGAATCGCTGTTGGCGTGCCTGGGAGATGAAGCCCTCGATTTGCAGCATCTGGCCGCGAAGAAGCAACAGTCCCTGGGGGGCAATGTGATGCCGATGGGCCTGGGCGACTTCTTCTTCGACCCCGGCGACGAACTGCATCCTGATGAGGATGACGACGACGACGACGACGAAGATGATGACGAATAGCGATGCTGTGAAATGTCGCAGCGGATGCTGCACCAGGGGAGCAGGAAGATGATTGGGTGTCGTACTTTTCGCGGACAGATTCTGCTCGCGCTCGTGGTTGGCTTGATCGTGGATCATGCTGCCGCTTTGAGCCGGGCGGATGTGAAGCTGCCGGCGATTTTCAGCGATGAGATGGTGTTGCAGCAGGGAGCCGATCTATCCTTTTGGGGCGAAGCCGAGCCAGGCGAAGTGGTTACGGTGAACGTCAACGATCACTCGGCGCAGGCGACGGCCACAGACAAAGGTCTGTGGTCGCTGCGCGTTCCGGCCATTGAAGAGTTCGGACCGGCGACCGTCACGATTACTGGCAAGAACTCGATCTCGCTGAAAAACGTGCTCATCGGCGATGTGTGGTTGTGTGCGGGACAATCGAATATGGAATGGTCGATCAAGCATGCGGGGAATCCACAGGCGGAACTGGCCGCGGCGGATCATCCCACAATGCGATTCATCCAGATTCCCAAGGTGGCCTCGACCGCGCCTCTAAACGATTCGCGGCATCCGTGGTTGCCCGTAACGCCGGAGAATGTGCGCGGGTTAACTGGAACCGGGGGGCCGTTCGGTCAGGGTGGTCTCACGGCTGTGGGTTATTATTTCGGTCGAGAACTGCAACAGAAATTGCATCGGCCGATTGGGTTGATTCATTGCGCGTGGAGCGGCACGGTCGGGGAAGCCTGGATCAGTGACGCCGCTCTGCGGAACGACGGAGACTATGCCGCGTTGCTGGCGCGCGCCGCCAAAGCCAACGACGATCCGAACCAATCGGGCGAACCGAACCGGGCCTCGGTCTTGTTCAACGGTATGCTCGCGCCGATTCGGACATTCACGCTGAAAGGTGCGATCTGGTATCAGGGGGAATCGAACGCCGCGCGGGCTTACCAGTATCGTCGTCTTTTTCCCACGCTGATGACTGATTGGCGGAAAGAGTGGGGCCAGGGGGATTTTCCGTTTCTGTTCGTGCAACTCGCCAGCTTCATGCCGCGCTTGGAACAACCGGCGGACAGCATGTGGGCTGAACTGCGCGAAGCACAAACCATGTCGCTGACCACCCCGCGAACAGGGATGGCGGTCGCCTTCGATTTGGGCGACGCATTGGATATTCATCCGAAGAACAAGCAGGACGTGGGCCAACGTCTCGCGCTGTCCGCCTTGTATGTCGCCTACGGGAAGAGCATCACTGCTTCCGGACCGATCTATCGTTCGATGACAGTGGAAGGCGCGAAGATCCGCCTGCAGTTTCATCATGTCGCCGGCGGTCTGGTCATTCGCGGTGAACAGCCGACCGGTTTTGCCATTTGCGGTGCGGATCGCAAATTCGTCTGGGCGAAAGCGCAGATCGACGGCGATGCGCTGATGGTGTGGGCTGATGAGATCAAAGAGCCGGTCGCGGTGCGTTATGCCTGGGCCGATAACCCGGCCGGCAATCTCTGGAACAAAGCCGGACTGCCGGCGTCTCCCTTTCGCACCGACGATTTCCCGGGCATCACCGTGAATGTGAAGTGATCGATCAAAGCCCGGCAGCGTTGACGCCGGGATCGTTTACTTCACCCGCCTCAACCACACCGCCCCATTCGGCACGCGGGCTTCGAGCCGGAATTCCGAGTGCTCCATCGCGAACAGCGAAACCGTAGAGGACGTATCAATTTGTCCGATGCGATGTTCGCGTGCCGTGCCGTCGGTCGCAATGAGATACGAGCCGACAGAGACGAACGGCGCACACGCTTCGAGTTCGAGCTTCGCTTGCTCGGTTGTGGGGCTGGTCTGCAGCGCGACCAGCGTTCTTCCCTCACGCGGCAGGGCGGACTGGACCCGCTCTACGATGTCGGCTGCGGTTACACTGCCGGTCAGCAGCAGGAGTTTTCCCGCAGACGCCGGCAACTCGGCCTGTGCCATCAGTTCGCTTGGAAACCCAGTCGCCACCACGATCAAAGTCTCACGCCAGGTTTTTGCCAAATGGACGATGAGGGTCTCGGACACCGGCCCCGCGACAACAATCGCCGTGGGATGCACCGCGTCAATCACCCCCATCAAATGAAACAATTCGTCCGGGGGCGGCTCGATGGGAGGATCAATCTCCGCCGGCTCCTGCATCCGCGCGACTTGATGATAAAGCTGCGCCAAGGCGGCGAAGCCTTCGGGGGAAGACAACGCCAGGTCGCGCATCCCCTCCGGACCGGCGATCATCAGCCGTCCGGAATCGGTATCAATCACAATTTTCATAGATGCGTTGGAATCCGCTTGAACTCATCAAGCATTAGCCACAAAAAGCACAAAAGTCACAAAAATAAAAGCTCAGAAGATCTGACTCAGGTGGTACTCAATCACTCACGTTCTTTTTGTGTCTTTTGTGCTTTTTGTGGCTAAAAGTTCTCGGTCATTCACAGACGTTGTGTGGTACAAAATGAGATTAGCGAGGCCAGGTGCCGCGGAGCATGGGTTCGAGTTCTTCCACGAAATCGTTCACATCCTTGAATTCGCGGTAGACCGAGGCGAACCGGACGAAGGCGACCTGATCGAGCAGGCGGAGCGCGTCCATAACTTTTTCGCCGATATAGCGAGAGGGGACTTCCCGCTCGAAGTTCTCGTACAAATCGGCCTCGATATCCGCCACTACTAGCTCGATGGATTCTTCGCTCACCGGGCGCTTCCAGCAGGCCATTTCGACCCCTTTGCGAATCTTTTCCCGGATGAACGGCACTCGCGAGCCATCTTTTTTGATGACTTTAAGCGGCGAATCCTCGATTTTTTCGTAGGTCGTGAAACGGCGTTCACATTTCAGACATTCGCGGCGACGACGAATCGCGTACTCTTGACTCCCGCGAGAGTCGATGACTTTCGTTTCGTCGTGCTTGCAATACGGACACATCATGGGCGTCACTCCCTTTGGGAGACAGACCAGCTCGGTCGTTAAAGCGGCGGGATCATCCTGATCACCGACGCCGACGCACTCAATGTACTTCCCTTCTGCCAGATTCCCCGCTTCGCAGAATACCGTCGTTTGCCGGGTTTGTATAGGGAAAAGCGATAATATGTGTTCGAGAAGTGAGGTCGCAATTTAGTGGAGTACAGTATTCGATGATTTAGCCCAGAGGGCGTTAGAACATAGCCCAGGACGTGAGTCCTGGGGAAATCGATCCCACATGAGTTCCAGCCCGGAGGGCGGCAGAAATTTCTGTCGCCCTCCGGGCTGATCATCTGGGGATTACTGCTTCCCAAGGACTCACGTCCTGGGCTAAGTTCTGACGGGCTGAAACCACCCGCAGCCATGGTGGCAATCACGGCAAGTCGCGCCACCAGCGGATGTATTCACCAAGGGTGGCATCGAGCAGCGGGACCTGGTCGCAGCCGTATTCGAGCGGGCCGTAGACGACCATGAGGATTCCCATCGACCATGGGGGAATGTAGCTGCGGTGAAACATCCAAATCACCGGGCCGGCACTCAGCGGATATGACAACAGCATGAGCATGCCACCCGCCGCCAGCAATAAGTCTGGCCTGTGCCAGACGGCGAATTGGGAACGCGACGGTGAAATGGGACCTGAATCGGACATACTGAAAGTTTAGCAAATTCGACAGGAGCAATTCATAGGATGCGATTGGAATCCGACCTCTGTGATCGATTGCCCCCTCTCCCTAACCCCCGCGACGGGGCAGCGGCACAGACCACGCTGCAACCTTCGACGATCTGATTGGAGCGGTTGATTACCAGTTCAACCTGATCGGGCCGGTCGCTCCGCCAGAAATTCGTGGACCGGCTGGCACAGACCGCTCGCGGTTCGCAGGGTGAATCCCGCCGACACCCGTCTGATCCAGAAAATTCCCGCGTCCTCGTCCTCGGCGAGCAACCAGCGATCGAAAAACCCCATGTCCCGCCTCCCAGCCTGCGACCTCCCCTTCGCAGCGACCTCTATGCCGCCGAAGAAGAGAATTATCGCCGAAAATCCACGGTCTGGGAATGTATCCTTGAGGGGCGGGTAGACAATAACCACACGGAGTTTCGCGCGAGCGGTTGGCAGACTGGCTCAGGCCTCACGGAGTCGCGCTGCAAAACCAGCACCTCGCGCCTCAAAGGCCGTGGCCGCCGCTGGAACTTCCGCAACGCGGAGGCCGTCGCCGCCCTGATGACCCTCGCCGACAGCGGCCTATAGCAACTCGATTGGCAAACCCCAAGTTCAGCCAAAACTTAACATCGCCAAAATTCGTGGCCACACCCAACAGGAATTGGCTGGGCCGTTGCGTTTCGTCGCCTCCAAAAATTCGCTAGACTTCAGCGCGACAGTTCCCGTTAGCAATTCAGCGTGGTGGCCGAACTACAATGACGAAGAAAAAAACTCCCAGGATGACGCTGGCGAACCTGCCTGCGGGAGACGTCCTCTGTGCGTATTGTACGGGCAAATGCTGCCGCTACTTTTCCCTGGCCATCGACAGGCCGACGGAATGGCAGGATTTCGATCACATGCGGTGGTATGTGATGCATGGTCGCACCTCGATTTTTGTCGACGGCGATGATTGGTATCTGTGCGTGGTGGGCGATTGCGAGAATTTGTTGCCGGACAATCGGTGCGGCTACTACGAGAATCGCCCGCAGATTTGCCGGGATTATTCCTTCACGGAGTGTGAATACTCAGGTGATGGCGTGTACGACAAACTCTTTGAATCGGCTGAGCAGTTGTGGGAGTATGCGGAAGCCATTCTTCCCGCGCGCGAGCGGCCGAATCCGAAGGTCGGAAATCCCAGCCTGCCGGCGTTGCCGATTCTCAGTCTCAACTAATCATTGCTGACATATTGATCCGCGAAGCGCAAGCGATGCTTCACCTCAACCCTCAACCCTCAACCCTAGACCTTCCGTGCCCCTCATTACTCCCCGCGTGCTTAAAGGTTTCCGCGACTATCTGCCGGCGGCAATGCTGGCTCGTGAACGCCTGATGGAAACAGCCCGCCGCGTTTATCGCAGCTATGGTTTCAGCCCCATCGACACGCCGGCACTCGAATATGCCGAAATTCTGCTCGGCAAAGGGGGCGATGAATCGGACAAGCAGTTGTTCCGATTCACCGACCAGGGGAAACGCGATGTGGCGTTGCGTTTTGACCTGACCGTGCCGCTGGCACGTTTCGCAGCCGAACATTTCGCCGAACTGGGCACGCCGTTCAAACGCTATCACATCGCCCCTGTTTGGCGGGGCGAGAACGTGCAACGCGGCCGGTATCGCGAATTCCTGCAATGCGATTTCGACACCATCGGCACGGAATCCAACGCCGCCGATATTGAAACGCTGCTCGTGATCCACGACCTGATGGTCGCGCTCGGTTTCGAGCGGTTCAAGATCCGTGTGAATAATCGCCTGCTGCTCAACGGGTTGCTGGAAAGCCTCGGCCTGACGGACAAATCGGTCGGTGTGCTGCGGGCTATCGACAAGCTGGACAAAATTCAGGCGGCCGGAGTTATCACGGAACTGGTCGACAAGGTCAATCTGACGCCCGATGCGGCGGCGAAAGTTGTCGCCGTCTGTCGCCGGGGAGCCGCATTGAGCGAGTTAGAGCCGTTCCTGGGCGACAATCCGTCCGGCCAACTCGGACTGTCGCGGCTGCGCGAGCTTTTTTCTGCCGCACAATTGGCGGGAATTCCGGCTGAGCGCATGGAACTCGATGTCTCCATCGCGCGTGGGTTGGATTACTACACCGGCACGATATATGAAACCTTCCTGACCGATCTGCCCGGCATCGGCAGTGTTTGTTCCGGCGGGCGTTATGACAATCTCGCCGGTTTGTTTACGAAAGAAAAACTGCCGGGCGTCGGGGCCAGTCTGGGACTTGATCGCTTGCTCGCCGCGATGGAAGAATTGAAGTTATTGCCGGAATCATCGACGCCGGCCCCGATTCTGATCGTCCAGTTTTTCGCGGATCGGCTCGGCGAGTATCTCCGGATGGGACGCCTGCTACGCGCCGCGGGGTTGAATACCGAAGTCTTTCCAGACGCCAAACCTGTCGGCAAGCAATTGAAATACGCCGACCGCAAGGGATTTCGACTGGCACTGATCGCCGGACCGGACGAATTCACGAACGGTGTCTGGCAAGTCAAGAATTTGCAGAGCGGCGCGGCAGAGAAAGTCACTGAAGCAAATTTGATCGAGAAATTACACGCTGAACTGGCAACGCCGGCTTCGCATGCGGTTGAATAACGTGGCGGCACGTTTCCAACGTGCCTGAAAAAATGGCGTGGTACACACATTAAGAAACGTGTGCCACGGGAAAGCAGGATATTGCACTGGATTCGGGCCGCGATTTACTCCATCATATCCTCAGTTCCTGAGTGAGCCGCTTTACTTCGATTTCTCATTCCGCGTTCGTTCCATGATCCGTTCCAACCATTACGATGCGGCATTTGAAGCCTGGCTCCGCGAGCACCGGCTGCCGTATGTCGCGGTGGATGAATCGAAGCGGGCGTTATTGACGCGGCAGTCGATCAAATCTCCGGATTTTTTGGTCCAATCGCCCAGACTCGGCCGAATTGTCGTTGATGTCAAAGGCCGCAAGCAGGAAATTGGTTCTCAAGTCCGGCGCTGGGAAAACTGGGCGACGGAAGACGACCTCTCGAGCCTGGATGCCTGGGAAGCGATTTTCGGTGCTCAATTCAAGAGTTTGCTGGTGTTCGCGTACGAATTGTCGGATCAGACCGAGGATGCAGAACAACCGCTCATGCTCGAATTTCGCGGCCGGCGGTACTCGTTTCACGGCGTCTGGGCGTCCGATTACCGGCAGGCGATGCGGCAACGCTCGTCTCAGTGGGAAACGGTCTGGGTGCCCAGCGCGGCATATCGTCAACTTCGTTTTCCGTTGACGCTGTTATTCCAAGAGCCAGCAGTGATTGAGGAGCCGAGTTTCGCATGAACGGTTCCCGCACTTTGAATTCCCGATTCCGCTTTCAAATGTGTTTTGCCATGATCTTGCTCGCCGGCGGGATCTGGGCCACGCCTGTTTCGGCCCAGCCACAGGATGCACCGCTTCAGCGTCCGCGGATGGACACCAGCCTGCCGAACACGCCGGCACCGGGGGGGGTGATTCAAGCCCAGGGAGGGCAGTTCTATCTGCAAGGGGCCGTGGTCGTTTTGCTCTGTGGCGGTGCCGTGTGGACCGTATGTCGCAGCAGCCGACGACAATGAGTTCGCGGGTCACTGATAGCGTGGTGATTACGGGGATCGGAATCTGTTCGCCCTTAGGTCCCGACCGCGAAACGACCTGGCAGAGCTTGTTGGCCGGTGAACGTGGGCTGGCGTGGTTCGACCAGGAACGCCGCTGGGCCGGCGGCCGAGCGCTGCCGATCAACCCGTCGGGAGAAGTCGTCGCGTTGGCGGAACATGTCGCGAGTGAGGCGATCCGGGATGCCGAACTCTCGCCGCTATCAGTTGATCCCACCCGCTTGGGCTGCGTTTTCGGGACGAGCAAAGGGGAACTGCGTCAGCTATTGGCGGAGTCACCTCCGCTCGATTGGCTGGGTTCCTGGCCGTCCGGCGCTTCCCAGCGATTATCGGCACGCTGGAATTGTCAGGGGCCGGTCCTCGCCCCAGTGGCGGCCTGCGCGACAGGATTGACGGCATGTCTGCGCGCGGCGGAACTGCTGGCGGCTGATGTCTGCGATGTCGTTTTGGCCGGGAGTGCTGATGCATCCCTCTTTCCCGCGGTAATCGGATCGTTTCAGCGGTTGGGCGTGATGGCCCGAATATTGGACGACCCGGCCGACGCTGTGCGGCCATTCGATCGCCGGCACTCAGGGTTTCTGATCGGAGAAGGCGCGGCATGCCTGGTGATGGAACGGCGGTCGCATGCCGAAAGTCGCGGCGTGCGATGGCATGGCGAATGGCTCGGCGGTCTGCTGGGCAGCGATCCTTCCGGCATCACACGGACAGATGCGGAAGGAATCGTGCTAGCGCGGTTGCTCACCGATTTAATGCGCCGCACGGGTGTTGTGCCCGATTATATCAATCTGCACGGCACGGCGACGAAATGGAACGATCGCGCCGAATGCCGGGCGGTGCGTGCGGCCTGCGGCCAGGCGGCCGATCACATTCATTGCTCGGGCTTGAAGGGAAGCATCGGCCATTTACTGGGGGCGGCCGGTAGTGTGGAACTGGCGTTGACGCTCCTCGCCTTGCGCGATCAGATCGTCCCGCCCACCATCAATCTGACCGCACCCGCGGACGGTTGCGATTTGAATCTGACTCCCGGCATTCCCAGCCGACGAAATCTGCGAACCGCGATTAAAGTTTCCGCCGGTTTTGGCGGTCATCTCGCGGTGGCGGCTGTGGCCAAGGGAACGAAGCGATCTCCGGCAACGGCCACCGAATAGACGTTAATCTCTGGTCCAGGTGGCGGTTATCCCCACGATAACAAGTCCCCCGCTAACCTGGAGAGCATCATGAACGGCATGGCGTATACCTATCTGCTATATCTGGTCATCACCATCGGCATCACGATTTGGGTTGCACGCACGCTCCGGCACAATGGCCTCGTGTTTCTCGCACGCTCTGAAGCCGACCGTCCACTGGCCGACGCATTGTCGCATCTCTTGATTGTTGGCTTTTACCTCGTGATGTTTGGCGTCATCACGTTCGCCATGAAATCCCCCGGGCAGATTGGCAATGCGCAGGCGGGAATTGAACTCCTGAGCACCAAGGTCGGCATCATTCTCGTGTCGCTGGGCGGGATGCACTTTCTGATCCTGCTGGTTTTCTCCGGCGTGAAGCAGAAGCACGAAGAACGCCGATTGCTCGCCGAACGCCGGCACTCGGTCAATGAACTTGCGGACCTGCGCTCGCGTGATCGGTAACACGGCCTAAGTCTGATCCTGTCATCGTCCATCATGCAGCGGAAGGAGTGCGCATCATGTCTCGTCTCGCTGTGGGCTACCTGATCTATCTGACGTTTGCGATTGCCGTGACCGTGTTCGTTGGCCGGACGTTGCATCGGCATGGACGACTATTTCTGATCGACGTGTTTCATGGGCAAGTCGCGCTGGCGGACGCCGTCAATCACTTGCTGCTGATTGGCTTCTATCTGCTGAACCTCGCATTAGTACTGCTCAGTTTGCGCTCTCGAACACAGCTCGCCGATCCACTGGCGGTCGCGACATTTCTGACCGATAAACTGAGCTGCCTACTGCTCGTCCTCGGCGGGATGCACTTCGTGAATGTGACGGTTCTGCTCGCCGTCCGCCGCCACGCCTGGCAAACTCCGGCACCCCTGACAACGTTTCTGGACTGAGGCGCTGCGTTGTCTCAGCGGTTCCAGTCGACGCTGCCCATCCAATTTCGGTACACTATACGAATATACCGCTTACCACCATAATCTGATGGGCCTCGCGTGTCCCCCTGCGTGCTTGATGCCGATGACGAGTTAATGAGTCTGTTGCAAGACGGCGATCGTCAGGCGTTTGATACGCTCGTTGAACGGCATCAAGGACCGCTGCTCGGATTTTTCATCAAGCAGACGCATGATCGGCAGTTGGCCGAAGATTTGACGCAAGACACGCTGCTAAAGGTTTTCCACCAGTCGTGGGATTATCTGCCGCGCGGCTGCTATCGCGGCTGGATGTTCCGCATCGCCCGAAACCTGTTGATCGATACGACGCGCCGCCATGCCCACGACGCGCTGGTCAAAGCCATTCGCAACCATCCCGAAGATGACAACGACCTGATGGCTCGGCTGGCCGACGAGATCGCCTCGTCTGAAGAGCAGGCCGACCGCCGCGAACTGGCCCGCATCGTGGATGAACTGCTGGGACAAATTCCCGCTGAACAGCGGACGACATTTTTGATGCACCACTATTCCGGCCTCAGCCTGCCGGAAGTCGCGTTGGCGATGGAATCCAATTTACCGACAACGAAAAGCCGGTTGCGGCTGGCGCGCGAGAAACTGCGCGAGAAACTTGCCGAGCGCGGCATTTTTGACCCCGCCAGCGAACTCAGCACCAACGGCGAACCACGGCACATGGCCCGCCAGCCACTGACGAACGGCGACAGACAGGATCCAAGCTCATGAGCTATTTCAGCCGCTTGACAGATATTGTGACATGCAATCTCACGGCGTTACTGGCCGAGGCCGCGGACCCGGTGGCCGCCTTACGGGACATCATCTCTGAGATGCGGGAAGGGCTGGCGGGGGCGAAACGAAGTGTTGCCACGGCGACAGCTTCAGAAGCCCGGCTGACCGGGGAGATCGAGGCGGAGCGGCGCGCGGCCGAGTTATGGGATGAACGGGCGCGAGGCGAGCTTTTACGCGGTAAGGAATCGGAAGCCCGCGATTGCCTGCTGCGTAAACGTGAATTGACCGACTTGATCGCGGGACTCGAGCAGCAGCATCGAGCCGCGCAGGCGACGAAAGATCATCTCGAGACGATGCAGCGGGCGTTGGAAGCCCGGCTCGCCGAAGCCCTGCGGCGCTATGAATCACTCGGCGAGACATTGCCGACACACGGCGAAACATCCGTCGTCGACTTCTCACCCCCCGCTGTTGTCTCAGACCCGCAACGTGAGATTGATGCGGATCTGGAACAACTGAAACGGCAGCTGGGACTGAAATAAGACAGGAATCAGGAAACAAGATTCAAGACACCAAAAGCCGCAGATTGCTGCCTGATGATCGTTTCTTGCTGCTTGTTTCCTGCTCTATGCCGGCACGGCTTTTGGCGGAGCAATCGCGGCCGGGCCTTGGCTGGGCCGCGTGACGAGCCACAGCAGGACAGGGTTGGCGATGTAGATCGTGCTGTAGCAACCGGTGATCGTGCCGATGATCATCGAGAATGCGAAGACGTGAATCCCCGCTCCACCGAAGATATAGAGGATCAACACCACGATAAACACAGTCGTTGCGGTCAAGATTGTCCGCGATAATGTCTGATTGACGCACAGGTTGATCATGTCATAGGTGATATTGGGATTCTTGCCCTTCACTTCGCGAATGCGGTCGAAAATGACGATAGTGTCGTTCAGCGAATAACCGACAATCGTCAGCAACGATGCGATCAGCCCCATGTTGACCTTGAAATCTTCGAGCATCAGAATCGGGCCGAGTGGCGTATCACTTAAATAGGCAGCAATTGCGATGCTGCCCAGCGTGACCAGCACATCGTGTGCGAGTGCCGCGACAGCCGCGAGGCCGAAGTAGACTTTCTCGAATCGGAACCACATGTAGATCACGATCATGACCAGGCTGGCGAGAATCGCCAGAAACGCCTTGACCTGGGTTTCATCACCCACCGACGATGTGAACGTGTTGATTTCATCGAAGACCGGCTGCGAGGCCATCGTCGTCTGCATGTCGGCAACCGCCGTCGCCAGATCGCCTGCCGTCACATCCCTGGAGACGAATGCGAGCATTTCGGTGTAACGCGCGGCGGGACCTGTCGCATCACCCTCTGCCGTGAGACCGGCGACCGTCAGCAGGGATTGTGGGGATTCATATTTCGCGACTCCGCCAGCGGCCCCCGGTAACTTCTTCAAGCTCGCGGTCAGCGTATCATGAATGGTGGATTCGGAAATCGGACCGCTGAATTTCAGCCGCACCATTTCCCCGCCGGCAAAGCGATCCGGATCGACTTGTTTTGCGACAGCATCGGTTAGTTTCTCAGGGACCGCTTCCGGTGCATCAAAAGTCACCGTGACTTTTCGCAGCGCGTGGCTGGCATCCGAGAAAGCCGTGTTCAGATTCTCGCGCACAATCTGCGGATTGTCCTGCATCGTGCGGATACGGAAACGACGATCAGCCGTGGCGGCAGTGTCCGAAACCAAGGTCAACTTTTCCAAACTGACCGGGCCTGCAAACGCGGCATTGAGTTTTTCCTGGACGTCATCCGTGATTTGCGGTTCCTGGAACTCGAATGTCACCATCGTGCCGCCGGTGAAGTCAATGTCGAGATTATTCTTCCCGCGAGAGTACAGGGCGAACAAACCGGCGAGGATGACAATGGTGGACGCGGCGAAGGCGTATTTGCTGTAGCTCAGGAAGTCGATCTTCGTTACGCCGACGAATTGCATCATTTTAAGATTCGTGATCCACCGCTTGCGTTCGGCGACCTGGAAGCACAGATGGCCGAAATACAAGACCGAGAACAAACTCATCGACAGGCCAATAAACAGCGAGACGGCGAAGCCGCGAATCTGGTCGGTGCCGATGACATACAGAATCACGGCAGTAATCAGTGTGGTCACGTTGCCGTCGAATATCGCGGAGAACGCCTTGCTGAAACCGTTTTCAATGGCCATCCTCAAGCTCGCGCCGCGGGCCAGTTCCTCACGCATCCGTTCGTAAATCAGCACGTTGGAATCGACCGCCATCCCAATGGTGAGCACCAGACCCGCCAAGCCGGGCAGGGTAAATGTCGCCTCGATAAACGCCATCGCTCCGACCACAAGAATCAGGTTGAGCATCAAGCACAAGTCAGCGATCAGGCCGGCGACAAGATAATAGACAGCCATGAAAATGAACACCGCCAGGGTCGAGACAATAATCGCCGTGATCCCTTTTTTCTGCACATCCACGCCCAGCAGCGGGCTGATCGTGAATTCGGAAATCGGCTCTTCAATCAGCGGGATTTCCAAGGCACCGGCATTCAGCACGGCGATCAAGGCATCAACTTCCTGCTGCGTGAAGTTACCCGTGATCTGCACGTTCCCGCCCGTGATGCGGGTTTTAATGGTCGGGGCCGAGTGAATCATGCCGTTGAGCAGAATGGCCAGGCGGCGTTCAAATCCGTCGGTGGACGGCTGGTTGCGGGTCGAGAGTTCGGCGAACAGAATGCTGCCACGCGTATTCAATGAGAACGAAACGGCGAGTCCGCTTTCGGGGTCCAGGTTGGAACCGGCCCGCACGAGATAGCGGCCGGTGACGGCCTTATCCGGGGGATCGTGCAGGACGAGAAACTGCCGGACCTGAACCTCTTTGCCTTCGTCGTTGCGGCGCGGCACTTCGCGAACGGCGACCTGTCCGCCGGCTTCGAGTTTGTCTTCTTTCGGATCAACCTGTCTCCAACTCGCGGCCACGCGACCGTCGCGGCGGATTTCGTCTTCGTTCTCTTTAAGCTGGTTGGCCTGCTGGATGATGACCCCATGATCGCGTTCATTGGCGAGAATCGCGAACTCCAGGCTGCCGAGGTTCGTAATCAAACGCTTCTTCTGCCGAACGATTTCCTGATCCGCGCCGGGAATGATGATCTCGATGCGATCGGTCCCCACTCGGCGAACCGTGATTTCCTCGGCACTCGACGGATTGATGCGGCGGGCAATGGCGTCGACCATTTTGTCGAGTGTCGCCGGGTCGGCTTCTTTGCCTTCTTGTTTGGCTTTGGCCGTATCGACCTGATAAACGAGGTTCGTCCCGCCCGCCAGATCGATACCGAGCCGAATGGCCGACTTCCAGCCATCCTGCTTGTTCGTCATCTGCTGATAGGCAAAGGGCGCGAGACTGAAGAAGAGGGCGAACAAGACCACGCTGAACTTGAACGACAGGTCTCTCAGCCGCAGCACCTGAGCCAGCAGTGTTCCCAGGACGAAGGGCAGGATGAAGACCACGGCGATGATGAGGAATAACTGCCACGGCAGGCCTGCTTTTTCCGGCTCCGCCGCGGCTTGACCGAGAATCCCCGCCGATTGCAACCACATGCTGTTCATGCCGTCATTCCATCCTGAAAGAAACATCGAGTCCGTCGGCAACTTCAAATTCTCAAATCGGGTCTCAAGAAAGGCAACTGCTGGAAACGACGGTAACCAGATCGTGGGAGCTGTTTTGCGCGATGCAGTCGACACGGAAGGGTGAATTGACGATCCGCTTTCAGGCGGATGTCGTCGCCCCGTCGGTGTTGGAATCCTCGGCCATCACATGTGTGATGCTGGTGCGAAGGAACCGAATGCGCGTGTTATCGTCGACTTTAAGCGTGACTTCCTTTCCATCTGCCGAGATGTTCGCCACCGTCCCGATGATGCCGGACGAGGTGAGTACTCGGTCGTTTTTCTTCATGGCGTTGAGCATTTTATCGCGTTTGGCCTGCTCGCGACGCTGCGGCAGAATAATCAGCACGACGAACAGCAACACAATCGGCAGATACGGAGCGATGAACGCCCAGAACGGCGGCTGTTCACCAACTGCCGCCGGCGCGGCATCGGCCTGAGCCAGAATCAACCATGCCATTATCTGAGCCGAAATCATGCGATGAATCCGCAGTCTGCTGTCGTCAAGACGGTCGCGAAGGCTGTAACGCCTCGATACCCCATCCTGCAACTAGCGTGACAATGAGTACTTACGCTCGCAAAGCCATTCAATGAAGCGGGTATCTTAGACAGATTGTTCCCAGCGGGCAAGTTGAACCGCCCGAAACTGTTGCGACGTGCCCGCCCGGATCGCATCTCGCAGGTCGCTCAGCAACCGCTGATAATACGCCAGATTGTGCCACGAGAGGAGAATCGGCCCCAGCATTTCCTCCGCCATGAACAAATGACGTAGATACGCACGACTGAATTGCCGGCACACCGGACAAGCACAGTCCGGGTCTAGCGGCGACGGATCGGTGCGGTGTTTCAGGTTCCGCATCTTGACCACTCCCTGACTTGTGAACGCCGTGGCGTTACGCCCATTCCGCGTCGGCATCACACAGTCAAACAGGTCAATTCCACGCAATACCCCTTCGATGAGATCAATCGGTCGGCCGACACCCATCAAATAGCGGGGCTTGTGCTGCGGGAGCATAGGAACCGTAAAGTCCAGCGTGTCATACATTTGCTGCGGCGATTCCCCCACGCTCAGCCCGCCGATGGCGTAACCGGGGAACTCCAGTGGGAGTAGTCCGTTGGCCGAGCGTTCCCGAAATTCCTGATGCACGCCACCCTGCACAATTCCGAACAACGCCTGATCGGTTCGCCGTTGCGCATCTCGACAGCGCGCGGCCCACAGCGTGGTCCGGTCGACCGCCGTTCGCATCGCCTCCGTGGGAGCATCGTGCGGCGGGCATTCGTCCAGGCACATGATGCAGTCCGCACCCAGTTGCTCTTGAATACGGACGGCCGTTTCCGGCGAGAGTTCGAGTAAGCTCCCGTCGATGTGCGACCGAAACACAACTTTTTCGTCGTTGATCTTGGTCAATTTGGCGAGGCTGAAAACCTGGAACCCGCCGCTGTCGGTCAGCATCGGCCCGTCCCAGTTCATGAATCGATGCAGCCCGCCCAGTTCCGCGACAACATCCGCCCCCGGCCGCAATGCCAGATGGTAGGTGTTCGCCAGCACCTGTTGCGCCCCGGTCAGCCGCAGTTGATCGGGTGTTAGCCCCTTCACCGTCGCCAGCGTTCCCACCGGCATAAACGCCGGCGTGTCGACCGGCCCGTGCGGAGTATGCCAGGTCCCCACCCGCGCTTTCGTCGCCGGATCAACAGCATGCAGTTCAAATTGAAACGAAGTCATGGACGAAATCATTCACCTTTTAGCGACGCTTCGCAGCAGGGTGCTTTTCGCACTGAATGAGAATTATTGCAAGGGAAGATGGGATAGACGATTTGCCAGTTCTTCCGGCTTAGCACACGTGACTAAAAGTTCCAAATCGTCGATGAGTTGTCCGATGCTCACTCCTTGCTGAGCGGCATAAACAATGGCAATGACATACTTGACTCACCATGATTTTCAGGGAATCGTCGGGATTTGCGGCTGAGCATGCGGCCTTGGCGGTCTCTCTCTATGTTCGCGTAGAACTTCGCGGATCATCTCCCCTACAGCCTTGGCATGGGGATTTTCCATGCACGCATTGGACAACGCGACCTCGACAAGCGTTGCCAGTTCGTCCGACGACAGATAGATGTCATAGTTGTAGATGCCATTGCCACGCGGCTCGCCCACAACCCTGAACACGACGCCCTCGGTAGATCGCTCTGCTCCTCCGTCGTTGAGAAGCCTTCCGCGAGTAATCTCGGTATTCACCAAGAGATCGTCGTTTTCGTGACGATTGTGCCCGTGTCTCTGCAACTGCATATCATCCCTTTCGCGATTGCCTAGGTGTCCTCGCGGCCTGCTCAGCCCGCTCGACATCTTCTTTCGGAACTTTGATCAATTTCTTGATCGCGTCCGAAAATTCTGACAACTCCTCAAAGCGATGCGGGTTTTTCCGCTGGTCAGAGTTTAAGTCCATTTTGTGTCCGTTTATAGACGATTAGCGCGAGGCGATATTTTTTTAACTGTACACTTGCGCCCATGTCTGGCTGTTCGTACAATGACCACATTCTACCCGTTTCGATCACGGCGACGATACGCATCGGGCGGAATCAACGAAGAGCATACCTGGTGGGTGAAGTGTGAGGCAGTTGGAAAGGCCAGACACAAAGAGAGTCCA
>Ga0335397_10000621_pt1 | contig 46784 bp, 30 predicted proteins | sample MAT04_FD_205740 | JGI IMG/M metagenome (GOLD analysis project Ga0335397, IMG submission 205740) | Freshwater microbial communities from Lake Fryxell liftoff mats and glacier meltwater in Antarctica - MAT-04 (spades assembly) (version 2) ... | reverse complement strand
TGGTTCCCGACCTGAGAGAGGGTAAGGCGGAGTCTGGAGGGTTGATCCAAGCACCGCCTCCCCGAGCACTGTTTCCTGGCTCCTTCGTTACCACTTTTTAAGGTGACACTAGCTGCATACCTTCATAAAACATGAAGTTCGAGAAACAGTTTCCGGACAGGCACGGACCCGCCCGGGTAGGCTTCGACCGTCTGTTCGACGATCTCACCGTTTATTGCGAAAGAGCTTTCGCTCTACCGCGACTAAGTTCGTAAACCTTGCGGCTCACGCACAGGTCGGGCTACGGAGGCCGATCTGTCCTCAGATCGGCATCCCTGCGCAATAACCCACCATTCCCCGACCATGGTTCGTACCGCAGCGTCAAGGGTTCACGACCTGAGGACAGGTCGTGCTGCGAGACAGGTCGGACTCCAAATCATTCTGCGACAGCAGCAGCCGGTTTGGCGACTTCCGGCATGATCGGGCTGCGGCCAGGGTTTTGGTGGTAGATCGGGAAGTCGATGCCCGATTCCTTCATACAGACCACGCGGCCGGAGGTGCTGCTCAGGTACACTCGATCGGTGACCGAGTTTTGGAGTGGCACTTCCAACCCAGGATACTGCGCTTTTGCCACAACTTCGCCGGTCTTTCGATTCACAGTGACCAATCGTCCGGCAGAATCAATGATATAGACGGCCTTGTTCGTAACACTCACAAGCGTCTTGACATCGGTGAAGGAAAATTGATGTTGGTCAACTGTTTTGAGTGGCAGACCAGACTTAAGCCCCAATCCCATAAGTTCGCCTTCAGATCCCACAAGATAGATGTCATCTTCGATAACGGTGATCGGTTCGGAAACCCGGTGTCCCAACGGGTATGTCCACAGCAATTTGCCATTCTTATTCATGTCGATACAGAACAGTCGGTGGTTGGCGGCGGCGGCCAGTAAATATTCCTGATCACGACTGACCAGGGTCAGCGGGGCCGTCGTCGGACTCTGCATCAGGAATTCAAATTCCGATCTTCCGGCATGTATCCCGCTGATATCCACCACATAGATATTTCCCGGATCCGATACGAAAGCGACTCGACTCGATCCGGCGACTGGTACATTCCGGATGCCTTCGCCAGCGACAAAACGCCAGGCAATAGCCTGCGGAACGCCCGGTGGAAGTTTTTGATAGCGTTCCAGATGCCTCAGAGTTTTGAGCGAACACGTAACCAGTGAATTGTCTGCCAACGGGATAAAGAAACTGCCTTCCGTGATGACAGGCCCGGCTGATGGCTGACTTGGAAGTCGATATGAAAACAATTCCTTGCCGGAGAATTTATCCAGAGCATACAACGTCGGACCTGCGACAATCATCACGATACTGGCGTTCGAAGATGCCGGCATGGATACTTCATCCGTTCGGCCGACCTGTGCAATCCACATCTCACGTCCGGTTTCTGCATTCAGCGCAGTCACAAGCCCGGCTGAAGACTGGACAAAGACGACATCTTCGTCATTTACGATATGGGAAACTTTATCACGCTGGGTATTGATAACTGCCTGCGCATCCCACAGCTTGACGAGCGGTGGAATGCCGACCGTATCAATGGCGGATTCCCCCTCAGCGGTCTTGTCAACAACGGCATCGTCTGCAGCAACTTCGTTTGAAGTTTCATCTGCCACCAGGGCAGCGGTGCCCGCACTAAAAAAAGCAAGGAGCGCCAGAATTCGTTGCAGCTTAGTCATCTTCGTTCCATCCGCAGAAACTTATCATGTAGTACAGATCAGAATCACACCCACCGCTCGCCTGAACAACGGCAATGGTATCCGCGCGAGTTGTATCTTACTGAGCGAACGCTGAATTTGCGCTATTGAAATCCCAGTCCCGGCCCTGCCAGCCGACTCGTGTCAATTCTGCCGTCTTTAACGGTGAAGACGGTGGGTATCTTCCTTGCCCATTTGGCATTTGCGGAAGGACAATACTGCCGTGCATTGCCTTCGATCGCGGCGACGCCTGGGATTCTGGCTGCCAGGCTGCAGGAATGCAGAAACGAAGCCCCGGGGCACGTCAGATCCTGCACGCACAGAAACATGCCAAACTTCTGCGCTGCCGCCGCCATCATCAGCGATTCCGACTGGCCTTTGCATGCCTTTAATGCGATCCCTGAATAGCCCTGTTCCCGAGCCAGCAGCAGAGACTCGTATGAAATCAAAGCCTCATCGATCACCACCGGCTTAATTGCGGCGACGGCGTGCATGTGCGGCGCGTTCGCCGCGTCCAAATGTCGGCTTGTCGGCTGTTCAATATACTGAATTCTTTCAAAAGCAGCTTTTGACGATTTCTTGACTCGATTCAGGAACTCAATCACGTAGTCCGCAGAAGCACACTTTTCATTGAAGTCGCACGAGTAGTACCATTCTGTGCAGCCTCGTGCGGCCTGAACAGCCGCCGTTACCTTTTCAATCGCGAGGACTCGATCAATATCCCAGTCCAGTTGATCACCGGCGAGTTTGATCTTCAGGTGCGTCAAGGTGTCTGCCTGAATCCATTCTCCAAGCGTCACGGGCAGCTTATCATTGGGTCGTTCTTTGACGTCTGCTTCCGTCAGCGGATCCAAAGCGCCGATCAGATGATACAGTGGCAGCGAAGCCACAGGTTCCCGCAGTGTGTACTGATCGAGATACTCACCGGCGAACTGTTCGTCCAGAAATTCGCTCAAATCTGTGTTACAGAATTCCTTTGACAGCGTATTGAAGCTGTTCAGTTTCAGCAAACGTCCGTAGGCATCATGCAGTGCGGCATCAATGGGACTTGCCGCAACCAACTGTGCCAGCGGTGGCAGAGATTCGTTAACGCCCGCCCCTTCTGCGATCCGATGCGCCTGATGATCGTACTCCGACGAAACGTCGAACTCAATTTCCAGCGGATGTCCATAATCCGGATACGAATTAAACAGCTCAACAACTTCCTCGGCATAGGCCTTCATCAGCTTTTCAGCCTGATCAGGTTCGAGAGTCGCTGAAGGCCATGCCCAGACATTGCCCACCGGCATGCTGCCGTGTCCCGTCGCATGTTTCCCGTTTCGCGCCTCTACCGTCACGTCGGCATTGATCAGAAACGACGAACTGACAACACGACCTCCAAACTTTAACGGCGTTCGGTACTGCACCGGTTCAAATGAGACCTTGACCTCTTTGACCGTGACGTCAGTGGGTTTCCCCTGACTCATCTTTCTATGTCCTCTGCTGAAGTGCGACTCAAAATACGGATACGACTGAAAAACACCATGATCGAATACGGGACAATCCCTACGCAGGCTGAACTGTAACTCTGAAGTATTACGACGCAACCCCACTCTGAAAAGCATCAGAACCGCTTTGAATCGCCTCCTGGCCTTGAAATCCTGCCTGATGCTCTTTGTAATCCCTGTTGTGAGGTGCTCGAGTTGGGGACTATAAGGATTTGTGCATGACGAAATTGGCATAAGTTCGTTTAATCGTCAGCCGCCGGGCGTACGTGTTTTCCTGCTCGCGTACGCCTGTCGGCTAACGGTTTAACACTCAAACTTATGCACCGGGCAGGTTTCATCATTTTCGTAATTACTGAGGCAAGACTGTGAGTACACAGGACTCCAGACCTTCCAGTCTGATGCTTGAAGAATGCTTTGTTGCCGCAGACCAGCGATTTCTGGATGAATGGGTTCGCTTCAACCACTCCGAGTTTTTGGCTCGCTTTCTGGAACGCTGGCTGGCCGATCCGCGTCCGTGGGCCAGACAGCAGATCTTACAGTATCTACGACAAGATCTGAATTTGCCGGGCCACGAAGTTGTCTTCAAGCGGATGTGCAGACATTTTTGCAATGTCGGCGACCATGAGTTGCTCGCGCACTCTATAGTTGCGTTCGATCGACTGGTGCGCCGCAGCCGGATCGTTCGTTTAGACTGGAATCCACAAAGTCGGCAGTTTGATCGCGAAGAGTTGCTGTTTGCGAAGCCCAATAAGACCATCCAAAACGAAACAGGACGCACGACGGAATGGGGCATTGGCAAATTCAAACGAACGGTGCCGCTTCCCGATCGGATCAACAAGAATGCAAATCGGCTGTTCAATCATCGGACGCGAAATCATCTGCGACGCAGAATCTGGCGGTACTTCCGCTGGCTCAGCTATCGCGATGCCGATGCTTACGCGTCAGCAATGACGACGGCGATCATTGAGTATCGAGATGCAGACTTTGCGGCGGGGGAGAACATCATCGACAACTGGTCGTTGATGCATGTCTGCTACTTTCACAGCGACATGCTTCAGTTCAGCGCGTCTCACACGAATTTGTTGTCCGGCTGTTCTCTCGCCGATCTCACCGCCGCTCCGTATCAGCCGGAAATCTGGCAGCGGCCCGAGGCTGCCGGAAGCTTGATAGACATTTTACTGTCAGCGCACAGCGTCCTTGCTCGTGTTTGGGCGATTGAACTTCTGCAGCGGGACCACAGCGATGCAATCGTGAGGACAGACATCCCGTTGCTGATGCAACTCTTGTCTCACACAGATCCCCGAGTGCAGGAGTTTGCAGCGGAAGTATTCCGACAGCATCAGGGTTTGGCGAATTTGGCGGCAACTAAATGGTTGGAATTGCTGGAGCGATGTGATCATGCTCATTTGCCCATGATTTGCGAATCCATGAAGAAGCATGTGTCAGCCGCAAGACTTGGCACACCGCAACTGATTCAACTCACGTTGGCTCGCGCTGTTCCGGTGTCGGAGTTAGGATTTCACTTGCTGAAGTCTCGACACAATGAGCAACCCCTGACAGTTGACGAAATTACGTCGCTGAGTCGCCTGCAATGTGAATCGACAACCAGTGAAATCTCGATGTTTGCACTAAGTTTACTAGACAGCGATCTGTATCAGACCGACCACGTGATGGAATTCTTTGATTCTTTGTCACAGTCGATGCGTTCAGCAGCGATGGACTGGCTGGAACCGTCAGCATCGCGCGGGCACAACGATCCTGTCCTGTGGGCACGACTGATTGAAACTCCGTTTGATGATACTCGTTTGCGAATCGTGGAATGTCTGCATCGCCGAACGCAGTTGCCGGGAACAGAAACAGATTCGCTCGCCCCAGTCTGGTGTGCGGTCGTTCTGGGTGTGCATCGGGGAGGCCGGTCGAAACTGAAAGCCATCAAGCAGATGCAGTCCGCGATTCTCCAGCGGCCCGCGCGAGCTGCTGAACTTCTCCCGGTGCTTGCGGTGGCGGTCAGGTCTCTTCGAGCTCCCGAACGTCGCGGCGCGCTGGCCGCACTGGCTGCGATTGTGTTACAGAATAACGAACTTCAGGTCGAGATTCAGCGGCTGCTGCCGGAGTTGCAATGGATATGATCGGCTTACAAATCAACGAACCGGCAACTCTCGAACCTGATGCAATGAAACGTTCAGGCTCGCTTTCCGCCGCAGAACATATTCTGATTCTTGCGGCAACCGGCTTGATCTTCGCCGCAATTCTGCAGGCCGCCCCATTGCAAAGCGCCAATGATCGGTCGCGATGGGCGACGGTATGGTCTCTTGTCGAACGCGGAACGTTTCAGATTGATGAGATCGATGAGTATGCTCGTTGGTCAACGATCGACAAGGTGCGGTACCGTAATCGTGAAACCGAGCCGTGGCATTTCTATTCTTCCAAGCCACCGCTGTTGTCGGTGATCGTGGCAGGAGTGTACGCGGCTGAACGCTGGACGCTGGGTTATGGACTGTTCAACCATACGGAATTCGTGACGCGGCTGTTGCTTCTGATCGTAAATGGACTGCCGTTCTGGTTCGCGCTGCGTTCGTTGTGTCGCTGCATGATTCTGATGGGTGCGTCGTTACCCGTACGAATGTTTGTGGCGGCAGCAGCGGGATTCGGGTCACTATTGAATCCCTATCTCACAACACTCAACAATCACACACCTGCCGCAGTGTGTGCGATGTTCACAATTGCGGCAGCGGCAGAAATTCTCTCGCGACACCAAAACAAGACGACGATGACTCATACGGTGCAAGACCGAGGCTTCATGGCGTTAGGATTCTTCGCAGCGCTGACGTGCTGTTTCGAACTGCCTGCGGCACTGTTGGGAGTACTGACGTTTTTACTGGCTGTGGTGATTGATCGCCGTCGGACTCTGACGCACTATGTTCCGGCGGCCGTCATTCCGCTCGCTGCATTCTTTATCACAAACTGGATGGCAACTGGCGGAGTCAAACCGTTCTACGCGACATACGGTTCCGAAACCTATGTTTACGAACACAATGGCATTCCCAGTTACTGGGCGAACCCACGGGATCTGGACGCCAATCAGGAGACTCCACTCGTCTATCTGCTTCATTGCGTGCTTGGGCATCACGGACTACTTTCGCTGACGCCTGTACTGTTCCTGTCGATCTGTGGCTGGCTGATGACGCTGAGGAACAGCCGCGAAGTATCTTCCGGGACCGCTGGGGAAAGTGGTGTGCCTGGGCGTCGCTTGTCACACCTTGCGAACGCGGGCACGCCAATCCGCTGGATTATTCTGACTGGTGCAGTTCTGACAATAATCACTCTCGGCTTCTACCTGACGCGCACGCAGAACTACAATTATGGCGGCAATTCGGTTGGGTTGCGGTGGATGTTGTGGCTGTCGCCGTTCTGGTGGATTGCAATCGTGCCTGTTGCGGAGAAACTGAAGTCTCGGACGACACAGATTCTTGCCAGTCTGCTGCTGCTGAGTTCCATCATTTCTGTATCATACTCGCTGCATCGTCCCTGGCGACCTTCGTGGCTTTACGAACAGATGCAATCGTACGGCTGGATTCAATACCGATCGCAGCCGGAACCATTCAAGACACCGCGATCATCCGTGTTTGGAAGTCTGCCGTCTGATCCCGGTGCAACGAACACGTGGCGGAGCAGTGACGGGGAATTGCTGACGATCACTGTTTCGAACGAACAGCCGTCCGCGGCATTCCTGCGGTGTACGACTACGCTTGGCGATTCATCCGCGAAGCCAGAAACATGCGATATCGATCTTCAGTCCTGGACGAATCGCGGAGAAGTCGTCGTGCGAAGTCCCGTGTCTCCTGATTCAAAGCGTTTCGAACAACTGGCTTCCGGATTTCCGGATGCAGTGCGTTCGCAGCGGGATGCGGTGTGGCGGAAACCTTTCAACCCGGCTGGCCCACTGTGGATTCCGTCCGTTGCGAATCCCGGTAAAGCGTGGAAAACGGATCGTGCTGCGGCCCGAGTCATTACGGACGATCGAGTCTTTGGCAAGTGTTCGTATCGCTGTGACGTACTGTATTGCGATCAATTGTCCTTTGGTGTTCTTCAGTGGAAAATTCAGAATTCGCTGGATAGTTCGGGGGAAGTGATCAAGACAACGACATGGGTCGCTGAGCAAAAATAACGATTTTGTTGACGACCTACGCAATAAAGGCTAACGCGGGTTTGCAGTTGTTTTCAGTCGCCTCGCAGCGGTTTTGCAGAAAATCTGACGTGAACGGACTGTTGCACATTGCAGCGAATCAGGCAACTTTCCAGACTCGCATTGTGCATCCCCTGCAGGCGCTCTTCGTATTCTTCACGGCAGTTGCTGCAGGTCTGTCAAAGATCCTAAAGTCGTTCCCATCGAAACGACGAACATAAAGCAGGCGATTGTCATCCTGTTGTGGCGGTGGACACACTTCGGTGTGAACACCATGGGGAGGCCAGGAAGCACAATAGGCTGTAATTCGCCGGGGGGCAATTCAGCGTCTGACCGTAACGGCAGGGATGTCCGGATAAGGTCGCTGTCCGTCAATTCGTTGATGGTACAGAGTGAATTGCGCCCCAGTGTCTTGTGCAGACACGGGATTGCTCGCACGCAGTCCAAAATAGACCCCTGTCATCATTTTGTACCCGCGTTATGTTTTGGCTGTCACGACAGTGAGTTTCCGCAGGGAAATTCAATCAAAGCAGAACAACAGGATGATGACGATCTGGATTTCTAGGACGGAAATCCGGATGGTGCAGTGAGAACTGATTGGAGAGCCCGCCCATGAAGACGATCTTCACTACTGGTCAGGTAGCCAAGATCTGTAAAGTTGCCCCGCGTACAGTCTCAAAGTGGTTCGATTCCGGACGACTTCGAGGCTATCGAATTCCTGGTTCACAAGATCGACGCATACCCCGCGAACATCTGATCCGTTTCCTCAAGGAACACGGAATGCCTCTCGGCGAGCTGGAAGACGAAGCAATGGGCAAGATTTTGCTTGTTGGTTCTGATCTCATGACTCGATCGAGTCTGAACGAGATGATTTCCAACGACGACTTTAAGATCGAAATAGCTGCCAGTGGCTTTGAAGCTGGAATCCAGGCAGAATCCATTCACCCCGATTGCGTGGTGGTGGACTTTGTGATGGGGCGTGAAGAAGCTTTGATGATTGCTCAGAACCTTCGTCGGAATGCAGAATTCAACGAAACCGTTCTGATCGGTCTTCTCAGCGACGACGACAACGCTTCCGGCTTTGACCGTTCGGTGTTTAGCGAGACCTTCCGAAAACCTTTCGACGCAGCTTTGCTCGCCGAACGTATTCGGACGCTCGTGAGCCGCCGAAAGCAGTTGGCCTGAGAAACCAACTGGAGCTTCGACGATCTGACCACGTCGATAAAAAACACAACCATCGGACAATCCTTCGGGAATGTCCGATGGTTTTTTGTTGCGCGACTCAATAAACCTCATCGTGAGTGCCCAGCGAGAGCAACAGAATTGCTTCGACCCCGTCATGCTGGACAATCTCGAAGAGAATTCTGAGGTCATACCCGGCACTGCACGCCCAGACACCATCCAAATCGCCTTTGAGTTTGTGCGTTTTGAGGTGTGGACCGAAGGCATCTGCGGCCAACAGCAACAAAGTCGCTTCCAGGTCATCCGCAGTCTGAGGATGCTTCTTCAAGTATCGTCGCACCGCACGAATGAATGCCCTGCTTCGGATGAGTTCACGACTCACCGCGCACCTCGTCCATGATATCGCTCACCGACGATGCGTGGTTCTGCCCCGTTCGAAACTCAGCGCGGGCCTCGGCGACATCGCGGATTAGAGTATCACGGTTTCGTTTCGCGATGCGGCGTCTAAGGAGTTCAACAAGCGTTTCTTGTTCATCTACGGACAATTCATCTGCCGCATCAACAACATCGGAAAAAATCGTCATGAATTGGTCCTCTGATCTAGTACGCCCAATTAGGGAATTGTCTGACTACATCTCGCACAATCACCAGCCGGTGCGACACGAACTATGCTTTGGAACTGTACTTGCGGGATTGGCCACAGACAAATCAGTTTGCATTCTTGATGATCCCCATCGCCACAAAGATCAAACCGACCATAACGTCTCCTCGTTGCCTGGCACCCAATAGGAAGTTTTAAGATCGAAATAGCTGCCCGTGGCTTTGAAGCTGGAATCCAGGCAGAATCCATTGACCCCGATTGCGTGGTGGTGGACTTTACGGCCAACGCACGATTTCACGACCTCGACGGATCATAATCGATCATGCGTCGATCGCCCCGCGACATTCTGCAACCGATCCCAATGAACAAGGCCAGGATGACCAGCATTGCGGAGTCTCTTGTGATCGCCGCAATAAATCCCCACATCTGCGGGCCAGCCATCGTCAAAGCGACTCCTGAAATGAGGAAGTCTACCGCGAATACGGACGACTCAACTGCAGCAAACAGCGCCAAAGCAGAAGCCCGTGACAGCCTGCGATCAGCGAGATACACAAAGACCACGATGAGCAGCCACATTGGTAGCGCGTGGTGAACCGTAACAAACAGTAACCTTGCCATATTCCAGTTCAGAACTGGCACGATCAGAACAAACACCGGTTCCAGCAGAATAATCCCGAGTCGCAAACCTACACCTGCGGCAAAGAAATGCAAGGCAGACCTCCTGTGAGTGATCAGTTTTGTACAGGCAACTGCCAGCACTCCGTAACTCAAAAAATCGAGTATCACGATAGCCAGCGAAAGCGACAATCGAGCGACGACTGACGTTGTCAGCATTGGCCCGATCCAGCTCCCATACAGTTTAAAGGCCATTTGAAACGGAGCAAAGGATGCGGCGACCAGAACACCTCGGAGAGCGAACTGACGCAACTCCGCAACTTGCCATGGTCCGGGATTTTCATCGGCTGCTTCCATAGCAGGAGGAAGGTAAGGGTTTTCGGTGCGGCCCGTCATCGGAGATATTCTGCTCAGTTTTCGTAGGGTGCGTGATGCGAAGCGCAAAGCACCATCGGGAACCATCGCCGTGGTGTGTTTCGCTGTGCTTCACACACCCTGGCAGACTCGTCGCCAGTGTAGCGTGTGAAACGACGCGGATCTACGGGCTGTTCTGGAATTGGACGTGACACGCCTGCACGCAGGGAGTATCATCGCGCTACATGTTGCTTTGCGAATCGCTATGCTGAAGGCTATTCAGTCACACGATTCTTTGCGTTCCTTTGAGAGTCGCATCTCATGCCCCAGACACTGCCGACACGTCGAGAATTGCTGACGCAGACCGGCTGCGGATTCGGTGGAATCGCGTTGCAGGCGATGCTGGCGAATGCCACGGCGGCGAATGTGAATTTTTCTGCCAGTCAGGACATCGCTGGTCAACGTCGCGCGATGTTTGCGCCTCGGGTCAAGCGAATCATTTTCATCTTCATGCAGGGTGGTCCAAGTCATGTGGATTCCTTCGACTACAAGCAGGCGCTTGTGGATCACGATGGCCACACGATTGACTTCACCGGAGTCCGTTTTGGAGATTTTGGCACTGAGACCAAACAGAAGCTGATGAAACCGTTGTGGCGTTTTTCAAGGTATGGTCAATGCGGTCGAGCGGTTTCAGAACTCTTCCCGCATATCGCGCAACATGTGGATGATCTGTGCTTTCTGCACGGAATGCATACTGAAGGTGTGGCACACGGTCCATGCACTTTATTTCTGCATACGGGAGCAACCACACTGGTTCGCCCGTCGATTGGTTCCTGGATTCTGTACGGGCTGGGTACTGAAAATAACAGCCTGCCCGGTTTTGTGTCCCTCCAGCCTTCCGACGCCAACGGTGGCCCGCGAAACTATTCGAACGCATTCCTGCCGGCGGTTTGTCAGGGAACTTCGATTGGTCGGACATTTCAGCCAGCGGAACAGATGACAATCGATCATATTCGCAATGCGCGATTGTCGTCGGAAGAAGTCCAGCGTCGCTACAATCTGACGCAGCATCTGAATCAGCTTCAGGCGGCGCGCCATGATCACCAAAACGACGAGATCAACTCCGTCATTCGTAACTACGAACTCGCATGGCGGATGCAGGCGCAGGCACCGGAGATTCTCGACCTGTCCGGCGAAACAGAAGCCACGGCGAAGTCTTACGGCATTGGTGAGAAGGAAACGGATCAGTTCGGAAGACAGTGTCTGCTGGCTCGACGATTGTCGGAATCCGGCGTCCGGTTTGTGCAGATTAACTATGCCGATCAATCGGCGAACCCGCGATGGGATCAACACTCAAATATGCCTGCCCACGCGGTCCATGCAAAGGCAACCGACAAACCTGTCGCGGGATTGCTGGCGGACTTGAAACAACGTGGATTGCTCGAAGACACGCTCGTCTGGTGGGGTGGTGAATTTGGACGCACGCCATTTTCCCAGGGTTCGGACGGACGCGATCACAATCCAAAAGGATTCACCGTCTTCCTGGCGGGTGGCGGCGTCAAGAAGGGATTCCGCTGGGGCAGCACGGATGAAATTGGACGCTTGGCTGTCGAAGGAAAAATTCACATGCACGATTTGCATGCCACGCTTTTGCATTTGCTGGGGCTCGACCACGAGCAACTGACATTTCGCTATGCAGGTCGCAATTTTCGTCCGACCGACGTGTATGGTCAGGTCGTCAAAGATATCATGTCGTAACTTGCCCCGAAGAAAGAGAAACTCAATATGCCGCCAATTCGCCTGTCATACCTGTTCCTTCTCAGCATTTTGGCCGTCACCTCATCAACGGCAACTGCCGAGAATCTTCCAAACCTGATCCAGCAGGAGAATGCACTCGAAGGCTCTCGGGACTGGCAGTTAACCCGTGTGAAAGTTCCTGACGGCGGCTGTAGGTCGGCCAGTATCGAAGGGTACTGTTCAAAGCAGAGCGTTCAGGCTGGCGAATCAATCGACATCATGGTCTCCACGAATCCTGCTCGGGCGTTTCGAGTCGAATTTTTTCGCACGGGATACTACGGCGGTCGAGGCGCGCGACTGATGAAGACCATTGACCGCGTTGAAGGAATCACTCAGCAGGAACCAGTCCCCGAAGCGAAAGATCTGCACGAGTGTCGCTGGAAGGCCTCGTTGTCGCTGACGATCCCGAATGACTGGCTCAGCGGCGTCTATCTGGGACGACTGACCACAATTCCGGAAGGCAATGAACCCTACTGGCAGAGCTACGTGATCTTTATCGTTCGCGATGATCGGCCTGTGGATATCTTGTTTCAATGTTCAGATAACACTTGGCAAGCGTACAACATCTGGCCGAGTCATTATTCTGTTTACACCCATCCCGAGGGCGGACAAGGTCCATGGGCCGACGTCAGTTTTGATCGTCCCTATGGCCGCGAAGCACAGTATACGAGTGTTGTGAACGATCCGCTGACAGTGGGTTCCGGAGAATTCATACCGTATGAATTTCCGATGACTTACTGGCTTGAACAGCATGGTTACGATGTCAGCTACGTATCAAACAGTGATATGGTCACAGCCGATCGCGGTCTGAAATGCAAAGCGTTTATCAGTATCGGTCACGATGAATACTGGGACCGACGACAATTCGACAGCGTGACCACAATGCGTGACGCAGGTGTAAATCTGCTCTTCCTGTCAGGAAACAGCATCTGCTGGGTCAGCCCGCTGCGTGCCTCATCTAGTGGCAACCCAAATCGAATCTTCTTTCGCGGAGGCCCGTATGGCGCGGACAACGATTACGCGGTCGGACGAGAGAAAGATCATGGCCCTTTTCCATTTCGCGGTCCCGATGAAGGGTTGTTGATGGGTGCCCGGAACGTTGAGCCGGTCAACGGTGGTGGTGACTGGACGGCAACGAAGACGGAACATTGGATCTTTAACAAGTCTGGCATGAAGAATGGCGATTTCATCCCTGGACTGATCGGCTGGGAATATCACGGCCAGCCCGCAGAGATTCCGGGACTGGAAATCGTTGCCGCAGGCACAGCGTGGCAGGGCGGTGTTAATCCTCAAAAGTGGACGGCCACAATTTATCCAGGTCCAAAAGACAACTTTGTGTTCAACGCCGCAACCATCTGGTGGGCTCAGGCTCTCGGAGATCCTCCGGGACACACACTGCCCTGGTCACACTACAGTCGACCACACGGGCCGGACGATCGAGTGCAGCAGATCACAAAAAACCTGCTGCAGCGTGCAACAGGGAAATGAAAAATCGCTTTCGGGATTAGATTGAGCCTCGCTTCTTATCCTGAATCTCGTTCACTGATCGTCGTCCTACGGTTTCCAGAATCGCGATGATGGCCAGGATGCAGAAGATCAATGACACGACCAGCGTCGCACCAATCCAGTCGGGGACCTTGTAAAGCAGCAGGCCGCCGAGTCCGGTCATCATCGTTGTCAGGTGAATTGTCAGTACCGCATTTGCTGGCTGCATGCCAAGTTCGACCAGTCGATGCGAAAAATGGCTTTTATCACCGTGAAACGGACTCCGTCGCTGACTCAGACGAATCAGGATCACTGTGCAGAAGTCGTACAACGGCACCGCCATCACGCACAATGGGGCGAGCATCACGTGTCGGCTGCCGGTACTTTCGTAGAACGTACCCATCACCGTTAGAGTCGCCAGCAGGAATCCAATCAGGTTGCTGCCGCAGTCCCCCATGAAGATGCTGGCTGGCGGTCTGTTCCAGACCAAAAACCCCATCAGTGAGCCTGCAAGAAACAAAAGCGGAACGGCGACTGACCATGCCGGAGTCTTGACCATCACAATCAGGATCGCTGCGAAGACCAATGAAGCGATCACGCCGATCCCTGCTGACAATGCATCCATGTTGTCGAGAAAATTCATGGCGTTGGTGAGGACCAGTATCCACAGCACGGTCGCCAGAAACCCAAACCACGGCTGACCGACAAACACGGTTGCTCGGACACCGGCAGCCACCACGCCAACCGCTACCGACAACTGCAGTCCAAGGCGAAACTTCCACGACAGATTCCAGCGATCATCAGCCAGACCCGTGAGAAATAACACACAGGCACCAACTCCAATCGCCAGGAACTGAGCCAGTCGATTGGGCGTTTCCTGAATTGCTTCGACAACCGGATCAATAATTGCGAGATGCCTTGAGCCGCTCATCAAACAGGCGAAAATCACAGTGACCAGCGGAATCATAAAGCCCAGGAAAATCGCAATCCCGCCGCCACGTGGTGTCGGCTGAACGTGGACCTTGCGATGGCCAGGAAAGTCCACCAAGCCCAGTGCTGGAGCCAGTTTGCGAACAAGAGGCGTCATTGCGCAGGACAAGGCAGCGGAAGTCAGAAATCCTGCAATCAAAAACCCCAGCATCAGTCAAAACTCGCACGTATTATGTACACGTAGTCCGACCTGTCCTCAGGTCGGATTCCTTCGTTATGGCTCAATGTTCGGCTCACGATCTGAGGACAAATCGGGCTACGCACAGGTCAACAGCCTTGTGATGGCTCGTTGTACGCCACAATGTGACTCTAAAGCGAAGTCAAAACCGGAAAGTCACCAGCAAACTGAGAATGATCCTCGGATATGCGGCTATTTGAGGGTTTGGGTCTCGAATCGAATCCAGGGCGAATTCGGCGGAAGAGCAGCAAAGATTTTGATGTCCCGGAAATATGAACCGCACGAAACCTGAGTGACTGGAGTTCAAAACGATGGTCAGCCAACCGCATTCAATGCCGGAATGCGACCTTCGTATTCGTCGATGCGGGCTTGCTCCTGGATTTCCTGGAAGCCTTCACGAACCTTTCCGATGACGTCGGATGCTGCACGCCAGGATGCAGGGGAGTGTGACTTGATCTGTTCGAGTGAAAATTCCACAAGACGAAGAATTTGTACCGGAAGTCCTGGCTGTCCAAGGTCCAGTCCGTCTACGATTGCGACAAGCGCTCGCATTGCTCTCAGCCGAACAGGTGTCAGTTCCGTGAAGCGATTGTCTTCGAGCAATCGCGTTCCTTCGTCAAGTGCGAAGACGGTCTGATCGTACACAACCATCAGCATATCGATTCGCGTCCAGGAGAGCGAACTCGCCTTCTGATACTTGCTGTAAGGATTCATAGCGAGATTGTCTTTGTGGATGAAATCATGTTGCAGCGAGTTTGTGATCTTCGAAGCTGCAGTTTTTGCCTGCTCTAGTGTCAGTTATCGGATATTTGCCGATGTTCGTGCAACAATTCTCACTTGCCTAACGTACTAATACCACTCAGTTGTTGCGAAACATAATTTCCGGTAGTTTGCAAAGTGCTGATCGCTGATTCCAACGCAGTGAATTGCGCCTTCAATCGAGTCTGCTGAGCATCAAATATGGCTTGCTGACGATCCATACTCTTCTGCAGATCTGTCAGTTGTGAGTCATAACCCGTATTCGTCGTTGCAGCCAAACTGTTTGTTGAGGAGAGCATACTTTCCAGCAATTTCCCAAGACCAGATCCCACGCCGCGTGTGACTGTCAACTGTGCGGTGGCAGGAGACGATTCGCTGGCGGTCGTCAGTGAAATGCGAGTCAGCAAGCCATCCGTGTTTTCGTTGAGGGCATTCCCTGAGAGGATCTGACCACGTCCCGTTGCGGATTCGGTGTTGCCGTTGACCAGAAAACTTCCGGCAACATCTTTACCTGCAGCGGATTGTCCGGCTGTGAATCCCAGGTTTGCCATTGCCGAGCCCGAAATGATGTTGATGTTCGTTGTACTGCCGTAATTGCCTGTGATGATTTTCAGGTTCGAACCAACAAGTCCGACGGACAGAGATCGTCCGGTCAGATTCGAAGCGCTGTTCAAGGTTGTTTCCAAAAGGTCAGTCAGTCCCTGTTTTGTATATGTCCCGGACGTAAGCGTGACAGTCGCCTCAGCCCCACTGACATTCAGGGTCAGCGTATTGTTGGTGTCATCAATCACAACAGAATCGCTAAGGGCACTTCCGGCAGTCAGTGAGGCCTGGGCCGCAGGCTGAGTGACATTGACCTGAATAGGCGTCGTCGAAGCTGCAGTTTTGTTGCTGCCGGAGACGAATTTGACACCGGGATTATCACTGGTACCATCAATCGCAAACAGCCGTTTCACGTCGGCGGCAGAAACGCCTTCAACCTGTCCGTTCAGAATACTCTGCAGCTTTGTCGAATTCAGCACAAGTGTTCCGGTATTGCTGACGGTAATCCCGATTGCTGATAAGCGATTCGCTGACTTATTTGCGCCGGGAACAACATCAAGAATGGATGAATAGAGTTTTTGCTTGACCGCCTGAACATTGCGATCACCAAGCAGTGGACCGCCTCCAGCGCCCGCCGACACAAATTTCGACTGATCATCAATGAACTGAACAGTGTCATTAAAAGAATTCACGAAGGACTGCACACTATCGACCGCTGTGGCGGTGTCCCGGCCAACAGTGATCGCAACTTCCTGGCCGACAGTTGGATTCAACAGATCAAAGCTGACACCACGGACAACATTGTCAAAATGATTTGTTGAACTCGTCGTGGAGATTGCCCCGTCACCGCTGCCAAACGTTACCTTCGCATCAGCAGCCGCCTGAACCGGGATGTCGAAATTAATTTCGGGGCGAACGGCGGTGTCGGAGCTTGCCGCAAGGTTGTTGGTCAGAGAAATGCCTTTTTCGACGCCTGTCGTTGATGATGTTAACAGCAGTTTGTAGGGCGAACCGCCACCGGACGAATCCTTGATCACATTAGCCGTGACACCGCCGCCGGCTGCGTTGATCGCATCGGCCAGTCCGGAAATCGTATTGTTACTGTCATCGACCGTAATGGTCGTGACATCGCCGTTACCCTGTCGAAGTTCAAAGGTCCCCTGCGAAATCTCCGAATCCGGATCAGCAAAGCCCTGACTGGCCACCTGATGTGCCGCAGCACGTGAATCGATCTTAAAACGGTAGATGCCAGCCGCAGCGGATTCGACCGCTGTTCCCAGGATTGCGGCCTGATCACTGACAGTTACTGCTTGCTTTGTAAACGGATTGTTCTGGGAACGTGAGAGCTTTGATGCGTCCAGTTGCAGACTAAGAAGTCGCGTTTCGACGCCGTTGAATGCTGACTTCTTCTGCAGCACGTCACTCTTACGAAGTGCGAATCTGTCAACCTGCTGTTTCTGGATTTTCAACAGGCCGTCAATGATGTTCTGTGTATTGATTCCGGAAACCAGGCCATCGACACTGACTCCTGCCATGACACTCTCCTTTTCATGAAACAATTTCAGCGGAAGAAGCCCGACTTCTTGCGAATGTCGGGCTTCTCCTGTGAAAATCTGTCGAACGTAATATCGGACTATCGCAGCAGTGAAAGCACCAGTTGCGGAATCTGATTTGCGTTGCTGAGTACCGATCCACCGGCCTGAACCAGAACCTGGTTCTTGGTGAAGTTTGCGATTTCTGACGCGAAGTCAGTATCGCGAATCACCGATTCCGCGTTTGTCGTATTTTCCAGAGTCACTCGCAGGTTATTAGCGGTCGATTCCAGTGTATTCGACTGAAAGGCACCCAGAGCGCCACGCAGGTTCGTCACGTTGCTGATTGCCTTGTCGATGACTGCCAGAGAATCCTGAGCCTTGGCTGACGATGTAACGTCGATCTCAGCCAGACTGCTGAACTGATTACCGACGATCCCTTTACCCAGATGATCAGCATTGGCATTTCCCAGGGAAATCTTCGCAGTTTGATTTTGATTTGCACCAATCTGGAAGACGAGCGAATTATCGGTGACTGCAACTGTTCCCTGAGCACCCGTCACCGTAGCCGCAGTATCGGTTCCGGCACCAATTTGCACAGACAGATCTTTAGCATCGCCTGTTGTCGATGTCAGAACGTTTCCAACTCCGGTTGCCGAAGCACCGTTGATCGTTCCAACGATGTCCACGCCGGTATCAGTCAAAGTCGTCGTGCCAACTCCACTGGAATATGAACCCGCAGAAGTCAACGCTGTCGTGCCGATCCCGGTTGAAGCCTTGCCAGACGCCGCCAGGGCTCCTCCCAGACCAGAATCAGTTCCGGTTGATGAAGCGTCCAGTTGGACCGCAGTGCCCTTATTCTTCGACGTGAATACCAGTTTCCCGCCGCCATCATCTGATGCTACGACACCAGTTGTGTATTGCTCATTGTTGATCTTCGCGATAGCAGCATTAATGTCGTCGCCAGTAGTCAAGGCAATGTCAGTGCCATTGATCGTCAAGGTTTCGTCGGCCGTCAAGGTGGTGTAAGCACTTGCTGAGGTAGCAACAGCCGAATAATCCGTCACGGCCTTATCGGAGACGACTGAGATTGATGAAGTCGGTCCCGTCGTCAGACTCTTGAACTTGATTTTACTGCTGTCCTGCGGGTCGATGAACGCCTCGACGCCCGTCGTTCCTTTGACATCGTTGATTTTTCCGACAGCGACAGCAAGTGTGTCGTCGGTAAGTAATGCGACGTTCGCGGTGCCACCGGTACCAGTAATGATCAGATTCTCATCAGCTCCCAGAACTCCGCCGCTAACTCCGGTTTTTTCAGGAGCAGCAACGCCGCCGGCGGCAGTGTCGGACACGACACTGACAGACTTGGCAGCACCGAATTCTGAGCTGGTGAATCGAAGTTTCGTCGAGTCTGTTGGATCAGCAGCAGCAATCACGCCAGTTGCGTCTGTTTTTGCGTTGATCGCAGCGATGATACCTGCCTGATCCAGGCCAGCCGCCAAAGAAACACTGGCGGATCCAATCGAACCGGTGACGGTGAGGGTTTCGGCCCGTGACAGTGTTGCGGACCCGGAAACCCCGGTCGAGGACCCGGTGACTTTCGCTTTTTCTGCTGCGGTGGTGACATCTACTGCATATGAGCCAGCTTTGGTGTTCGATGTCGCCGTAATGTTAGTCACGTCCGTGTCGGTCGCAACGCCGGTTGAAGGAGCGCTAGCCGACCCGTCCAGCAGTTTCTTTGAACCAAATTGTGTGTTTGTTGCGATACGATTGATCGTATCAAGCGCGTTTGAGATTTCTGCCTGGTTTGCGGCCAGTGCATCCGCGTCGTTGACCCCTGAGTTTGCCGAATCAACAGCCAGAGTTCGAACTTTGACCAACAGAGAGTTGATTTCGTTCAACGCACCTTCTGCAGTCTGCACAACAGAGGCAGCCTTCTGAGTGTTGTCAATCGCCTGATTCAGACCAGCGATTTGTGCACGCTGTTTTTCTGAAATCACGAGGGCCGCAGGACCATCTGCCCCTTTATTGATCTTTAAACCAGACGACAGGCGTTCGACTGATTTTGCCACGTTACTGCTGGCGCGAGCCAGATTATGTTGCGCGTTCAGCGATGCCACATTGTTTGCAATCGACAATCCCATGATCAATTCCTTCGTCAAAAATGTCTTGTAGAAAAACCAGCTGTGCTTTCAGCAAGAAGAGTCACATGCTGCCGGTCCTGAACAGAACCGAACGACCGAAGCAACACAAATTCCTAACGTGCCACTTCAAGACAGAAAGCTGTTCTAAACATCCTTGCTCAGAATTGCTGCGGCTGTTTTTTCAGCCACCGCGCGAGTCAGGTAATCGCCTCGCTGCACTCTCACTCTCGCCGCTGCGACAACATCGGGCCGAACATCACTGATTCCGTCAAGTTGACGAGTCAATGCTTCCAGCTCGCTGCCACCAACAGCCCCCTCGGCTTCGTTTTCTCGAGACGACGACAATGACAGATTTCGATCCGAATGCGTTCCTGGTGGGTGCGATGAACGCGGTACTGCCCCGCCAGTCGGTATGTCGATTCGATGAATTTGCATGGTGACATCTCCCTGTGAGAAACCTGAATCCAACGGAGTTATCGAACTGTGCTCCACAAACTTGCCTCAAATTTTTAACTCAATCCAACAGAGCCGTCGGACGATGAGGATGTAACGGCTGTATCGATTGCATCGTTTCCTGATCCGCGAAAGTGAGCGAAGGGTGTCTGAATCGCCAAAAAAGCTGAAGTTTGCACTGCTCTCGCGGCCATTTTCTCTCGCCGCCATGGTGCTCGGCATGACCCTGTTGGGGGCCGCTGGCTCGATCGCGCTGCAGGGCGGAAAGCACTCCACCGGTGAAGGAAATCACGCAGTTGCGAGCGAAGGCACTCTTCCGAGTGAGAAACCGTCGAATAAAAATTCGAGTGGTCACAAAGCAGAAGATCACGGAATCGAAGCCGACTCAAACCGAGTGGGACACGATGGTGCCAATGAATTTCCAGGAGCAGAATCTCACCCTGCGTTGGCTGAGACAGATCCGAACGATCACGGCGCGAACGATCACAAAACCTCCGACCGCAGCCACGATGTCCGGACTTCAGACAACATTGATCCGTTCAGCGAAGAGAGTCTGGGATTCTCCGAACAACAACACTCTTCTGCCGAGGATTCAGAGAAGGATCACAGCAAAGCTGATCCCAATGAGTCGCTTCCGCACGAATCAGGCAAATCCGCAGAACTCGCGACTGTCGAAACAGATCCGAGATTCGATCACGATGGGTCAGATGCATCGAAGATTTCGAAACCGGCTACGTCTGTTCGCGAAGAAAAGATGACACAACAGGCCGTGAATCTGATGACGATTGCAGACGAGCAACTCGCCAGCGGAAGTTACGTTCAGGCAATGCGGGCCTATCAGGCGATTCGCCAGAAGTCTCAGGGAACTCCAGCGGCTGCCATTCTGATGCGCCTGGCTCTATGCGCTGAAGCCGCCGGTCGTCGCGCGGCGGCACTGGAAGCGTATCGCAAAGTGGCGGCGACTCAGGCTGATCCTGCATGGGCTGGCGTAGCACGTTATGGAGAAGCAAGATGTCTTGCAGCAGTGAAGCGCCATGACGGACTGCAAACAGATCTGCTGCGTCGCGTGCTGCTGGATGAATCTGAATTTCTGCCGACCGTACGCCACGAAGTCCTGCACCTGATCGGCCGCGATCTTTGGCAGGAACAATCGTTGATGGTTTCTGTTGATCTGCTGGATGACAAGTCTCTCACTGTCCCGGAATGGTCAGCGGATCCGGCAAGATTGCTGGATGAGCTGCCGCTGCTAATTCACGAGACACCCGTAAAAATCGGGCCGATTCAGTTTCAGGTGCTGCATTTCGACGACAATACTCCCGACGGTATTTCCGTACGACTCAGTTGCGGCACAACTCGTCTGGAACCACTGCTGCAAAATCTTGTGCGCGGCTGTCGGCTGGAATGCGAACTTTCGCCGCAGGCCATAAAGCAACTTCAAGGCCGCACGCAACAGATTCACGTCGCTGAAACTCGACTCGCAATTCTGCTCGACGGAATCACAATTCCGTACGACCTCTGCTGGCAACAACAGGATGATAAGGTTGTGATCCGGCATCGCGACGAAATGACTCCGGGAGAACTTCGCGAATGCCGATTGAAGTCTGCAGAACGCATTCTGAGAATCGCGGTGATTGACGGTGCCTCGTCGCGTCAGGTGGGTCACAGCCGAATGGCTTTGGCAACGCTGTTGTACGAACAGAAGCGTGCAGCAGACGCGGTGCAGTTTCTGCAGGTTCAGATTGAATCGGAACCACGCTCTGTCGTTGAAACCGAAGCGGCCTTCAATCTTGGCAAATGCCTGATGGTACTCAACGAACGCAATGAAGCGCGGGAGGCATTCCTGCGAAGTATCGACGCGGCTGGCGGCATGGCGGATGTTAAGATCGCGGCCTACATCTTTACCAGCCGACTGCTTCTGGAAGATAATCAGAGCAAGCTCGCAATCTCGAACATGATGCGAGGTGTGGCATTGAGCGAAGGTACAACGATGGAACCATTTGCCACACTGCAGTTGGGAAGCGCATACCTGATCTTTGGCAACCCGCAGGGAGCGAACAGCGTCCTGATGGAACGTCGCGACGAACTGGCCAATGGACCTGGTCGTGAAGCCGCCGCGTTCCTGTCGGCCCTCGCGCGATTTCGAGCTGCTGTACTGGCTGATCGACGTGAACGTGAAGGCTGGGCGGTTGTCTCGGCACTGGCGGAATTCAAGCCAGAGAAATACTGCGGCGGACACTGGGCCGTTCTGGTCGCCGAAGCCTGCGAAGAACTGGGGCTGGAAGGCCAGGCCACGGAGGCCTATTTGCTGGCCCTGAAAAAATTGCCCACGTCGTGGCTGCGGGACCGGACGGTGATGCGTCTTGCGGCACGATACCAGAAAGAACACGAATTCGAAGAAGCACGTTTGTTGCTGGTCACGTTGACGACCGCGGAAGCCGATCAGATAGCGTTCCAGGCAAAATTGAGTTCGGCAGAATTGTCACTCGAACAGAATCAGCCAGACGATGCCATTCGCGCCTGTCGCGCGCTGATTGATGCGACTGACACACCGCAACTTGAACGCGCCGCATTGCGAATCATGGGACGCGCCTATGAGCGCAAGAAGAATCATCAGGCGGCGATCTATTGTTTCGCCGGAATGCTGCCGGAGGCCACGGACGAAAAACCTCCGGCGGCCCCGTCTCGCAATTCCACACCTCATGCGGCGAACAACGAAAGGCATAAACACTGATGCCTTCACAACTCAGGAAATTCCTCCGTTTACTCGTGATCCCCGGCTTTTCCGCTGGCCACGCTTTTCTTTCCGCGTTGCCACTAAACGCCGAAGAACCGAAATACGACACGGCTTCCAGTGTCGTCGTGCAATCTGCAGAGCCTCAGCAGAAACCGAAACGAGGCTTCACGGCACGGGACAAAAATCGATCCGGAACGACGCGGGAATGGAGTCGATCCATCGGCAGGACGGGCTTGGTTTCATCGACCAATTCGACGGAGCCGACACAAGATTCCAGGATTCGGTTTGCAAGCGCCAGTGGAGTGGACGACGAAGTCCCTTCAAAGGCCTCGTCCGACGCTGATTCAGCCACTCTTCAAATTCATCAGGACACCAATCCTGCACCGGCAACGCCGTCACTTTCTGTCAAAGAACAACTGTTAAACGCACTGCGAGCACAACGAGAAGTGACGGCGGGCACGATAACATCGCCCGCTGCAACAGCATCGCCAGACACAGCATCACCAGACCATGCGGCATCATCAGACCATGTGGCATCACCTCCGAAGCCTGGGACGCTGACCATCCTGAACTCACCGCGCACGAAATCTGACCGTGTCGCTGAGTCAATTCAGCCGCCGTTGACAGCACCAATGGATTCACTCAGGGCGACGAATGGCAAGCTGCCAGACGACAGCCATTCAGATCCAGCGACACCAGTCCTATCGACTCCGCAGAACTCAGACACTGCCAAATCTCCGGTCGGACTCACACGGACACTTGAAGCCGATCTTCACAGCGATGATTCTTTTGTCCGCGAACGCGCTCAACGCTATCTGCGTCTGGAAATGCAGTTGCTGAAACTGCGTGCCAGCCAGGCTGCTGCTGCTGAGTTACCTGCGGCGGCGGAAGTTCTGCACGTTCCGGTGGAAGTCGTTCACGAGCAACCAAATCATGCACACAATGCAACGTCAATGGCACCACCGGTCAAGACAGATTCACACGACGATCCTCACGGTAGTCCCCACGCAGATTCGCACACCGACGGGGCCACGTCAACCAATGCGGCCATACTGGAACACGTCGTCGTCGATGGGCCGATCGATCGCCTGGGACTTGCCAACAATCTGTTTGCGGTTGGACAATATCCGCTGGCTCTTGAAATGTATCAGCAGGCGTCGGCGGAGATCCTCTCAGCTCATCAGAAGTTCTGGGTCGAATATCAAACGGCAAATTGCATCCGGAGATCAGGAAAACCGGGCGAAGCGTCAAACCGATATCGCAGGCTCGCCGACCAGCCTGAAGCAGGCTGGATCAGCGAACAAGCGCAGTGGTGGGTTGAGACACTTGAAAAAATCCGTGTTCTGGAATCCTTCCTTGCGGACAATTCGATCGACCGGCATCGAGCGACTGTCGACGCCATTGAACAGACAACGTCGTCCGACAAAAATTCGCAAACACCGGCCGCAACCGCTCAATCTCTCAACAAGGAGCCGCAACACAATGAGCCCGCTGACTAGCAAAGATCGCCAGCACGGAACACAGGCGGAACCATCGGCTGAACAGGCGCTCCTCGCCTGCATTCAGAAACAAAGCACGGTGTTCACGGCTGCTGTGGTTCTCATTGAACAGCTCGAAACTGCCGCGACCACAAGAAACCTGGGCGATCCGGATTCTGTTGTCCAACTGCAGCAAACACTTGAACGAATCGTGACCGCTCAGCAAAAAGTCGCCAAAGCCCACGAACGGTTTATCGCATTGAAGATCACCACTTCGACGGCTCTTCGCAATGCACTGGCTCAACACGAAGACACACTCAGGAAACTTGTCACGCGAATTGATTCTCTGCAACATGTCTTTGAAACGATCCGCAACAAGTTGTCTCCGGAACTCGATGCCGACATCCGCCGCCGCTCGATGCACTCGGCATATCAAAAATCACTGAAATCCGTCTAGGTTCCAGTCTATTTTCAATCTTCGACCCCACATTCAAAATCTCCGACATGCTCATCTTCGAATCCTCATCAATGCACGCCGTCCTTGCCAAAGCGCGACGATATGCGCGGTCTTCCGGAACGGTGTTGATTACTGGCGAAAGTGGAACCGGCAAAGAATTGCTGGCCCAGTACCTGCATGAACACAGCACTCGATCCGGTCGTCCCTGCGTGCGTGTCAACTGTGCGGCATTTCATGATGGACTGGCTGAGAGTGAACTCTTCGGCCACGAACAGGGCGCATTTACCGGTGCGTCCCGCAGGCACGACGGTTTCATTCATGCCGCCGGCGACGGCACGCTGTTCCTTGATGAAATCGGTGAACTGCCGTTGCCAACTCAAGCCAAGCTGCTGCGTGTTCTGGAGGAAGGCGAATACCTTCGCGTCGGCAGTACCGATGTCCAGCGCGTCAATGCGCGAATCATCGCCGCCACAAATCGCGATCTTCTGAAGGAGGTCGCCGAAAAGCGATTTCGTGAAGATCTGTACCATCGTCTTGACGTGTTGTCGCTGGGACTGACGCCGCTTCGAGAAAGGCCCGACGATGTCCCCGTTCTGACGCAGCATTTTATCGGTCAGTTCGGCTCAGAAAACGAATCGCCGGTCAAAGAAATCTCTGACGACGTACTCCGCCAGTTGATGTCATTTCACTGGCCCGGCAACGTTCGTCAACTGCGAAACGCCATTCATCGCGCTTGCATTGAAGCAGAAACATCGACAATTCAGAATATTTCTCTCGGCCAGTCCGAAGTCTCTGCCGCTTCCGACGAGACGATGCCGCCACAGTTTCTGACGCTGCCTCTGGATGAGATTGAACGAATGATCATCCTGTCACGCATTCGACGTTTCAAAGGCAACAAAACGGAAGCCGCCGCAGAACTCGGCGTCACCGCCCGCACCCTTCGCAACAAGATTGCTCGCTGGCAGGAAGTCCAGAAAGCCGGTTGAGGATTGATCGATCAATAGCTGCCGGATTCGCGGCCAGTTGTTCGCAATCTACCTCCTCCATGCGGAGCGTCAGGGGGAGTTCATTTCAGTCAGTTACTGTTCGAGCGATGCTTATGCTATCCTGACGACAACAGCGCTACACCGCCGGTTTTCGCGGCAAATCGAAATCTGCCGCTCGTCTTAAACTACAAGGGATCTGAAAGTGCAACATGTACTGTTCTTCGACATTGATGGCACCATGCTGAGTACTGGAGGTGCGGGACAACGCGCGATGGAGTTGACGCTCGTTGAAGAATTTTGCATCAAATCTCCGTTCGAAGGAATCCTCATGGCGGGTCGCACGGATCGTGGAATCGTCAATGAAATTTTTGCCCGCTATTCTCTCGTTGACAACCCCGAAGAACGAGAACGTTTTATGCTCAGCTATCTGCATCGACTGCCTCACTGCCTGGAAACTTTACCTGGTGAATTGCTTCCGGGTGTGACGGAACTGCTGAATGAATTGCACCGTGACGATACGGTTCATCTCAGCCTGCTCACGGGAAACTACGTCGAAGGTGCCTGGATCAAGCTTCGGCATTTCGGGATCGACCACTACTTTGAAACCGGCGGTTTCGGAGATCATCACGCGGATCGCGATGATGTCGCGAGACTGGCTGTCGCTACAGTTCGCGGACATCTCAAATACAACTTCTCAGATCACACAGCCTGTGTGATCGGCGATACGCCCGCTGATATCCGGTGCGCGAGAGCGATCAACGCGCGAGCGGCGGCGGTGGCGACCGGGATGTATTCAGTTTTCGAGCTTCAGACTCACAAACCAGATCATCTGTTTGCAGATCTGAGTGACACGAAAACTGTCGCGCAAAGTCTGCTTCAGGCATAGAATCCCATGACCGAATCCAGTCCTTCGGCAATCCTTAGTCCAAATCGATTGTGGCGTTTTCTGCATTGGCCGGTCGGGTTATTTTTTTACCTGTGGGTGCGCGTACAATGCTCGGGGAAGGAAAACATTGATGACTCGCAGGGCGGGCTGATGTTGATCAACCATCAGAGTTTCCTCGACCCAATCCTCGCGGCGGTACCGCTGACACGGCCGGTGTCCTACATGGCTCGTGACAGTCTGTTCCGCGTGCCTCTGCTAGGCTGGTTGATGCGTCGAACCTACGTCATTCCGATCAGTCGTGAAGCCGCGCGCGGTGGTAGTATTCGACTGGCGGTAGAACGCCTGGAACAGGGTTATCTGCTGGGAATATTTCCTGAAGGCACGCGATCGACCGGATCGGGAGTTCGCACTTTTCGACCAGGATTTCTGGCGATGGTTCGCCGCACAAACCAGCCAGTTTATCCCGTGGGAATTCTTGGGTCGGATCGGGCGATGCCCCGAGGTGCCTGGTTTATTCGACCAGCTCGCACCTATGTCGTCTATGGACCTCGATTTACGGACGCGGAGCTTGAGCTGCTTCGATCAGGGGACGACACGGCATTCTGCGAAATGGCCCGGCAGCGAGTCGCCGATTGCGTGGCAAAAGCCGTCTTGTCGGCAAGGCCCGTTTTCTGTGACAATGCCGGGAGCGAGAAGCGCAGCATCGAGTAGTGGACTGAACGATGTCGCGAATTTCTGCATTTACCGGGCGGGCACGGATGCGCACTCCTTCAGACCAACTGACTCAACTCCTCACCGATCAAAAACTCTGCACGCAGGCAGAACTCGCGCATTGCGAACCGTACGTCCGGCGACTCTGTCACGACCTGCCGGATTTCGACTCCGTCTGGCTCGATGCTCTCGTCCAGCAAAGATTTCTGACCGCATGGCAGGCCGATCAATTGCAGACCGACCAGGCTGATGCGGTTGTCATCGGGCGATTTTCGCGGCAACGAGCGCTTGGCCGATCGACCTATCTGGCCTGTGATGAAAAGCGCCGACAACAATTTGTCTTGCGAGAAGTGCCTGTCAGCAGCGTGGCAGGGATTGAGCAACGGATTGAAGAAATGTTCGCTGCAATGAGTCGACTCCACAGCGCGATTCCTGCATCATTGACAGTGCCACAGGAGGTCGCCGCTTTGGCACCGAAGAATCGAGTGGAATTGTCTGGGTCAGTACCTGCGCGGTCCTCGCAGTTCTTCGTTTCGAAGTTCATTCCCGGCTGGTCGATGGAAGAACTGCTGATTCGCGGCGGACGTTTGCCGTGGCAAGTCGTCGCCGAAACTGGACGCGAACTGCTTTTCGCTTTGAACTGGCTTGAATCCGCGCGGTTGCTGCACGGAGATCTTGTCCTGCGCAACGTACGTCTGGATTCACGCGGTGGGGTTCATCTGGTCGATCCGTTTTCCCGAAGAATCTGCCAGCCCGCATTTGCACTCACCGACCAGCTCACTCTGCGAGATTGCGATGGGATTGCACCGGAACAAATCGGCACAGGCCGGACTGCCGATGCACGCAGTGAACTTTACGCGCTGGGCTGTCTGTTGTGGCAGTTACTCACGAGTCGCCCGGTCGTGCTAAGTGCCGATCCAGGCACGCGGATGATGAAACAGAAAGATCACGATATCGGCGACGTGCGTGGGCCGGTGCCCGATTGCCCTGAATGGATGTCGCGTTTGATACTGTCAATGACTCGACGTTCACCGGAACTCCGTCCAGGGACGAGTGCAGAAGTCCTGAAGTCGTGGAAGGCGGCCGCTGGCAGCAGTCTGAATCATTGCCGTTCGCTGGCGCGGCAAATGCCAGACCACGCCATACATCGCAGCGTGCGGCCTCGGGTGCGTGCAGTTTCCGATCGACGCTCCTGGTTGTGGCCCACGGCAGCGGTGTCTGTTCTTGGGCTGCTTGTCTTTCTGACAGCTCGATCCGGCGTCCTACCGCAAACATTGCGACTGGAGTCTGGTCCCGAAACAGTTCGCGATTCAGAAATGAACTTGCGAAACCTCGATGCGATCAGAAAAACCACCGGACCGATCCCACTTCCACCGGTCGATGCGGACGGGATCATTTATCTGGAACCAGGCACAACGTATCTTGCTGAACGCTGCGAGTTTCCGGGAACACTGAAGATTGAATGTCACGCCTCGCCGCCCGCAGACATCATCGTACCCGCTGGAAAACAATGGGTGTTGCAGGCTCGCACTCTGGAGCTGCGCGGGATCGCGGTTTCGCAACAAACTCCTGTGGTTGCTGAAACGGCGTTGAATCGGCCTTCGATGTCGCAACTCGTGGCGGTTCAGTGCGGTGTACTGACGATCGACGAATGTGTCATTCAATCTCCCGCTGCAGAAGACAGTTTCGTGGGCGTCGCGTGGCATCGTCTGTCAGGCACCGAAGGCAGCGTGATCATTCGGAACAGTGTCTTTGCAGGTGGTGGATACGCAGCCTCCTTCAATCATCCGCCGCGACGTTGCGAAATGGACAACGTGCTTCTGGCTAATCGTGGCAGCGGTATTTTGTGCGAATTCACAAAGGGAGACGTTGATTCCTGGGATCTTTATTGCACGAACGTCACGCAGCGTTTCGGATTTAGTGTGGTGGATGCCATTGTCCATTCTGGCGGAATTGCAGGACTGAGCCTGAATATGACAGCGACCGAGTCAGTCTTCTCGCCGCAGATGGCGATCATAAGAATCCAGCCTCCTGCCACCTGGCGAACTGATTCCATGCACGTGCAGATTCGCGGTGGAGAAACCGGGAATCCGGCCGTCGTGCCGCCGTCTGTTGCCACAGCCGTGTACATCGATAAAACTCTGGGACAACCCGTCAGCCTGCCAGAAGCTCAGTTGAAAAACGATGGCGTTCTTCTGGCAGATTTGGTCTTCGATGAAACCAAAGTCGGTGCAGTCACAGCAGCCCCGGCATCGCCGTGGATCAATTCGTCTCTCGTTGATTTCGAAGGTCCGAAACTCACTACGATGATGCCGGGCATTGTTGTCGCCAGACTGCCGACTCTGGATTAGGCGAATCGAGAATCCTCAAACACTCGCGGAAAGACAACCTCGACCGTCTGGCCAACCCATGCGGTGGCGATGGCGGTATTCGGCGTTGAGCATATCATTGGCAAGCTCAGGCGTGACATATCGCAGGTCAATGTTCGCCTGGATAAGGGCATCGTAGACGGCTCGTCCAGCATCCGAATCAAGGAGTTGCTGTTCGAGCTGCAGATTGCTGATGGGCATGATTAATTCCTTTTGTGGGCATGTCAGCAGGAAGGATGTTCAGAAGGGGATTGAGCTTGAAAAAGGGGTCAGGAACCAATAGTGCGTAAGCACCCACTGGGCCATTTTGGCTATTGGTTCCTGACCCCTTTTTCAAGCACCACGTCGTTCAGCAGCTTCGATCCGCGTGGGGCCTCGTCCGGAACCATGCGTTCAGGAACGATCATTTTTTGAGCCTTGTGTCGCGTTCGAGTCACCTGAATGTCGTTGACGCAGGTATTCATGGCATCCTCCGTGCCAATCAATCGTCAAAATCCACCGGACTCTTCGGCAAAGCCGTAAACTCTTGCCAAACATTGTTTCCGGATAACGTCCGTTTCAGCAATGACTGCCGACGAGGTCTCGACAGGTCGATGAGTGCGTCTTCATCGTGACACCGCGCGTACTCAGAATGACAACTGACCGACTCGCCGTACATTTTCTGCCGACATTTACGCAGCGCACCGGAACTTGTACGGCGTAACGAAATTGCAGAAGCTACAAAGAATTGAACGACCAGCGTTGAGAAGTGAGGTCGGCGAGCCAGAGTTCAGGCACCGTGCGACCTTGGTCCGGCCTACGGAGCTTCTGCCAGTCGTTCGGAAACAACCTCCCCCACGCGGAGCGTCAGGGGGAGGTTTGTGGCGAACGTTATGCGTAAACATTTTCTGGAAACTTTCGTTGAGCAATCGCTGTTGCTGCACAACGTTGTATTATTCACGCGTGGCGTCGAATCCGGAATTGAAAACTCGCCGCAGCCCTCCCCCGGGCCATCGCTTCGCTCGGCCCGACCCCTCCCTGCCTTCGGCGGGCGGGGTTGAGAAATATGAAATTCAATGTTTGAGCGATCCTTACCACTATCCGCCCGTCAACGTAAACGCCGCCCAGTAGTATGGGTGAGCGGCTCCGTACCGTTCGCGACGTTTGGCGATGCGTGATAACTGGGCGTTTCGAAGTGCCTCAGCTTTCGACTGACCAGCGGCGAGGTTGTGAAAGAAATCGTTGACCAGCAGCGTCGTTTCGCGATCAGAAACCTGCCACAGCGATGCGACGACGGCCTGAGCTCCAGCGAGCTGAAATGCCTGACGCAGACCTGCAACGCCTTCTCCCTGATTGATATCTCCCAGGCCAGTTTCGCAGGCGCTCAATAGAACCAGTTCGGTGCCACGCAAGTCGATGCCAGTCACCTCAGCACCAGTCAGGATTCCATCGTCAGAGCCAACCGACACGCCCTTCTGATTGCATCCGCAGAACAACAGTCCGCACCGCAGCAACGGATTTTCTACGGGCTTTCCGACAAGATCCAGCAAAGGAGAACTATCGTCGGAAGAACGGTCGCGTTGCGAGGTTGAGTCCACCTGCTGCTGAGGCAGGAAAAAACCGTGTGTCGCAAACACGGCAACCTTTGGACTTCGCAATGCTTTGACCACACTCTCCAGGGCGTATCGCTGCTTGTAAACAGTCACCGGCTGCCCGGTATAGGTTTCAAGCTGGGGCTGAATTGAAATCGCTTCGATTTCGGTGTTAGGCAGCGGTGGAACATCTGGCAGAAGATTCTTTGCGGAGAATGTTCGAACGGTGTCGTCATCCGGTGGTGGAATCTGCTTGAAGATGGCCTTGATGGATTGTTCCTTTTCGCCAGTCTGCTGGTTGAATTGCGGATTCGCCAGAATGACGGATGACCGTGCTGCAGTGACGACCTCTTTTCGAGTCAGATCGCGACCGCTGACGACCAGACGCAGCGAATAGTTCTCGACCAGTAAAGGAGTATTTCCGTCTTCGTCTTTCTGTCCAACCGGCAGCGCAGCCCAGGGAAACAGCCAAAGATCACCGTCCGGACTCAGCAACAATTCTTTGGAGTCTCCCAGTTGTTGGGCCAATGGCTTCCAGACGGTATCGGCAGCGGATTGCATGGTCTCATTGAGTTTGGCCACAGCGTGCTGTTCACTCGTCGCAGCGATTTCGCCTTTCTCCCCCGGTGCCTGAAGTAGTTGCTCCCTGAACTGCTTAACAATGGCGTCTATCTGGTCCGCCTGACCGAGATCGACAAACTGCACGTCCCCCTGACCAGTTGCGGGGACAATCCACGCCGCATAATGCACCGGTAGCCACGTTGCTTCTCCGGGCCGAAGCGTAAAGTCAAAACGTCTGAAGCGAGCGATATCGACAAAGACAGCCCCCGCCGGTATCGCAGCACGCAGTTGTTCGAGTTCTACCCATTCAACAGGTTTCGCTACGGAAGCGTTCTCTCGCTGTGCCAGATTTCGCTGTGCCAACGCTTCCAATCCCACCGCCTTCCCATTCAGGAGCCAGCCAGCCGATTTTTCAACAACGTCCCGTTCGTCGGAATGCAGAAAAGCGCAGGAAAGGGCCTGATGTAATCCTGATTCATAATTTGCTTTCAGGAAGAGTGATTGTTCATGCTCTGCAAGCGCGGGCAATTCCTTAACGACATGCTTGCGGACTCCACGCCGCGCGAGTTCGAACAACGCGATCGACTTTGGGTCGTGCTGTTGTTCCGAATAGGCGGCAAGGTTGTTGATAACACCCACCGTGGTTGGATGCTGATCTCCCAGCGTCTTCAGCCGGATCGCCAGGCTTTGTTCCAGGAGCGGAATAGCTTCTGCCACCTTGAAATCGGCTGCGAGAAGCAGCGCGAGATTGTTGATACTCTGTGCCGTATCAGGATGCTCGTCGCCAAGGACTTTACGGCGGATTTCCAACGACCGGCGGTAATGTTGTTCGGCTGTCGGAAAATCGCCTTGCCGTTCCCGCAGTCCGCCGAGATTGCTGAGGACCTGAGCCGTGTGACGATGTTCCGGCCCAAGTTGTAATTCGAAAATCGTCAACGCCCGTTGGTACAGCTTTTCAGCAACGGCGTCTCGGCCCTGCTGGTTATACAGCGACGCAAGATTATTCGCGACGATGCCGGTATCGATGTGTTCCGGTCCCGCCGTTTTTTCAAGCGAATTCAACGCTCGCTGGTAAGACTTTTCCGCCGCGCTGAGATTTCCCTGGCGTTCGTAGACACCACCAAGGTTACCGGCGGTCACGGCCGTCTGGGGATGATCGTACCCAAGCAGTTTTTCCCGGATCTGCAAAGCCCTCGTGAACAGTGGCTCGGCTTCGCTGTATCGACTTTGGTTGTCGTACAAGGCGGCAAGGTTGTTGAGTGTGAGCGCCGTATCCGGGTGCTCTTTGCCGAAATGCTTTTCCCGGATCTGTAACGCTCGCAGATAGAGAGGTTCCGCATCCGCGAAGCGTCCTAGTTCTTTATAGATCGATGCCAGGTTGTCCAGACTCGGAGCATTGTCAGGATGGTCTGATCCCTGGGACTTTCGGCGAATCTCCAGTCCTCGCAGAAATAACTCTTCGGCTTCCGCGTACTTGCTTTGCGCTTTCAACAGACTGGCGATGTTGTTTAATGCACTGGCGACTTCCGGATGGTCCGATCCAAAGACTTTCTCACGAATCGTGAGAGCCTGCTGATAACGCTTTTCCGCCAGCGAATAATCCCCGAGAGATTCGTTCACCATCGCGACCCATGTGGCACTGAGTGCGACGTCCGCATGATTCGGCCCCAAGACCTGTTCGCGGATTTTGAGAGCCCGTTCATGGAGCGGTTTTGCAGCAGCGTAGTTGGCCATGGCTCTGTAAAGTTCGCCAAGATTACTGAGTCCAACCGCCGTTTCCTTGTCGTCCGGGCCTAATTCTGATTCCCAGATCGCCAGCGCCTTTTGACCAAACGGGATGGCTTCGGCATATTTGCCGAGTCCAAAGAGCCGGATGACCTCTTCGTTCTGCCGAGTCGCTTCCGCCAGTCGCTGTTGACTTTGCGGAGCAGCCATCAGAGACCTGCCCCTAACCAGACTCGCACCGATCAGGACCAAAATGGAGACGCGAACGCACGATCTGAGAATCAGAGATTTCATTGATGAGATCTTTAGTTTGGAGTGTCGAATTCGTGTAGCGTGATGCTCTGTTGCTTCCGGCCGATTGAGCGAACAGCGGACGAGAGCTTCACTCATTGCCCCGTCAATGTAAACGCCGCCCAGAAGAACGGATGAGCGGCACCGTAGCGGGATCTTCGTTTTTCGATGCGTTCCAATTGAGCACTCCTCAACGCTTCCGACTTCGATTTTCCTGCCGCAAGTTCTTCGAAGAATTTGCTCATCAGCAAGGCACTGTCGCGATCCGGGACCTGCCACAACGTGGCCACCACCGCTTCGGCACCCGCCAGTTGAAACGCCTGTCGCAGTCCGGCCACACCCTCGCCATTGCGAACATCGCCGATGCCGGTTTCACAGGCACTCAACACAACCAGTTCGGTGCCGCGAAGGTCGATGCTGACGATTTCCATCCCCGTCAGAATTCCGTCGTCGTCAGCGACGGAGGCGTCTCGGTTGTTGCAACCGGACAGCAGCAGGCCGCAGCGCAGCAGTGGGTTTTCGATAAGCTGGCCATTGGTGTCGATGGCGACGGATCGCGTGTTGTCGCCCATGGCGAGGTTGCGGTCTTCCAGTTTGGTTTCCTGAGTGGGCAGGAAAAAGCCATGGGTCGCGAAGGTGACGATCTGCGGGCTGCGGAGCACTTTGGCGACTCGCTCAAGAGCGTATTGTTCTTTGTACAGTCCGGCCTTCTGTTTCGTGTAAGTTTCGATATGCGGTTGAATGGCCAGAGCTTCGATGCCGGTGTTGGGCAATGGCTGAACTTTGGGCAACGTACTTTGTGCGGAAAAGCTGCGAGTTGCATTTTCGCTTTCCGGTGGAAGTGTTTTGAAGATGCCTTGGATGGCGGACTTCTTTTGCGATTCCTGCTGGTCGAAGTCCGGATTGGCTATGATCACAGGCGCGCTCGTTTTTCGCTGGTCTGGCTTGGCGACCAGATCGCGGCCGCTGATCACAAGGCGGATGTTGTAACGTTCCAACAGGTACTCATCACCCGCATCGTTCGCAGGCAGAGCACTCCACGGAGCCAGCCATAACGCTCCATCAGGACTGAGGATAATTTGACCGGCGTCCCCGACATGCGGTGCCAATGGCTTCCAGATCAAACTCGCCAGTGCCGACATGTCCTTCATCAGTGCCGTCACGGCCGTGCCTTCACCGTCTTTGGCAATGGCCCCCGTTTTCGAGGCATCGGCGGCAATCTGTTGGCGAACTTTTTCAATCAGTTGGTCGATGGAGTCAGCCTCGCCCAAATCGATCAGCACGGTCTTTGAGTCGGCGCGTGGTGAAGTGATCCACGCGGCGTAGTGAGCTGCTTTCCACTGCGGTTCCTCTCCCTTCGCCTGGAAGTCAAAAATACTGAAACGAGCGATATCGATCAGCACGCTGTCTGCAGAAAGAGCCTCGCGAATCTGCGAGATCTCAATCCATTTGGACGTCGCACCATCTTTGCCACCGAGTTGCGACGACAGTTGCCGTTCCTGAGTGGTGAGTCGATCCAGTTCGGTACGTCGCTGTTCTTCTTCGCCGGCTTCAGCGGCATTCATCGCCAGCGCTGCCAGCCGAGTCCGAACACTCAGCAATTCTTTCACGACCGCACCAAGTTTCGGATCGTCGATATCGCGAGCCTGCAGGTTCCGTTGTGCGAGTGCCTCCTGAGCCACACCTTTGCCATTGATCAGCCACGACGCGGACAACGACGTCGTTTCTTCATCAGCAGCCTGGACTAAACCGAGACTTAATGCAGTGTTCAAGGAATTGGTGTAATTTGAACGCAGGAACATTTCCTGTTCACGTGCGGACAACGCAGGTAACACTCGATACACATGAGCACGTTGTCCCCTGCGTTCCCGGTCAATCAGCGTGATTGCTTCGGAAAAATCATTTTGCGAACAGCACAGTAGAGCCAGATTGTTGAGGCTGCTTGCTGTATCGGGATGTTCCGGTCCGAGGATTTTCTCCTGGATCTTCAATGCCCGCTGGTAGCGAGGTTCTGCTGCAGCGTGGTTCCCGTGCCATTGATACAGAAACGCCAGATTATTGAGGCTGAGGGCCGTACTGGGATGCTCAGGCCCGAGCACTTTCTCCTTGATCTTCAAGGCCCGCTGGAAGAGAGGTTCTGCGGCAGCGTAGTTTGCCTGCGATGCATAAAGCAACGCCAGGTTGTTGAGGCTGCTTGCGGTAGCGGGATGTTCGAGTCCGAGGACTTTCTCACTGATCTTCAAGGCTCGCTGGTAGAGTGGTTCGGCGGCAGTGTAGTTCCCCTGCGAATCATAAAGCAACGCCAGATTATTGAGGCTGAAGGCCGTGCTGGGATGCTCAGGCCCGAGCACTTTCTCCTTGATCTTCAAGGCCCGCTGGAAGAGAGGTTCTGCGGCAGCGTAGTTTGCCTGCGATGCATAAAGCAACGCCAGGTTGTTGAGGCTGAGGGCGGTATCGGGATGTTCGGGTCCGAGCACTTTCTCCCGGATCTTCAATGCCCGCTGGTAGAGTGGTTCAGCGGCAGTATAGGTCCCCTGCAAATCATAGAGTACTCCCAAATTGTTGAGGCTGAGGGCGGTATCGGGATGTTCGGGCCCGAGCACTTTCTCATTGATCTTCAATGCCCGCTGTAGAAGAGGTTCTGCGGCAGCGTAGTTCCCCTGCGATTCGTAAACCTGTGCCAGATTGTTGAGGCTGGTTGCGGTATCGGAATGTTCAGGCCCGAGGACTTTCTCCCGGATCTTCAATGCCCGTTGGTAGAGAGGCTTTGCTGCCGCGTAGTTTGCCTGCTCATCATAAAGGCGAGCCAGAATGTTGAGGCTGCGGGCGGTATCGGGATGTTCTGGTCCGAGGACTTTCTCCCGGATTTTCAATACCTGTTCGGCGACCACAGTCGCTTCGCCGTATTTGCCCCGGTCACAGAGCTGATCAACCTGCTTGTTTAGCACCGTTGCTTTTTGTAACTCAGCCTGCTGAGCTGCACTTAACGGCGGTTGCTCAGCGGACGGCGTTTGGGCGACCGCGTGAGTCACGTCCAGCAACTGAAGAAGAACCAGCAGCGGAAGCACAATCCTCGAACCGCCGGAACGGACATTTTCTTGGGTCATACGAAGCCCTTTTCTGAAGTGCGAGTGCGTGTTTTTGATCTGCCGAAATGCTTGTGTCCGGGGTGCGCGACAAATAGCAATCTGTCGAAACGTTTTTAAGGCAACATTTGATCTCGCCCCGTGCCAGCTCGCCTGGCACGAGCGGAAGATTTGTAGTTAGTCAGCGGGAACGAACATGTGGCCGCCCCGGTTGGCTTGTCCAACCGGAACGGAAAGTTTTGCACGATGACACATGAGCAACGCTGCGAAACCTGGCTTCCTGCCTGCAAGCTGGGCAGGGGAGCGGTCGTGTTGGTGATGGCTTAACTGATTTCAAATCTTGCGTTCCTGCCGGATAAGCCGGCAAGGGGCGAAAGTCCGATCGAGCGGTTCGCGTCATCGAATTTTTGGAACAAAAAGTACCTCATAAAAAATTCCAGATCTCTCAAAATCTGCTATTTGTCGCGCACCCCTGCTTGTGTCTGGATTGACAACCACGAATTGCACGAATGGAGACATCACTGAGGCAGACGATTGCTGCTGGTGTAGCCACGTTTCATACTGACAATAAGCACCCATTGGTAAGTTTTTGGGCATAAGGATCGATTGCGCAAACAGTATCCGGAGACTGACGTCTCGCGGCTCGCCGGGTTCCCGGCGAGCGGGGGACGTCAGTCCCCTGATTGTGATTCCTTAAATACGTGTCATTCGTCCGATTCGTGGTTACCCTGCGTTTCTGTGCTTATCGTCTGCACTTACCGAGTCTCAATCACGAGCGTCTTCTTTACGATGGGTGACTTGCCCGAGGATGTGTTTTCGTGAACGAAGCGGTCGCTGATATTTTTGCCTTTGTAGTGAATACCGGCGGGGAATTCTCTTTCGCTGGCGAAAACTGTGATCAACTCCTGTCCGAAATTTGGTTTAATCGTGATCTCGCCCTCCTCCGGAAACCTAGTTTCCGCTCCAGCCGCGAGTTCTGTGCCAGCAGGAATCAGCACCAGTTTTTCGCCCTTGGTTCCCGTACCGATCAGCTCGATGAACACAGGAAGTTTGCCGTTGTTTTTCACGATGATGTTGATCTTGTCTCCAGCAGCAAAGAACCGGCTCCCACGCGTGGTGGTAACGCTAACGTCGGGACCATGTCCCAGCGGGGCGTAGTCATTGCGCGACACGGCGTCCAGCGGAATGAGTGGTTCTCCCAACCCCAGTTCTCGCACGATCTGATCAAAATCATCTTCCCATGTGTCGCGACGCACGGCTCCTTTGGCCGCCAGCGGCAGCAGGCCCAGACTCGCAAATTGTCGACTGCGAAACACAACCGCCATATCACTGGAACTGACCAGCCCCAGTTCGCCTGACGCCGTGCTGAGACTTAATGGGTCTTCCAGAAATCGCCGAGTGACGGGCGTCAATGGTTCGGTGTCCTGTGGATGACCGAGCACTTTCTGCATCGCATCCAGAAAACGATCGCCATCTTTCTTCAGCAGAGCAGTCAGCTCTTCCTGAGGCGGATACAGATCCAGCACTTCCCGTTTACTGAATGTCAAATTCCCCGGTAGCAATTCTACAGCAGGCCGCACCGCATCTTTGAATGTCTTCATGCCGCGATCATGACATCGCATGCACGACAGGCCGTTGCGGACAACTTTGTCTTCGGCGAATTTGTCGGTCACAATCTCTGTGGGCCCGGCGTTGATGCGACGTCCGATACCGTCTGCCAAATAATAACCCTGCAAACCGTTGGGCAGATTGAAGATCATTTCGCCGCCAACACCATGCAGATTGAGAGGATCCCGAAAGATATTCTCTGAGCCTTTGTTTGTGGCATAATCAATCGATTTCCAGTACGCTCCCTGAGTCGAAGAATAACGTTCTGCGGCGCGGTTGTTGCGAGACACTCCGGAAAGTACCACGGCACCGCGGGCAATTTTGTGATGTTTCAGATCATCGGCCACGTCCACGCCGATAATTTCTTTTTCCAGATCCGTCACGTTGAACGGCATCTGCATGATGTCATGGTATAAAAACGGCTGCGTTGCCACGCTGCAGAACCAGTCGGTTCTGATTGCCGGAATCTGACGGACCATCTTTGCCGGCTTCATAAATTCCGTCACCAGACGCCGATACGTTTCAGAATCGTCATAGCCAATTCCGTAGGGATACTCCAGCAGCAGCAAGTCGTACAGACTCAATGACTCTTTGGCCACGACAAAAGAATCTTCTGCTTTCAGCTTATCTGAGTGCCAACCCAGTTTTCGAATGTCTACAGCAAATACGGACGCTGTTTCACCATCGATGGTTTCCACAACCACGGGATCCCGTTCGTACGTCAGATGATTGATCGTCTTAGCCAGAGCATCATGCTGCAGATTCAACTCGTCCCGTGTGGCTCCGCGAGTCAGCAGATGATTGCAACTGAAATAACGCATGTGTTTTGCTGTTCCTTCCGGCAGTGAACGTTGATGTGCCAGAATCTGTTTTAGAACATATTCCACGCCGACAACTGCTGAAAAGGCCGCTTCTCGATTTTCTTCCTGAGGTGCCTGCACGTCGTCCGGTAACTCTTTCGCTCCATCAGAGATCCAGCGACGAATCTTTTCAATTTCGTCGGCGGGCACCTGCGGCAGATCCTGGGGCATTCGGACTGCGGTATCTTCCGACAGAATCACCTGCATCAGGCGTGACTGGTCAGGATCACCGACTTTCACGACGTCTGCTTTGATCAGCGAAGCTGCGTCCAGAATGTCGAAATCCGTCGATGAAGCTTCCGAATTGTGGCAGTCAGCACAACGGCTGCGCAAGATGCCTTTGACTTCTGCGAGAGCGACCTGATCGAGGTCCGCTTTCGATGAGTTCGCCTGGCACAAAAAGCAGAACGCTCCTCCGGCGGCGTGCAGGGCAAGATGAAAAAAGCTGCGTAAGCGTGATTGAGAAATGAGTGACATGGATTGAACTCGTTTGAAGGCAGGTGAGCTGAAGAATTCGAACAGTTTTACTTCGCTTTGTAATACCGGACGGAGGTTGCCATCACTGGGGTAGCTTGACGCTTGAACGTTACCGTATTGATCGCGGCATCACTCTTTTCTCCCTCGACGATCAATCCGCGAGTTGTGTCCTGTGCGACAAGTTGATCAAACAGGCTTTTGCCCAACTGCCCTCGACTGTCGGCGGTCTTGTCGGGCAAAACGGTCTGGGACTGCACTGCCAGATCCAGTTCGTCGTCACTGGGGATCACGGGCTGCTGAGTCTCCTCTTCAAACACAACGACGCTGATCATTCCGACGTCGCGCCCATAGTCGATGGTTCGCTTGTCGGAATCTTCGTCAGACAGAACTCGAAATTCCTGACGCGTGCCCGTATCAATTTGGAATCCATAGATTCCAAATTCGGTCGCATTTGGCTCCAGAATCCACAGAGACGCTTTAGGATCGGGTGTGCGTTCTCGATACAGGGTATTCTCCCCGTTGACGCGGACCAGCACCCCGTAACGTTTCTTTTCAGCACTTTTACGACGCACGGTGAGTATCACTTGCTGACCTTCGGCTGGTTCTTTGACAAAGGCTGCTCCGTCGCGGAATTCATAAGGCTGCAGTTTGTCGGCATACCAGATTTCGAACTTGACCGGTGCATCGGATGTGACTGCCAGCGGATGGTTGACAGATTTCTGAGGCTCAGACTTTCCGAGTGTCTCTTTACGCACCAGCAGCGCCTTGTCTTTGGCGGCTTCTTTCAGCGCTTCTTCCTTTTTAGTATCCTTCTCCGCGTCATCCTTCGTTTTTGTCTCTATGGTACCTCCATCAAAAAGCCCGCGTGTCGTGAAGCTTTCTCCACTGTCAATTAGATCTTCCAGGTCCGTCGGAACGCTCAGCGATGCGAGAGGCTGGATCTTCAGGTCGCTCTTCGAAAGCAGCATGAGTTCGATATCCATCTTGCTAAAATCCGCATGAACCTGGCTCACTCCTACAATCAGGGAATCGGGGATCACTTCAGTTTTGTTCTGATGTTTCCAGGCCAGAGGATAGGACTTTGAGAACAGCAGACGACGACCATCTTCAGAAAGGTGGCTGGCCCCTTTGATCGTATTTGCGACATCACTGGCCGCTCGAACGATCCCCACCTGATTTGCCGCTTCCGATTCACGAGCCGGATTGGCCATCACTAGCGCCAGTTCCAGCTTTTCAGCGAGTCGCATATTCAGATTCCCGACTGTCGGCGGAAACGGTCCATCACCAATGCGGACAGAAAACTTCAATACGCCAGTGGCATGAATCTCAGCGGCTCGCAACTTTTCCAGGATCTCGACAGCCGTCTGCTGAAACTGTTTTTCAAGTTCGTCGGCAGCGTTCAGACTGGTCGCGGGCAGCAGCGACGAAATCGCCACCAGAAAAGCCCAGCGAGCCGTTCGATACGAGGAAAAAGCAGGCATTGGGGGCTCCTATGTGAAAGGAAACGACGTGAATGTGGAATGCTGAGTTCCGACGCTACGGAAATGACTTGACGAATGAACGGTAGTTCCCCAGGGTGTCTGCAAAAAGAGATCCTGGGGCGTTCAGGTCACACGTTACCGATCGAAAACGTGCTCAGCAAATCAGATAACGACGTGACTTTCGAAATCTTCCCGAGATTTTCTGGGAAATTTTCAGGCTCGAAATCGTTCACTCATTCTCCGGACGCCTAACTGTTGGCCCTATGCGACCGGGAGTCTGGACACCACCTTTGACGAGCGGGGGACGTCAGTCCCCTGATTTGCGTTTCGCGTTTGATTCGCTCGGAGCGAAGAAGACAGGAAAACGAGGACACAGAATCCGGAGACTGACGTCTCGCGGCTCGCCAGTGTCACTTCTCACGGTTCAAGGTATATAATCGCGTGCGAGGGATCCTGACCTGAGGACAGGTCAGGCTAAGACAGGGCAGGGCACCTACGGAAACAACCCCGCAGAAAATCTGCGGGGTTGTGCGGGCTTCAAAAATCACTGTTCTGATATGGCTACATCATTTCTGCCGACAACCAGCCATCGATCATCTGAATCATCGTCACCGTCAGTGGCAGCGATTTGTCGCCTGAAGCCTGGATGTTGATTGTGGGATTCAGTTCACGACGAATCAGGCGTCGTTCCAGAATTCGACGAATCTGATTGGCTCGCGTGATCTGCTTCAGGCGGTCGGATTCTTCCTTGCTGGCGACACCGATCTTGCCGGGTTCCAATATCACTTTCCCACCCTGCAATGACATATCAATCGGGACCGTAATGATCTGTTCAGGTATGGCGTCTTTGCCTTCCTGCAACACGCCGGCTCGCAGCACGAGTGTGATTTGATTTTTGTCAAAATGTACTCGAATCGGATCGCTGTTACTGAAAACGAATGACGTCGGCGGTTGCGGCTCGGCGTCTTTCTCGACGGGTGCCGGTGTTCCGTCCCGAAGGTTAATTGGTCGTTGAAACAAGTCCGAGAGGGCGGTCTCAATTTCCTGGGCCAGATCTTTTTCGAGGATCGTCCGCCCCTGCAAACCAAGTGCATCGATCGCATTGTTCAGGGCCGATTCGTGCAGTTGCACAGCAGCACCGGTGGCGATCAATGCAGACGGTGGTTGAAGCGATCCCCCCAGACGCGTCAGACCGATCGTTCGAGTACTCAGCGCCATGTGCGTGTTGCTGGAACGCGCGCTTGTGCTGTCAGGAGCAACACCGCGACGTTCGAGAGAAGCCATCAACTGATTCAAAGTACTGTTGGCGGTTGAGAACTGCTGATTCGATTCGCTCTCAAACTTCGGCAGTGCGGCATCACGGATCTTCTGAGCCGTCAGCGCTTCCGACTGTGGCTTGCTTTCGGCAATTTTCTGCGTTGCGATGCTTCGCACGATTCCGCGAATGATGGGTATACCGTCAAATTTCGTCGCCAGACCTGTGACCTGACTACTCGTATTGACATTGAAACTCGCTGCCGTGCTGGTCACGTTGCGACCGTCGAAAAACACGGACTTGTTCATCCAAAAATAGTTATTGCCTCGAGACCAGATCGTCGCCGGACTCTTTTGAGCAACAGTGCTGGACCGGACGTTGCCGTTGACGTTCAAATCGAACATGGCTCGATCGTTGGACGGCTTGATGTCTGCTCGCAGATCGACATCTGTATTCTGTGATCCTGTCACCCAGGCACCCAGAATACATTCGGCGATGCAGCCGGATTCGGTGCGATAGTCGGAAATCACGCGCGACAACAGATCTTCAGAAACCACGAAATGCAGATTGTGATTGAAGTAGTTATCGTTCACGACGGATCGCAAAGTCGATGCCGCTGCGGGATATTCATTTCGAAGTGTCCGCCAGGCGACGCGAGCGTTCTCTGCATCAGAACCCAGTTGATCACTTTCGTAGTTCAGCAGAGACTGGATGAGTAGATCGGTGTAATACTTCTGTTCGCCTTGAGCGGCATCGCCCGCATTTGCGTATGTCGACAGACGAATGGCTTTTTCAACAGCCACCTTGAGTCGCTGAAGTTGCGGCCTGGAGGCAAACGCCTTCTGATCAGCCTCCATCTTGTCCGAAGGCGTCAGATTTGCGAGAACCTGATTCAGCACGTCCGCGCTGACGTCGGACTTCTGCAGATCGTCTAGATGCAGATACGAAATCCACGTGGCACCGTTGGCAACGGAATTCAGCCAAGTCATGGTTGAAGAAGCTGTGTTCGTGAGATCTCCGGCAGGAGAACTGCTTCCGCCAGCGGTTGCTGCGAATGCAGAGAGTGCCGATGATATCAAAGAGACACGACGCTGCAATCGGCGGCGGAGGGAGTCTTTTTCAGGAGTTGCGGCTGACATGCTGTTCGTCAGTGTTCGAAGTTCCGACGCGGCACGCATGCGTTCATCGGCCGGTTTTTCAGCATCGAACAGAGTTCTTAACAACGGACCAGCAGTCTTCGCCAGATCTGCATCTATCGCTTCAATGGACTCTTCCGTGATGTCCGACGGAATCTTCAATGCGGACGCCTTAGCCTCCAACGTTTCCGAAGTTGCCTGCAACGCCGTCGGAAATACAGCAGAACCGACAAGCAACGACGTCGCTATGGAAAATACACCCACCGCACGCCGTACTGGTCGCTTGCACAATATCGAAATAACTTGCACTGTGTTCCTCCCTTTGTGCCTTCATCAATGGAAGGCCACCGCCGCTATCACTCCACTATTATCGTCGTACGCGATTGACAGATCGTCCATTTGCGAAGCAACACGTATAGCCGTCGATTTCGGAAGTATTTACGCAATCAGACAACGCCTCGCTAACTACCCAAAATACCACCATGGCAGGCGCACCACAATCGTTAATGTCGATATAACCAACGCAGAGCGCAAAGAATTATGTCGCTTATCAGACTCGGGAGTCACATAGAACTAATCTAATGTACACTGTCAAATCGCGATCGGGTGACTTGGGCAGCACCGACGGGAAGCGCGAGTTCGAAAATACCGGGGTTTCACGTTGCTCCAACTTCCGGCTATCCTGAAATTCAAAGGCCGACACGCCCTTTAGGTCGCGTTGCACTGTGAGTTTCGGCGATCGTTATGCACGGGACAAAGTTGGCCGCAGAATGGCGAGCAGTCGGGCGAATCCGAAGCCAAGGAGAACGCCCGTAATGTTCGCGATCGCGTCATGGGCGGAACAGGATCGACCGGGGACAAATACTTGAAGTCCTTCGACGCACAGGCAATAAGCCAGCATCGCGAACACGGCACCCGTTGGTATTTCACCAAACACCACGACACACAGACAGAACATGGTCGCCGACAAAACCGTGAACACGAATGTGTGCTGAACAATGTCGCCTACACTCTGCACCCAGCTCAGCGATGTTCCGCGAATCAGCAGGAACGGGTCCGGTGTGAGCAACGCCCACGCCACGGCTGCCGCCTGAACAAGACACATCAATAAATGTGTCGCGTTCCGAAGATTCCAAATTGCTGACACTGATTCCTGAGTTCGCACTGTCTGAAACCTGATTGCTGAGCGTCCTGGCAAGTTTGATCCCTGACTTGCCGAAACGCGACATTTCTCCTGCCTGTTTGGCAAGAACTTCGATTGATCGTTCACGCGGTCTAAATTGAGCGTCAGCCCTGTATTCCTTCACGAGGCAAAACAATGACTCCCGAGTCAAACACTAGGTCGCCGCGAATAGTCCTTGAGGTCTTCACATTGTTAAGGAGTCTTTGAATCCCGGATTTTTGTTGCGTCCTCCCGTCTACTCGGCAGCATCGCTGTTGTCGGAGAATTCCGCAACTGATGCTCGGCCATCATTCGCAGCACAATCAGCCTTGACGAGGAGTTTTTCAGTGGATCGACAAGGGTTGCGCGAAATTCCATCAGCGGCTTTTGCCACCTCGCGATCGTTAAAATCGGAATCGTTCGTCCGTACTTCCCGGTATCTGAAGCGTGTTGAGTTTTGGCAGCATCTCGTTAAGTCCGGCAGATCCTTTTTGAGCTATTTCTTTCACAGGTTGCAATATCTACCCATTTTCTGCCTTGCCGCGAAACCAATACAGAGATCACTGAGGCGTCGTCCTGAGGATGACTGCGGGCAAGGTTGAATGCAAGAAGCTGGAAGCTCTTCGGAGAACGTCATGTTGATCGCGGCACCCAGGTTTGCTCATACGTCTACAACACGGATTCCTGTTCTGACACCAATGTACGGTGCCCGACATGAATCGCTGCATGCGCAGGTTGAAGGAAAGTACGTGTGTGGCTCCAGCTCGACCAGCGACTTTCCCCTGAATTTCCCCGGTGCCGAAGCCGCTCACTGCTGCTTTGTCCGCGAATCCCGTTCTTTCTCGGTCACCCGGCTTAACGGTCGCGTGTGGGTCAATGACCTGCCAGTGAACGGTATGAACCTGCTGGACGAAGGTGACGTAATCTCGTTCGGTACGATTTCGTTTCGACTGGAATATCTGGACGCACCGATCGCTGCCCCACAACATGTCTATAGTTCATCTCCTTCATATGGATTTCCTGCAAACCTCGATCGACGGGCTCCAGCCGCCCCTGCGACACACTCAGCCCCCGCGATGCACTCTCCGCCAAAGTCGATAGAAATTCACGCGGCGGCTCCGACAGCAATTCAGGACTCATCCGCTCAGATCGCTTTACAAAAAGAACTGTTGGAAAACCAGCGTCTGCTGTCAGGGTGCCAACAGCAACTGGACGAACTGACACAGATCATACGAGAACGGGAACGCCACGCGGAATCTCGTCTGGCAACTATTGAGGAACGGTCGTCCCGGTTGACCTCGCAGTCAATCGAACTGGCGACACAGCGCGAGCAACTTGCTGCTTTAGAGCAGGATGTCATCGTGCGATCTGAGGAACTGAACCGGCAGCGACAAGTCCTGGCCAATCAGAAGCGAGAGGCGGCGGCGGAACAGAATTCCCGCTCAGATGCAGCCGGAGAGAAATCCCGATCGGAGTTGTCACGGCGGGAAGCGGAACTGCTCGCCCTCAGAGAACAGACTCTGACAACACAGACTGAACAAAAAAGCCGGCATTCGGAGCTGCAGGCACAACACGAGGAAATCGAACGACAGAGGCTAGCCCTTGTCGAACAGCAGCGTGAACTGGCGGTCGCCGCCGAGCGGAATTCACAGGCGGTCGCGGCAGTGGAATCGGCTGAATCGGAGTTGTCACGGCGGGAAGTGGAACTGCTCGCCCTCAGTGAACAGACTCTGGCAACACAGACTGAACAAAACAGCCGGAATTCGGAGTTGCTGGCACAATATGAGGAAATCGAACGACAGAAACTAGCCCTTGTCGAACAGCAGCGTGAACTGGCGGTCGCCGCCGAGCGGAATTCACAGGCGGTCGCGGCAGTGGAATCGGCTGAATCGGAGTTGTCACGGCGGGA
>Ga0335397_10000618_pt1 | contig 46818 bp, 42 predicted proteins | sample MAT04_FD_205740 | JGI IMG/M metagenome (GOLD analysis project Ga0335397, IMG submission 205740) | Freshwater microbial communities from Lake Fryxell liftoff mats and glacier meltwater in Antarctica - MAT-04 (spades assembly) (version 2) ... | reverse complement strand
CCGTACCTCGCCGTCGGGTCGATGTGCGAGTACGCGGTGGTACCCGAGTCCGGCGCCATCCGCATTCCCGACGACGTTCCGTTCGACGTCGCCAGCCTGATCGGATGCTCGATCGCCACCGGCTTCGGCGCCGTAACGCACGACGCCGCCGTCGAAGCCGGATCTTCCGCGGTCGTCGTCGGCAGCGGCGGGGTCGGCCTGTCGATCATCATGGCGCTGAAGCTCGTCGGCGCGAACCCGATCATCGCCGTCGATCGCAGCGAGGAGAAGCTCGAGGCGGCCCGTCGTCTCGGCGCGACCCACACCCTCGCGGCCGGGCCCGACCTCGCCGACCGGGTGAGGGAGCTCACCGGCAACGGCGCCGACTACGCCTTCGAGGCGATCGGCCGCGTGGAGACGATCGAGTCGCTCCCCGGACTCATCGCCCCCGGCGGAAAGGCGATCATCGTCGGCCTCCCGCCGCAGGACACGCCTGTCGCCATCGACGCGCTCGCGCTCGCCGAAAGCGGCAAGTCGCTCATCGGATCCAACTACGGCTCAACCGTGCCAGGGCGGGATTTCCCACGCATTGCCGAGCTCTACCTTGCGGGCAAGCTCCCGGTCGACGAGCTGATCTCGCACCGCATCCCGCTCGAGGAGGTGAACGAGGCCTTCGACGCGATGCGGCGCGGTGAGCGTGCCCGCAGCGTGATCGTCTTCTGACCATGGGCAGGCCGCTCAGTCCGCTGCTCTCCCCGGAGAAGATCTGCCGCGCCGCGCTCGATCTCGTCGACGAGCGGGGTGACTTCACGCTGCCGCGTCTGGCACGCCGGCTCGGGGTGAGCCCCTCGTCGATCTACCACCATGTTCAGGGTCGTCCTGAAATCATCAACGGGATGAGATCGCTCATTAGCGCCGACGTGCTGGCCCAGGACGGATTTCCGCCCGGTGAAGGGGCCTGGCGGGAGCAGGTGGTGCGCTGGGCGAGAATCTATCGCGCCGCACTCGCGCTGCATGCAAAAGCCATTCCGATCTTCGTGGGCGAGGCCGTGACCGACGAGGCGACTCTCGAGATCTATGAGCGCCTCGCCTCGCTGCTCGCAGCACAGGGGTTTGACCCCCGTGCTGTCATCGTCGCGGTCTCGGTGATCGACAGCTACATGCTCGGCTCGGCGATGGATGCAGCGTCCCCCACCATGGCGTGGGTTACGCAGCCGCACGCGCATCCGGCTCTGCATGAGGCGCTCCACGACGGTGTCGTCGCGGGCGACCGGGCCGATGCGGCCTTCGACGCCGGGATCGCCGCGCTGGTCGAGAACCTTGAGGCAATCGCGGGCCAGCAGTCGCCCGGGACCGCCGCCGATCGGCCGCAACAGGCCTAGTGCGCATCCTGTGCCCCGATTCACCTGCTGTCACCCTCCGCCTCGACGCCCCCAGATCACCCAACTGGTCGCGCAGGACGAGGCCCTGATCGCGAAAGTAGCGCCTGTCGCGCTCACCGGCGTCGACGATCCGACGGTGTGCGCGGTCATGGTTCAGGTCGAACCGGCCGACATCGTTCGAGGCACCCAGACGAGCACGAACGACAACCGAGGGAAGGCCGTCACGATCCGCGAACGCGGGAACAGCAGCGGGGCGGGCTGGCTCGACGAGGTGGCCGAGCCCGTCTCCGCGGTCACCGTCGGCCGAACGGCGTGCGATGGAGGGCACCAGAAGATCGTGCTGGGCACCGATGGAGAGGTGCTTCACCGGGATGGGGTGACGCCCATCACGTTACTGAGTATGAGGCGGGCGGTGGGGCCAACGTCGACAACGGTGTGCTTTTGTGTGGCACCCATCACCGCTGGCTGCACGCCTCCGGATTCACGCTGAAGATGGTCACGGTACGCCGTAGCTGCTCGCCCCGATTTGGCTGGATTCGGCCCAGAAATGGAAGCCAGTCGGCTACACAAAGGCGACGATGACGGGGTGACCCTTACCGCATTATCTGGGCCACCGCTACCCTGTTGGGCGAGAAAACCCACGATTACAGTGGCCCGTGGGAACCCGTCCCGTGGGAACCCGTCCCGTCGGAACCCGTCCGGCGCGATCGCTTACCTAGGAGCAACAAAACATGAAGAAGTCAATGACGACACTCGGTGCGACAGTCTTGATTCTGTTCGCAGCATCGTCGGTCGGAGCAAGTACAGCATCCGCCCACGACACCGAAGCGCCGAAAGGAAAAGGCGCAGGCAAGACGGTCACCCTCACCGCGACGCTGACCGAATTGAACGGCTCCGGAACATCCGGACACGTGACCGCGATCGTGCGCAACAAGATGATCAAGAACATCGAGGTGCACGCGGAGGGGCTCACCCCGGACGCTCCGCACGCGCAGCACATCCACTTCGGCGATCAGGCACTGCACGAATGCCCGACCCTGGCTCAGGACCTGAACGACGACGGTCGGCTCAGCACCGTCGAGGGTCTGCCCTCGTACGGTCCGGTCGCCGTCTCGCTCACCACGACGGGCGACACGAGCCCGGCGAGCATCCTTGCGGTCGATCGCTTCCCCGTCTCAGAGGACGGCATGTATCACTACAACCGCTCCAACATCAAATTCACCGACGTAGCCGGGGCCGGCCCCACGGGCGGAGTCGGAACGGCCAAGGAGGTTGCCGCGGCGATTCGTGCCGGAGAGGGTGTGGTCGTGATCCACGGGCTCGACTATGACGAGAGCGGCGCCTACAGCTTCAGCAAGGAAGGCGCGAGCGAGCTCGACCCGGCGTTGCCAGCGGAGGCGACCGACCCGGCCGCCTGCGGCGTGCTGCACTGAGCTAACGATTAACCCGAGGGCCGGCACCGACCACAAGTCGGTTCCGGCCCTTTTCACGTCCCGCTACGCCCTGACAGGGCACGAGGCGGCCGCGTCCTGTGCGGGTTGAACCGAAAGGCCGACGGCGGAGGACTCTTTCACGTTCCCCCGGTCTGAGCAGAGGGACTGGATGCTCGCGGCGTCCCGGCCCAATCGATTCAGGTTAGGGCTCCGAATAGTGCGTCGCCGGCGGTAACCCAGCCGTTGGATCGTCTAACCCGAATTAGGAGCACCCCGTGATGAAGAAGTCAATGACGACACTCGGCGCCACAGTCTTGATGCTGTTCGCAGCGACATCGGTCGGAGCCACCGCAGCATCCGCCCATAACCCCGAAGTCCCGCGAGGAAAAGGCGCAGACAAGACCGTCACCCTCACCGCCACGCTCACCGAACTGAACGGCTCGGGAGCATCCGGAACCGCGACCGCGATCGTGCGCAACCAGAAGATCAAGCACATCGAGGTGCACGCGGAGGGTCTCACCCCGGACGCCCCGCACGCGCAGCACATCCACTATGGCAACCAGGCACTGAACGAATGCCCGACCCTGCTTCAGGACGAGAACGGCGACGGTCGGATCAACACCCTCGAGGGTGTGCCTGCGTATGGTCCCGTCGTCGTCTCGCTCACCACGACGGGCGACACGACCCCGGCGAGCTTGCTTGCGGTAGACCGCTTCCCCGTCGCGGAGGGCGGCATGTTCGACTACAGCCGCGACAATATCGAGTTCACCGATGTCGCCGGGACCGGCTACGAGGGCGGCGGCGGAACGGCCAAACAGATCGCCGACTCGATCCGTGACGGAGAGGGTGTAGTCGTGATCCACGGTCTCGACTACAACGCCGACGGCGTCTACAGCTTCAGCAACGAGGGCGCGAGCGAGCTCAACCCGGCGTTGCCAGCGGAGGCGACCGACCCGGCCGCCTGCGGCGTGCTGCGCTGACCAACGATTTACCCGAGGGCCGGGCCCGACAAATGTCGGGTCCGGCCCTGTTTCGTTTCGTCGGTACCGTGGCGCACGGCGTCACTCGGTCACGGTGAAGCGCGTGTCGTCGAGGCTGGACACCGAGATGCCGTTCGTGTCGATCAGGTCGAAGAGTTTGCGGAGCGTTCCGGCAGCCCCCAACCCAGCTCCGCGACGTCCACGCCGGCTCGCGCCAGCCGGCGTGCGATCGCGATCGGAGAGAAGCGCGCGGCGGTCAGCCGTGCGGAGTGGGGGTGAGTGCCTCGCGAAGGCTGAAGTCAGGATCGAGGCGGATGCCCATCCCCTCGACCATGAAGAGCATTTTGAGCAGGATGACCATCTCGGGCTGCAGCCGGAGGCGGTGCTCGCGCAGGATCGCGCGAAGCCGGCTGATGAGTGGTCCCATCCCGAGTTCGCCGATTGGCCGACCCCGGTGCGCGGAACAGGGAACAAAGTCCCACGATGCGTCCGCCGCGCGCTGCTGGGACGAAAGCCCCTACTTCCCGGCAACGCCAGCGCGCACAGTAAAGACATGACCCTCAAGCAGCGCAGGCTATTCGAACAGCACGTCCGCATCCACTGGGGCGGGCGCGAGTTCCACACCGACCACGGAATGAGCGAGATCTTCGTCAAACAGGTGCGTGAGACCGCGGAGGCCGGCAGGTCGGAACTCGTGCCGCTGCTGCATGAGGGCGGGCTGGACCTTCTGCTGGTCACGCCGACGACGATCGTGACGAGCCACCCGGTCGAACGTCGCGAGCACGCGACGAGCGCTGCCTGAGCTGGCGAGTTGTCCGGCGGCGCGCCTTAGGCTACGTGCTCGGCCGCGGAATACTGGGCCGTGACCAGGATCGGCATGTGATCGGATCTGCCGCTCGGCAGCGTCTCGACATTGTCGATATCGAGACCGACAGACGTCACGAAGTCGAAGTGCCCCTTGAAGAACTTGTACCGGGTGTACGTCGACGTGTCGCTCAGGGACAGGTCGTAGCCGGACTCCTTGACCCGCGCGGTCAGGTTGTCCTTGAAGTACGGGTAGTTGTAGTCACCGACCATCAGTGTCGGCAGATCACCGATGCCGCGCAACTCGGCATGCGCCGCCCTGATCTGGTTGCGGCGCAGCGAGTTGAGGGCGGTGAGCGGAGCCGCGTGGAACGATGCGACAACGAGCTCCTGCTTCGATTCGTCATCGATCAGGCGCGTGCCGATCAGCCGCTCATGGGCCGGCGCGAGGACCCTGTCGTGGAGGGACTTCTTGAGCGCGAAGGCCTGGGTGGACTTGGCGGTGAAGCGGTCCTTGCGGTAGTAGACCGCGAGCCCGAGCCTGTTTCGCTTTGTCGCGTCGGCCAGGTGGAGATTGTCCAATTCGGCCGGGAGGGCGAGCGTGTCGCACTCTTGCAGGCACAGCACATCGAGATCGAAGCGGTTCACCAGATCGGTGAGTTCGCCGCTCGCCGCATTCTTGCGGAGGTTGTAGCTAATGACTCGTAACAGAACAACCTCTTAAATCTCGTCGTGTTCGTCCAACGGACGAATCTTATCCCCCGTTGTAGGCAAACGGTTCAGCTGCCGAAGAGCATCTCGATCGGTCCTCGGGCGAAATAGACCAGGAAACCGACCGCGACGATCCAGAGCAGGGGCGAGACTTCCCGCGCCTTGCCGGAGAGGGAGCGCACGACGACCCAGGAGATGAAGCCGACGCCGATACCGTTCGCGATCGAGTACGTGAGCGGCATCACGATGATCGTGAGGAAGACCGGGAGCGACGCCGAGAACTCGCTCCAGTCCATCTCTTTGATCTGCGACATCATGAGCACGCCGACGACGACGAGAGCGGCGCCGGCCACCTCGAGCGGCACGACCTGGGTGAGCGGGGTGAAGAACATCGCGAGCAGGAACAAGCCGCCGGTGACGACCGAGGCAAGTCCCGTTCGTGCCCCCTCGCCGACCCCGGCTGCGGAGTCGATGAAGATCGTGTTCGACGACGATGAGGTCGCCCCGCCGGCGACGGCGCCGATTCCCTCGATGATGAGCGCCGACTTGAGGCGCGGGAAGTTGCCCTTGGCATCGGCGAGGCCGGCCTCGCGGGTCAGGCCGGTGAGAGTGCCGACGGCGTCGAAGAAGTTGGTGAACACGAGCGTGAACACGAGCATCACCGCCGCGAGAATTCCGATGCGATCGAACGCGCCGAAGCTGAAGGCCCCGATCAGGCTGAGGTCGGGCAGCGAGACGATCGATTCGGGGATCACCGGGGCGTTGAGGCTCCAGCCGCCCGGGTTGGAGAACGACGGTCCCAGCTTGAATATCGCCTCCACGGCGATGGCGACGGCGGTGGTCGCGAGAATGCCGATGAGCAGCGCCCCCTTGACCTTGCGGGCCATCAGCACGCCCATGGTGAGCAGGCCGAGGATGAAGATCACGGTGGGGATCGTGGTGACCGAGCCGGCGTCGCCGAGCTGCACGGGCGGTGACGCGGCGCCGCTTGAGCGCACGAAGCCCGAGTCGACGAGGCCGATGAACGCGATGAACAGGCCGATGCCCACGGTGATCGCGGTCTTCAGCTGCGCGGGGACCGCCTTGAAGATCAGCTCCCGCAGGCTTGTCGCCGACAGCACGACGATGAGGAGGCCGTTGATGACGACGAGGCCCATCGCCTCGGCCCAGGTGACCTGCCCGACGACGCTCACGGCAAGGAACGAGTTGATGCCGAGCCCGGCGGCGAGGCCGAACGGGAGATTCGCGACGAGCCCGAAGAGGATCGTCATTACTCCGGCGGTGAGGGCGGTGACCGCGGCGACCTGGCCCGCCTGCAGCCAGTTTCCCTCGACGTCGAGTGTGGCCTGGTCGCCACTGAACCCGCCGAGGATGAGCGGATTGAGGATCACGATGTAGGCCATCGTCATAAAGGTGACGAGGCCGCCGCGAATCTCACGGCTGGTCGTCGACCCGCGCTTGCTGATCGAGAAGAAGCGGTCGATGCGCGTGCTGAGGACGGGGCGCTGAGCTGTCGTGGTAATGGGTGACTCCAGTCGGACTTCTCCGGCGCAGCCTGCGCCTGAAGCGACTCCGAGTTTATCCCGGGCGAGCGTCAGCGGCCTCCGCCGCCCCCTCCTCCTCCGCCGCCGCCGGAGAAGCCGCCGCCCGACGAGCCTCCGGAGGAGCTGCCGGCTGCCGAGCTCGCCGGCACCGACGCGGATGCTGCCGCCGAGCGGAAGCCCGTCATCGCGCCGGCGAAGTAGGCGCCGGTGAACGGCGAGCTGCCCACGTACCAGTCCGGAGTCTCATCGACGTACTGCACTGCGAGCTCCTGCGCCCAGTCCTTCTCGACACCCCAGAGAACCGCCCAGGGAAGCAGTTTCTCGTACAGCTTCACAATCTGGCGGTGGTCGTCGACGTCGACCCGCAGTGCGCCCTCGGGGCTCTGCAGCACCCGGAACCGGTCCGCCTCGGCGAGGGTGAGGTACACCCGCAGACCCGAGATGTACTCGCGCAGTTCCGCTCCGGCGCCGGTGAGGGTGGCGGGCCGGATGGCGCTCAGCCCGCCGATGACGAGGCCGACCCCGCTCAGGAAAAGGGCGGCGAGCGACCACCCGGTGGGCACCGGCGAGAGGACGAGATCGAAAAAGACCACTACGGCGGCCAGCGCAAAGATGGCCGCGACCGCCGCCAGGATCACCCAGCGTGCCCGCGCCCTGACCGGTTCGCGCAGCCGGGCGGTGATGGCCCGCTTGCGTGAGGTCGTGCGGATCGAGCTGAGTTTCGTGGCGAGCTTCTGGCTGGGCTTCGCCAGGCTGCGCTCCTGAGCGGGAGGTGGGGTGCCGCCGAAGAGCGCCTCCATCACCTCGCTCTCCTGCTCGTCGAGGTCGCGGTCGTGCAGAAACTGGAGAGCGAAGTCGTCGCCCCGTTCGATGATGCGCAGGTTGCCGCGAACGGCGAGGCTGACGAACTGGGCCGCCATCGACGTCGAGGGCCGCTTTACAATGTCGCCCGCGAGCAGCAGGTTGATGCCGTCGGGCACGCTGTACTGCGCGATGATCGTGCCGCGGCCAGGAGCATCCCGCGGTCCGGCGATGCGCGCGATGATCGCGGCGATCGATCCGAGCGCCGCCAGCACCATGATGAGGATCGAGGCCCAGATCGCCAGGCCTGATGGCCGCGGCGGCTCCGGGCTCACGAAGGTGCCGGGAGCGAAGGCGATCGCCACGCTCACATTCTCGCCCGGCCCGAGGTTCTGGGCGCTCGCGGTGAACAGCTCCCCGCCCGGCGCGCCGGAGTCTGGCATTACAGCGAGGTCGCACCGGTCGGTCGAGCCCTGCGCACCGACGTAGCACGCGGCCTCGCCCGTGATGTCATCTGCGAGTGCAGGCTCGACATGCACCCGCGCGGTGACCCGGCCGAATGGCTGGGCGAATCCGGTGCCGTTGGTGTCCCAGTAGAGCTCGTCTGCGGACGTGTCGGCGAAGGAGCGCACGACGTTGATCTGCGAGTAGCTGATGATGTACGTCTGGGTGCCGCGCACATAGTCGTCGGTGCCGAGTGCGAGGTCGAGGAAGCCCCCGGTCTCCGACTGCTCGTACGGCACCGGGTCGCCGTCGGAGTCGACAACCGCGTCGACTCTCGGCTCGAGCGGCACACCGTCGTAGTCGAGCGGGATGGAGCGAATGATTCCCCGGTTCTGATCGAAGTCGGGAAACTCGGCGACGAAGGTCTCCACTGTCGTGAGCCGCGACGTGCCGTCCTCCGCCCGGCTGAGGTAGTAGTCGGCCTCGTAGGAGGCGAAGGTGAAGTCCTGCACGTCGGTGGTGCCGCGCGCCGGGCCGAGTGGCGCCATCGCAGGAATGGCGGAGCCGGCGAGCATGCCCGCCATGATCAGAGTCGTCGTCAGCAATCGCCTCATGAGGCCACCCTAGGCGCGTTGGGGGTCACAGCGCCCGGCCCTGGCTCGGCTGGCCGACAGTGACGGGAGCGCTGCGGCGGATTAGCGTGGAGGGATGACGGCGACGACGGTGCGCACGAGAGTAATCGTGCGCGGAATGGTGCAGGGCGTCGGGTTCCGGGCCAGCACGAGGGCCGAGGCAGGGCGGCTCGGACTCACCGGATTCGCCCGCAATCGTCCAGACGGCACCGTCGAGGTTGAGGCCGAGGGCACGGCCGCCGCGGTCGCCGAGCTCGTCCGCTGGCTGCACGTTGGCCCGCCGTGGTCAGAGGTCAGCTCGGTAGACGTCACTGAGCTCGAACCAACGCGAGACTCGAGCTTCCGGGTCGGCTGACGGCGTGCTCAGCTGGCGGCGTACTCAGTTCAGACGAAGCGGATCGCCGCCGACAGCCTCGTGCGCACATCGAAGAGTTCGTTGCCGCCCATCGGCGGCACGCCGGCGAGACCGGTGCGGGCGAGGTCCTGCAGCCGGGAGCGCTGAACGAGCAGGGTTGGCACGCCGCGCGCGCGGCCGACGACCGCGAGGGACTCCTCGGTCTGCTCGTCAGGGACGACGATGACAAGCGCGGCGAAGCGCACCCGTGCGGCGCGGGCTATCGACCGGGCACGCAAGGACAGCGCGTGTAGCGGACGCTCCCCCGCACCGATGCCTTCCCCGACGATCTCGCCCTTGCGCACGGAGACCGGAGCTCCCCAATCCTCGGATAGCACGGCGAACAGCCCGCTGGGGCCGAGAACGATGTGGTCGAGCTTCTGCGCGGGGCCGCCGCCTGCGGCATCCGTCGCCACGTCGTGCCAGATCGTGAACGCGATACCCAGCTCGGAGAGCAGGCGTGCGGTGGCCTCCTCGGCGAGGGCGTCGGCGAGCACATGGCGGATATCGCGCGGGGCTGAGCGCACCAGCGCGGAGTCGTAGGGGTCGTCGAGCGCGACCCCGCGGCCGGCCCACTCACGGATGAGGCTGAGATAGCGTTCCCGCCGCCAGCCGCCCGGATGCCCGTGCGAGCGCGCGAGCGGCCGGGAGTCCCGGGGCTTGCGCGCCGACGGTGCCTCCCATGCTGCATGGGCGGGCTCGCTCCTGGTCGTGCCGCGGTCGTATGCGGCGCGCGCCTCGGGAGTTCCGATCCGCTCCCACGCCCACTGCGCGGTGTGAAACTCAGTCGCGGATCCTCCCGTGTCCGGGTGCGTCTCGCGCAGAATACGGCGGTAGGCGCGGCGCAACTCCTCGGTGCTCGCGGTCGGAGCAACGCCGAGCACCTCGTAAGGTGTCGCTGAGAGAGGGCTGTCGCGCATCCGTCAATTCTTCTTGGGGCTTGGGGCTCGGGGATCAATAGACGAGAGTACCGCCCCCGCGCTGGCAGCAGGGTGGGGCGCCCGCTCAGCTGACCAATGTCGGTGGCTGCTGATTGAGTGAAGGAACCGCAATTTCATCCCTGGCCGGAGGAACCCATGCCCAGCTATCCCCAGCTCATCGACGAACGCTGTCCCCAGTGCGACAGCACGAATCCCCTGGAAATCGTGCACGGAATGGCGAGCAGCGAGATGCTCGCGGCGGCAGATTCCGGGCTCATCGCGATCGGCGGGCCGGTTGTCGCCGCCGACAACGCCGCCTACCGCTGCCGCCGCGTCGGCTGCGGGAAGGAATGGGGCCGCGTCGACTGGGACGCCTGAGCGCCCCGTGACGCTAGTCTCAAGCAGTGAGCCAGACGACGAGCGACCGTGCCGACCCGTCGTCGCGCCCGGAGAATGTCGCCCCGACTCTGCCTCGTCGGCTGGTCGGTGCGTTACGCATCGTCGTCGGTCTGCTGGTGCTGGCCAGCATTGTCACCCAAATCACGGACCAGGCGCTCAACGACGCTTTCGTGCCGGGCGAGTACTTCAGCTACTTCACCATTCAGACGAGCCTGATGAACGTCGTCGTGCTGATCGTCGCGGGCGTCATCGCACTGCGCCGTCGCCGCGATTCCGAATTGCTGACGACCCTGCGGGTGTCGCTTCTCGCCTACGCGGCTGTCACGGGCGCCGTCTACAACGTGCTCCTGCGCGATATCGTCAGTGACGGATTCGTCGGCATCCAGTGGCCTAACGAGGTCATCCACGTGTGGGTGCCGATCTTCATCGCCGTCGACTTCCTGGCGGCGCCCGGTCGCCACCGGCTCGGCTGGAACCGATTGTTCTTCGCGGTCGTGTACCCGCTCGCCTGGGTCGCGCTCACGCTCGTGCGCGGTGCCGCGACCGGCTGGTACCCCTATCCGTTCCTTATCCCCGACGGGCCGGATGGCGCTCTTGGCGTATTCGTCTACGTGCTGGGCATAGCCGGGTTCATCGTCGTTATCGCCTCCATCGGGATCGCCGTCAGCCGCATCGGGCGCCGCCGCGCCCGCGCGGCCTGACCCCGGCCCCCACTTACGTAGAGTCGACACATGGAGACGGCGGCGAGCGTGCGAGTCGACAGCTGGATCTGGGCTGTGCGGCTGGTAAAGACCCGGTCGCTGGCTCAGGCGGCCTGCCGCGGCGGCCACGTGCGCATCAATGGCGAGAAGGTGAAGCCCGCGCAGGCCGTTCGGATCGGCGACGAGGTGCGGGTGCGGGTCGGCGACCTTGAGCGGATCGTCGTCGTGCAGCGGATCATCCGCAAGCGCGTCGGCGCACCGGCCGCCGCCGAGTGCCTTCTCGACCAGACTCCCCCGCCCCCTCCGCGCGAGATGATTCCGGTCGCCGCGCAACGCGATCGTGGTGCGGGGCGCCCTACGAAGCGTGAGCGCCGCGAGATCGACAGACTGCACGGCCATACGGGCGACAATGGCTGAGGCGCGCCCCGCGTGGGCAAGCTGGGGGCTCATCGGGCTGGTGTTCGTCGGCGGCAGCCTCGGCACCGCGACCCGGGCGGCGCTCACCCTCGCCTTTCCTCCGGCCGATGGATTCCCGGCGATGATCATGGGCATCAATGTTGCTGGCGCACTGCTACTCGGCGCCCTGCTCGAGGCTCTCTCCCGGCGCGGGGCAGACGAGGGGGCGCGGCGGCGCATCCGGCTGCTCATCGGCACCGGGTTTCTCGGCGGGTTCACCACTTTCAGTGCGCTCGCGACTGACAGTGTTGTTCTCGCCGCTGGCAGCCCCGTGCTCGCGTTGCTGAACGCGCTGGGAACCGTCGTGCTTGGCGCGCTCGCGACGTGGCTCGGGATCGTCCTTGCCGCACGGGTCGACCGGGGCAGGGCGCACCGGTGACGCCACTGTTGTTCCTGCTCACGGCCGTCGCGGGCGGCGTCGGCGCCGTACTGCGGTTCGTGCTCGACGGCGTCATCCGGTCCCGCTTTCCCACTTTTCCCATCGGCACTCTCGTGATCAACGTCTCGGGCTCGTTCGTGCTCGGCTTCGCCACGGCGGTCGCGCTGGGCGAGCTGGTCACACCGGCGGCCCTCTCCGTGCTCGGCGTCGGCCTTATGGGCGGATTTACGACATTCAGCACCGCGAGCTTCGAGACGGTACGCCTGATCGGGGACCGCCGGTACGGTGCCGCGCTCGTGAACAGCGTCGGGATGCTCATCGCGAGCGTGCTCGCCGCCGCGCTCGGGCTGTGGCTGGGTTCGCTGCTCTGATCAGGGCTGGTCAGAATGAGGCTCCGCGGGGCAGTTCGTCAGATAGAAGTTACGCACGATCCTCGACTGCGGATAGAGCTCAAGCCCGGCCTGAATGACGTCGTCGTCGTCGAGTGTCGTACCCGACGACTGGTCGGCCAGGGCGAGTTGCGCACGCGTGAAGTAGGCCTCGTAGTTCGCCCACACCTGCGCGATCGCGATCGGCGGTTCCAGTCCGTCCATCGCTTCGAGCTTCACGCGGATCTCGTTGTGGAGCTGCTCCCTCGGCAGGGAGAGTTCGAGCGGCCCCACCGTTGAGGCATCCCCGCCAGCGAGCGTGAAGTCGGAGCAGAACTCGGTCACCGACGAGTCGGGAGCAGCGGCTGAGGGGCCGAGTCGGATTGGCACGTTGCCGCAGGAGGACAGGGCGAGGCTCGCGGCGGCGACGAGCCCCATCGGGAGGAGGCGAAGCGGGGCGGCCATCTGGCATCCGTGCGGTCGAGGCGGGGCGTTGGCGTACTATACCGCTGCTTACTGGCGGTCGGCCCAGAGCTCGTCCTGCACGAGTAGGGCGAGATTCCGGAGCATGACGGACTCCTCTTCGGACAACTCGCGTGGTCGCGTGTCGTAGATGCAGAACGCGCCGACCCGGTGACCCTCGGGGCTCACGATGGGGTACCCGGCGTAGAAGCGCACGTGGTGCTCGTCGGTCACGAATGGGTTGCCGGTGAACCGCTCATCGAGAATCGCGTTCGGGACCACAAGGCCGTTGTCATCGCGGATCGTGTAATCGCAGAAGGCGATGTCGCGCGGAGTCTCCGACAGGTCGAATCCCGACCTGGCCTTGAACCATTGGCGGTCCCTGTCGATGAACGTTATGGCCGCCGCGGCAGTGCCGAACATGCTCTGGGCCAGGTCGGTGACACGTGTGTATCGGTCATCGGCGTCTGTGTCGAGAATTCGGAGCTGGTCGAGGGCGCGGAGCCGCTCCTCTTCACCCGCCCAGTCGACCGGCGGGGCCGCGTCGTCGGGGCGTGTCAGCTCTGCCGCGATCGGGGCGATGATCGCCCGCGCCCAAGCGCGGTAAGACTGCGGTCCCCGGAACCTCGATCTTTCTGCGGTTGGCGCCGGGGGGAAGGGCAGCAGTGACGTTCGCGGATGCCCCTCGCACGCGAGCGGCAGCTCGGCGCTGAGAGTGCGCCCGTGATGGTCGGCGATCCAGGCTGGCAGCAGTAAGAGCGATCGAATCTTGGGCATCGCGGGCACCATCAGCACGAACGTCCGAAGGCGCGGCGACCCCTCGTACTCCAGCAGGGTGAGCAGTGCGCTCATGTCTGTGCGCCACTGGGCCGCGGGGGCAATGCTCATGGCGTCGAAGAGCCCGAGCATGACGATGACGGCGTCGTAGCGAGAGAGCAGCGTCTCGTCGAGTCGAAAATAGGCCTCGCGCGCGGTGAGCTCGATGTCGACGATGAGGTCGACGTCGACTCCCCTGCCGGTGTCGGCAGAGAGCTGTCTGGCGATTCCCCCCGGCAGGGCAAGGTCATGGTTGAGCACGCCGAAGCCGACCGCGGGACCGCAGCCGATGAGCAGCACTCTCAGCGGGTCAGTGCCGGAGGCGTGGGCACCCGTCGACCCCGTTGGACGAGGAATGTTGTACCAGGTGGTGGCGGCCGAGAGGTAGGCGAGCCTCATGAAGGGGCGCACGAACGAATCCACGATTTTGCCCACGGTACTCGACCCCCGAAAGTCCGCGACGAGCCGGCGCGACCCCCCGCTATTTCGAGCGTACGTCAGCCGCGCAACTTTTGCGCGATCCGCGTCATGTAGGTCGCACGTGGCGCAGTGGGACCGCTCACTCAGTGCGGGCTCAGGGCACGATACTCCACTCGTCAGCGGTGATGACGCCGACGGTCATGAGCCCGACGACGGCGATCGCGATCATGCAGGTCGCCATGATGGCGAGGCGGAATCGGCCCCCCGCGGTCGTGAATCGCACGACGATCATGACGAGGTAGATCGCGGCGAGCACGGCGATGCCGCCGACGGCCACACCCGGAGGCCCCAGCCCGATGAGCGGGGCGAGCACGGCGATACCGGTGACGGCGAGGATGCCGCCGACGATGATCCAGGCGAGACCGCTCGAGGAGGTCAGGGCGGGCTGGTTGCGCACGAGTGTGGGATCGGCCTCGCGTTCCGGACGCTCCGACTGATCGTTCGGTGTCGGTGCGGGTGGTGTTGGTGTGGGTGTCATTGCTCGCTCCTTCCCCCAGCGTTGCATACGCACTACGCCGCTGTTCGCAACGCAACACCCGCGGAGGGGGCCGACTCAACCCATTGACAGGGCGACGAGACGGCGTTCGCGCATGGCGAGGAACAGTGGAAAGGTGAATGCGAACGCGGTGACGGCCGAGAGCACGATGTAGAGCCACGCCCGTTTCATCCCGAGTCTCCGGGCCTCGAGGATGATGAGGATGCTTCCGGCGATCGCGACGACGAGGAGGTCGACGCCGAGCGAGCCGACGGCCGGCCCCGACCCGAACCAGTCACCGACGAAGTCGCGGCCCGAGACCGCGGCGAGCACGTTGAAGGCGAGGGTGGCGAGGAGCCCGAGGATGCTGAGCACGAGAAACGTGATCGAGGCGGCGTTCCAGTGCTGGGTGAGAGTCGATTTCGTGGCCATGGTCACATTGTCGACTGCGCGCACTGAAAGAATGGGGCCGTGACTATCGCCACCCCTCCCCTCGGACTCCTGCTCGACGTCGACGGCCCCATCGCGAGCCCCATCACCCGCACCATCGCGATCGAGACGATTACGAAGGACCTCGTGACACTCGCCAACCAGGGCATCCCTGTCGTGTTCAACACTGGGCGCTCCGATGTGTTCATCCGTGATCAGGTCGTGAAGCCGATGCTCGCGGCCGGCCTCGCCATGGATGCGCGGGTCTTCGGGGTGTGCGAGAAGGGAGCCGTCTGGTTTGGAGCCACGATGACCAACTTTGCCGGTGTGCAGGTCGACCGGAGCCTCGCGCTGCCTGCCGGGATCGTCGCCGAACTGCGCGCCCTGTTCGACGCCCGATACAGCGACACGATGTTCTGGGACGACGGCAAGCACGCGATGGTGTCGCTCGAACAGCGCACCGACGTCACTCCGGGTGAGTTCGTGCCGCAGCGGGACCGGTTCGCCGCGGAAGCCTTCGAGTTGCTCGAGCGAAACGGGGTCGGAGCCGAACTAGGCGACCGGTCCAGCGCGCATCCGGTGTCGGTCCGGATCGAGCCCACTGTGATCTCGACCGACATCGAACAGGTCTCGCTCGGCAAGGCTCTGGGAGCGGAGCGAGCCCTGACGCTTCTGGCCGACTCCGGGCCGATCCCGAAGCTCTGGCGTACGGTCGGCGACTCGCGAAGCGACTATGGCATGGCGGACCACCTGCACGACAACGGCTTCGATGTCGCGCACGTCGACGTGCGCCCCGCCGACGGCATCCCCGACAAGCCGTATCGAGTGATCACGCAGGGCGATCTCATTCATGACGAGGCCGGAGCCGAGTTCCTCGCGCACTGGGTTCGGGAGTTCGCCGGCTAGGCGGGCTCAGGCCGAGTCGCGCCAGACGATCGAGGTGGGCAGGAGGGTGCCGGATTCGGGCACCTGTTCGCCGCGCAGCTGTGAGAGCACCCGCTCGGCCGCGAGCCGGCCGAGGGCGTCGGCGGGCTGGCGCACGGTCGACAGGGTGGGCTGGCAGCGCAGGGCCCAGGCGCTGTCGTCGAACCCGACGATGCCGACGTCGTCGGGCACCCGCCGGCCGGCCTCGCGCAGGCCGTCGAGGGCGCCCGCGGCGATCGAGTCGGATGCTGCGAAGACGCCGTCGATGTCGGGGGCGCGGCTCAGCAGGTCGCGCATGCCGCTCAGCCCGGTACCGTGCGAGTAAAGCGGGTAGTCGACGACGAGGTTCGGGTCGAACGCGTCGCCGAGCGCGGCACGGAAGCCGGCCAGGCGGTCCTGGCCGGAGTCGCGGTCGAGGGCACTCGCGATCATGCCGACTCGCCGACGGCCGGTGGCGAGCAGGCGCTCGGTGATGGACTTCGCGCCGGCGAAGTTGTCGATCCCGATGAACGGGATGCCCTCGATGTCGGGCGGGTGGCCGACAAACGCCGCGGGGATGCCGAGCTTGACGACGGCGTGGGCGATGGGGTCACCGGAGCGGGCCGAGATGATGATCACGCCGTCGACGAAGCCGCCGCTGAGGTACTCGGCGACGCGGTCGCTGTCACGGTCGGAGTCGATCACGAGGGAGACGAGCTGGTAGTCGGCCTCCGAGAGGATCGCGTTGGTGCCGAGCAGGATCGCGCCGATGACCGGGTCCTCGAGGAACAGCGAGTGCGGCTCATGCACGATGAGCCCGATCGCGTGCGACTGCTGCGTCTTGAGGTTGCGGGCGGCGGTGTTGCGCACGTAGCCGACCTTGGCGATTGCGGCCTCGACGGCGACCCGCGCCTCGTCGGAAACGTAGCGTTCGGCGTTGATGACGCGGGAGACGGTCCCGCGGGAGAGCCCGGCCTCCGCGGCGACATCGTGGATCGTCGCTCGGCGCGGACGCGCAGCACCAGTGGCCATGATCACACTGTAGTGCTCCCGCCAGTGCTGGCCGCTCGGTGCGGTTGCGGGATTTTGTCGGGTCTGCGATTGACAAATCGAAAGACGACTGGCTACTCTGGGATCGTTCACAGAGATGTAGATAATTTTTTTTGAACAGTCTGGGAACGTTCACAGACCTATTGGACCACACGCACCGCACGCGCACCGCAGCGACCAGCCAGACCAACGACGATCGAGGCCCTTCTTGTCCAGCACGACAGACCATGCGCCGGCAGTTGCCATCGCGCCCACGGTCGGGCCCCGGTTCGCCTCCGTCGGAATCGAGTACGGCTGCGACTACAACCCCGAGCAATGGTCCCGCGAGGTCTGGAACGAGGACGTGCGACTCATGCGCGAGGCCGGCGTCACGCTCGTCGCGATCAACGTCTTCGGCTGGGCGATGCTCGAGCCGCGCCGCGGCGAGTTCGACTTCTCCGGCCTCGACGCGATCGTCGACCTGCTGCACCTGAACGGCATCGGCATCAACCTCGGCACCGGAACCTCCTCCCCTCCCCCGTGGCTCACGCGGCAGCATCCGGAGATCCTGCCGATGGCCGCCGACGGCACTCGCCGCTGGCCCGGCGGCCGCCAGGCCTGGTGCCCGAGCTCACCCGTTTTCCGCGAGCACGCCCTCGCTCTCGTGACCGAGGTGGCGACGCGGTACGGCAGCCATCCCGCTGTGCGCCTCTGGCACGTCTCGAACGAACTCGGCTGCCACAATGCGCTCTGTTACTGCGACGTGTCGGCCAAGTCGTTCCGCGGCTGGCTCGAGCGCCGCTACGGGTCGATCGAGGCTCTCAATGAGGCGTGGGGAACGGCGTTCTGGAGCCAGCGCTACTCGGAGTGGGCCGACGTGCTCCCGCCGCGGGCGACCCTCTCCGCGGCGAACCCCACCCAGGCGCAGGACTTCTCCCGGTTCAGCTCCGACGAGCTGCTCTCCTACTACCTCGCCGAGGCGGGGGTGCTGCGTGAACTGAGCGTGGTTCCCGTCACCACGAACTTCATGATCACCGCCCATATCCGCACCCAGGACTACTGGAGCTGGGCGCCCCACGTCGACGTCATCGCCAACGACCACTACCTCGACCACCGCCTCGACGACCCGCACCAGGAGCTCGCCTTCGCCGCGGACCTCACCCGGGGACTCGCCGGCGGCGGCCCATGGGTACTGATGGAGCAGGCGACCGGATCGGTCAACTGGCAGCCGCGCAACATCGCCAAGGGTCCCGGCGAGATGGTGCGCAACTCGATCTCCCACCTTGCGCGCGGCGCCGACGGCATCTGTTTCTTCCAGTGGCGCGCCTCGGCCTCGGGCAGCGAGAAGTTCCACTCCGGAATGGTGCCCCATGCGGGCACCGAGACCGGCATCTGGCGCGATGTGCTCGAACTCGGCCGCGTGCTCGGCGCGCTCGGCGAGGTTGCCGGTTCCCGGGTCGTCGCGGATGCCGCCATCGTCTTCAGCTGGGACGCCTGGTGGGCCGTCGACTTCGAGTCGCGACCCTCCGGCGACCTGCGCTACCTCGACCAGGTGCACCGCGCCTACCGCGAGCTGTGGGACGCCGGAATCACCGTGGACATCGTCGCGCCCGGCGCCGACCTGTCGGCCTACCGGTTCGTCGTCGTCCCGTGCCTGTATCTCGTGACGGAGGACGCCGCGCGCGTCATCCGGGACTACGTCGCCGGCGGCGGCCACGCCCTCGTGACCTTCTTCAGCGGCATCGTGGATGAGAACGACCGGATCCTGCTCGGCGGGTACCCCGGCGCGTTCAAGGAAATGCTTGGTGTCGTCACCGAGGAGTTCTTTCCACTCGAGCACGGCGACGCCGTCGCCCTCGACGACGGCTCGACCGCGACGGTCTGGACCGAGTGGATGCACGCGGGCGGCGCCGAGGTCCTCGCCTCCTACGCCGACGGCACCCTCGCCGGCGTGCCCGCGATCACCAGGAACCGGCACGGCGACGGGGTCGCCTGGTACCTCGGCACGGCGCTCGAGGCCGGGGCGCTCGGTCGCCTGCTCGTGCGGGCGAGCAGCGAGGCAGGAGTGAGCCCGACCCGCCTGGCCGGCGCCCCTGGTGTCGAGGTGGTCCGCAGGGCCTCCGCCGAGAATGATTACCTCTTCGTCATGAATCACACTGACCAGCCCATCAGCCATCCCGCCACGGGAACCGAACTTACCCGCGGCGGCCAGGTCGACCACACCGTCGACGTTCCGGCCGGTGCGGTGCGGGTTATCCGCAGCACACGCCCGCCCGCCAGCACCATTGCGATCCCCGCAGCATAAGGAGCCATCATGACAACGATGTCGACAGCCACCTCGCCGCCAACCCAAGGCGCCAGCGAGCCCAAGTCCAAGCGCAAGGGCCTGAGTCAGCGCCGTGCCATCCTCACCTTCGTCGGGCCGTTCGTCCTGCTGTTCGCACTGTTCTACATCGTGCCGATTGCCTACGCGATCTACCAGTCATTCCTCACGGTGGAACGCGACGGCACCTTCGGCCCCGCCACGCAGGTGTTCGGTGGGCTGACCCAGTACGTCGCCGTCTTCCAGAACGACGAGTTCTGGGCATCCGTCGTACGGGTGCTCCTGTTCGGCATCGTGCAGGTGCCGATCATGCTGGGCCTCGCTCTCCTGTTCGCGCTGCTGCTCGACTCTCCACTGCTCAAGGGCAAGAAGTTCTTCCGGCTCGCGTTCTTTGCCCCCTACGCGGTGCCCGGCGTCATCGCGGCGATCATGTGGGGCTTCTTGTACTCCCCGACCCTGTCGCCGTTCGCGCCGGTCACCCAGAACGTGAGCTTCCTCTCCGCAGACCTCATCCTCTGGTCCATCGCCAACATCGTCACTTGGGTGTACGTCGGCTACAACATGCTGATCATCTACTCGGCGCTGCTCGCCATCCCCACCGAGATCTACGAGGCGGCGAAGCTTGACGGCGCCAACAACTGGCAGGTCGCGTGGAAGATCAAGATCCCGCTTGTGACGCCCGCCATCATCCTCACCGCGGTGTTCTCGATCATCGGCACGCTGCAGCTGCTCGCCGAGCCGCAGACCCTGCGCAGCTTCAGCACCGCCATCAACAGCACCTTCACCCCGAATCTGGCCGTGTACACCACAGCATCCGTTCCGAACTACAGCCTCGCCGCCGCAATGTCAGTGGTGCTGGCGCTTGCAACCTTCGCGCTCTCGTTCGCGTTTCTCAAGGCAACCCAGAAGAAGGCATTCGCATGAGCACATCCTCCATTGCCCGGCGGAAGGCCCCGGTCGCCGCGCCGTCCCGTCAGAACGGCGGGTCCACGCGGGAGAACCCCATGTCGCGCGGCGCCGCGATGCTCATCATGGGTGTCTTCACCCTGTACTTCCTCACCCCCATCTGGTGGCTGTTCGTCTCTTCCACGAAGGACGTCGGGGAGTTCACCACTACTCCGCCGCTGGGCTTCACCGCCGACGCGATCCCGAACTTCTTCGGCAACATCGGGCGACTCTTCGCCTACAACGACGGTATCTTCCTCAAATGGATCGGCAACAGCGTTCTCTACGCCGGCATCGGTGCGCTTCTCGGCACCCTGTTCGCGGCGATGTGCGGCTACGCCCTGGCGAAGTACAACTTCCGGGGCCGCGAAGCGGTCTTCAACCTTGTGCTCAGTGGCGTGCTCGTGCCCGCGACCGCGCTCGCCCTGCCGCTCTTCCTGATCTTCAGCCAGATCGAGCTCACCAACACCTACTGGGCGGTCTTCCTGCCCAGCATCGTGAGCCCGTTCGGGGTGTACCTCGCCCGGATCTACGGCTCCTCGAGTGTGCCCGACGAGCTTCTCGAGGCAGCCCGCCTCGACGGTTCTGGCGAGATCCGCACCTTCTTCACGATCGCTGCGCGTCTCATGTCGCCGGCCCTCGTGACCATATTCCTGTTCCAGTTCGTCACGATCTGGAACAACTTCTTCCTGCCGCTCATCATGCTGCGGGACCAGAGCCTGTTTCCGGTGACCCTCGGTCTTTTTGCCTGGAACAGTGCGATCGGCCAGAACCCAGAACTTCGGTCGTTCGTCATCGTCGGCGCATTCGTGTCGATCCTGCCCCTGATCATCGCGTTCCTGAGCCTGCAAAGGTTCTGGAGCGGCGGCCTCGCCGCGGGCAGTGTCAAGTAGTCCATTCCCACCAGCCGGTCTCCCTCCGGTGCACCATCACACCGCACACGAAAAGGACAGAATATGCAACGCAAATTCAAGACAGTCGCTATGGCAGCGGCCGTCGTTTCCTCGCTCGCCCTCGCGGGCTGCGCGACCGCATCTGACGATGCCGCACCCGGCGAAGCTGCCGGCGACTGCGCCCCCTCCGACGGTCCCGTCGAACTGACCTTCACCAGCTGGGTTCCCGGAATGGACAAGGTCGTCGAGCTGTGGAACGAGCAGAACGAGGACATCCAGGTCGAGTTCCAGACCGGCCCGAGCGGCAACTCGGGCACCTACCAGAACTTCTTCAACGAGATCAAGGCGGGCAACGCGTCTGACGTGGGCCAGATCGAGTACGACGCCCTGCCGAACTTCCGCGTGCAGGACGGCCTCGAGAACATCGCCGAGTGTGGCGATATCCTCGCTGCCGGCGATGATTTCGTCGACTGGACCTGGAGCCAGGTGACGTTCGGTGAGGACAATGCCGTCTACGCCATCCCGCAGGACAGCGGCCCCATGGCGATGTACTACCGTGCCGACCTCTTCGAGGCCGCCGGCATCCCCGTTCCCACGACTTGGGAGGAGTACGCGGCCGCCGCGGCGCTCATCAAGGCCGAGGGCTCGTTCATCACCAACTTCCCGAAGACCGACGTCAACTGGTTCGCGGGAATGGTCTGGCAGAACGGTGGCCAGTGGTTCTCGAACGACGGCGACAACTGGGGCGTCGAGCTGACCTCCCCCGAGTCGATCGAGGTCGCCGAATACTGGCAGACACTGATCGACAACGAAGAGGTCTCGGCGCTCGCGTCGTTCTCGGACGAGTGGAACAACTCCTTCGACACCGGCCAGCAGTGGACCTGGATCTCCGCCGTCTGGGGCGCCTCGACGCTTTCCACCGGTGCCCCGAACCAGGCCGGCAACTGGCGCGTGGCTCCCATGCCGCAGTGGGAAGCTGGCGGAGAGGACGCCGGCAACTGGGGCGGATCTTCCACCGCAGTGCTCAAGGGCTCTGACCACCCGTACGAGGCCGCGCAGTTCGCTCTGTGGCTGAACACCGACCCCGATGCCCTCGCGATGGCGAACGAGCTCGGTGGGCTGTACCCGGCATCGAAGGAGGGCACGACCCTGCCCGCCTTCACCGGCGAGTCGGAGTACTACGGCGGACAGAAGATCTACGACGTGTTCGCTGAGGCCTCGGCCAACGTCATCCCCGACTTCCTGTGGGGACCGACCATGACCCAGACCTACACCGACGTGTCGGACGGCTTCGGCACGGTCCTCGGCGGCAGCGGTACTCTTGCAGATGCCCTCGAGGCTGGCGGCGAGAAGACCGTCGAGGCGCTCAAGGCGCAGTCGATCCCCGTACAGGAGTAGCTCACATCCATCGCATCATCCACCTCCGTGCCTCGGGCTCCAGTCTCGTACTGGACGCCCGGGGTGCGGGGGCACCTTTTTTTCTGCACTGGGGCTGTGACCTCGGACCTCTCTCGGATGCCGAACTCGCGCAGCTCGCCGACGCGATCGCGCCGGCCGTCTCGCCCAGCTCGATCGACGGCCAGCTGCGGCTCAGCCTCGTTCCTCTCGAGAGTGAGGGCTGGAGCGGGCTGCCCGGCTTCGCCGGCGCGAACGACGCGGGACCACTGTCGCCAGCCTTCGTGCTCACCGGCATCGACCAGATGGATGACAGCTCGATTCTCGTGCGGCTCGCCGACGAGACCGTCGGGCTCGAGCTCGACGCCTCGATCGGGATCGACGCGCACGGCGTAATCGAGTGCCGCAGCACCGTGACGAACCGCGCCCCTGACGCCTTCACTCTTTCTCGCCTCGCGGTCACGCTTCCGGTGCCGGCCCGGGCGCGCGAGCTGCTCGACTTCACCGGCCGTTGGTCGCACGAGCGCCGGCCGCAGCGCCGCAGCCTCGACCATGGCTCCTGGAGCCGGCAGTCCCGACACGGGCGCACCGGACACGACAGCCCCTTCGTGCTCGTCGCGGGAACCGAAGGCTTCGGCTTCCGCTCCGGTGAGGCCTGGGCGCTGCACGTCGCCTTCAGCGGCGACCAGCAACTGAGCGCCGACTCCCACGCGACGGGCCACGCGCTGCTCTCCGGCGGCGAACTGCTCGCCCCGGGCGAGGTGCGGCTGGAGCCGGGGCAGAGCCACCGGTCCCCCGCCGTTGTGGCCGCCTGGTCGGCCGACGGTCTCGACGGGATCAGCGCGAGGTTCCACGATCGTGTTCGCGAGCGGCATCCGCTCCCTCTGCGCAAGGTCATCATGAACACCTGGGAGGCGGTCTACTTCGAGCACGACCTCGACCGCCTCGCCTGCCTCGCCGAGACCGCCGCAGCGGTCGGCGTCGAGCGGTTCGTGCTCGACGACGGCTGGATGACCGGCCGCACCGACGACCGGCGTGCGCTGGGCGACTGGACCGTCGACCCGGTCAGATGGCCGGACGGACTGCATCCGCTCATCGATCGTGTGCACGCCCTCGGCATGGACTTTGGGCTCTGGGTGGAGCCGGAGATGGTCAGCGTCGACTCCGACCTCGCCCGCGCACACCCCGAGTGGCTGCTGCGCGGCCGCGCCGACCGGCTTCCGCAACCGTGGCGGCAGCAGTTCGCGCTCGACCTCGGCAACCCCGATGCGTTTGAGAATATCCTCGGGCAGCTCACCGCGCTGCTCGACGAGTATCCGATCGCGTACCTCAAGTGGGACCAGAACCGCGACCTGCTCGGCGGCTCGTCGCTGCGGCAGACACGCGCGACCTACCGGCTCATGGACGCCCTGCGCGACCGCCACCCCGGGCTTGAGATCGAGTCGTGCTCGTCGGGCGGAGCCCGCGTCGACCTCGGCGTGCTCGAGCGCACCGACCGCATTTGGGTGAGTGACACCAACGACCCGCTCGAGCGGCAGTCGATCCAGCGCTGGACCGGGCTGCTGCTGCCCCCCGAGTACCTCGGCAGCCACCTCGGCGCCCCGACCGCGCACACGACCGGCCGCACGAGCGATATGGGCCTGCGCCTCGCGACGGCATTCTTCCTCTCCGCCGGCATCGAGTGGGATCTCGGACAGGCGGATGCCGCCGACCTCCAGGCCATTCGCGCCTGGATCGCGCTCTACACCCAGTCGAGGACGCTGCTGCATTCCGGGCGGACGGTGCGGGCGGATGCCGCCGATCCGGCCATCCTCGTGCACGGCGTCGTCGCGCCGGATGCCGCGATCTTCGCGATCGTCTGCCTCACGGCGCCGCGGGATGCCGTTCCGGCTCCCGTGCTCTTCCCCGGACTCGACCCCGACACGAGCTACCGGGTCGAGGTGCTCGACCTGGGTGCCGGCCCGCGGGTGATGCAGGACCAGGCGCCCCCGTGGACCGAGTCGGGTGGCCTCGTGCTCTCCGGGCGGGTGCTCGGCGCGGTGGGCATTGCGATGCCGCTGCTGCTGCCGGCGCAGGCGCTCGTGCTGAGGTGTGTGGCCGTCTGAGGTGTGCTGAGGTGTTCCGCGCATGATGCCGTAGGTAATCGAGGAGATTCGGCGCCACGCCGGGTAGCTCGACCAGTCGACGCGGCGTGTCGCAGAAACTCCTGCGGAGCGTGATGCGGATGGGCGACGGGCGACACGCCGCTCGGATGTCGGTGGCAATTGACATCATCGAATGTATGTTCGAATATAGGAAGATGCTCCACGCCGCAGTACTCGCCGATCCCTTCGAGGGGGATCAGGGAGACGACGCTGCCCTGGGCGCCACCCCCGCCGACAGCACCGGCAGCACGACCAACCCGGGAATCGCCGCCAGCACCGCCGGCATTGGCAACCCGGGCGAGACGGTGCGCGAGCTGCAGGCGCGCATCCGCCACATGCAGGGCACCAGGCTCGACACCCGGAGCCTGCCGACGCACCCCGCGATCGCCTCGCTGCTGCCGGGCGGCGGACTGAAGCAGGGGGCGGCCTACTCGGTCGAGCGGTCGGCGACGCTGCTGATGGCCCTGCTCGCCGGCCCATCGGCTGCGGGATCCTGGTGCGGTGTCATCGGCGTTCCCGAGTTCGGGGTCGAGGCGGCCGCACGCCACGGCATCGACCTCGACCGGCTCGTGCTCGTGCCGCACCCCGGAGACCAGTGGCTCGGGGTCACGGCCGCCATCGCCGACGTGCTCACGGTCGTGGTCACCCGCCCCCCGCGCCAGGCGAGCGACTCGAGCGTCGCACGGCTGGCCGCCCGGCTGCGGCAGCGCGGAGCCACCCTCATCGTGCTCGGCCCGTGGCCACAGACCGAGGCCATGCTGAGCATCTCGCACAGCCGTTGGAGCGGCATCGGCAACGGGCACGGCCATCTCGCCGCGCGCGAGGCGACCGTGACCGTCAGCACCCGCACGACCGCCCGGCCGCGCAGCGCCCGGCTCTGGCTGCCCGGCCCCACCGGCCAGGTCAGTCGCGCCGACACGCACCCGCTCGCGTGGCAGGGCGGCGGCCCCGTCGGCGTGCCGGCGCTGCGGCAGGAGGTGCTTGCCGGATGACCGCGACCTCGCCCACCTCGGTCACGCGCACGATCGTGCTCTGGTGCCCCGACTGGCCGATCGCGGCGGCCGCGCGCGCCCACGGCCTCGCACCCGGTTCCGCGAACACGGATGCCGCCATCGCGCTCATCGAGAAGGGTCAGGTGTTCGCGTGCTCCGCTGCAGCCCGCAGGGAGGGTGTGAGGCGCGGCCTCCGCGTGCGCGAGGCTCAGAGCCGGTGCCCCGACCTCGTCGTGCTGCCCTACGACGCGGCCGTCGACATCCGCGCCTTCTACCCGGTGCTCGAGGCGATCGAGGAGGTGACCTCCGGTGCGCAGCTGCTGCGGCCGGGCATGTGCGCCATCCGCTCCCGCGGCCCAAGCAGCTTCTACGGCAGCGACGACGAGGCGGCGCTGTGGCTGCTCGACACCCTCGACGCCCTCGGCATCGACTCGCGGGTCGGCATCGCCGACGGACCGTTCACCGCAGAGCACGCCGCCCGCAGCGCCGTCCGGCCGCGCATCCGGGTCGTGCCGGAGGGCGGCTCGGCCGCCTTCCTCGCTCCTCTGCCGGTGCGGATGCTCGACCGCCCCCAGCTGACGACACTGCTGCAGCGGCTGGGTGTCCGCACCCTTGGCGAGTTTGCCGCGCTGCCGGCCGCCGACGTCGACGCGCGCTTCGGCCGGGAGGGTACCCACCTGCACGCCCTGGCCGGCGGGCTCGACAGCCGCCGGATCATCCCGCGCACTCCCCCGCGCGAGCTCGACAGTGTCATCGAGTTCGAGCCGCCGCTCGACCGCATCGACCAGGTCGCGTTCGGCTTTCGGGCATCCGCCGACAGATTCATCGAGGCCATCACGGCCGCGAAGCTCGTCTGCACGAGCATCCGGGTCGAGATCGACTCGGATGCCGGCGAGACCTCCGAACGCACCTGGCTGCATCCGCGCTCCTTCACCGCCGCCGACGTCATCGACCGCATCCGCTGGCAGCTGCAGGGTGGCGGCAGCGAGAGCGGGCTGAGCTCGCCGGTCAGTTACGTGCGGGTGGTGCCGGAGGCGGTCGACGCGATCAGCAACCACGAGCAGGGGCTGTGGGGAACGGCCGCCGACGAGCGCATCCACCACGGGCTCTCTCGCGTGCAGAGCATGCTCGGCCACGGTGGTGTGCTCACGGCCGTGATCGGCGGCGGACGCACCCTCGCCGACCGGCAGAACCTCTCCGCCTGGGGCGACCGGCCCGGGGCGGACCGCGACCCGGCGCCGCCCTGGCACGGCAGGCTGCCCGACCCGGCACCGTCGACGGTGTTCGAGAAACGCCTGCCGGTCACGGTCGTCTCGGCGGCGGGCGAGCCCGTCACGGTCGACGAGCGCGGCGCCCTCTCCGCGGAGCCCGCCGGTCTCTCCTCCGGCACCACGGTTCGCCGGCTCACGGCCTGGGCGGGCCCATGGCCGATCGAGGAGCGGTGGTGGGTCGAGGGCGGTGGCGGCAGATGCGACCGGTTCCAGGTCGTCGACGACACAGGGGTGGCCTGGCTGCTCGTCAGCGAGGGCGCCGGCTGGTGGGCGGAAGCGAGGTACGACTGATGGGCTGGAGCAATCCCCCGGTCCCGTGGTCGGAGTTCGAGCGCACCCTGTCCGACTCGCGGCGCCCCGGCGCTCCCCCGGCCGGCGCCGACGGCGGCGACAGCCCGGCGTGGTCGGCCAAGCGTCAGCCGTACGCGCCGCTCGTCCCGCCGGCGGATGCCGGTGCTCGCCCGGGCCACGCCGAGACCGTGCCCTACGCCGAGCTGCATGCCCACTCGAACTTCAGCTTTCTCGATGGGGCCTCCTCGCCCGAGGAGCTGCTCGAGGAGGCGGCCGCGCTCGGCCTGTCCGCGCTGGGCCTCACCGACCGCGACGGCCTCTACGGCATCGTGCGGATGGCGGAGGCCGCCGAGTCTCATCCGCAGATCGCAACAGTGTTCGGTGCCGAGCTGTCGCTGGGCCTGAGCGCACCCCAACTGGGCGTTGCCGATCCGGAGGGCAGCCACCTCGTCGTGCTCGCGCGCCGCGAGGAGGGCTACCACCGGCTCGCCGGCGCGATCACCGCGGCCCAGCTCGCCGGCGGGGCGAAGGGACGCCCGCTGTACGACCTTGACGAGCTCGCCGAGCGGGCATCCGGGCACTGGATGCTGCTGACCGGGGGCCGCAAGGGCCGGGTACGCCAAGCGCTGACCGGCACGCTGCCGAATGATGCGTCCCATCTGGCCGACGAGTCGGCCGAGGGCATCGCGGCAGCCACGCGCGAGGTCGACCGGCTCGCCGACCTCTTCGGGGAGGACAACGTCGTTATCGAGCTCTACGACCAGGGCGGTCCGCTCGACAGCGATCACAACGACGCGCTGTTCACCATCGCGCAGCGGCGGGGGCTGCGCGCGGTCGCCACCGGCAACGTGCACTACGCAACCCCGAAGCAGCACCACCTCGCCACGGCGCTCTCGGCCGTCCGCGCCAGGCGCAGCCTCGACGAGATGGACGGCTGGCTGCCGGCATCCGGTGCCGCGCACCTGCGCTCCGGCCGGGAGATGGCGGCACGGTTCTCCCGCTACCCGGGCGTCGTTGAGCAGAGCGTCGAACTCGCCGCCGACCTGAGCTTCCGGTTGCGGAGCGCCCGCCCCGGCCTGCCGAAGCAGGAGGTGCCGGAGGGGCACACGCCGATGAGCTGGCTGCGGCACCTCGTCTGGCAGGGCGTCGCCGAGAAGTACCCGCGGCTCACCCCGGAGGACCGCCGGCGCATCGAGCGCGAGCTCGAGGTGATCGAGCTCAAGGACTTCCCCGGCTACTTCCTCATCGTGCACGACATCGTCTCCTTCGCGAAGGGGCGCGGCATCCTCTGCCAGGGGCGGGGATCGGCGGCGAACTCCGCCGTGTGCTTCGTGCTCGGCATCACAGCCGTCGACTCGATCTTCTACAAGCTGCCGTTCGAGCGGTTTTTGTCGAGCATGCGCGACGAGGAGCCCGACATCGACGTGGACTTCGACTCCGACCGGCGCGAGGAGGTAATCCAGTACGTCTACAACAAGTACGGCAGACAGAACGCCGCGCAGGTCGCGAACGTCATCAGCTACCGGCCGAAGTTCGCGGTGCGAGACATGGCGAAGGCGCTCGGCTACTCCCCAGGCCAGCAGGACGCCTGGTCGAAGCAGGTCGAGCGGTGGGGCGCCACGGTCTCGAGCGAGGACCACGATATTCCGGACGCCGTGATCAGCCTCGCACACGAGGTACTGAAGTTTCCCCGCCACCTCGGCATCCACTCCGGCGGCATGGTGCTCACCGACCGCCCGGTGGGCGAGGTCGTGCCGATCGAGCACGCCCGCATGGAGAAGCGCACCGTGCTGCAGTGGGACAAGGACGACTGCGCCTGGATGGGCCTGGTCAAATTCGACCTGCTCGGCCTCGGGATGCTCGCCGCACTGCAGCACACCTTCGACCTCGTGGCGGCAAACCTCGGCGAGAGCTGGACCCTCGCGACCCTCCCGCGCGAGGAGGCGGGGGTCTACGACCAGCTGTGCCGCGCCGACTCGATCGGGGTGTTCCAGGTCGAGAGCCGCGCCCAGATGGGCCTGCTGCCGCGGCTGCAACCGCGCCGCTTCTACGACCTCGTGGTGCAGATCGCGATGATTCGCCCCGGCCCCATCCAGGGCGGCGCGGTGCACCCGTTCGTGCGCCGGAAGCTCGGCACGGAAAAGGTCACCTATCTGCATCCGAAGCTCGTCGAGCCGCTCGAGCGCACCCTCGGCATCCCCGTCTTCCAGGAGCAGCTCATGCAGATGGCGATGGCCGTCGGCGGTTGTACCGGCGAAGACGCCGACCTGCTTCGCCGGGCGATGGGGTCCAAACGCGGGGTCGAGCGCATCGAGTCGCTGCGCGCCAAGCTCTACGCGGGGATGGCCGGGAACGGGCTCACCGGAGACGTTGCCGACGAGATCTACGGCAAGATCCAGGCCTTCGCGAACTTCGGATTCGCCGAGAGCCACTCGCTCAGCTTCGGCCTGCTCGTCTACGCGAGCTCCTGGCTGCGCCTGCACTACCCCGCCGCCTTCCTCGCCGCCCTGCTGCGCGCCCAGCCGATGGGCTTCTACTCCCCGCAGACCCTCGTGGCCGACGCGCGTCGGCACGGCGTCGAGGTGCGCCGGCCCGACATCCTCCGCTCAGGGGCGGATGCCGGGCTCGAGCCGCTCACCAGCAGGGCGCCGGATGCCGTGGCACTGCCGACCGGATCGGCGCAGTGCCTGCAGTTCGAGCAACCACCCGTGCCCGTCTTCGACCGCACCGCCCACTTCGACTGCGACGACCACCGCCGCGACGGCGCGTTCGCCGTGCGGCTCGGGCTCGCCGAGGTGCGGGGAATCGGGGCGGCACTCGCTCTGCGCATCGTCGAGGAACGCGCCATCCGCGACTATGCCGATATGGCCGACCTTGTCCACCGCGTCGGACTCGACACCGTGCAGCTCGAGTCCCTCGCCGCCGCTGGTGCCTTCGAGGCGTTCGGGATGTCCCAGCGCGAGGCTCTCTGGGCGGCGGGCGACGCTGCCCAGAACCGGGCCGAATACCTGCCCGGCAGCCACGTCTCGGTGCAGCCTCCCCTGTTCGAGCTGCCGACGGAGGCGGAGACGCTCGTGTCCGACCTCTGGGCCACCGGCATCTCCCCCACCGACCATCCGCTCCGCCACGTGCGGGAGGCCCTGGAGCTGCGCGGGGTGCTTTCTTCCGCGCAGCTGCGGGTCGCGGAGTCGGGTCGCCGGATCGAGGTCGGCGGTGTGGTCACCCACCGCCAGCGCCCGGCAACGGCGAGCGGGATCACGTTCATCAACCTTGAGGACGAGACCGGGCTCGTCAACGTCATCTGCAGCGTCGGGGTGTGGAACCGTTACCGGCGCATCACCAGGGAGGCGCCCGCTGTCATCGTGCGCGGCATCCTCGAGCGGTCCCCCGAGGGTGTCGTGAACCTGCTCGCCGACCGCTTCGAGGTGCTAACGCTCACGGCCAGGACGACCTCGCGCGATTTTCGGTGACGAGCCCACGCCGAGCCGACGCAGCACCTCGCTCAGGGCGGCCTGATACTGCGGGGTCAGTGGGTAGTGTCCGTGGGTGGCGATCGTCGGCAGGTAGGTGCGCAGGTCCAGTTCGCTCGCGCCGCGGTCGACCCCGTTGCCCTCACGGTAGCTGGTCGCCGGAAAGCCAAGGAAGTCGGTGCGCCGCCACAGGTTCACCCAGGCCGGGTCCGACCTGCCTGACCGGAGGATGTCGACCAGGCTGTCTGTCCGGGGCCGCACCGCCGGAGCCTGCTCATCCTCCCGCACCTGCGCGATCCACGGGTCCGGCGCCGTGAGCGAGGGACCGGCACACGGCCGGGTTCCCATCACCTGCGCGCCGAACAGCTCGGGGAAGAACCGCCCGAAGTACGGGCGCAGTTGCACCCCATAGGTGATCAGCCCGACACGGTCCATGGGCACGTCGCCCTGCCCCCGCAGCGCGAAGATGCAGGCAGTCGCGAGCACGGCGCCCAGGCTGTGCGCCGAAAGTACGACGTGGCGTTCCGGGGTTCCGATGGCCGGAGACATCCACTCACGGATCCGGCGGTTGACCTCCGGCACGACCCGCTCGGAGTAGCACGGTGGACCGAACGGGTGCCCAGCCCTCGGCAGGAAGCAGATCAGGTCCCACAGCAGCCCGATGGGGCGCTCTTTGGTCGTGAGGGCGTTCGCGGCTACCGCGGCGAAGGTGGCCGCAGCGATGGCGGCGAGGATGCCGAGGGCGACATTCGGGGCCTGCTCGACGATTCTGTTCACGGCGGCACCCGGACCGCCCGAGAACATCTTCTTCAGGTCGGGGGCCGCGGTGAGAGTGAGCGCGGCCCCGAAGAACGCCGCGAGGGCACCGAGTACCGGTTCGGCCCGATGCAGGATGCCGGCGGTGCGGCGGGCGACGAGCACCCGCGGGGGCGGCGGCTGCACAATCGGGATGCGCGTTGGGCCCCGGTCGCCGTAGCTTGCGAGCGCATAACGCTCGTAGCCGTCGATCTCGTCGACGGTCGGCGTCGTCACACCCGGGTAGCCGACCAGGTGCCGGGCGAAAACAGTGGCCAGCCCAACCACGAAGATTACAACGATCACGAGGAACCAGAGCGCGAAGTCGGCCCAGACGGGGGGAACCTCGAGGGTCGGTGACGGGATGCCGCTCGCCTGCGGGCGGGACAGCCACGCGGCGACACCGACGACCAGCACCGTCGACAGCGCCATGGCGATGCCGAGGGCGAGCAGCAGCACCACCCCCGGGCCGGCGCCGCTCCACCCCTCGAGGGGCCTCGGGCGGGCACGCCGGGGGAAAACGACGACGGCGAGCTGCGCCCCGATGGCGACCCCGGTAGCCGCGACGTAGAGCCACGGCTCCTCGGCGCCGAGCGGAAAGAGGTCGGCGAGGAAGTAGCGGGAGAACGGCACGGCGATCACGAGGCCGACAAGCGTCGCGGTGAGGGCCGGCGTCACGCCCCGGCGCCAGCCGAGAGCCGCAATCGCGAGGACGAGCAGGATGCCGAGGAGGTTGCCCGGCGTCGAGACGAGGCCGAGGAATGGCGAGCTCACCGCTGCGAGGTCCCGCCCGGCGATGCTCGTCGCAACAGCGGTGCCGAGCAGCACCACAAGGCTTCCCACCAGCATCCAGAGGGCGGAGCGGCGGCGGACGAGCAGGCCCCGCCCGGGAGTGCCGGGCACGACGAGAAGTACGACGAGGCCCAGGCCGAGGGCGGCGACCCCGAGCGCCGCCGACGTCCACGGGTTCGCCGCGAGCGGACCCGTCGCGAGGCAGTCGGACGACCAGAACCGCTCAGGGGTGTTGCACTGCGGGAAGGCCGAGAAGAGCTGGTCCCACGCGAGCATCCCGGCGAGCAGGAACGCCGATGCGGCGACGTGCAGCTTCTCGATGCCGCCGGTGACCCTCGACCTGCTCCAGAATCCGCGGGTGGCGAGCACGGGCCAGGACAGGCCGGAGGTCGCTGTGGACGTCATGAGCGAAACGCTCGCCTCGTAGCGCGCCCTCGCTCGGGCGGACAGCAGATAGAGCACGAGCACCCCAGCCAGTGGAACCAGGGCGAAGATGGCCAGGCGCGTCGCGCGCGGGATGCCCGCGAGCGCGGCAAACTGCTCGGGTAGCCCCGCGCACAGCCCGCTCACCCGGTAGCACTGCACGCCGACGAGCTCGATGCTGACCGTTCCGAGCGCCATGACGTAGAGCAGCGTCACGCCGAGCCCGAAGGCGCGCACGTAGCCGGACCCGTGGCCGCCGCGCCAGCCCTGCGGGTCGCTCTGTTCGGGGATCCGCCTGGTCCAGTAGGCGACGTTCACGAGGCCGAACGGGAGTAGCAAGAACCAGCCGACGTGCACGATGAGCTGTCCGATTCCGGCGACAGCGCCGCCGTCGGACCTGGCCAGTGCTCCCCACGAGTACGCTTCCCGGCGCACGCCCGCGGGAGCTGCGGTGGCCCGCTCCCGCCAGAACCCGCCGAGGTCATCGCCCCGATCCCGGGCGATGTCGTTCAGCTCGCGTTCGAGCATCTCGGCGGGAGGGGTGTTCTTGATGCCGTGGATGCGCAGCTCGAGCACCTTCTCCGGGTCGCGAGCGTGGCGTGTTGGGCGGAACCTCCCGAGTCCCAGCATCCCCGCTCCAATCGTCGGATGCGGGACACGATACTCGCGGCGAACGGCCGGGTCCACGGTGCCTGCCCAGCCCGCTCCACCGTTGCGCGCCGTGCCCGCTTGTGTCGTGTCAGCGCGTGTGGAGGGGACACATAGGGGCGACTCGCGGGTGGTGTGGTGTGGGCTGGGGCCCGCTACGGCCGCGCGACGTTCCGGCGCAGCAGGTCGATGCGCGCCTGCAGCTGGCTCACCGTGGCGGACGCCACGGCCGGGCCACCGCACGCGCGGCGCAGTTCCGCGTGAATGAGGCCGTGCGGCTCCCCGGAGAGCTTCGCGCGCATGCCGACGAGGCTGTTGAGCAGCTTCCGCTGCTCGACCAGGGTTCGGTACAGCGGGGCCGGTTCGGGAGGCTCGCCGGACTCAGCCCTGCGTCGGTCCCGATCGGTGCCGCGCCTGGACTGGCGAGCCTGCCGCTGCTTGAGCAGGTCGCTCACCTGCTCGGGTTCGAGCAGCCCGGGGATGCCGATGAAGTCGAACTCTTCGTCGCTGCCGGGCTCGGCGAGCGAGCCGAACTCCTCCCCATCGAACAGGACGCGGTCGAAGGTGGCCGACGATTCGATCGCCTCCCAGGTGAACTCGTTCAGGAGCTCGGAGGAGGCCTTCTCCTCTTTCTCGGCGGCGTCCATCAGGTCGTCGTCGAGGCTGCCGTCGTCGTTGCTCTCGCGGTCGAGGGCGTGGTCGCGCTCGAGCTCGAGGGTCGCCGCGAGGGCCATCAGCGACGGAACGCTGGGCAGGAAGATGCTCGCGGTCTCGCCGCGCCGCCTCGTGCGCACGAAGCGGCCGATGGCCTGGGCGAAGAACAGTGGGGTCGAGGCGGAGGTCGCGTACACGCCGACCGCAAGACGCGGAACATCGACGCCCTCCGAGACCATTCGCACCGCGACCATCCAGCGGCTCGTCCCGTGCGAGAACGTGTCGATCCGGTCGCTTGCTTCCTTCTCGTCCGACAGCACGATCGTCGGCGCTACGCCGGTGATCTCCCGCAGGATGTCGGCATAGGCCTTGGCGGTGAAGTGGTCGGTCGCGATCACCAGCCCCCCGGCATCCGGGATCGAATGGCGCACCTCGCTGAGACGCTGGTTGGCGGCGCGGAGCACGGCCGGGATCCACTCGCCCTCCGGGTTCAGCGCCGTGCGCCAGGCCTGCGCGGTGACGTCTTTCGTGTCGCCCTCCCCGAGCCGGGCCTCCATCTCGTCGCCCATCTTGGTGCGCCAGCGCATCTTGCCCGCATAGGCCATGAAAATGACGGGGCGCACGACACCGTCGGCGAGGGCGCGCCCGTAACCGTAGTTGTAGTCGGTCTGCGACAGCCGGATGTTGTGCTCGTCGCGCAGGTAGCTGACGAACGGGATCGGGGCCGTGTCGGAGCGGAACGGCGTGCCGGTCAGCGACAGGCGCCTCGTGGCCGGCTCAAACGCCTCACGGATCGCGTCGCCCCAACTCAGCGCGTCGCCGCCGTGGTGCACCTCGTCGAGGATCACCAGGGTGCGGCGGTCCTCGGTCAGGGAGCGGTGCAGCGCCGGGGCCATGGCAACCTGCGCGTAGGTGACGACGACACCGTGGAACTGCCGCCCACCCGTTCCGTGGTTGTTCCGGAACCCCGGGTTGAGCCGGATGCTGGCGCGGTGGGCCGCCTCGGCCCACTGGCGCTTGAGGTGCTCGGTGGGAGCGACCACCGTAATTCTGTCGATCGAGCGCCTGGCGAGCAGTTCCGCCGCGAGCCGCAGCGCGAACGATGTCTTGCCTGCGCCCGGTGTCGCCGCGGCGAGGAAGTCACGCGGCTCGGTCTCGAAGTACAGGTCGAGGGCCTCCGCCTGCCAGGCCCGCAACCGTTGCGCTGTGCCTCTGGCCGCCCTCTCCGGGAAGGCCGGGGAGAGGTGTTCGGCGGCGAAGGTGCCGAACGTCGAGGGGATGCTCACTGGATGAAACTTTACCGCCACGCCGCCGGTTAAACGAACGGACTCCCCGCCGGGTGGGCGGGGAGTCCGTTGTTAGTGCGTGTGTGGAGCGGCTATGACTTACGTCCGCGCGTCACGAGACCGAAGATGAGCAGCACGACGATCGAGCCGCCGATCGCGAGCAGCCACGTCTGGATGGAGAAGAAGTCCTCCAGGGGCGCGTCGAACAGCGCGCTTCCGATGAAACCGCCAAGCAGAGCACCGACGACGCCGAGCACCAGAGTGATCAGCCATCCACCGCCCTGGTTGCCGGGAAGAATTGCCTTCGCGATTGCGCCAGCGAGCAATCCAAGAATGATCCAACCAATGATTCCCATAACGACCTCCCAGTCGATCGTGGTGCTGTAGTAAGTCCAGCTACAGCGTGGACCGAACCCGATTTGGGCACGATCCGTGGCGCGTCGTGTAAGACGCGAGAAGCAATACTGCCATGGCCCCCGAGTGGGGCACAAGTCGAGCTGAGACTTCTTCGCGAGGGGTAGAGAAATCGCGCAATTTCGGGTAGTGCTGTCACCTCGGGTGGCGATGGCGCAGCGCATGAGGCACTCTGGGGAGCATGACTCAGCATCACCCGTGGTCGCGTTACGTGGCTCTCGGCGACTCCTTCACCGAGGGCATCGGTGACCCGGAACCGCGATCGCCGGGCGGCCACCGGGGCTGGGCCGATCGCGTTGCCGAAGTCCTCGCGACCCGCACCGACGGTTTCGCCTACGCGAACCTCGCCATTCGCGGACGTCTTCTGCAGCAGATCATCGACGAGCAGGTCGACGCCGCACTCGAGCTGCGCCCCGATCTCATCACCCTCTCCGGCGGCGGGAACGACATCATCCGCCCCAACACCGACCCCGACGCGATCGCCGACCGGCTCGAGGGCGCGGTGGAGCGGCTGCGTTCCGACGGCGCAACCGTGGTCTTGTTCAACGGGCCCGACATCGGGATGACTCCCGTGCTGAACCGTTCCCGCGGAAAGGTCGCGATCTACAACGAGAACCTGCGCGCGGTGGCCGCCCGCCACGACGCGATCATCGCCGACATGTGGGCGCTGCGAGAGCTCAAGGACCCGCGCATGTGGGCGCCGGACCGGCTGCACTTCTCACCCATCGGCCACACAACGGTTGCGCGGATGGTTCTGGACGCGCTCGGCGTCGACAACGAGCTCGAGCCATACAACCCGGAACCGCTTCTGCACCGCCCCTGGCGACAGGCGCGCGTCGAGGACATGGGCTGGGCCCGTGAGTACCTCGTGCCGTGGGTGGTGCGGCGCATTCGCCACCAGTCATCCGGCGACGGTGTCAGCGCCAAGCGTCCGACGGCCGACGGCATGTCGGGGCCGGGCCGCGGTGCGGTCGGCCCCGACGCGGCTCAGCGTCCGTAGGCTGATGCCGCGGGGCAGTCGAACGGGTCGCCGCCGGCCGCGAGGCCGACACGGTTCAGATACTGGATGACGATGCCGTACGACTGCACTAGCGACGTCTCCGTATAGGGGATTTTGTGCGTCGCGCAGTATTCTTTCGCGATCGCCTGGGCCCTTGCGAGATGCGGCCGGGGCATGTTGGGGAAGAGGTGGTGCTCAATCTGGTAGTTGAGGCCCCCCATGAAGGTGTCCATCGCCCAGTTGCCCTTGATGTTGCGCGATGTCAGCACCTGGCGGCGCAGGAAGTCGACCTTGGCATCGTGCGGAAGGATCGGCATTCCCTTGTGATTCGGTGCGAAGGACGCACCCATGTAAAGGCCGAAAACCGCGAGCTGAACGCCGATGAAAGCGAAGCCGAGCCCGACAGGGAGGACCAGAAAGATGACGGCGACGTATGCGGCGAGGCGGGTGACGATCATCGAGATTTCGACCCAGCGCTTGTCGACCTTGCCGCGTCCGAGCACCGTCTTCAGGCCGAGAATATGCAGGTTGAGCCCCTCGAGCAGGAGAGCGGGGAAGAACAGCCAGCCCTGACGCTTGGTGGCCCAGGCGTAGAGGCCCTTCGCCTTTGCGGCGTCCTCCGGGATGAACGAGACGAAGTCCCGCTCGATGTCCGGGTCCTTGCCGATGATGTTGGGGTTCGCATGGTGACGGCTGTGCTTGGTCATCCACCACGAGTAGCTGATTCCGACGAAGAGGTTGGCGAGGACGCGCCCGGCGAGGTCGTTCGTCTTGCCGGATTCGAACACCTGGCGGTGCGCGGTCTCGTGGGCAAGGAAGGCGTACTGGGTGAGGATGATGCCGAGAGCGGCGGCCATGAGCAACTGGAACCAGGAGTCCCCGAGAAGGATGAAGCCGGTGATCACACCGCCGAGCGCCGCGGTGACGAGGCTGAACATCATCACGTAGAAGCCCGTGCGACGCTGCAGGAGTCCGGCGTCGCGCACGGTGCGCAGCAACGAGGAGTACTCGGTCGTGGGGTTGGCGCGGCTTCCGCCCGGCTTCGTCTTGGTAAACGTGACGACAGGCGACGCAATGGATTGTCCGCTCATAAAGTTGGAGCCCCGTTCCGGCTGTTGACTTCCCAGTCGAAATGTACGAGCGATTGCTCTCGCGGATTCGTCAATTATATCTAGGGACCTGTGAAAAGCGTGGAAAGAGCTCTATCGGAGTCCCCCGTGCCACGTGGCAGCAATTCGAGGGGATGCGACAGGCGCCACCACGGGCCAGGATCGTTGATTTCTGCATCGAGCAGGAGCGGCACGCTCACCTGCGCATCGCCGACCGTGAAGGTCACCTCGCCGATGGTGTCGCCGCGAGCGGCCTTCACGAGCGGCAGCACCGCGACCGCGCCGCTCACCGGTGTGTCGGACCAGACGAGAACGGACGAGGTCTCCGCGGCGACGGCATTGGCGCTCTGGCCCCAGGCGGTGGAGTAGGAGGCGAATACCTCGCCTTGCTCGGCGAGTCGGATCTCGTGGAACTCCGCGGCGATGCCGTCGACGAGCGAGCGGATCCCGACCTCCAGCGATTCGCGGTCCTCGCCGCCGAGGACGACTCCCACGACCGTCACGACGGACGATCCAACCGTATATTCGGTGGAGAACAACAGGCACGAACCCGCCTCAGCGAGGGTTCCCGTCTTGATTCCGTCGATGCTCTGGACACCCAAGAGCTTGTTGGTGTTCTTCACAGTGCCGATGTAGGGCACTTCGACGCTCGTGGAGGCGACGATGTCGGCGACCACCGGGTTCTCGAGCGCGAGCTTGGCGATTCGCAGGAGGTCGGGAACGCTGCTCACGTTGCCCGGCGACATGCCCGTGGGCTCGACGATGACGGTGGAGTCGAGGTCGCGGGCGGTGAGCCACGACGCCGTGGCGTCGACGAACCCGGCCTGCGACCCGAATGCCCAGCCGGCGAGGGACTCGGCATAGTTGTTCGCCGAGGAGACGAGCACGACCTCGAGCAGGTTGCGTTGGCTCATCGCGAGGCCGGCCGTGACCGGCTCGACGATGCCGCCCACTCGTTGGTACTTGTCGTAGAGCTCCGCATCGGCCTGGCTGAAGACGATGTCGGGGCCGTTCTCGCCGACGGCGAGCGGTTTCGCATCGAGGACGACGAGGGTGGAGATCACCTTGCTGATGCTCGCAATGGGCAGCGGGTCGTCCGAGCCGCTCGAGGCGAGCACGCCATCAAATCCGACCGCAGAGATCCCGCTGGCCCCGACGCCGGGGAACGCGAGCTCGGAAGCATCGCGCACCGGTGCCTCGAAGGGGTCGATGCTCGCGCTGGCAGGTCCGATGGGGGCCATAAGCGTCATCGGGAGGTACACACCCCCGGCGGCGATGACGGCGACGACCAGAGCTGCTGCGAGCCGCCGACGGAACAGAACCGAGCGGCGGGGAGTGGACACGTCGCAATGTTAGGCCAACTCTGGAGCAACCCGTCGACGGCGTGACGGCGCGCTTCATGGCTGGCAGAATGCGGCGTCGTGTGTTCGGGACCGCCGCGGTTGTGAAGATCGGCTTCCGCACGCCGAGGGGCATCCGAGGCGACCGGTTTCGAGGCGCACCCCGCCGGAGCGGCACCGCTCGTGCTGCGGCAGGACCCGTGGATGTGGTCGATGCTGCGTGAGCGGATCAGGCCTGGTGCTCCGCTCTCGGCCGCCCGGCAGCATTTCGATGTACACCGCGTGCATCTCGACGGATTGGGGGTGACTGAACTCGTAGCGGCGGGCCTCGGCGATCCAGCCTCCGACCTTTGGCCGCTGGTCAGCCAGCTCGGCTCCCCCTCCGCAGGTCCCGATCCGAGACGAGGGAACCCGAGCCTCGCCGCTCGCGACGCCGACCTGCTTCGGGCCTGGTCGGGCGTGCTCGTGGGCATCCGGACGAGGCAGGGAATCTAACGCAGAGCCCACAGGGCGACCGCGCTCGCGGCGGCGACATTAAGGGAGTCAACACCGTGTCCCATGGGGATCGTGACGATCGAATCGGCGTAGGACAGGGCGGTGCGGCTGAGGCCGTCGCCCTCGGAGCCGAGCAGGATCGCGACCTTCTCCGGTGCGTTCGCCGCGAACTCGTCGAGACCGACGGCATCCGGTGCCAGGGCGAGTGCCGCGACGTGGAAGCCCGCGTCCGCGAGAATCTGCGCGCCCTCGGGCCAGTCCGGCAGTCGAGTCCACGGAACCTGCAGCACAGTGCCCATGCTCACGCGCACGCTGCGGCGGTAGAGCGGGTCAGCGCAGCGCGGGGTGACGAGAACGGCGTCGGCACCGAGCCCCGCGACGGAGCGGAAGATCGCGCCGACGTTGGTGTGGTCGACGATGTCCTCGAGCACGACGACGCGGCGCGCGTTCTCGAGCAGCTGCGCGGCGGGAGGCAGCGCGGGACGATGCATCGCCGCAAGGGCGCCGCGGTGCAGGTTGTAGCCGGTGAGGCTCTCGAGCAAGGCGGCGTCGCCGACGAAGACGGGAATGTCGAAGGGGTCGAGCAGGGGTCGGAGGGCGTCTAGCCACTGCTCCTGCAGGAGGACCGACCTGGGCCGGTGTCCCGCAGCGATCGCGCGGGCCATGACCTTGCTTGACTCGGCGATGTAGAGGCCGCCTGCCGGCTCGGACACACGGCGCAGGGCCACGTCGGTGAGCCCGGAGTAGTCGGCGAGCCCCGGCTCGTCAAGGGTGGATATTCGGATGACGCGCATTCGGCTTCCTCTCGTGCGGTGGCCGAACGGTTCGCTGCCAGCAACTTGAAACATATCCGACCCACCAGTTGTCTATCCTGAAGGGGTCGCGTAGGCCCTCCGGCCCGAACGGGCGCTGTAAGGGAGTATCGATGGTGGCACCGAATGCGGCTCACGTCGACACCGTGCGTGTTGACGACCTCGCGGCGGCCGTCCAGGTGCTCGCCGGACGTACCGTCGCGGTGCTGACCGGGGCCGGAGTGAGCACGGACTCGGGTATCCCCGACTATCGCGGTGCCGGGGCGCTCCCCCGCAACCCGATGACGTTCCAGCAGTTCATCAAAGATGCCGAGTACCGCAAGCGGTACTGGGCCGGCAGCCACCTTGGCTGGCGCCAGTTCGACGATGCCCAGCCCAACGACGGGCACCGTGCGCTCGCCGAACTCGAACTTGCTGGCGTTGTGAACGGGGTCATGTCGCAGAACGTCGACGGACTGCACCTGCGGGCCGGCTCCCAGCGCGTCGTCGACCTGCACGGCACGATGGACCGGGTGCGCTGCCTCACCTGCGGGCAGGGGTTCGCCCGTTCCGACATCGCCATTCGCCTCGCCCGGGAGAACCCGTGGCTCGACGCACCGGAGGCGCGCGTGCTTGCCCCCGACGGCGACGTCGAGGTCGGCAGCATCGACGGCTTCGTGACACCGGACTGCACCGTGTGCGGCGGCGTGCTCAAGCCCGACATCGTGTTCTTCGGAGAGTTCATCCCCACCGAGAAGTTCGCTGAGGCGACCGCGCTCATGCTGGCCGCCGACGCTCTGCTCATCGCGGGCTCGTCGCTCGTGGTGAACTCCGGCATCCGATTGCTCGACCAAGCCGCCAAGCGCAAACTTCCGATCGTCATCATCAACCGGGGCGTCACCCGCGGCGACCTGCGTGCCACCGTCAAGATCGACGGCGGAACGTCCCAGCATCTCGCCGCCCTCGCGGCTCAGCTCAGTTCATGACCCACCTGTACCTCGTGCGGCACGGCGAGACGGACTGGAACGCCGCGCGGCGCATCCAAGGCAGCACCGACATCCCGCTCAACGAGACGGGCAGGGCCCAGGCCCGCCGAACCGGCCGGATCCTCGCCTCCCGACAGTGGGATGGTGTCGTCGCGAGCCCGCTGTCGCGCGCGTTCGAGACCGCGATCATCATCGCGGCCGAAATCGGCCTACCGGGACCCGAGCGTCTCGACTCGATCGTGGAGCGCCGGTACGGGGCCGCCGAGGGCCTGGACTATGAGACGCTCGACGCGACCTACCCCACCGGTGTGCCGGTCCCCGGCCGGGAAAGCCGGCACGAGGTCGCCGCGCGCGTCATGCCCGCCCTCGCCGCGCTCGCCGAACGGCACCTCGGGCAGCGGCTCGTGGTGGTCTCCCACGGCGGCGTCATCCGCACGGTGCTGAACTCGGTCGCTCCCGGGCAGGCGCGGTTCATGGGCGTTCCGATCACCAACGGGTCGATCCACAGTTTCTTGTACGCGGAGGGCGCGCTTGAGCTCATGGCGTTCGACGACCCGATCGAGTTCGAGTCGATCGAACCCGGCACAGCGGATTTTGACCTGCAGAACGCTATCGCCGCGAGGGAAGACGGCCACCCGAGCTGACGGCGCAGTGTCCCGGCGGATCGGTCAGCGCGTGCGGCGACGGATCTGCGGCGAGGCGCGCCATCCCCACGGCTTCCACCACTTTCGGTTGCGCGGCGGGAGCGTCTGGATGAGCTTCAGCAGCCGCCTCGCGGACTCGTCCCAGGAGAAGACCTCCGACTGTGCGATCGCAAGCCCGGTGAGCTCGTTCCAGCGGTCCGGCTGGTCGACCGCCGTGACGGCCTCGGCGAACGCCCGGGCGCTGTGCGGATCGAAGTAGGTCGCCGCCGGCCCGCCGACCTCGCGGAACACCGGGATGTCGCTGATGACGAGAGGCGTTCCTGCCGCGAGCGCCTCGATGAGCGGGATTCCGAACCCCTCATCGAAGCAGGCAGAGACCATGGCGGTCGAGGCCCTCAGCAACTCGAGGTAGCGCTCGTCGCTCACCCCGTTCTCGAACACCACGGATCCGGCTGGCGCGAGCGCGGCGAGCCGTGCCCGCGCCTCGTCCGAGACGCGGCTCAGCAGGTGCAGGGTGTAGCCGGGCAGGAACTCCATCCCGCGCGCGAGCGTCTCGACGTTCTTGTTCGGCATGAACGTGCCCATATAGACGAGGGTCTTGGTGTGGTCATATCGGCGCGGCGGGAGGTGGAGCTGGTCGACTCCAGGGCGGATCGCCGTGATCGGACGCTTGGTGAGCCGCGCATCCGTCATCAGGCCCTTGCAGGTGTTCGAGCCCGTGACAACAGACTCGCCGCGATTCAGCGCCATCCGCTGGGGAATGTACGTGAAGTGGAAGCCCCACCAGATCGTGCGCACCAACAGGCTGAAGTCCCGCGGCGGCGTGCGGGTCTGGTAGAACACCATGTCGTGAAGGGTGAGGATGAGCCGGAAGCGCCGATGCGCCGACCCGACAGTCTGCATCGGACTGAACACAACGTCCGGGTTGAAGCGGTTGATCCACAGGGCGACCCACGGCTCGAGCGGGCTCTGCGCACGGGGAATCAGCACCCACGGCAGGTCGGGGAGCATGGTCAGCTGGCGCTCATCGTGGATCATCATCGTCACCGGATGCAGTTTGGCGAAGGCACCGACGAGTCCAGCCGTGTACCGGCTGATCCCGTCGTGGCGGACGAGCCGGACGTACCGGCAGTCGAAGAGGACCTTCACAGCTGCGGCAGGTCGTCGAGGAAGGACGTGATGGCTTCGGCCGCGAGTGCCGGCACCTCGTAGTGGATCAGGTGCCCGACATCGGCGAGAACCCGCAGGGTCGCGTTCGGCATCATCCGCTCGAGCTCGAACTGCGCGGCCACCGGGGTGATGTCGTCGCGGGCCGCGGCGACGAGCAGGGTCGGCACCGTGACCCGGGCGGCGAACGCGCTCACGTCGGTGCTGATCGATGCCCGGAACCCCTCGACGACGACGTCGCGGTTCGCGTACCGGCTGAAGTAAGTGTGGTGCTCGTTGTGGATCCAGCGGCGCAGCGACCGCTCGCGGGTCTTCGTCATGCTCGAACTCATGAACTGCACCACGAACCAGCTGTTGAGCAGGCGGTGGCCGAGCGTCGCCGGGAGCTTCGAGGCGAGCTCGTAGTAGGCGACGGTGACCTTTGTCGCGAGCTGTCGCGGTCCGCTGAGGCCGGATGTCGCGATCGGGTTCACCATGATCATGGCCGGCGTCGTGAGCCCGTCGACCACGGCGTTCGCGGCGACGATCGTGCCGAACGAGTGCCCGAGAATAATCGCCCGACCGGTGAGACCGAGCGTGTCGACGAAGGCCGTGAGCCAGGCCGCATAGCCGGCGACCGAGTGCGGAACGTCGGTCAGCGGTGACGACTCGCCGAAGCCCGGAAGGTCGGGGCTGATGAATCGGATGCCGGGGAGCTGCGCGATGATCGGCTCGATCCCGTGGTGCTCGCCGCGGTAGCCGTGCGCGATGACGATGGTGAAGGGTGATTCCGCCGCACCGTAGCTCCAGAAGCGGGTCGTGCTGCCGAGAACCGTCACCTCGTCTTTCTCGACCGGAATTGCCGCGAGAAGTGATGCAAAAGGCGATTCGAGTCTCATCGGTCTCCAGCATAGGGACGAGAAACCATCGCGCAGCGCGAAAGGCCTTCTAGACTCGTAACGAATTTGTTAATAGCGGCCCCGCGGCCGAGAGGAAGACGTGAGCTTTACTGCACCCATCCAACTGCCCGGATTGACTCTCGACCCCCAGTGGTACCGACGCGCGGTGTTCTACGAAGTCATGGTCCGCTCCTTCGTCGACAGCAATGGCGACGGCGCCGGAGACCTGGCCGGACTCATCGGCAAGCTCGACTATCTCCAGTGGCTTGGCATCGACGCGCTCTGGCTGCCCCCGTTCTACCAGTCGCCGTTGCGCGACGGTGGCTACGACGTGTCGGACTTCACGGAGGTGCTGCCGGAGTTCGGCACCCTCGACGAGTTCCGGGACCTCGTCACGAAGGCGCACGAGCGCAACATGCGCATCGTCATCGACTACCCGCTCAACCACACCTCGGACCAGCACGACTGGTTCCAGCAGTCCCGCTCCGACCCGGATGGGCCGTTCGGTGACTACTACGTGTGGAGCGACACCGACAAGAAGTACGAGAACATCCGGATCATCTTCATCGACACCGAGGAGTCCAACTGGACCTTCGATCCGATCCGCCGCCAGTTCTTCTTCCACCGCTTCTTCTCCCACCAGCCCGACCTCAACTTCGAGAACGAGGCCGTGCGCGAGGCGGTGTTCGACACCATCCGTTTCTGGATGGACCTGGGCGTCGACGGCATCCGGCTCGATGCGATCCCGTACCTCTTCGAGTCCGACGAGGGCAACGGCGAGGGCGAGCCGCCGACGCACGAGTTCACGAAGCAGCTGCGCGAAATGGTCGATCGGGACTATCCGGGTCGCATCCTGATCGCCGAGGCCAACCAGTGGCCGCGCGAGGTCGCCGCGTTCTTCGGCACGAACGAGGAGCCGGAGTGCCACATGGCGTTCGACTTCCCCGTCATGCCTCGGATCTTTTACTCGCTGCGTTCGCAGAACGCCGCCGAGTTGATCAGTGTGCTATCTGAAACTCTCGACATCCCCGACGGCGCAGGCTGGGGAGTGTTCCTGCGCAACCACGACGAGCTCACCCTCGAGATGGTGTCGGAGGAGTACCGCCAGGCCATGTACGGCTGGTACGCGTACGACCCGCGGATGCGCTCCAACATCGGCATCCGCCGCCGCCTCGCTCCCCTGCTGGACAACTCGCGCGCAGAGCTCGAGCTCGCCCACGCGCTGCTCTTCGCCTTGCCGGGCAGCCCGTTCCTGTACTACGGCGACGAAATCGGTATGGGCGACAACATCTGGCTGCCGGACCGCGACAGCTCCCGCACACCGATGCAGTGGACGCCGGACCGTAACGCCGGATTCTCGACCGCCGACCCCGGCAAGTTGTTCCTGCCGGTCGTGCAGTCGCTCGTTTACAACTACAACCTCACCAACGTCGAGTCCCAGCTGGCCCAGTCGCGCTCGCTCCTGCACTGGGTGCGCAACGTCATCCACGTGCGCAAGGCACACCCGACCTTCGGCCTTGGCAGTCTCACAGTGCTCGAGACCAACCACGAGTCGGTGCTCGCCTTCGTGCGCTCGTACGGGGGCTCCGGCACCCAGTTCGGCGACTCCGCAGAAGACGTGCTGTGCGTGTTCAGCTTCGCCCACAACCCAGTCTCGGTCACCGTCAAGGCTCCCGGCTTCGAGGGCGCGGCGACGTGGGACCTGTTCGGCGGGGCCGAGTTCCCGACGGTCGGGGCCCAGGGCGAGGTCAATCTGACCCTGGCGACGCAGAGCTTCTACTGGCTGCACCTCGGAACGCCGTCCGGTGTCGGTGGTCGGCCCTAGAGTGACGGTGTGAGTGACGCCTGGTACGACAAGCTCGGAGTATTTGACCTCGAGACGACCGGCATCGACGTTGAGTCGAGCCGGATCGTCTCGGCATATGTTGGAGTCATCGATTTATTCGGCGCGCCCAAGGGGGTCGCATGGCTCGCAGACCCGGGCATCGAGATTCCGGCGGGGGCGAGCGCAGTGCACGGCATTACCACCGAGCGCGCGCGGGCCGAGGGCCGGCCGGCGGACGAGGTCGTCGCCGAGATCGTCTCGGTGCTCCGTGTGCTGCTCGCGCAGGGCATTCCGATCACGATCTACAACGCCCCGTACGACCTGACCCTGCTCAACCGTGAGGCCATCCGGTACGGCATCGAGCCCCTCGACATGCCGGGTCCAATCATCGACCCCCTCGTGCTCGATAAAGCGATGGACACCTACCGCAAGGGCAAGCGCACGCTCGCGAGCGCGGCGGATGTCTACGGCGTCGAACTCATGGACGCCCACGATGCGACCGCGGATGCAGTAGCCGCCGGCCGGGTCGCCCAGGCGATCGCCCGCAAGTTCGCCGTGGAGCTGGGCGACGATACTGCCCTTCTGCACACGCGCCAGATGCAGTGGTGCGCCGATCAGGCAGCGAGCTTCCAGTCGTACAAGCGTCGCACGATGCCGGACTTCGTCGCCGATGGAGCCTGGCCGCAGCGCTGAGCCCTGGCCTGAGCGCTGAGCCCTGGCCTGAGCGCTGGCCGTACTCCCCCGCGAGTTGCCCGAACATGTTGGATGTGGGCGTGCGGAGGTGGCCTAAGTGGGCAGCGCGGCTGACACGTCCACCACTGCGGCACGCGGGTGGGGCATACTGCCGGGCTTAACGACGAAAGCGACCGGCGGGACCCTCGGGTCTGGCCGGTCGCTTTCGGTAGCCTGGTGGTTAGGAGCCGAAG
>Ga0335397_10000617_pt1 | contig 46819 bp, 36 predicted proteins | sample MAT04_FD_205740 | JGI IMG/M metagenome (GOLD analysis project Ga0335397, IMG submission 205740) | Freshwater microbial communities from Lake Fryxell liftoff mats and glacier meltwater in Antarctica - MAT-04 (spades assembly) (version 2) ... | reverse complement strand
TTACATCAACAACTCAATCTTGCGATCCTGCGTTTACGGCGCAAACCTGACCTGATAATATCTTTTTTTGATCATGCAGGCTTGGACCTATGAAAAAGTTTACTTATTTATGAGACGCTCAGTAATTTGTTTACGAGGCTGACCCATGAAAAAAATTTCAGATTCTCCAACAGCAAAGAACCCGCCCCGCAAGGTGGAGGCAAAACCAGGCAGGCAGAAAAAAGGGGCGGCAGATTTGCCGCCTGCCAACGAAGAATACTATAGCCTGCTATTCGATTCCAGCCTTGATGCCATTCTCCTAACCACCCCAGATGGCAGTATCCGTGCCGCCAACCCAGCCGCCTGCCGCATGTTCGAGCAGACAGAGGAAGAGATCAAACAGATCGGGCGCAATGGCATGGCGGATGTGAGCGACCCGCGCTTAAAAATCGCTTTGGAGGAACGCGCACGCACAGGCAATTTTTATGGTGAACTGACCTTTATCCGTAAGGACGGTTCAAAATTCGAGGGAGAAGTATCTTCTACAATCTTAAAAGACAGCGATGGGAGCGACCGAACGAGCATGATCATTCGTGACATCACCGAACGCAAACAGGCGGAAGAAGCGTTGCAGTCATCAAGGCAGATGATCGAAGAGATTATCAACGCGATACCCGTTCGGGTATTTTGGAAGGACAAGAATCTTGTTTACCTGGGCTGTAACACGATGTTTGCAAAGGATGCAGGATTCACCGATCCAAAAGACATTATCGGGAAAGACGATTACCAGATGGGCTGGCGCAATCAGGCAGAACTGTATCGCGGCGATGACCGAAAAGTTATAGAAAGTGGTTCTTCCAGTTTACACCTTGAGGAACCCCAGACAACCCCCGAAGGAAAGTCCATCACGCTGCTAACGAGTAAGATACCCCTGCGAAGTTCCACAGGGGAGATCATCGGCATACTCGGAACGTATATAGATATTACCGAGCGCAAACAGGCGGAGGAGGCGCTGCTCAAAACGAAGACCTTATTGGAGAAGACATTTGCCAGCCTGGATCAAGCTGTTTTCATTATAAGTACCGATGATAGAACAATTCTTTCCTGCAACCACGCAGTTGAACGAATTTTTGGCTATACAGAAAAAGAGTTGCTTGGACGCACTACAGAATTTATGTATGTGGATCGTTCAGCATACGAGCAATATCCAACAATACTGGCTGAGGCATTGGATAAACAGGGCGTTTTTCATACTGAGTTGCAAATGCGGCGCAAGGATGGAAGTACTTTCCCTGTGGAAGTGACAGAAACTGGTATCCTCGACAGTATGGGGAAGCGGACGGATGTGGTCAGCGTCATTCGGGATATCACCGAACGCAAGCAGACGCAGGAAAAACTAATTGAAACCCAGTCCATGTTACAAGCGGCATTTGACAATAGCCAAGCCGGGATTGCAATTGCAGAAGCCCCCAGTGGAAAATTAATTTATGTGAACCGCGCTGGGCTTCTCATCCGGGATAAACCCCGGGAACAGATCGTGGATGATGTTGCCATTGAACAATATGTTTTAAGCTGGAATATCCTGTACTTTGACGGCGAACCATACAAGCCCAAGGATGTGCCATTGGCGCGCGCCGTACTGTTTGGCGAAACGGTCAGCGAGGAGTTTATTGTCCGCAGGGATAATCTTGAAGATCGAATTGTTTTAGCAAACGCCGCTCCCATTTTGGATGAGAAAGGAAAAATAAAATTTGGGATTGTGGTTTTTCTCGACATCACCGAGCGCAAGCAGGCAGAGGAAACCATTCGCGATTATGCCGCAAATCTTGAACAGCGCGTGGAACAGCGCACGGCTGAATTGATCCACGCGAATCGTGCCAAGGATGAATTCCTGGCCAACATGAGTCACGAACTGAGAACGCCGCTGACCGGTATTTTAGGCCTTTCTGAAACCTTGCTGGAAGGGGTTCACGGTTCGCTCAATGAGCGCCAGGAGCAGACCCTGAAAATCGTCTACTCCAGCGGAGAGCATCTTTTGGGGTTGATCAACGACATTCTGGATGTCTCCAAGATCGAAGCCGGCAAGTTTGAGCTTCATCCAGAACTTGTATCTGTTAATGATATCTGCCATTCGAGCCTGAACTTTATCAAACAACTGGCAAAGAAAAAGCACATCACGGTGGATTACTCCTCAGCCCCCGATGCATCCTCGATTGTGGCAGATTCGAAGCGCCTGAAACAGATCCTGGTCAACTTGCTTAACAACGCAGTTAAGTTCACTCCTGAAAAGGGCAAAGTCACCTTGGAAGTACAGGTGGATGCTGAGCAGAATCAGATGCGCTTCTCGGTCACAGATACAGGCATTGGCATTGCTTCCGATGACCTGCGAAAATTGTTCAAGCCTTTTGTTCAATTGGACAGCAGTTTATCCCGCCAATATGAAGGCTCGGGGCTTGGGCTGGTGTTGACGCAAAAACTTGTCGACCTTCACAACGGCAGGGTCGATGTGGAAAGTACAGTTGGCAAGGGTAGTAACTTTACGGTGTCCTTGCCCTGGAAACAAAATGCCGACCATGTGAATGGGGGTGAGTTGACTTTGGAAAAAAAGCGACAGGAAAATAAATCGGCTCCCCAACTCAGGATATTGCTTGCAGAGGATAACGAAACCAATGTCATGGTGGTGCGTGATTACCTGGAAAATCATGGTTATCAGGTGTTCGTTGCCCATCACGGCCTGGAAGCGCTTGCGCTGGCAAATGAAATTTTTCCCGCGCTCATCTTAATGGATGTTCAAATGCCGGAAATGGATGGGTTGGAGGCAACCCGCCGCCTGCGCTCCACGCCCGCGTTTGCCACTGTTCCGATCATTGCGCTCACCGCCTTTGCCATGCCCGGCGACCGCGAGCGCTGTCTCGAAGCAGGCGCGAATGAATACCTGAGTAAACCGGTGAAATTAAAGTTGCTGATTCAAACCATTGAAAAATTTACAGGGGATCATTAAAGGTGACTGTCATCTTTTAGCATACCTTTTATCAATACGAACCTGAAAAATAATTCATCATCACGTCGCTGATGTCCGCCTGGGTGTTGGCGCGGACGGTGTTGAAGAAATCAGCCGTGGTTGCGCGTCCACGCGAGTAACGCGCGGCGTAGTCTTTGAGGAAGGCGAAGAAATCATCATCGCCCATGCGCACGCGCAGGTCTTCCATAAAATGTGCGCCCCTCAGATAGACGGCGTTGGTGTAGGTACGGAACGTCCCGCCGCTGTAAATGGGTGTATCCACATATCCGCTCGGCGAAAAATAGTCCACGCGGAACTGCCACCACCAATCGCCGTAGCGCGGATAGTTGAACTCGTAAAAAATTCTTTCGCTGTAGGTCGCCATCATTTCATCGAGCCACGGTTCCATTGCCTGGTCATTGCCCACCAGCCCAAACCACCACTGGTGCGCGATCTCATGCACGCCGATGGACACGAGGTTATTCTTTGCGCCGCCGCCGTATTGCCCGTAAAAATCTGAGGCGAGGAAAACCAAGCCGTCAGTTTCCATGCCGTCGTGAATGTCGGTCTCCACGATTGCCAGAGTCTCGTAGGGATACGGCGCAAACTTGATCGAATAAATGCTGACCGCCTGCACCGCCGCGTACAGGATTCCCTCCCCTGCGGCTTTGTAGCCATCGAAATAATACGAGCGGATCACCACCGACCCGACGGCTGATTCTGACATGAGAAACTCATCACTCGCTGACAGGGTGAAGGTGCGCGCGCCATACAGCAGGTAGCGAGTCCACTCGCCGTTTGGTTGTGCAGGCGCGCTTGCCGCCACGACCACATCCGCGCCTGTTTTGAGATTCAACTCGATATCCGAGGCGTCGTACACGAGGTGTTCGCCAAACGACATCGGATCATGCAGCACCCAGCCATTGATATATGGCACCACGAACGGATACCAGTCCACCAAGTTGACTTGATTGTAATCGTAGCCGAAGAGTCCTGTGGATGATTTTGCGGGGATGTTGATCTTGAATTTAAGTCCCAGCGTGGTGGCTGCACCTGGCTGGAGAGCCTGCGGCAGGTTCAGGGTCAAACGCTGATCGTTGAGCGAGAAAGTCGTCAGTGCCGCGTTATCCTGAAAAATCGCGCTCAGGGAAAATGCTCCGCCGTAGCGGTTGGGCTGGACGGATAAAACAATATCCGATAACGCGACGCCCGTCGTGTTGTAATAGCGGATGGTTTCATCCACGTCAAGCGTGTGCGCGGCAAAGTCCAGGGTTGCGTAGAAAATATAATTTGTGCGCGAAGGATTCGCAGGCGGAGGAACTGTCGTCGCAGCAGGGACAACTATCGGCGTGCGCGAAGCGGGCAGCGGGGTAAACGTCTGTGTGGTGGTTGGGGTAATTGTCGGTGTTGCAGATTCAGGCGGCGCTTGTGTAAAAGTCGGCAGCGGCGTGTTGACCTCTTCCGACGGTTGGAAAGGCGTCGGCGTGGGAGATGCGTTTGGGTCCTGCGTGATCAAAATAAAGGTCGGGAAAACGGGCGCGGTGGGAGTGGGGGATGAACAGGAAAAAAGCAGGGCAATCAAAAGAACGCTACACGGAACACGCAACATATATGGCGTGTTCCGTGTAGCGTGTAGCGTGTTCCGTGATATTTGAGATTTGGTCATTAATAAACGTTTTGGAAATACTGGCGCACAATGTCGGAGTAATCTGTGCTGGTGTGTGTTTTGAGGATGCGGAAGAAGTCATTGGAGTTTACGATCTTGCCGCGACCCTGTGCGAGGTAATCTTGAAGGAAGGCAAAGAAAGCCTCATCACCGATGCGCGTGCGCAGTTCTTCGAGAAAATGCGCTCCCTGAAAATACGCCGCGTTGGTGTAGGGACGGAAACCCTGCCCGTCGTAAATGGGAATGTCTACAAAGCCCTGCGGGTTGTAAAAGTCAATTCGGTATGACCACCACCAGCCGATCAGGTCGGGGTGGATGTTCTCGTAATACACACGTTCAGAATATGTGCATAGCGATTCATCCAGCCAGGGCTGCATGGCTTGGTCGTTGCCGACCTGCTCGAACCACCATTGATGCGAAGTTTCATGCACCGCGACAAAAGTGAGATAGTTGGCGGATGTCCCATCATAGAGACTGTAAAAATCGCGGCTGAGATAGAAGAACGCGGAGTACTCCATGCCATCGTTAAAGTCGCCCATCACCAGCGAAAGCGTCTTATGCGGATACGCCCCATAGCGATTGCTGTACACATTCAAAGCCTCGGCACTGGCTTGCAATGCGGCTTGCCCGCCCTGTTCGCTGAAAGGAAAATAATAGCTGGAAACCGTCACGTCACCGACCAGCAAACTGGATACTTTGAACTCGCGGCTGGCGGCGATGGCAAATGTACGCGCGGAGGTGATGGTATAGCGGATGAAACCTTCCTGTTGTTCGGGGACTCCGCTCGCGGCGACAACCGGCGCTGTGGCAGGGTCTGCGAATTTGAGATTGACCTCGTAATCGGCAGAGTCGTAAACAAGGTGCTCGCCATAATACCAGGGTTCATGCAAAACCCAATCCCCGTTGATATGCGGCACAACAAATGGATACCAGTTCGTGAGATTCAATTGCCGCTTGGTATATCCATAAATGCGTGGACGCGAAGCACTGGGGTCTTCCTGCTCTGCAAATGGGAGCGCAAGCGTGTATTGAATATTGATTGTCATCACTTCATTAGGCTTGAAAAAGGAAGACAGCGCAATGTCCAACCGTTGCCCGTTGAGAGTGTAGGTCGTGACCGGTGTGCCATTAATCGAAAGCCCCGTGAGGTTAAAACTCTCGCTCCATAAATTTGGGACGACGGCGATGACCAACGCATTCAACTGTTTCCCCGTCTGGTTGGGATACAGGATGGTCTCATCCACGGTGATGGTGTGCGCGTCATAATCAACAGTTGTATCCAGTGTGTATTTGGCGCGCTCTGGCGCAGGGATGGGCGTGGCTGTCGGCGTGGGCATGAGAGTCGGCTCGGGGGTACTGGTCGCCGTTGGAATTAATAACGCGGTTGGTGTAATTGTAGGCGCGGGTGAAAAAGACGCGCACGCTGAAAGAATAAATGTGAGCAGGAAAATAACAAGAACGGACGGGGTAAATTTGTTTCGCATGGGTTGTATTCTACCGCTTGTTGTATAAATTACAAAAAAAATTATGCGCGGCACTTCGTAACAAAAAATCAGACCTCAGAGTTCTTTGAGAACTCTGAGGTCTCTGGCATACCTGTAACTATGTGGATTTCATTCTTTTCCACAAGAACGCAAGCAGGAAAAACCCTGTAGCCGTCAGCACGATGGTGGAGCCTGAGACAATGTTTAGGTAATAACTTAAATACAATCCGATCACCGATGACAGTGCGCCGATCAGGGCTGAGACCAGCATCATTGGCAGCAGACGGCGGGTGAGTAAATATGCGGTTGCGGCAGGCGTCACCAGCATGGCGGCGGCGAGACTGACTCCCACCGTTTGCAGAGAGACCACCACGGTCAACGCCAAAAGTACGAGCATCAGATTCCGCAGAAGTTCGGCGGGCAGGCGCAGGGTGGCGGCGAGGACAGGGTCAAAGGAGATGACCAGGAATTGCTTGAAGAACAAACCAACCGTCAACAGGATGGCGAAACTCAAGCCGCCAATCAGCCACAGGTCAGAAACACTGACGCCCAGCACATTGCCAAACAAAATATGAGATAAGTCCACGGCGTAGGTTTGCATGGAACTGATCAGCGCCACGCCGAGCGAGAGCGCCGCCGCAAACAGGATGCCGATGGCGGTATCTTCCTTGACCACTCCTTCGCGCGAGAAAAGTCCAATGCTCAATGCAACGATGACTGCCGCGACTCCCGCGCCGATCAGCAGGTTACCCTGCAATAAATAAGCGATTGCCACGCCAGGCAGAATCGCGTGTGCCATGGCGTCCCCAAGAAAAGCCATGCCGCGCAGGACAACGTACGTCCCCATCACCGCGCACAGCACGCCAACGATGACCGAGGCGAAAAGTCCGCGCTGCATGAATTGATAGGCGAGAGGTTCAAGGAGAAAATTCATTTGATTTACGATTTTTGATTTACGATTTTTGATTGAGGAACACGGGTGCGGAGAGTCTTGATCGAGGCGATGGTCATCGCAAGAATTTCATCGGTTTCCTTGTAAATGTCCGCGACTTGATTTTGGGGAACCAGTCCTGCTTCGATTAGAAGTTCAAGCTAGTATTCTGTTTCATCGCTTTCTTCTTCAACGATTTTCAATTTGTTAATCATATCAGGTGTTGATTTTGCTCTGCACGCGGCTCGATAATTTGCGCCAATGGATGTGCCTGACCTTATCAATTGTTTCGCGATTATATCGGTCGCTAGGGAACGCGGCAATTTATCCACTTGCTTAATGATTGCAACCGCCAGTTTTTTTGTTCTTGCCTTAAAAGTCTTTTCATCCATGTCTTTTCCTTTTGCAAATTATTACCGTCATCAAATAATCGAAAATCGTCAATCGTTAATCGTAAATTTTTCATCCGGCGGGCAGCAATCATCTACGAGCATCATGCCATTTTCCATGACAAGCAGGGAATTCCCGAACGCAGACGCTAAATTTTCTTTCGTAAAAACCTGTTGCGGCGTCCCGTAAGCGATCAGCCGATGGTTGAGAAGCAGGACCAGGTCAAAGCGCGAAGCGGCGAGATTGAGGTCGTGAGTGGAAACGATGGTCGTCACTTGTTTTTCTGTCAGATGGTCAAGCAGACGAAGGGTCATTTCCTGCGTGGTGACATCCACACCTGTGAACGGTTCATCCATCAGGAGAATATGCGGCTCCTGCGCGATGGCGCGCGCCAAAAACGCGCGTTGCTGCTGCCCGCCAGAAAGCTGACCAATCGAATGATTTGCCAGTTCAGCAATACCCATTTGATCAAGACTTTTTTTCACCATCTGTTTATCGCGCGCAGACGGATTCTTCCACCAGCCTATTTGACTATAGCGTCCCATCATCACCACATCGCTGACCGTGACCGGGAAGCGCCAGTCCACATCTTCGCGCTGGGGTACATACGCCACGCAATCCTTGTGTGTGCCAAGTAATTCGCCGTGGATGAAAATCTGTCCGCTGTGCAGCGGCAGGATTCCCACCAGGGCTTTGAATAGCGTGGATTTACCCGCGCCATTCGGTCCGACGACTGCCACGCGCGCGCCATGCGGCACTTGAAAACTTAAGTCGCGCATGATTATTTTGTCGCCGTAGCCAATGCTGATATTTTCGATTTCAAGACGATGAGGTGTATGAGACATTTGATTTGCGATTTACGAATTATGATTTTGGAGTAGCGATTGAAAGACGAGATGGATTGACTCTTATCTTACTTCAAAGCGTCCACGATTTGTGTCACATTATGTTTCATCATCTTGATGTAGGTCGGTGCGGGCTCACCTTTGGTCAGGGACTCAAGATATAAATTGTCCACCACCTTCACGCCTGTTTCAGCGGCGATCTGGTTGGCGAGATTCGGGTTCTCCACTTCGCCGAGGAAAATGGCAGGCGCGCCCGAAGACTTGATCTGTTCGATCAATGCCGACATTTCTTTTGCTGAAGTTCCTGCTTCTGTGCTCATGCTGGGGATCACCGCGCCGACGATTTCAAAAACGTAGCGCTTCGCAAAGTATCCAGCCGCTTCGTGATTGGTCACCAGCAAACGGCGCTTGGCGGGGATGGTATTCACCTGTTCCACGATCCATGCGTCGAGATCTTTGAGCTGCGCGATGTACGCATCCGCGTTGGATTTGTAAGTTTCTGCGCCGCTGGCGTCTACTTTGATCAAGCCATCGCGGATATTTTCGACATACTTGATGACGAGGGTTGGGTCAAGCCACATATGCGGATCGCCAATCATCTGACCTGCATTCTCCTCATCTTCCATTTGGTTTGGCGTTAGTCCGTCTGTTGCGGTAACAATGGTTCTTTCTCCACCCGCGTTTTCGAGCAAAGGCTGGATGAAATGTTCGTATTCCACACCGTTGAGAATTAATAAATTACTCTCTGCAATTTTCGCCACATCAGCAGGCGCGGCTTGATAGGCGTGCGGGTCCGCGCCGACAGGCAGCAGGGACTCCACCTTCACGCGGTCACCTGCGATGTTCCGAGTGATATCCGCCAGAAAAGTGGTTGAGGCGAGAACTCTCAAAGCGTTGTCATTGTTTTTGGGGACAGATCCGCACGAGGCGAGGAAAAGAGCCGCGAGAGTTGTTAGTACGATAATGGAATTGATAATCTTTTTCATTTGAAGCTCCTGTTTTTATCCCCCACCGTTTTGGCGAGGGGCTGGTAGGTCGGGCTTTTAGCCTGACGTTTTCAATTTGCGCGGCAGTTCGCGCACAGACCAAAGAGTTGAAACCAGTGTTCGCTGATCTGGTATCCTGTCTTTTTGGCAACGGACTTTATCAGCGCATCCAGGTCATCGCCTTCGAAGAAAGCCACCTGTCCGCAGTTTTGGCAAAGCAACAGATGCTGATGCCCATGACCCGCCGAGATAAAAGCTTGGCAGCCCATTGGCTGATGAACGCGTTGAATGAGATGCAACTCTTCGAGTTTTTCCAGCGTGCGGTAGACCGTGACCAACCCAAGGGCGCGATATTTTTTACGCGCCATATCATAGACTTCGACAGGCGTGAGCGCGCGGTTGGATTGCTCGACAGTTTCAACCACCGCGCCGCGCGCCTTGGTGATGCGATAACCATTCTCGTGCAATTGGGTGAGCCAGATTTCAGCGGACATATTCACTCTTGTAAATGAAAATCATTATCAATAAGTATAAGCGATGAAAAGCAGAGAGTCAAGGAATTACGGCAGCCACTGCGGCATGAGTCCTTCGGTGATAATGAGCGGCTCGGTGAAACCAGATTTCCACATCACAATTTCGGGTTTGAGCTTGCCCTTCAATTTGAATTGCTGAAAGACCAGCGCCCCGCCCCACGGATCCCAACTTGGCGAGTTGTAGGTGTAGCCATCCTGGTCGGCGATGATGATGCCGTCTAGGATGCCAGGGGCGAAGAGCCAGAAAATTTGCGAAGGTTCATCCTGACTCTTGCGAAAGCCAAGCACAACCTCATCCTCGGTGGGAGACCACGCCAGCGAATAATACGAATAATCAATTTCATCCTTTTCTCCGAGGAGGGTAGTCGTGTCGTTCAGCGTCAGGTCGGCGAGACGGACGCGCGTGTGCAAGCCGTTTTCGCCTTGCTGAATATCGGTGAACATGAACTTCGTGCTGTCCGCTGACCAGGTGATGGGTCCGCCTGTGTTCGAGGGGAAGGCAAATTGTTGGCTGGTCTGCAAGTCGAACATGCGGATTTGGTCGGCAAGCCCGTCGTAGGAGGTGACCTTTTGCGAGTCGGGCGACCAGGCTGGACCGTAGCCCAAAATTTGCTGGTCGGCATAGACGGCGTTGTTGCTTCCGTTTTGCAAATCCAAAACCCAGATGCGCGGCGAGCCATAGGGCAGGTCGGGACTAGGTCCAGCGGCTTCACGCGAGTAGACAATCCGCAAGCCGTTGGGAGAGATGGCTTGCATGGTGCAGCGGTCGCGTCCACAGTCGAGCAGGATGGCGGCATCCGTTCCACTGCGGCTGACACGCCATAAGTCAATGCCTGTTTGTTTATTCATCACAGTGAAGATAATGAACTCACCATCGGATGAAGCGTCGAAGGAATTGACCTTCACGTCTTCGGGGGTCAATTCCTGGGCGGGCTCCCCGTTCAAGCCTGTCGCCCAAACCGCGCTTTGACCATCCCCCGTCAGCAGGTAGGCAACCAGCGGGTCGCGGACTTTCATCTGCCACAAATATTCGCGTTTCAATGCCACACCGTCTTCGCTCAAAATGCCTGGGCGGAGAGTGAGCTTGTAGTTGGTATCCAACTCGAAAGGGTGAGAGGGCGAAAAGGTCAGAGTGCGAGAATCAAGCCACTTGAGTTGTCCATCTACTGCGGGTTGAATCTCGAACAGGGCTTCCGCCATTTGTGGATTGACTGGCTCGGAGAAGGTCAGCGTGATTTTTTGAAAGGGAGTAATGCGCTTCGACTCGCCCAAGGAGAGTCCATCAGGCAGGGTTGCCGAGACCCGAACCCCTGCCTGCGAGCCAAGCAGAATCGTCAGGGCGAGGGCAAGGGATAAAAAGACGAGGACGCCAAGGGCGGCTTTATCGAAGCTACTTTTCATGGGAAGAGGTAGGGCTGTTCGGGGGCGGGCACAGCTTGCACGGACTCGGCTTCGATGAGCGGGACAACTTGCCCGTTGAGTGTTATTGAGCTTATTGTGCCTTTGACAAGCACCCAAGAATCCTGTTTCAACGTGGCAGCTTGATCCCAGTCCACTGCCATGCCGAGGGCGAATGCGTCAGCAGCACAACACGAGATCACGAAGCGACTAACGAGGAATTGATTCTTGTTCAGGGATTTGTCGAAGTAAACGAAGCCGATGACCGATGCCTTTTGACCGAAGAACTGCGAAACGTCGCGCTCGTAGTTAAACAACTTGAGCCAGTCGAGGATGTTGCGCTCTTCAGAGGCAGTCTCGAAAAGTTGCGCCGACAAATCCGCGCTGACAAGGGGTGCGTTGGTGTTGAAGCCTTTGGTGGTCAGCGCAGACGAGTCGAGTGGGCGGGCGGGAATCAAAACGCCAATGAGCAACGGGATGAGCATGAACCACAGGTTTGCCGCAGCGGGTGCGTGGTCGTGGTCATGTTCTTCGTGTTCGGCGTCATGCTGGCGCGCGCGTTTGATTTCGGTGAAGAGGATTTGGGCAAGGAGAGCAAGGAAGACGATGCCGAAAATCGTCAGCGGGACGAAGCGCTGGTTGATGTAATAGGTCAATTGTCCGCTGGCGGCTTTGGAGCCGAGGAAGATGCACATTCCCAGCAGGAGCAGGGCTTGAAAGGAGCGGTAGAGTCGTTTAGGCATAAGGTTATCCAAATAGGTGACAGTCACTTTAAAAGTGACTGTCACCTCATATTACGGTTGTAAGTAATTGAAAAGGACTCCCGCAAGCAGGCTCATCATGAACGGGATGGCAACGAGGTAGGCGACGGGTTTGCGGCGAAAGACTTGCAAATACATGATGACGCTCTTGATGTCCACCATCGGACCGAAGGTCAAAAACGAAAGCACGGAGCCGAAACTGAACGAGCCAAGAAAGCCAAGCGCGACGAAGGCGTCCACGGTGGAACAGATGGAGAGGACGATTGCCAACGCAAGCATGACGAGAACCGAGGACACGGGTCCGCTGCCGATTGCCAGCAGGGACGATTGAGGGATGAAGGTTTGCAAAGCCGCCGCCAACATTGCGCCGATGATAAGGTAGCGTCCCATTTCAAAAAATTCATCGGCGGTGATGAGCAATGCCTGACGGAGTTTTTCGGCAAGCGTGGCGGGCGCGGCGTGGTGATGGTCGTGCTCGTGTGACAGCGTTAATACGGGAAGCAGGATATTTGCTGGGTCTTTTTCGACGGAGAAGATCAAACCGACGGTGATGGCAATTGTCAGGCTGATGCCAACGCGCCAGAGGAGCATTTGTCCCCAGCCGAAGGCGGCGGCGGTGCTGAGAATCACAATTGGATTCAGAACGGGAGCCGCCAGCAAAAACGAAATCCCCGCCGAGAGCGGAAGTCCTTTGTTTAAGAGACGGCGAGTCAACGGCACAACCCCGCATTCGCAGACGGGGAAAACCAATCCCATGAATGCGCCGCCGACTGCTGCCGCGACAGGTCGGTTGGAAATCCACTTGCTCATCTGATCGCGGTCGAGGAAGACTTCCACCAAACCAGAGGCAAGAGTCCCAAGCAAAAGGTAGGGAATGGCTTCGACGAAAATGCCGAGGAAGACTGTGGCAAAGACATTGAGCCTGTCCCATAGCCAGGGGAAGAATCCAGCGGGAAGCAGGCTGAGGGAAATCGTCAGCAGGATGCCGAGGACAATGGTCAGAATCAAATTGCGGGGAAGGGGACGGTTTTTTTCCACGGGCGAATTATAACGAGTAAAAAATTAACAGGCTCTCATTTCCACACCCACCTTGGGTTGTAGCCAACAATTCCCAGATTAGTAGTCTTCCCCGTGGACACGTCCACCATTTCCAACTGCGACTCCAGCGGAAACGAATCGAGCAAATATAGATCATACAAAATATATTTTCCATCCGGCGACCAGTTCAAACTGCCGTGCAGCACGGCGGGCGCATTGGTGATGGCGTGCGCGTCACTGCCATCGGCGCGCATCAACCAGATCTGGTCGCCGCGCGGAATGGTCAAGTCGCGTCGCACAACGGCAATCATCTCACCGTCTGGCGACCAAGCCGCGAGGATGTTTTCCATCTTTTCATCCGCATTGACATTGGTCAACGTTTCAGTGGAAAGGTCGTAAACAAAAAGCTGCGTGACGTATTGATTATTTTTGACGATCACATCCCGCAGCAATATGGATTTACTATCCGGCGCCCATTGCACGGCGGCTCCGAGGATGTTGGGAATGGTGCGGCTCTCCCCGCTTTCAAGCTGATACAAACGGATGCCTTCGGGTGCGGCGTAACTCAACCACTCGCCGTTCGGCGACCAGCGCGGATTTGTGCCGGGCAGGCGCGCCTCCTGAAACACAGGTCGCGCTTCGGCTGTTGCCGCGTCCAGCCACCACAAGGATGACGCGCCCGCATCCAGCGGCATGTATTCAAAAACGATGTACTTCCCATCCGGCGACCAGACCGGCTGACTGCAATTTGCCTGTTCGCAAGCGAACACCAATTTATTTTCCGCGCTCTCCAAATTCAGCAGCCACAAAGCATAGCCGAAGTCTTCAGTTTGCTCAATGTAAATCACGCGGAATTGATCGGGCGAGAGCGCGAAATCGGTCACGCCTTTGGCGGCATCTGTCAATTTGAGCGGATCACCGCCTTTGATGTCCATGACGAAAATTTGCTTATGTTTATTTTGATCGTCATTGAGATAGATGACTCGCGCTTCGCTCATGCCCAAACCTGATTCTGTTTTCTGTGAGTTTGATCCACTTCCAAGCTTTGCAACTGCGCCATAGGTCAGTCCGAATCCCAGAATCAGGACGATCAACGCGCTGACCATTGGCATGAACGGCGCCAGTTTGTTGAACGAATCCATGCGGGCAAACCAGCGGCTGCCGCTGACCATCAACAGCCCGATGACGATCAAGACCACAGCCAGCCCAACGCTGAATGAGATAATTAATGCCAGTCCCAAAAAGATGCGGTTGATGGCAATCGCGACCAGCAGAATGGCGATCGCATCCGGGCAGGGGACAAGTCCGCCGCTGACGCCGAGGGTAATCAGCGAGCGCCAGGTGATGGTCTCTGGGACATCATGCGAGTGCATCTTTCCATCGCCGTGATGATGAAAATTTTCAGGGACTTTTTGTATTTTGATTACGCTAGGTTTCTTTTTAACGGTTGGTGATAACGGAGTTATTCCCCTCGCCCTAACTCTCTCCCGCAGGGAGAGAAAACTCCCTGCCCCTCTTGGGGGAAGGGCTGGGGATGGGGTCGCACTTGCTTTCCGCCAGTCCAAAAACCTCTGCCACAAAAGATAAAATCCCAAGCCAACGATCAACAAGCCAGACAGAATTTCAAGCGCGGGAATAATACGGGTCGGGAGAATATATTGCGAAGTGGCGAGCGTGACAATGCCGAGCAAAAACACCGAGCCAGTGTGAGTCAATGTGACTACGCTGCCGAGTACAACCGCGTGCCATGCCGTTCCGCGCGAACCGACAAGATACGCCGCTACGACAGTTTTGCCATGCCCGGGCGTGAGTGCATGGAGCGCGCCGAGTGCCAGAGAAATTCCAAGTGCAAATAGAAAAAATGAAACCGAACGCGAAGCGTCCTTCGTGCGGACAAGGTCGAGCAGAATCTCCTGCGGCGTGCGTTGGGCGAGTTCGGGCACAACCTGCTCAGCGGTTGTGGTGACAACATCTTTTTGCTGTCCCGCTGGCAGAGACGGCGCTCCGCTGTTCCATGCGGTGAGCAGACTGTTTGGGTCGATGACAAGTGCGCGGTTGTCAACAAAATCAATGGCGATGGAATTATTTTTTTGAACGGGGAATAAAAATGCCGTGTCTTCGATCGCAGAAAGATAGAACCAATTGATGGATGTTTTTGCTTCCATGCCGTTAGTCAGGGCAAGATGCTGGGTGCCTGTCCCCTGCGGTAGTTCAGCAGACAACGTAAATGTGATGAACTCTTCACCTGCTTGAAATTTTTGCAGATCGGCAGGCATTTGCACAGACTCTATCAGCAGAGGCAAAGGCGTATCGTCGAGAGTGGCATTCATCAGCGTGGCGCGGGCGCATCCCCATTCGTCGGCTTCCTGCGGACTGAGAGTCCCATCCTGATCCGCATCCGCCTCGTACCATAAATAGGAAGTCAGCATGGGACCAGGTTTGATCTCCCATTTGATCTGCAACGCCGTCTGCGAGAAGGTGACATGGATCGTGTGGGCGTACACATCTGCCGGGTGCGCTGCCGCGTTCGTGGCAGGAGATAACAAAAAAATTAAGAGCGAAATGAAAATAAGGTTTTTTTGCACAGAGAAGATTATAACCAGTAATAAAATGGACTGATTGAAAAATAAAAAGACTCTAAAGTTTTCGCTTTAGAGTCTTTTTATGAAGTACAAAATTATTGCGGCGGCGCACCTTCAATGTCATAGCCTTTTGCGTACCATTCTTTGATACCGCCAGTCACGCTGGTGGCGTTGTAACCAGCCGAGAGCAGAATATCGCGCCCTTGCTGACTGCGATTCCCAGAGCGGCAGATGACCACAATTTCCTTATCCTTTGGAAGTTCACTCAGGCGGTTCGGCAGTTGATCCAGCGGAATGAGTGTGGTGTTGGGGACGTGGTACTCATCCCATTCTTCCTGCGTGCGAACATCCACAACGAGTGTGCCGCCCTGATACATCTTGTAGGCTTCGTCAACACTGATGTCGCGTGCCAGTCCGCTGGCGCTGCTTCCGCCTGCGGACGATGCGATCAGATAAACGACAAGAACCACAAGGGCAACCAGCCCCAGTTGTACAGCGGGCTTGCGTAAATAGGCAGAGAGTCCACTGCGGGTGTTCGCCCTGCTACTTTTTCTTTTTGGCATGTTTCCTCACAAAATTGTTTATTTTCTACAAAACATTAGATGCGAAAATGCTGGCAATGTTACACATTACCTGAAATTGAATTCTTCGTAATGGATATTAGCAGCAGGGACTTGCGCTTCGAGAAATTTCTTTTCAAAGGCTTGCACCATCGGGAGCGATCCGCACATGTAAATATGATGCCCGCTGATAGCTGTGTCTGCATTCTTGACGATTTCGTCCACGGTTAACGAGCCGTCTGTGGATGAAAAACGGATATGCGCCTTCAAGCGCGGATTCTTTTTTGCCGCTGTTTCGATCTCGTCCACAAATATGGCTTCTTCGCGATGCCGAACCGTGTAGTAGAAATCCACATCCTGCGCCAAATTCCCGTCCATATCGCGGATGAAGGAAAGGAACGGCGTGACGCCGATTCCGCCCGCAACCCAGATTTGTTTTTGTCCGCCAGTTTTATAGTCAAACATGCCGTATGCGCCCTCGATGACCGCATCCATGCCGACTTGCAAATGGCTGAAAAGATGACGGGTGTAATCGCCGCTGGCTTTGATCGTGACTCGCAGCACATCCTCACGCGGAGCGGGCGCGCTGGAGATGGTGAAGGGATGCGATTCGTCCAGTATTTTTTCCTTTGGAAAACGCACGAACAAAAATTGTCCCGCGCGTTGTTTTTGGATCTGGTCTTTCTCTGCGCGCAAGACCACTTCAGTGGTGGAACTGTTGGGATGGTTCACTGCTTCCACCGTGTAAGGCACATATTTCTTGAGGAACTTTCCAAAGACCTCTGTATAAAGATAGGAGGCAGTGCCGATGATAAAGAAAATCTGCACCCAATTAATAGCAACAAACGCGTTCAACCCATTGATGGTCAACGAGTGGATGAAGCCTGTAATGAAGAAGATGCCAATGAACCGATGCAGTTTCTTCCAGCCTTCATAGCTGTTTTGGGTAAGTTTGCTTAGAAATGGGATGCGCGGCGCGAGCGTTGGCAAAACAATTGCCACGATCCCCAAAAAGGAAATCATCGCCAGATAATTTCCCAGGCGTAAATTTACGGTCGAGATTGGCACGGTCAACAGATGCACGAACATCAACAGGAATGCGCTTGTGGATATCCGCCGATGTGTGATGTACATTTTATCCAGTCCGCCGAAGAACGGTTCCGCCCACTTTGGTCGTGTGGAAAGGAATAGCGAACAGGACATCAAGACGATCAATAGTGAGCCAAGCACTTCCCCTGCGTAGGCGCGTGCGAAACGTTCAGTCCCATCATTGATGGGCGGAAAAACCAGCCAGACCAGAACGGTAAGAATAACAAGAGCAATAACAGTAAAGTTGCCTACTCTGTGTTTCATTTTATAAATACCTCACCAATAAAAAAGTTTCCAGCTCTAGAGTCGGGTAGCTTGCTGCCCTGTGGGTGATTCCTAGATTTTCTTATCCATCAGTAAGAATCAACAGCGACGCAGTTCAATGCTGCATCGCTGTTAATCAACTTCGACTAAAAAGAGTCAATGGCTTTTTGTCTGTCTGTAAATACTTCAAAGAATTCCGAAAAGCCGACCATTTCCAAAACGTTCGTGATCTCAAGGCGCGGGTTGAGCAGTTTGAGATATTTTTGTAAACCGCCGTCACGCGTGCGGTCCATCGACTTGAGCGTGGACCATCCCTGTTCAGGATTGGGCAGGTCTTCACCGCGAGTCATTAAAGCGATGGTGTGCAAGGAAACCAGTCCTGCGCTGGAGATGTAGGTCAGATCGCTGAGGTCCAACAATATATTTTTTGTGCCTGCTTTAACGACCTCGCGCGCTTTTGCGATTAGATCCTGATAGGTCTGTCCGTCCAAATGCCCGCTGACATAGATCACTGAAACAGCAGCACGTCCTTGTTCTTGCGAAATTTTAATTTCCATTGAAATCTCCTATTGATAAATGATAGCCAAATTATAAACCCGCTTTACGCGCCAGCCGCGCCAGCCTGTGATCGATTTCATCCAGCCAGTGCTTGCGGATGTAGGCGGGCAGGTCGGCGCGCTCTGCTTCCTTCCGCGCAGATTTTGCCCACTTGAGCGAAGTCTGCGCGTCACGCTTTTTATGCTCGTAATATTTTGCCAGTTCAATGTGAGCGTAAATATGACCCTTCCCCGCCGCCTGTTCCCACAGCCGCAGCGCCTGATCCACATCTCCGCGTTTTTTCTGGAGGATGGATAAGCGCTTCACTGCCACGCCGAAATCTGATTCGTCCAACCCAAGCTCGAGTCCACGCTCGAAGAGACGGGCGGCTTCATCCCAGTGGTTGAGGTCTTCATATAATTTACCGAGCGCGATGAAATCCAGTCCGTGCTCCACGCGACCGTTGTACGGGTCTGCCAGCAGCTCGCTCATGTGACTAAGCAAAGCCGCCATCGCAACCACGTCCATCGCGTTGTGATAAAACACGCCGCCCAGCGGACGCGCATCCTGTGTGCGTAAATAATCAAAATACAGCCAGGGAATTTCATAACCGGGCACTTCGTCAGATGTGCGCGTGAACCCCAGCACATGTTCTTCGAGATATTTCAACGCGCGCGAGGGAAGTCTGTCTCGCCACAAGCGCCGCGCAAGAGGGAGCAGGTCGAGGTGAGCATAATTCTTGAATGGGACAGGGATGCGATGCAGCGAGTAGCGGGTTGCAAGCAACGGCGCATCGAAGGCTTTGCCGTTGAAAGTTACCAGCGCTTCACATGGCGCGAAGAAATCAATCAACGCTTCGAGCATGGCGGGTTCTTCGGAGGGATCGCGCAAAAAGAATTGCTGCAAATTGAATTTGTCATCCACAAAACGCGCCGCGCCGACGAGGAAGGCATACGTCCCTGTGCCGCCCGCCATGCCGGAAGTTTCAGTATCAAGAAATGCAAATTTTTCGATGGGCAGTTTCGCAATGCGCGGGTCGTTTGTCCATTCAGAAATTAAAGAAAGTTGGGACTTTAAAAGATGAGAGGCGTTCCCGTGCAGGTAGTCTGCGCCGAAGGTTTGCTCCGCGACGAAGGCTTCACCGCGCGGCGTGGCGCGAAAGCTCCCAGCCACGACAGAGTCAATTGTGTGGCTGACAGGCTTGGGCGAAGCAGGCAGCGAGCTTGCCGTCTTCACGCCGAGCGATTTGAGTTTATCCGCAAGCGAGGACATGCTGTCTATTTTATCCGGTTATTTTTTTTTACGGTCCCCACTTCATCTCCATTGCAAATGGAATGAGCGAGATCACGCCTTTTTGTCCATCGGTATAAACCAACTCTGCCAGTCCGCCTTGATAGACTTCCTGAATCGGCGCGTCTGCGATGATCACAAAACTTGCATCGGGAGCCCAGAGCGCTTCGTTCATGTCCTGAAAAGTTTCAGGGCGCAAGACAGTTCGCTTGGTCACGCCATCGGACGCGGAGCGCACAAGCTGCAGAGGGACACGGCTGACTTCATCCTGTTGCGTGAACGGCTGAGTGGTATGGAAAAAATACAGTTGACCATCGGGCGCAAGGAATGGGTTCGATGCAAAATTCAATATGCTGTCATTTTCTGACAAACTGGGAATCAGGTTGGTGACGATACCGCTTGTGCCATCCACACGCCACAGTCCGGGGCTGACAAATGGATTGTAGGTTGCGTTTCCACCATACAGTGTATTGTTATCACCCGACCATTGAAGTGAGCAACAAATGCTATGGCTATTGCCTGTCAGACGCACAAGTGACTTATTGCCCAGGGTGAAGACAGCAACCATTCCACCGTCCGAAGCCAAAGGCACAATTCTGATCAGCATCTTACTTCCATCGGCTGAATAACTAATGGGGATATTGACTTCGCCCAAAGTAAAACCGTTATCAGTTTTCAATTGGTCATCAAGTACACGAGTGGACTGTCCGCCTGCAATTGAATAAAGGTTGATCCCGTGATACCCATAGGCTATGGTCTGCCCGTCAGGTGACCACAGCGGAACGGTGATGTGATTAACAAAAGCATCGTTGGGATCTGCGGGACCGCCCTCCAGCAATTTACTGCGGTTGCCGCCATCCGCATTGACCGTGAACATCTGGTTATTGGTCACATAGACCACGCTTCCATCAATTCGTGAGACGTCGTAATCATCCACTTTGACAGGTTCAAAGGTGATCTGTGTCACCGTCTTGCCATCTTTCTCAAGGCGATAGACTTGCACAAGCCCTGTGCTGTTGTTGAGAAAATACATCGAATGCGGCAGTAGGCTCGAGGCTTCGGATGGAAGCGTAGCGACCGCTGGTTCGGGTGCGGCGGCTGTCAGCGCCTGGAATGTCGCGGCGACGATGGTTTCCACATTGATAGGCTGGGCGGGCGCGTTCCCTCCCAAAGGATTGTTGGCGCAGGCAAGAATAACAACCAGTAAAACAAGGAGTGCAGAAAGAAGTTTGGATTTTTTCAACATGGTTACCTCAGGGTGAGTTAATTAAACAAAACAAAGACGTTAAACAATTAATAAAGTTCCATGCTTAACGTCTTTGTTGTAGGGTTAAATATTTATACTTGTTCGAAGTGTTGAACGGGGACAACGAACAAGGTTGCGCGTTTCTTGTCGGCGAAGGGAGGCAGGGCATCACGCACCACTTGTATTGCCGCATCCACTTGAGTATCTTCCACACCCAACAGCATGGTCACAACTCCGCTGCGCATAAATCCGCCTGTGGAAGCTACCCGCGTCACGCGGAAATTACCAGCGGTGAATGCCCGCGTGAGGGTATCGGCGTCATTATCCTGCACAATGATGATGATCATTTTCATGGTGATTTCTCCGTAATTATATTTGTTCGAAGCGTTCAACAGGCAAGGCAAAGACCGTCGCACCGCCGACCGTGACAGGCACCGGCGCGGGCATCGGCATCGGCGAGCCTTCGAGCGGCAGGGTCATGTATTCGATCCGTTGGCGGCAGGAAGTTTGCAGCGCTTTCAGCGCTTCCGCCTCCCGTTCGGCGGGCAAACCAATCAACAGCGTGGCGTTGCGGCGTCCTAAAAATCCGCCTGCGCTGGAAAGATAGGTCAGCGATGCGCCAATTCCCTGCAAGGCATTGGTCGCCGTTTCAAGGTCCTGGTCTTGAATGACCGCCATCAATAATAAATGGATTGGATTTTCCATACTCATTCTCCTAGGATAAAACGGTTCACGCCGCGCCTTGAGCGGGTCGCTGCTTCGATGAGCGTTTTCTCACTTCGATATTATCAGATGTCTGGAGATGATTCAACCTTTGGATTCGTTTCATTATCATTTACAAAATTACATCCACCGAAATACAACAGCATACAGAATGCTTGCGATGGCGCATGTCACCAGCATCACAGGCAAACCGCGCTTATTCCAAAGTTTTGCCGTGATGGGGGTGCGCGTTTTTTCAGAGAGCGTGGTTACGATAATATTCGCAGTCGAACCGATCATCGTGCCGCTTCCGCCGAAGCCTGCGCCAAATGCCAGCGCCCACCAAAGCGGAGCTATATCCATGCCAGATTCTCCCAGTCCTTTGATGACAGGAATCAAAGCAATTGTAATCGGGACATTATCCACAACTGCTGACAGCACTGCCACAACCCAGATTAATCCCACTCCAAACAGGACTGGCGGGACATCGGATGCCCGCTTCAGCAACCCGACAATTGATTCCATTACGCCAGCATGTTCCAACCCGCCAACCATCACGAAGAGCGCGCCAAAGAAGATCAGCACACCCCATTCAATATGTTTGAGTACCTCTTGAAGATCAGGTTGAACCCAAACCAGTGCAATAGCCGCCGCACCCAACGCGACCAGTGAAGGACTGACATGCAACGCGTTATGGAAGAAGAAAAACAGAATTGCTCCGCCTAATACAATCAAAATGCGGTGCGCAATCAACGGTTCGTTGAGCGTCTCTGCGGGATTGAGCCGCATGATGGCTTTGATACTGCGCGGCTTTTTGGATAATTCCTTTTTGAAAAGATATTGCAGTAAAAATAATGCGCCCGCCCATGAGACCAACACAATCGGCATGGAATAAATCAAAAAATCGTTGAAGGATAAGCCTGCTGCGGAACCGATCAAAACATTGGGCGGGTCACCGATCAGTGTAGCTACACCTCCTGTGTTCGAAAGCAGGGCTTCTGAAACAAGAAAGGGAAGTACGCTGATCCCTACGATCTCACAGATGAGAATGGTCACCGGGGCGATGAGCACGACAGTTGTCACGTTATCCAAAAACATCGAAAGGATGGTTGTGATGATGCCCAGTAAAAGAAACAGACGCTTTGGATTTCCCTTCGATGAACGCGCCGCGAGGACTGCCAGATATTGAAAGAACCCTGTCGGCTCCAGCATGGCGACGAGGATCATCATGCCAAGCAGAAGGCCAAGGGTATTGAAGTCAATTGCTTTTAGCGCGGCTTCTTCGGAATAAAAACCTAAAATTTGCCCCAGCACCACCATCAATGCCGCGCCCGCGATGGCTGTGATGGTTCGGTGGATTTTTTCGGAAAAGATCAGGATCAGGCTGCCGAAGAAGATGACGGTGGAGATGACCGCGGGAATTATCGTCATTTGTCAGCCTTAAGCCATGTGGAAAGAATTGCCGCGCCGATATCCACGCGCGAGGTGATGCCCACCAGTTTCCCCTCTTTTGAAACGACAGGCATGTCATGCTGGTTGTGTTGTACCAACAACGAGTAGGCGCGCAGCAAGCCGCAATCTTCCTTGACTGTGATCGCAGGCTTCATCAAACTCTTGACGGTTTTATTCAGAGTTTTTGCCGAGGGATGTATATCCTCCACCGCGCCGAAATCGTGGACAAAGTCCACATCTGCGAGGAAAGTGACGAAATCGGGCAGTTCAAGGGTGAGCATATCGCGCATCCCAATCACGCCGACAGGCTTATCGTCGTCATCCACAACAGGCAGCAAGCCAATGTGTTTTTTGACGAAGATGCTTGTTGCTTCGCGTATGGTTGTTTTTTCACGGACAGAAACAACGTTTCGTTTCATACAGACAGTAACATTCATATCGACTCCGAATCATCTTGAATGACTTGTATTTTTTATATCAAGATTTTTATACCACAAATATTTTCATGATTGCCGCATAAGTTTCCCTTTGATGAGGGATGACCTGACCGCAACCACGATCAATGCAATGAACGTGATTGGGATAAAAAATGCAAGGAATAACGTCACTGCGGGCAAGGTGGAACTTTCCGCAGCGCGCAAAATGACGTACGTCACATAAACAACATAATATGCCAGCAGCAAACCGCCCTCGATGCGGGAAATACGGTTATCGATGTAAAAGATGGGCAGGGTCACGAGCGCCACAAAGACCATCACAGGCAGGTCAAATTGTAGAACACGCGCCGCCACCGAAACTCCGCCTGGGGCGACAAGCGCGCCAATCCCCAGCACGCCGAGCAGATTGAAGATGTTGCTGCCCACGGCGTTGCCAACGGCAATATCACTCCCGCCTTTGAGCGCGGCAATCACAGACGTGGCAACTTCGGGCAGAGACGTTCCCACAGCGACGATGGTCAGCCCGATGACCAGTTCGCTCACGCCGAGAACTTTGGCAATCTGCACAGCAGATTCCACCAGCCAGTTGGATCCCAGAACCAGTAAAGCCAATCCAATCAGGATAAAAACAATGTTGAAGATGGTCTTCTTCGCCGTATGCGGTTTTTTCTGTGCAAATTCCTCCGCGTATTCCTCCTGAACCTCCCTGCTTTCTGAGCGGCTCTGACGCAGGGCAAAGACCACATAGACAATTAAGCCGAGCAAAAGGATTACACCATCCAACCAACCGAGGTTTCCATCCAAAGCCAATACCAGTGTTAACAGGGATACGCCCAGCATGATCGGCGCATCTTTGCGGATGAGTTGTTCCGCGATGATGATGGGCGCGACAATGGATGTGAGACCCAAAATGAACAGGATATTGAAGATGTTGGAGCCAAGCACATTGCCGAGCGTCAGGTCGCCCTGTCCGCTGGCGGCGGCTTTCAATGAGACAGCAATTTCGGGCGAGGCTGTTCCCATCGCGACAATCGTCAAGCCAATGACAAGCGGTGAGATGCCAAATGCTGCCGCAAGTCGCGACGCACCGCGTACCAACAGATCCGCACCGACGATCAATGTGATGAGTCCAACAAGAAAGAGAAGGATGGTGTTTGTCATGGTTAGCTCCTGTGGTGAATCCATAAAATTTTTACCATGATTTTTTGGGCTTAAGATTAATTCCCTCTGGAATAAAAAGTGGTAATCAACTCGCAGGATATACCACTTGACTTGTGGTATATCCTGAACATGTTCCACTAAACTATCATTTTCTGATATTTTGATATTCAGGTATCTCGATCATCGGCGGGCGTTCGCCTTCGGCGATCTCTTCGATGTCGAGGAAGAAACGATCCTGTTCGTAGCGAATCATCTTCATCGTCTTGTTGATGTTCTCCAAAATACTTTGTCCATACTTGCCTTCGAGTTTGCGGATGACTGCCTGGATGATGGCAAAGGACATTTTGCCCAAAGCCTCCAGCGGCTGGTTGTGGTGGACGCGTTCCTGCAGATCGACCTGGGAGATTGAGCTTAATCCAAATTTTTCAAGCATGTCAATTAACAATCCGATCTCAACGCCATAGCCTGAAAAGAAGGGCAGTTGTTCCAATACTTTGCGCCTGCCCCCGTATTCGCCAGAGAGCGGCTGGATCATGCCGGAGAGTTCCGGGTAGAACAAATTGAGGAGCGGACGCGCGGTCAACTCGGTGACGCGGCCGCCGCTGCCTGCCTGCATTTTGTTGCCAACTTTCAAAGGTCGGCGATAATATCCTTTGACAAAATCAATCTCAGGTCGAAGAAGAAGCGGTCCGATCAATCCATAAACAAAACGCGGATGAATATTCACGATGTCGGTATCGATCCAAATGATAATATCTCCGCGTGTGCAGTACAGGCTTTTCCACAAAGCCTCGCCTTTGCCTTTGCGCGCTCCATGCTGCGGCAATGTGTTTTGATGAATGTAAACCGGCACGCCGATCTTCTCTGCGATCTGACGTGTGCGGTCGGTGGAATTCGAGTCGATCAAAACGATCTCGTCCAGCAGTGGGAAGCGCGTCATCAAGACGTTCTTGATCGTTCTGATCACCTTCCCAACAGTCTCTTCTTCGTTGAGCGCGGGGAGCGCCAGGCTGATGGTCAGATTTTGTTTTTGCTTCAGCGAAAGTAAATATTTGATATCCGCGAATTCATTGGCATGGAATGTGTTTTCTGCGAACCATTTATCCACCAGCACAGAGATGGTGTTCTGCCCCGCCTCTTCACTGGCGGGGTTGATCTCGTAAGGTAATTTTGTTTTTACGACGATCACGCCGTTGCGGCTTTCACGCATGATCTTTTCTGCAACAGGCCCAATCGATGGGACTTCATCCATTGGGCGCGCGGATGCGCCCAAAATGAGCAGGTCATATTTTTTAGCGGCTTCAAAAACTGCATTGATGGGATTATCTGTAACGACTTCTTCCCGTTTAATTTCAGGCAGGTTTTTCAGTACACGGTCCACGCCTTTGAAGGCGAGGTCCTGTTCTCTCGTGATGTTATCTTGAAATAAATGCAGGGAGGAAATTTGTGCGCTGTTCGAGTTGCGGATGGATAATGCAATACGCAGGCTCAACTCTGCGTACGGTCCACCGCGGATGGGGAGCAGGACATTTTTGATATTTGCGCCAATGTGCTGGTTGACGATGGCGATATTGCATGGCGCTTGCAAAAGGACTTCCGCAACCGATACCTTCAGCGCGTCAAAGTGACAGGGATATTCGAGCAGCAAGAGGTCGATATCTTCGCGTTTTAAGACATTGACCAACTCGTTCCACGGATTGTGCGAGACGTTAACCTGCGCCCATTTGTCTCCGCGTTTCACCTTGTAAAGATTTTTGAGAGTTTGTCTCAGTTTCCGCGCATCCATCGCGGCTGTGCTGAGCGACTGGTCATCGGGGACATAGATAAAGCCTGTGAGTAGAACATTTTCATCGCCCGCAATTGCATGCGCGGCATGAATGGCAGACTTTTGTTCACAGCCATGCAGGACAGGCACAAGAACTTTTGCGATAAAAACATTTTTTGGAATTGGGTACATTGTGTCTCCTTTTATTCCTTGAGCATGGGCGCGATCTTTGATTTGTAAATTCGCTCCCATGTGAATTGTTCGCGGACGGATGTGCGCAACCCGAAGATTTTGTCCTGTTTGAAATGTTCAACCATCATTTTAGCCACAATGTTTGGATTCTCGCTTGGAGGAAAATAATTTGCAAAATCACCACCAAGGATTTTTAGTGGGGGAATATCCGAGCAAAAGACGGGGATGCCAGCAAAGCCCGCCTCCAGGATGGGAATACCGAACCCTTCTTCAAAGCTGGGAAGTAACAACGCGTCTGCAAGTTTATAGAAATCTGAAATGACCGAATCGGAGATGAACTCGTTTGTCAACTCAGCGAGAAAATGCACTGAATTTCTGAGTCCCAATTCTTCACGCAATATATTTAATTTTTCATAATATTGCAGGTTCGCAGAATTATGTGGTCCAAGCGGACCCGTAATTACCATTTGAGCAGACGGCAGATCGTTTTGCAGGGCTGCTAGAATTTGCAAAGCTAGTTCGATATTCTTGCGCGGTGTAATGCGGACTGGCAGCAATAGCAAAGGACTTGCCTGCAATAGATCAAGTTTTTTTATATATCCAAGTGTTTGTTCTTCCAGCTTGAGAAATTTACCCACGTCCACGCCGTTGGGAATGACATGAATTTTGGATTTGTCTATCTGCATCAAGTCTGAAATTTCATCCTGCCGCATCTCGGAGATAGTTGCCTGGGTTGCGCCCATCCATGCAGTTTTTAACAAATCCCAGGGATAGCCTGCGTGAAGTTCAGATTGATAGCGCGGCGTTGTCCATGCCAGATCGTGGTGCCAAAGGATCAAGCGCGGAAGTTTTCGTGCAGTGTGCAGTTGGTAAAGCGCAGCAGTCAGTGCAAGATTTTTGTTCAGCGAGCAGACGTTATGCACGATCAAAATATCCACACCAGATAAAGCGGATTGCAATTGATCGGTGAGTTCGTCACGCAATGATTCAAACTCCATTGTCACTTCGCCGCGATCCAACTGCTCTTTCATTGTTGCCACGCGTTCATGGCGTGAATCTGCGAGCGGAATCAACATTAACGGAATCTGCTCGCTCAACGATTCGCCGCGCGCCGCGATCAAACGCACGAAATGTCCATCAGCAGACATCAGCCGCGCATGGTGAGTGATGACACTTTCCACACCGCCGACAATGGGCGGAACGGAGTAATGCAGAATGGCAATGTTCATATCTGTTGTCCCAAACAATCTGCAAGAATGGATTGCAAACGGCGCTCTAAAACAGTGAAGGAGAAATATCGTTTCGCGAGTTGATAATTTTCCTCCGCCCATTCCTGCGCCTGTTCGGGATTTTGCAAAACGCGGCGTACCGCATTGAGTGTGTCTACGTTGATGAATCCATCAAACCAAACCGCGCGAAAACCTTTGGGCTTGATATCCACTTCATAGATCGAATAGTTGTTGACCAAAATTGGGCGGCGGTAATACACGGCTTCCAGGAAGGCGTTGCCAAATCCTTCGATGCTCGATGGGTAGGTGATTAGATCGGCGTGCGGATATACATCGCCGAGTGTGTAAATTTTCTTTCCATCTTTCGTGATGCCGCGCTCATCCTGCACTTGATCAGATTCAAAGCGAACGGTCACATCCAATAAATAAGCGTATTCGCGCACGCGTTGTTCGTAGTCCGTTCCTTCATCGCCTGATGCATGTGAAATGACCAACTTCGCAGGGAGTTCAAGGCGGCGCACCAGTTCAACCGCATGTTCAATGCCTTTGCGCTGAATCACACGCGTGGGCTGCAGAAAAAAGAATTCATTCTTTTCAATGTCAAAATCTTTGCGGACGGTTTCGGTATAGGCGTCAGGCGCAGGCGGCGAAAAGTCGAAGTCCATTACGTTGGGGATCACGCGCGCGGTCACGCCATAACGCAAAGCGATCTGCTGCGCCTGCAACGAGTTGATGACCACATGCCGGATCGATGGCAGGGTTGGCGGGAATGCCGCCGCAAGATAATCGCCCACGCAATTGACCTGAAAGCGCTGGCGTTCCCAATGAAAATCATGATGATGCGCGATGGTGGGGAAACCTGTCTCGGCAATAAATTCTGTGATCGCCAGACCCAGTGGCAGGTTAAGCGGGATCGTTAACGCGTTTTCGATCACAAGAATTTCCAGGTCAAAGCGATGCGCGAATTCATACAATTGCTCTTTGAGATATTCCTTCAACTCATTCACGCGGCGCGTCATTTGCGGCGGGCGTATATAAATGGAGAAGAAATCCTTGCGCAATGCGGCAATTTCAGGATGTGCCTTGCGCGCCTCCTTTGTAACCGTCCAACTGCCCGAATAGGCTTGTTGGTTTATCTTGTCAATTTCGGGATGACGATAAAACGCCTCTGGCGTTACCTGTGACTGGTCGCTGTTTCGATCACATTCTCCAGCGAAATAGAAACACTTGTGCCCAAGCCGCTCCAGTACGGTTGCCCACTTTTGCGTTTCAAGTGAAACGCCGTCTGTGCCCGCGAAACGAGTGGAAATAAAACCGATGTGATGTGAAGTATATGTCATAGCTTCATCCATAAAATTTGACAGGGCTTGAGAGTGATTTTTGAAATCTGCAAAGATCGTCCTGTGAAAAGGTCTGTTGCTGATTCGTAATTCGTTGTGAATGCGATTTCCTGCGAGCTGACATTGTGCAAGCATAACATGCGCGTTCCTCCATTGGGCGCAATGCGTTCAATGGCAAACACAGATGGCTGGACATTCAAAATTTTCTGCGAGCCATGTGGATGAAACGCTGGCGAACTGTTCCGCGCCAAAAGCAATTGACGGTATTTTGCAAACACTTTTGTACGCAGAGAATTTTTATCTGCAAGCTCATTTTGCAATTTTTTCAGTTGTAATTTCTCGCGGTTGATCGTGCGGTTGCGTTCTGTTTGTTTCACACCTTCGATCCATCCGCGTGAACCAAAGAGACTGTGAAAATAGATCCCGGGCATGCCGAGAAGCGAGAGCATAACCGCCTGCGCGGCGATGAAGCGATTGACTTGTAACTCCAAAGGTTCATTACCATTTGGGTTTGAGAGCGCATCAAAGTAATTGATGTTCATTTCATACGGACTTTGCGTGCCGTCTGCATTGTGTTTGTAGGAAACCAAGCCGCCGTGTTCGAGCGTTTTGTTGACTAGAGAGTCGATGTCAGCGTCCGATAAAATCCCTCGCGCAGGATTCAGCCCGATGCCGTCGTGTGAGGCGAGGAAATTGAAGAAAGTCGTTTTATCCGATGGCAATGTCAAAGTCTTCGCCCAATCGGATAATGTGCGCGCGTCGCCTGTGTGGAAGGCGTGCAAAGTCAACGGCGGCAGGGCAAAGTTATAAACGAGTTGAGCTTCGTTGGTTCCATCGCCAAAATAGGAAATGTTATCGGCGTGCGGCACGTTGGTTTCGGTGATGAGGTGGACATGCGGCGCAACCTCGTTCAATGCGGCGCGCAGGAATTGAATCGCGTGATGAGTTTGCGGCAGATGAATGCAGTTCGTACCGATCTCCTTCCACAAATAGGCAATCGCATCCAGTCGGATAAAGGTTGCGCCGTGCTCCACATACAGAAGCAGGATGTCGAGAATTTCAAGCAGCACTTCTGGGCTTTTGAAATTGAGATCAATCTGGTCATCACTGAAAGTTGTCCAAACTTTTTTCTCGCCTGAGTGTGTGTTGAAGGTTGTCAACAAGGGTAGCGCACGCGGACGTACCACCTGCAAAAGATCAGGCGAGCCATCCACTGTGATGAAGTAATCGTGGTAACGCGGGTCATCTTGCAGGAAAGCCTTGAACCACTCGCTTTGCACCGAAATATGATTGATGACACCGTCAAACATCAAACGGAAATGACTTTGCATGGAAGAAATATCCTGCCAATCCCCCAAAGCTGAATCCACCTTGCGATAATCCACTACTGAAAAGCCATCGTCGGAAGTCCACGGGTAGAACGGCAGGATGTGAATCCCGCCGACCACATGGGTCAAATATTGTCGGCAAAAATTACCCAGCGTTTGCAGCGGACTTTCATTTGGAGATTGGACTTGATCGCCATACGTGATGAGGATGGAGTCGTGTTCGGTCAACTCGGCATCACGCACAGAAATACGAGCACGGTAATCTGCGATGATTTTTTCAGTGTAGGCAAGCAGTTGGGCGGTCTTGTCTGCTCCGTATAAAAAAGAGAGATGGGATGAAATGTTTACCGATAAATTTGAAACCATAATTCCTCTGGATTGTTTGGCAAGATATCGCCATTGTGCAAGTTGTCAAACAGCGAGTAGAAGGTGTATTGAATGTGGAACGACGCATCGTGCAAGGCACTCAAGACATGGTCGAACGTCTGATCGAAAAGACGCAAGGCAAGGGCGTGATCGACACAGCGTTTATTGAACGTCTCAACGCCACCTTTCGTCAGCGGATCAACCCGTTGACACGTCGCACTCGTACTTTAGCACAACGAGCTGAAACTTTGTTGACGGGCATCTACATCGTGGGTTGCTTCTACAACTTTTGCGACTTCCATCATAGTCTGCGCTTGAAATTGTCCGTTGGCTCTTTTGACCACCTTTGGGTGCAAAGAACCCCTGCTATTGCATCAGGACTGACCGACCACCAATGGACGCCCGCCGAATTACTCAACCGCATTGGGATTTGCCAAAACAGCGCGGTAGACCTTCAACTACCTTGATTCAGTTGGCTCATCAATGGGCAATTTGACCACATTTAAGTGTGGTGACACCGCGTCACCGAAGACACTGAGGAAAATATATTAAAAAACTCCGTGCTTCGGTGCCTCTGTGGTTGATGCTCTTTTCTCGCCATTGGCGCTGCTCATCTCTCCTCGCACAAATAGCACAGCCGCAAAATTCTTAGTTCATCATAACTTATCGTGTTATTAAACTTATCGTAAATGGGCTTGAGCATATCCGAACCCATTGTGTCGAATGTTTTGAAGACTGCCAACTGCTGGTCTGGTGAAAGATTTGAAAGCGCGATCAAATCTTCTGCCGAGCGCAGCGGGTTGCCCGCCATGATGAAACGCGCGAGATGATTTAAGATCGTATCGGCGGTCACATCGTAGCGCCGCATTAAATTCTCAATGCTTTCGCCCGCGTTGTACGCCTCGCCCACCACCATATATCGCCGCCCCGCATCATCTTTATCGCGCATCGGCGCTTTGAATTTTTCTTCGATTCTATTTTCCCCGCAATACTCTTTGATGACCCTCAGAAAATCGGTGCCATAGCGTTCGTACTTGACCTTGCCCATCCCGCTCATGTTCAGCAGTCCCTCTTTTGTCTGCGGAAAATAGGAAGCCATTTGCGCGAGTGTCTTGTCTGAAAAAATTACATACGGCGGCACGTTGGACGCATCTGCCAGTTCTTTTCGTTTATTGCGCAGCAAAGCGAATAATGACTTGTCGTACTCCGCTTCTTCAGTGGATGCGGATTTGACTCTCGCACCCGCTCGCTCGCTCTTGTTCGCTTCATTGATCTGACCCTTGACCTGCTCCCGCGACTTGAGCATTTCCAACCCTTTGGCAGTCACCGACAACACGCGGTAGGCAGGTTCCTGTTCCAGCAATCCGCGTTCCACCAGTTGACGGGAAATATGCATCCATTGGCTCTTGGTTAATTCCTTGCCAATGCCATACGTGGACAGTTCGTGATGCTTATATTTTTCGATCTTTTCATTTTTTGAGCCAAGCAGAATATCCACGATATGCGCCGCGCCGAATCTTTCATTACTGCGTTTGACGCACGAAAGAAACTTCTGCGCGGGGATGGTGATGTCGACCTGTGTGGTTTGCTCCGCTCCGCAGTTATCGCACGTGCCGCAGTTCTCGCTGACAAAAGTCTCGCCAAAATAAGCCAGCAGCGGTTTGCGCCTGCACGCACCTCCCTCGGCATAGCGCGTCATCGCATCCAAATGTTGATAGGCGGCGCTGCGTTCGGGGTCTTCCTTTTGATCAATGAAATATCTGATCTTGCTGGCATCGCCGTAACTGTATAACAATAGACAACGCGAAGGCAGACCGTCACGCCCGGCGCGCCCGATCTCCTGATAATAGCTTTCGATATTTTTCGGCAAATCAAAATGGATCACAAAACGGACATTCGGCTTGTTGATGCCCATGCCAAACGCAATCGTCGCCACGATGATCTGCACATCGTCACGGATGAAGGCTTCCTGATTGCGCTTGCGTTCCGAATCTTCCAGTCCCGCATGATATGGGCGGACAGAAAATCCATGCCGAGCCAGCGCGTCAGCGAGTTCATCCACTTGGCGGCGCGAGAAGCAATAGATGATTCCCGACTGGTCTTTGAAGTTTTCGAGGAAGCGCAAAGTTTGCGCCACAGGGTCGCGCTTGGGCATGACTTCGATGAACAGGTTCTCTCTATTAAAAGAAGACTGGAATTCGTTTGCCTGTGAAAACCCGAGCGTGGACATAATATCGGCACGCACTCGCGGCGTGGCGGTAGCCGTCAGCGCCATGCAGACAGCGGACGGGAATTTTTTACGCACCTCTGCCAGTTGACGATATTCGGGGCGGAAGTCGTGTCCCCACTCTGAGATGCAGTGGGCTTCGTCAATCGCGAGCAGATCAAGTTTCAGGGAGGAAAGGAGCGAGAAAATCCTGGGAGTCAGCAATGTCTCAGGCGCCACATAAAGCAGCTTAATGTCACCCCGTCTGACAGCGTCCATATTCGCCTGATATTCTTCTGGTGAAAGCGAACTATTGATGAAAAGCGCGGGCACACCCAGCGCATGGAGTTGTTCCACTTGGTCCTTCATCAAGGCGATCAGCGGCGAGACAACGACGGTTAGCCCGTCGAATATGAGCGCGGGCACTTGGTAGGTGAGCGACTTGCCGCCGCCCGTGGCCATGATGACCAGTGTATCGCGCCGCGCCTGCACATTGGCGATGATCTCGCGCTGCAAAGGCTTGAAGGTGTCGTAACCAAATGTGGATTTGAGAATCGATTCGGGGGTTGTCATTCGCCCGATTATAACGCTCTCATGAAGAGTATAATCAAGCCATGCAAGAGACACAGCGTTTGCCCTATGTTTGGGATTACGACCTTAATGCAGTTCAATTCAAGGATATTTTGGAAGGACGCTGCGCATTGGGTCGGCTGGATGCAGATTGGGCGGCGCGTCGTTTAATCGAGTATGCCTCTTATGAAGAGATCATTTATTTTATCGGTTTCAAACGTCTTGTGGAAAATTGGCAGCGTTGGCGCGGAAAGATTCGTTCGAAAAGCCGCGTGCGCGGGTTTGATTTTTTGGTACATTGGCTGCCTGAGAAACATCCAGAGTTGTTGAATGAGTAATTCATCTTTTTACCTCGATGTTCTTTATCCTTTTCAAGACCGTGTGATTAAAGTCCTTAATCAGGCGGATACTGAGTTTTATCTTACGGGCGGAACTGCTTCCTCACGTGGTTATCTGCAACACCGCTTTTCTGATGACCTTGATTACTTTGTCAATGATGACACCCGTTTCGGCTTATGGGTGGAACGGATCATTCAAGCCTTTACACGATCCGAAAATTGGTCATGCAAAGTTGTGATGAAAGAAGAACGCTTTGCGCGTTTGAATCTGACTGAAAATGAAACTGTTTTAAAAGTTGAATTTGTAAATGATGTTCCCGCGCGCGTGGGGAAAGTTATGAATCATCCCATTCTTGGACGGATGGATACTGCTGAAAATATACTTGCGAATAAAGTAACCGCCATTCTGGACCGCGAAGAGCCCAAAGACTTTGCGGATATTTGGGGGCTTTGCAGTCAAAAGGGGCTTTCTTTGAAAGAAGCGATCAACGGAGCGCAGGGCAAAGCAATTGGAATATTCCCCGCTGACCTCGCGCGTGTGTTATGTTCTGTGGAATCCGCAGACTGGCAGGCAGTTCGCTGGATTAATGCTCCTCCACTGGATGAGTTCCTTTCCCAAGTAAATCAATTGGGAGAAAAATTGCTGCTGGTTTAGTGAGGGATGATAGGTGAAGTGGATTTGAGAATGGATTCGGGGGAGAAGGTCATGGCGGGATTATACTTCGCCTCTTTATAAGGAAGGCTTCAATTTATTACTTGTCCAATCATGGATTTTGTATATACTTGATTATGTCCAAATAATTTAAAAAGGGGACACGTAGCCAGCAAATTCTCGGAAGAATACACAGGCAGGCAAGCGATTGATTCACAATTGTTATTCGTCGGGTTGAGCCAATACTTTGAAAAACAAGTACAAAAGGAGAAAATTATGTCCACTGAATTCGAATTCCTTGAAGCCGTTTATGAACAGGTCATCGCTTTGATGCCCAATAAGTTTGACTCGCATGAGTTCATCCTGAAACTTGCGCAGAAATATCAGCAGCTTTATGTTCAGGCTCTTGTTGAGTATGTTTCAAACGAAAGACCATTCCAAATTGTCCACGGTCAAATCGCCATGCGGCTGCTTAAGTACCCGCATCTTATCACTCGGGTTGGCGAACACATCAGTAAGGATATATTTCTTCAGGAAAGTTCTGCTACATTGTGGCAGAAAACTGGAAAGTGATTTCTCTGTCCAGGCAGCAATACTTAACCTGCGGGTAGATGACGCGGCGCTCGGCGCTTAAGCCGTGGTGTCTGCTTGGCAGGTGGATTTACATCATTTAAACATTAACGAAATTCAAATTTTCCATAATCCCTCCCATGCTATAATCCCTTTCCATGAAAGGGATTATTTATGTTAAAAAACTTTGTAAAATTATTCAGTGGTGACCCCACAAAGAAGACCGTTGCACAATTTGGCGATCTGGCAGTGCAAGTCAATGCGCTGGAGGCGGAGTACGAAGCCCTCAGTGATGAAGCTTTGCGCGCTAGGACGGATGAATTCAAGGCGCGTGTGGCGCAAGCCATTGACGGGGTGGAAGATGAAACCGACCGCCATAAATTTGAACAGGATATTCTGGATGAGATCATGCCCGAGGCTTTTGCCGCTGTGCGTGAAGCATCCAAGCGCACCATTGGCTTGCGCCACTACGACGTGCAGATCATCGGCGGCGGGGCGCTGCACCACGGTCAGATCGCGGAGATGCGCACAGGCGAAGGCAAGACTCTCGTTTCAACTCTGCCTGTGTATCTCAATGCCCTCACAGGGCGTGGCGTGCATCTGATCACGGTCAATGATTATCTGGCGCGGCGTGATGCGCGCTGGATGGCTCCCATTTTCCACATGCTCGGCATCTCGGTCGGTGTTTTGCAAATGGCTGCCGCCACCGAGAACGGCAAGAAAGCCTTCATCGTGGATTTCGAGCGCGAGTCGCCGCATGAAGATCAACGTCACATGCGGCTGGTGGAGCGGGTCGAAGCCTACAGCGCGGATGTCACTTACGGCACGAACTCCGAATTCGGTTTCGATTATCTGCGCGACAACATGGCCATGCGGCTCGATCAACGCGTCCAGCGCGGACATTACTACGCCATCGTCGATGAAGTGGATAACGTGCTGATCGACGAAGCGCGTACGCCGCTCATTATTTCTGGTCCATCCTCCGGCGACCTTGAATATTACGGCATCATGGGCAACATCGTCAAACAGTTAAAGCCCGAAGATTACGAAGTCAATGAAAAGGACCGCAACGTCTCGTTGACCGAAGTCGGCATTAGTCATGTCGAAGCGCTTTTGGGACAGCCGCTGCTCGATCCCGACCGACCCGAAGACCTCACTCCCGAACAGGCGCGTCTGACCGGCTTCCTCGAACAATCCCTGCGCGCGCAATATCTTTTCCACCGCAACAAGGATTATCTTGTGCAGGGCGGCAAAGTTGTCATCGTGGATGAATTCACGGGGCGTCAAATGCCCGGGCGACGTTGGAGCGATGGTCTGCATCAGGCAGTCGAAGCCAAAGAAGGCGTCAAGGTCGAGCCGGAGAACGTGACCTATGCCACCATCACCTTGCAAAATTATTTCCGCATGTATAAAAAACTTGCGGGTATGACCGGCACCGCTTTAACCGAAGCCGAAGAATTCAATAAGATCTATAAAATCGAAGTCGCGCCCGTTCCGACAAATCTTGAATACCAATCGGTTCGCGCGGATGCAACTTTGGTTGAGCAAAAAGCCAAGGACGAAGAAGGCTATCAATATTTTTATTACACAACCAAAGAAGCCTCCCCCACTGTGGGGGGGACGGGAGGGGGGTCAAAGATTTTTTACAAACGAAAAGATTACCCCGATGTGATCTATCGCACTGCCGAAGCCAAACTGCGCGCCATCGTGACGGAGATCGTCCGCTACCATACGCTCGGACGCCCGATGCTGGTCGGCACCACCTCGGTTGATTCATCTGATAAACTTTCGAGCCGACTCAAGCCTGAGCCTGTTCGCCGTTTACTGCAAGTGACTCTCGTCCGACGCGCCTACATGAAAGCCAATAATCTCGAAGAGGATGGGCGTCTCATTGCGGAGCTTGCGCCGTTCAATGAACCGATCGAGAAGATCACGCCTGACATGCTGCGTAACTTCGTCAAGCCGTACGGCATGATCAATATCAATCCCGAAGAAGCGGGCAACTTAAAGACTTTGCTTGAAGCGCTTAACCTGCCTGATGAATCCGCTGACCGTTTGAAGGCGATACTGCAAGGCGGCGTTCCGCATCAGGTGTTGAATGCGCGCAAACATACCGAAGAATCGCAGATCATCGCGGGCGCAGGCGCGTTTGGCGCGGTGACCATTGCCACCAATATGGCGGGTCGTGGTGTTGATATTAAACTCGGCGGCGAACTCGCGGAAGAAGCCATTGCAGCGGTCAACCGTGTTTTACGCAAAGCGGGACACGCTGACCCCTTTGACATGACTCCCGAAGAGCGCCGCCAGGCTTTACTGAAAGTTGATTCTTCAAACTTTGGCATTTACGACGCCGAAGTAAAACTCTTCCTGCAATATTTTGACGACATGGAAAGCGTGAAGAAACTGGGCGGCTTGCATGTTGTCGGTTCGGAACGTCACGAAGCACGTCGTATCGACAACCAGCTGCGCGGACGCGCCGCCCGTCAGGGTGACCCTGGTTCTTCGCGCTTTTACCTCTCGTTGCAGGATGACCTGATGCGCCTCTTCGGCGGCGACCAGGTCAGCGGATTGATGGAACGACTCAAGGTGGATGATTCACTCCCATTGGAAGTGCGCCTCGTCAGCAATATCATCGAAAGCTCGCAGACCCGTGTTGAAGGCGCGAACTTTGATGTCCGCAAGCATTTGCTCGAATATGATGACGTGCTGAACAAACAGCGCACGCAGATCTACAGTCAGCGCGACCGTATTTTCGTCAAGGAAGATTTGAGCGACGATGTGGCGGAGATGCTCCAGAACGAAGTAAACAAGCGCATCGAAATTGGTCTCGCAGACGAAGAAGGTCCGTGGAAATTGATCGCATGGCTCGATCAGGTTCAGCCCGCGTTTGATACGCAAAATGGTTTGTTCCCGTCCTACGGCTTCAAGTTAATTCTTGGTCAAATTACAAACGATCTTCGCCCCTCAACTTTAGACCTTATTTCCCGCGCCATTGAAACGGAAGGCGCGCACAACCTGCGCGCAATCGAATCGCTGGTCGAGAAAACACGCGAAGGCTTTGACGCGCAAACCTCCGAAAGAGATGATGCGCTGGATGCCTTCTTTGAAGGACTGCGTGACCGGGAGGACGATCCGCGCCCGCAGAAGATTTTGGAAGAGATCAGTTCGCTCGTCCATTTGCCGCTGCGGCTTAATAATGAAATGCTGCGTACTTTGGGCGAAGACCCCGCTGCGGTCAAGGAAGATATTCAGGACATGGCCGCGGAGCAGTTGACCCAACTCAACGCCACCCGTCTGATCGGCGCGATCCAAAACCGTGTGGGCGAGCAGTTGCAGTGGCAAACTCCCCTGCCTTCAGATTGGGACGATCTGGTGGACGTCATCATGCAGACTGCGCGTGATGGTCTTGCGCGCAAGAAGGACCGCCTGTCCGCGCAGATCGAACGTGACTTTGACACATTCCTCCAGCACGAGGCTGTGGATACGGATTCGGCGAAACTGCGCTTGCTGTTGACCCTTTCACATGGCACACGTGCCACGTTTGACCAGAAAACGCACAAGCAGGTCAAGCAGGGATACATGCGCTTTACTTATGTATTCCTCGCCGCGCAATTGCTGGAAAACCAAGAAGCGCAGGATATCAATGATGCTGTGATGGAGCATCTTGAACTGGCGGAAGAGACTCTGCGCGCCACCTGGGGACAGTCTGAGTTTGCGCGGTTGAACCAGAACGCCGTGAAACTGGCTGATTTCGGTCCTGCGGCGCGAATTGCTTTCGGCGAGAACCGACTCAACGAAGCCGCACCAGCTATCAGCGAGTCAGACCGCGCGCTGTTGGTCGAAGCCATCGGCAAATACGTCCTCAATGAAGTCCATCGCGGATTGTTATTAAGCGCGTTCAGTGAATTATGGGTTGAGTATCTGACAAAGGTCGAGGCTCTGCGTATCTCCATCGGCTTGGAAGCTTACGCTCAACGTGACCCACTGGTACAATATAAAGGACGTGCATCGGAAATGTTCCAGCAATTGCTCGAAGACGTGCGCGGTTTGGTGATCGGTCGCGCGTTTGCGGCAAGACCACGGCGTGTGGAAATTACGCCGATCGAGACTTCTGAAAGTGATGTTGTTGCGCCGATCGCCGCGCAGGCGCAGATCGGCAGCGATAAAAAGAAAAGGAAGCGTCACTAAGTTTAGAGGTAGATTGCTAAACGAAACCACCCCGTTAAATCAATATTTTTCTCTTCCAAAGGTCGAGTTGCATCGCCATTTGGAAGGCTCTCTGCGTCTGACGACGATGCTGGATATTGCGCGCCTGCATGGGGTGACGGTTCCCATCAGCATGTTCAATTTAAGCGGACTGGTGCAAGTGCAGGAGCAGGATCCGCAGACCTTCACGAATTTCCTCGATAAATTTAAAACATTACGTCTTTTTTATAAATCCCCCGATGTGATCGACCGTGTTACCCGTGAGGCGGTGGAGGATGCGGCGCGGGATAATATCCGCTACCTTGAGCTGCGGTTTACGCCTGTAGCATTGAGCCGCGCCGAGGGTTTTCCCCTGCATGACGTGACAGAGTGGGTGGTGAAGAGCGCGCAGGATGCCGCAAAAAAATATAAAATGAAGGTCGGGTTGATCGCTTCGGTCAACCGTCATGAAAGCCCCGAACTTGCCGAGCAGGTGGCATGGCTGGCGGTTGAATATCTCAAAGATGGTCTCGTGGGTATTGATTTGGCAGGCAATGAAGCCGAGTTCAAGTCTGATCCGTTTTATGGAATTTTCAGGGAAGCAAAGCAGGCGGGGCTGCATGTCACCATCCATGCCGGTGAGTGGGGACCTGCTGCGAATGTGCGCGACGCAATCCTGCATCTCGGTGCCGAGCGCATCGGTCACGGTGTGCGTGTGATGGAAGATGAAAGTGTTGTGGCGCTCGCGAAGGAATACGGCACGGTCTTCGAAGTATGTGTCACGAGCAATTATCAATCAGGGGTGGTCAGGTCATTGCCGTCGCATCCTTTGCCGCGCATGATTGCGGCAGGACTGAATGTGACACTTAACACGGATGACCCCAGTGTTTCGCGCATTACGCTGTCGCATGAATATCAGCATGTATGTGACAATTTGAAGGTGCCGATCAGTTTATTGAAACAAAGTGTATTGTGCGCCGCGCAGGCGTCTTTTCTGGGTGATGATGAGAAAGCAGAACTGGTCGAGTCGCTTGGGAAGGAATTAAAGTTGCAAATTCCTCCTCACTGAACGTAGCCGAAGAATAGCGGCTCCGCTCAAGACGGATTGATAATGTAAATCCCACCACAAAGCATCAAGGATATCAAAGGCGCTCCTTTGAGTTCTTCAAGGTTGTGGTGTGAGAAGGTCACGTTTTTTACGTGGCAAAACCCTCATACCAAAGGAGTATCCTATGCAAGATTTATTTAAGTCCCGCGACGTATTGAAAGTGGGAAAGAAGGAATACGTCATCTTCCGCCTCGATGCGCTGGAGAAGGCTGGGCTGACCCAGCTCAGCAAATTGCCCTACTCGATCCGCGTTGTGCTCGAAGCTGCGCTCCGTCAATGCAATGACAAAGAGATCACGCAGGCTGATGTGAAGAACATCGCCGCGTGGAGTCCCAAAGGCGCGCGCCCCGGAATTCCGTTCCTGCCCGCGCGCGTGGTCATGCAGGATTTTACAGGTGTGCCTGCCATCGTTGACCTGGCTGCGATGCGCGCCGCAGTTGCGCGTTTGGGCGGCGATCCGAAGAAGATTAATCCACTTGTACCCGTTGACCTGGTCATCGACCATTCGGTGCAGATCGATTTCTTCGCCACAGCCGATGCGCTCAACCGTAATACAGAAATGGAATTCCTTCGCAACCGCGAACGTTATGAATTCCTAAAATGGGGACAAAAAGCATTCAGCAATTTCCGCGTTGTGCCGCCGATGACCGGTATTGTGCATCAAGTTAACCTTGAGCATCTCGCCGAAGTTGTGATGGTTAAGAAGACCTCCGAGGTCTCTGAGACCTCGGAGGTCTTGGCGTTCCCCGATACCGTTGTTGGCACAGACTCACACACGACCATGATCAATGGTCTGGGCGTTGTGGGCTGGGGCGTGGGCGGCATTGAAGCCGAAGCTGTGATGCTCGGCCAGCCGATGGATATGCTCCTGCCGGATGTGATCGGTTTCAGACTTTTCGGCAAGCTCAACGAAGGCGTCACCGCCACCGACCTCGTGTTGACCGTTACCCAAATCCTACGCAAGAAAGGCGTGGTGGATAAATTCGTCGAGTTCTTTGGTGCAGGGTTGAACAATATGTCCCTGACCGACCGCGCTACGATTGCGAACATGGCTCCCGAATACGGCGCCACGATGGGCTACTTCCCTGTCGATGAAGAGACGTTGCGCTACATGCGTTTGACGGGTCGCTCAGACGAGATAGTGGATCGCACCGAAGCCTACATGCGCGCGCAGGGATTATTCCGTGACGCGAATTCCCCCGAACCTGAATACACTGATATGCTCGAACTCGACCTCGCCGCTGTTGTGCCTTCTTTGGCAGGACCCAAGCGACCGCAGGACCGCGTCGCGCTGACCGATATGCAGGATACATTCCGAAAGGCATTGACCGCCCCTGTGAAAGATCGCGGCTATGAACTTTCTGGTGATGCGTTGAATCGTGAAGCCACCTTCGGCACCCCAGCACCTTCGTCGCCGGGGCAGGCAAATGACGGCACACAGAAGATGAAGCATGGCGCGGTTGTGATCGCTGCCATTACCTCCTGTACCAATACCTCCAATCCATCTGTGATGATCGCGGCGGGACTTGTGGCTAAGAAGGCTGTTGAAAAAGGCTTGAACGTGAAACCGTACGTCAAAACTTCGCTTGCGCCCGGCTCGCTGGTTGTGACCGAATATCTTAAGCAGGCTGGTTTGATCGAGCCGCTTTCCAAACTTGGGTTCAATGTCATTGCGTATGGCTGTACAACTTGTATCGGCAACTCCGGTCCATTGCCGGGTGAAGTTGCAAAAGCAGTCACCGGTTCAGACCTGGTTGCGGCGGCGGTCATTTCAGGCAATCGTAACTTTGAAGGTCGTGTGCATCCGCTGGTGAAAGCGAACTATCTGGCATCGCCTCCGTTGGTGGTCGCGTACGCGCTCGCCGGCACAGTGGACATTGACTTGAACAACGAGCCGCTTGGCATAGACCAAAACAATCAACCTGTATATCTCAAGGATTTGTGGCCCAGCCAACAGGAAGTCAGCGATACGATTGCGTCGAGTGTGAAGTCCGAGATGTTCAAGGATAAATATTCCGACGTGTTCTCCGGCTCGGACATGTGGAAGGAGATCAAGGTTGCGGGCGGCGATTTGTACGAGTGGGATGAAAAATCCACGTACATTCACCACCCGCCCTATTTCCAGAGTCTTTCACTGGAATTCGGTTCGATACAGGAAATAAAATCGGCGCGTGTGTTGGGCATGTTCGGCGATTCGATTACCACCGATCATATTTCACCGGCGGGAAATATCGCCGCTGACAGCCCGGCTGGGAAGTTTTTGCAGGAACATGATATCGCCCCCACATACTTCAACTCGTACGGCGCGCGCCGTGGTAACGACCAGGTGATGGCGCGCGGCACGTTTGCGAATATCCGCTTGAAGAACGTGATGGTTGCGCCGAAGGAAGGCAACTGGACGAAGCACCAGCCCTCCGGCGAAGTGATGTCCATTTTTGATGCGGCGATGAAATACCAGGGCGAAGGCGTGTCGAGTATTATCCTCGCGGGTAAGGAATACGGCACAGGTTCCAGCCGTGACTGGGCGGCGAAGGGTCCGATGCTGCAAGGCGTGAAGGCGGTCATCGCTGAGTCTTTTGAGCGCATTCACCGCTCGAACCTGGTGGGCATGGGCGTGCTTCCGCTGAGATTCACTCAGGGACAAAACGCCGAATCTCTCGGCTTGGATGGAAGCGAAGTATTCTCCATCGAAGGGCTGAGTAACCAGATCAAGCCGCAGAGTGAAGTTACGGTCAAGGCGCAGAAGTCAGACGGTAAAGTGATCGAGTTCAAAACAACTGTGTTGTTGAATACATCGGTTGAGGTGAATTATTATCGCAACGGCGGCATCCTGCACACGGTGCTGAGGAATTTAGTGAGGTAGGCGGGGAGTGAAAAGGTAGGAAGTAAAGAGCGGCTCGCTGTTTGGCGGGACGCTCTTTTTTTGCGCCGCCATGTTTTGGTATAATCCTCGCCATGCAAAGGAGATAATTATGACCAATAATATCTTTATGAGTTATTCACGCCGTGAACTTGGCTTTGTGGATGATCTGGTAAGTAAACTTGAAGGTAAAAAATATACGGTCTGGCTGGATTATCGCGCGCTGATTCCCGGCACTCCCTGGAATGTGCAAATTGATAAAGGTTTGAAGGAAGCCGATACTGTTTTGCTGGTGGTCTCAAAAGCCGCGCTTTCATCTGAGTATGTGGCGCTGGAGTGGCGTCACTTTTTGGAGACCAACAAGCGCGTCATCCTTTTGATCTTCGAGGCAGTGGATATGCCGAAGGAATTGGAAAAATACGAATGGGTGGATTTTCGCGGCAGTTATAAAGCGGGGCTAGATGAATTATTCTCGCAACTGGCACACCCGATTGCGGAGGAACATCCCGTTCCTGAAACCGGCTTCAAGGCGCCGTTGGTTGTCTGGGCAGCTATCGCGGTAAGTTCAGTTGTGGCGTTGTTGTCACTTTCCGAGATTTGGACATTGTTCATTCCGTGGGTTTTGGTTCCCCTGCCTTATAAAATATATAAACGCAATTTTAATTTTACGCACGTACAAACCGCTTTGCTGGCATTGCCAATCGCATCCCTGCTTTCAGAAATTGTCTATCAGGATCCATTCATGCGGGATATTGTATGGGCGGGTCTTGTCCTTGGATTGATCTTGCTTTTCATTCTTCGCTCGCCTGCCATGCAAAGGTGGGGAAGACCCGAAGCTATCATTCCGAAATATATCAATCCGCATGACGCGAAGATACAAAACCCCACCCCCATGCCCTTTTATGTGGATTACGCCGTTCAAGACCGTGTCATTGCCGAAGACTTGATCGGCACACTCAAAAAATATGGACATCCTCAGACGGGTACCATTCAAGAGGCAAAGGCGGTATTTGCGTTAATTTCACGTTTCAAATCAGATACCGATGCCGTTCCTGAGCAACAAATGCTCTTCCCGATTTTGGTTCAAACGAATAACGACATCTCGAAAAAATTGTCCAAGATCCAGTGGATCGATTTTCGCCCCGGTGTGCGCGGACTTGATACCATTGCCCAGCTGCTGCCAGACCCCAAGGGACTGCTTAAGGCGCTTGGAATGAGACCCGTCAGCTCGCAATCAGTCTATTCGCCGATGATTACCGCTTTTTACTACTTCATTCTTTTCCTAAGCGTGATCAATGTTGGCTCCTCTTTGCATTATATTTTCGCTTCGCCAGTTTCGCTGCTTCCTTCTGAAATCGTTCTATTTGTAATAAGTATGGCGTTGTTCTGCGGACTTGCCTATTTCATGGTCAACGGATTGACCAGCCGCAAAGGTATTTTCTCAAGTTTAGGGCTTGTTCTCACAGGCATTTTTATACTGGGACTCCTGGTATATGGACAAAAGTTATTGGACGAATCCATCATTACTGAACTGCATACCGCAGGCGTTAATGTGGATGAAATAGGCTTTAGCTTTGTCAATGTGGCAGAATATGTTTATTTCCTCGGAATAATTGCGACCGGGTTTGTGTTTCTCAGAAACAGGCGTGACGCGAAACAGTGGTTTCCGGCAAAGTAAATCCGAAGCAAAATACCAGTCGTCTCAAAGGTGACTGGTATTTTTTTGATGAGCGAATGAACCAATGACTGTAAAAAGAGTACAATATTCAGTATCTTGACTTCTCATTCAGGATAGGAGAAAAATTATGGCGAAGAATTACATCCAGAACATGTTGGGAGAAAATGAGCGCATCCTGCTCATCACACGCCAGCATGGATTTGTGCTCTTCAGCTCGATCGTTGCAGAGATCGTCGTAACACTGATCGTGATCGTGGCAATATCTGCCATGACCATGTTCAATCCATTGGTGGCATTTGGCTTTCTGCTCGCGTTGGTGCCGCTTGCCATCATAACGCGGGATATTCTGGTCTGGAACAACCATCAGTATATCGTTACCAACCGCCGCGTGATCCAGATCTCCGGCATCTTTAATAAGGATGTGGTTGATTCTTCGCTGGAAAAAGTCAACGATGTCAAGATGACCCAAAGCTTCTTTGGCAGGCTGTTCGATTACGGGGATGTCGAGATCCTGACTGCCAGCGAGATGGGGGTCAACCTGTTCAAGCGCATCGGAGACCCGGTCAAATTCAAAACGGCGATGCTCAATGCCAAGGAGAAACTCGGCTATGAAGGGACAGGCTCACACGCTCAACGCGCCGAGAGTATCCCTGCGCAAATCGCAGAACTTGATGAATTACGCAAGCAAGGCATTGTGACCGATGAAGAATTCAAGGAAAAGAAAAAAGAATTGCTGGCAAAAATGTAGTTTGCGGCGCGCTTTGCAAATTTACAAAACTAAAATGGACTTGTCGTTGTGACGGGTCCATTTTTTGTTACTGTTTCTTTTCCATATTCTTTCGGATCTTCTTTTGCAAGACATCGACTTTGCGATAATGTTTGGTTTGAGCGGCATCCTGCATGCGGTGTTGAGAAATTTGGTAAAGCAAATTCTTCGGGCGGGTTCTAGACCCGCCCTGCACTGTTTAAAACATTAGTTCTTTTATTGAAAATTGTGTTTCACTTCTACTTCATGTAACTTATCAAACCATCGCCACAATTCCGGGAAATCTACGTTTTGCGGGACTGGATTATCTTCAGCAATTCCCGGTATGAATAAGACTGTGGGGGTCATATTTCATAAAACGGGCAAAAATAATGCCGAAGTGGGAAGTCGCGCTGGGTTTCAGCCAATTTTTAGTTTGTCGATGGGAAACTTACGTCACTAAAAATCCATAACGGGAATTGCTGGATTATCTTCAATGAATCTTCCCCAATAATACTGATTTAAGTAAGCCTCACCTGTTCTACGTGGATGATTTGATACCCAAGAGTCATAAAAATTATTATGTGATTCGTAATGATGTGTATGAATAAACGGATCCCATAGAGAGCGGAGGGCTTTCTCAGGTTTGATATCGATGATTTCAGTTTGCTCCATAAAACGTTTATTTTTGTCTCCCCACCCTTCTCTCAATAATTCTATTGCACTCACATCAGATTTAGGAGCACCATATCCAAAGATGGTAATCCAGAATGCATGTTTCATTGCATCGCCTAATTCTTCCCATTCCCCTGAAATGAAACCATCGCTGTGATAATCCTTTTCTCGAATTGGGTAAAGAAGTTTTGATGGGGCAAGTTTTATACCGCATTTGCTACAAACATTGCCGTTTACCCCAATTACATTGTCTATCTCACAATAGCCAATGGTCACATTTCCATGCAAGAATAGTAACCTTGGCTTTTTGAATCTTCTCGGGTTTCTTTTGTATGCTTGAGTCAATAACGGATCCCAATTGAAGGTAGCAATCACATCTTTTTCTCTTAAAGAAAGAATAAGGTAGTCATAAATTGTTGGGTAATCAGGTAAACACATTGAGTTAAAATAACTATAGATTACATCTTCTAATTCTCGTCTAACGCCAAACTGTCTTTCATCTTTATAAAGCTGTTCATATATTTCTTCAAAATTCCGTTTCCTCAAATCAACACGCGCCTTTTTTAATATCCCAGACAAGTTCAGCATCTTTACAAAGTTCTTCATAACTGGCAATTGCTTTCCGTTCCTATCCCCGTTAGGGCTAGGGCAAGAGGCAAAGCTTGCTCCAGTTCCTAATA